>Ga0073934_10004049_pt1 | contig 25186 bp, 25 predicted proteins | sample LarsenN4metaG_FD_76834 | JGI IMG/M metagenome (GOLD analysis project Ga0073934, IMG submission 76834) | Hot spring sediment bacterial and archeal communities from British Columbia, Canada, to study Microbial Dark Matter (Phase II) - Larsen... ... | reverse complement strand
CGCCGAAGGCCTTCAGCACGCGCTGCGCCGCGCGGATGCGGCCTGCCTCGTCCGGGCCGTACACCTCGGCCACCAGCGGTGCGAGCACCGGCGGGCCGGGCGGCACCTCCACCACCTTCAGGCGCGCGCCGGCCTTGGCCGCGATGGCGTCGAGCGCGGGGCGCAGGCGCTGCGCGATCGCGTGGCTCTGCTCGCGGCGGTGCGCCTTGTCGACCAGGTTGACCTGCAGGTCGCCCTGCTCGGCGTCGGCGCGCAGGTAGTACTGGCGCACCAGGCCGTTGAAGGTGATCGGGCTGGCGGTGCCGGCGTAGCCCTGCAGGTCGCGCACCTCGGGCTGCCTGGCGAGGTAGTCGCCCATCTCCTGCAGCGTCGCGGCGGTCTGCTCCAGCGGCGTGCCGGCCGGCATCTCCAGCACCACCTGGAACTCGCTCTTGTTGTCGAAGGGCAGCATCTTCAGCACCACCCACTGCACCACCGCGAGGCCCACCGAGAGCATCAGCGCGGCGAGGATGCCGGCCAGCAGCAGCCAGCGCTTGCGCGCGCTGTCGAGGAAGGGGCGCAGCAGGCGCTCGAAGATGCGCTGCAGCCGGCCGGACAGCCCGCCCGCCGCGGCCGGCGCATGCCCGTGCCCGTGCGCCTTCATCAGCTTGAGCGCCAGCCAGGGCGTGACCGTGAAGGCGATGGCCAGCGAGAGCGCCATGCCCAGGCTGGAGTTGATCGGGATGGGGCTCATGTAGGGCCCCATCAGGCCGCTGACGAAGGCCATCGGCAGCAGCGCCGCGATGACGGTCAGCGTGGCGAGGATGGTCGGGCCGCCGACCTCGTCCACCGCCGCTGGGATGATCTCGACCAGCGGCTTGCCCGGCGCCAGCTGCTGGTGCCGGTGGATGTTCTCCACCACCACGATGGCGTCGTCGACCAGGATGCCGATCGAGAAGATCAGCGCGAACAGCGAGACGCGGTTGAGCGTGAAGCCCCAGGCCCAGGAGGCGAACAGCGTCGCCGTCAGCGTGAGGATGACCGCCGCGCCGACGATCACCGCCTCGCGGCGGCCGAGCGCCAGCCCGACGAGCAGGATCACCGAGCCGGTGGCGAAGGCGAGCTTCTGGATCAGCTTGTTGGCCTTCTCGGCGGCCGTCTCGCCGTAGTCGCGCGTGATGGTGGCCTCGATGCCCTGCGGCAGCACGGTGTTGTTCAGCTCGGCCAGGCGCTCGCGCGCCGCGCGGGCCACGTTCACGGCGTTCTCGCCCGGCTTCTTGGTGATGGTGAGCGTCACGGCCGGCTGCACGCTGCCGGCGGCGGCGTCGGAGGCGGCAGCGCCCGGCGTGAACCAGACGTAGCGGCGCGCCTGCTTCGCGCCATCCTCGATGCGAGCCACTTCGGACAGGCGCACCGGCTTGCCGCCGGCCACGCCGACGATCAGGTCGCCCACCTCGGCGGCGGTGCGCAGGAAGTCGCCGGTCTCGACGCTCAGCAGGCGCGGCGCGGTGGATTGCGCGTCGAGCACGGCGCCCGAGGGCATGGCCTGGTTGGCGGCGGCCAGCGTGGCCTGCAGGCGAGCGATGTCGATGCCGCGCTCGCGCAGCCGGCCGGGGTCGAGCCAGACGTTCACGGCGCGGCCCGGGCCGCCGATCGTCTCCACCTCGCGCACGCCGGCCACGCGCTTGAGCTCGGCCTCCATCGTGTGCGCGACGCGCTCGAGTTCGGTGGCGCTCTCGCCGCTGCGGCTCCACAGCGTGACGGCGAGCACCGGTACGTCGTCGATGCCCTTGGGCTTGACCACCGGCGGCAGCACGCCGAGGTTGGCGGGCAGCCAGTCCTGGTTGGCGTTGAGCACGTCGTACAGGCGCACCAGCGCCTCGGTGCGCGGCACGCCCACCTTGAACTGCACCGTCATCACGGCCATGCCCGGGCGCGACACCGAGTAGGTGTGCTCGATGCCGGCGATCTGGCCGAGCGCCTGCTCGGCCGGGCGTGCCACCATGTTCTGCACGTCCGCGCTGGAGGCGCCCGGGAAGGCGATCAGCACGTTGGCCATGGTGACGTTGATCTGCGGCTCTTCCTCGCGCGGCGTGACGAGCACCGCGAACAGGCCGAGCAGCAGGGCGACCAGCGCCAGCAGCGGCGTCAGCGCGTGCGTCTGGAAGACCCGCGCGAGGCGGCCGGAGACGCCGAGGGTGGGGGTGCTCATGGGCGAACCCCTCATTGGGCGGCGCGCGCGCCCTGCAGTCCGGCACGCACCGGGTCGAGCGCCACGCGTTCGCCGCCGGCCAGGCCGGCCAGCACCTCGACGCGGCCGCCGGCGGTCGGACCGACGCGCACCGCGCGCAGCACGAACCCTTGCGGCCGCGCGACGTACACCGCCGTCAGCTCGCCGCGGCGCAGCACCGCCTCGGCGGGGATGCTGGGCCGCGCGGCGCCGGCCGCCGCGGCCGGCAGGCCCGAGGCCAGCACGCGCAGCGTCTGGCCCGGGCGCGCCGAGTTGGCCTCGGCGGGCAGGTCGAGGCGCCACTCCACCGTCTGCGACACGGGATCGGCAGCGGGCAGCAACTCGCGCGCCACCGGCTTGAGGCTGCGGCCGTCGGGCAGCACGACGCTGATCTCCCTGGCCGCCGCCACGCTGCTGGCGCGCGAGGCGGGCACCTGCACCACGGCGCGCATGCGGCCGGGTTCGTAGAGCGTCACCAGCGCGCGGCCGGGCAGGGCCAGGTCGCCGGCCTCGACGTGGGTGGCGCTGACCACCGCGTCGTAGGGCGCCACGACCTCGGCGTTGCCCTGCGCGATGGCGGCCTGCGAACGCGCAGCACGCGCCTGTTCGAGCGCGGCGCGGGCAGCCTTGGCCTGCGTCTCGGCGTTGTCGACCGCGGCCTGGCTGACGAAGCCGTTCCTCAGCAGGTCGCGGCTGCGGTTCAGCGCCACCTCGGCGTTGCGGGCCTCGGCCTCGGCCTGCACCACCGCGGCGTCGCCCCGGGCCACCGTGGCGCGGCTCTCGCGGTCGTCGATGCGCACCAGCAGCTGGCCGCGCTTGACCGTGTCGCCGGCCTTGACGCGCAGCGCGAGCACGTTGCCACCCACCTGGGCGGTGATGGTGGCCTGGCGAACCGGCTGCAGCACGGCGTCGTAGTCGGCGACGCCGCCGCTGGCGGCGGCGGTGGCGGCCACGGTGGGCACCGCAGGCGCGTCGGCCGCGAAGGCCGCGCCCGTGGCCCACAGCGCGGCGGCGATCAGTGAGCGAACGTGCATCATGAGAGGACGTCTGTTCATATACGGGGTGGAGTATATACCACGTAGGGTATGCAACGCAAGCAGGGAGTGCGGGGTCAGGCTACGCTTCCCGCATGTCCGCGTCGACCGATCCGATCAAACCCGCGCCATGGGCCGCCTCCGCCGCGCACCAGCGGCGGCTGCGCGAGGTGTGGCGTTCGGCCGGCTGGCCCTGCCAGGACCTGATCGAGGCGGAGCTGCTCGCCGCCGGCCTGCTGGAGCGCGTGCGCCAGCCGAGCGGCCACGAGACGCTGCGCGTCACCGATGCCGGCGTGGCGGCGCTGGCCGCCACGCTGGCGCGCAACCGCGCCCGGCGCGGCGCTCACGAGGCGCTGGTGGAGCGGGTGGCGCGAGAAATGACGCGCGCCGGCCGCATCGCCTGGCGCGGCCTGGCTCTGCGTGCCCGGGTCGGCGACGGCGACGACGCGCGCTGGGTGATGGCCATGCCCGACGTGTTCTCGATCCGCCACACCACGGTGGAGGACTGGGTCGAGCCGATCGCCCACGAGGTGAAGGTCGCGCGCGCCGATCTGCTGGCCGACCTGCGCCTGCCGCACAAGCGCGAGGCCTATCTCGCGCTGTCGGGCCAGTGCTGGTACGTGCTGCGCCGGGGCATCGCCGCGGCCGAGGAGATCCCGGAGCCCTTCGGCGTGATGTTCGCGGGCGACGGCGCCGAACTCGAGGTCGCCCGGCCGGCGCCGAAGCGCGCCATGCGCCTGCCGCTGGCCACCTGGATGGCGCTGGCCCGCGCGAATGCCGAGCCGGCGCCGGACGACGAGGCCCAGGCCTGGCTGGGCGAGACCCCGGGCGCGGGGGGCGCCGCGTGAGCGAGCACGCCGCGCGCGAGCGCGCCGCCCTGTGGGCCGCGCTCGCGCTGATCCTCTGCTGGGGCGCCAACTTCAGCGTGCAGAAGGCGGTGTTCGCCGCGCTCACGCCGGGCGGTTTCCTGTTCGTGCGCTACCTGATCATGCCGGTGGCGGCGGCGCTGCTGCTGCTGGCGCATTTCGGCACGCGCTGGCCGCGGCTGTCGCGGCGCGAACTCTGGCAGCTGTTCAAGCTCGGTGTCACCGGCCACCTGCTGCACGTCGGGCTGGTGACCTACGGCATCCACTGGTCGACGGCCTTCTCCAGCTCGCTGATCCTCGCCATCGGCCCGGTGTTCACGCTGCTCATCCTGCGCTGGCACGGCACGGAGCGCATGACGCGCGGCCAGGTGGCGGGCGTCGCGCTGGCGGTGTGCGGCGTGCTGGTGTTCCTCTCCGACAAGCTGATCGGCGCGCAGTGGCAGGCCAGCGGCGGCGACCTGACGCTGCTGGTGGCGGCGGCCTTCTTCTCGCTGTACACCGTCACCGCCAAACCGCTCATCGAGCGCCACGGCGGCGTGGTGGTGATGGCCTACGGAACGCTGCTGGGCAGCCCGCCGGTGCTGGCGGTGAGCGCGGCGCAGGGGCTGCAGGTGGACTGGGCGGCGGTGACACTGCCGATCTGGCTGGGCACGCTGTACGCCGTGCTGGTGGCCGCGTTCCTCGGCTGGATCGTCTGGGGCTGGATCAACGCGGTGCGTGGCGTGGCACGCACCGCGCCGCTGATGTACCTGATGCCGCCGGTGGCCGCGCTGGTGGCCTGGATCGTCACCGGCGAGCGCTACACCGCGATCAAGCTGATCGGCGCGGCGATCACGCTGGGCGGGGTTGCGTTGGCGCAGTTCGCCTCGCGATCGCGTGCCGACCCGGTGCGCGACTCGGTGCCGCCGGTCGATTGACGCCGACTTGCACCGCTATGATGCGAGGGCTTCAGGTGCTCCCGTCCGATCCTCGGGCGGGCGTTAAACGGGAAGCAGGTGCCGCCCCCGCGAGGGGTCGAAAGCCTGCGCTGCCCCCGCACCGGTAAGCGGGTACACGGCCATCTCAGTGCCACTGCGGGTTTGCGCCCGTGGGAAGGCGATGGCCGCGCTGCAAGTCCCCTGCAGAGGCCCGCGAGCCCGGATACCGGCCTGCCAAGCGCAGCCGCCGGTGTCCCGAAGGGCCATCGGCACATGCCAACAACGCAGCCTGCGGGGACGCTGGCTGCTTGGAGCCCACCGATGATCCGTTCCCCCCGAGCGCCCTCCGCCTTGCGCGGCCTGGGCCTGCTTTTCGCCTCCACCCTGCCCTGTGCCGCCCCGGCCGCCGAGCCGCAGTCCCTGCAGCCGGTGGTGGTCACCGCCACGCGCACGCCGCAGCCCATCGACACCGTGCTGGCCGACCTGCGCGTGATCGACGCCGACGCCATCGCCAACGCCGGGCCGATGAGCTTCACCGAGCTGCTGCAGACGCGCGGCGGCGTGGAGATCAGCGCCAACGGCGGGCCCGGCCAGGTGTCGGGCATCTTCCTGCGCGGCGCCAATGCCGGCCATGTGGTGCTGCTGATCGACGGCGTGCGCGTGAACTCGGCCACGGCCGGCACCAACGCCTTCGAGCACATCCCGCTGGCGCAGATCGATCGCATCGAGATCCTGCGCGGCGTGGGCAGCAGCCTGTACGGGGCCGACGCGATCGGCGGCGTGATCCAGGTGTTCACCAAGAACGCCGCGCGCGATCGCACCGAGGCGAGCTTCGGCCTCGGCCAGTGGGACACCACCGAAGGCAGCCTCGGGCTGGCGCGCCGCCACGGGGCGACGCGGCTGTCGCTGCAGGCCGGCTGGCGCGACAGCCATGCCTTCTCGGCCACCAACCAGAACAACGCCTTCTCGCACGACCCGGACGCCGACGGCCACCGCAACGCCAACCTCGGGCTGAACCTCGAGCACGAGCTCGCCGACGGGCACGGGCTCGCGCTGCGCGCCATGGCCAGCCGCGGCCGCACCGAGTTCGACGCCGGCCCCGGCAGCGACGACGTGAACCGCCAGCGCCTGTCCACCGTGACGCTGGAGAGCCGCAACCGCCTTGCCGCCCACTGGCGCAGCCTGTTGCGCCTGGCGCGCGGCGCCGACCACGTCCGCACCGAGGGTGCCTTCCCCGGCTTCTTCGACACCGACCAGGACCAGGCCACCTGGCAGCACGACGTGGCCGCGCTCGGCGGCCAGTGGGTGGCCGGGCTGGACTGGCGGCGCGAGAAGGTGAGCAGCGACACCGCCTTCACCCGGACGTCGCGGCGCTTCGTCGGCGTGTTCGCGGGCTACGGCGCGCGGCTGGGCGACCACCTGCTCGAGGTCTCGGTGCGCCACGACGACGATTCGCAGTTCGGCGGCCACGGCACCGGAAAGCTCGCCTGGGGCTACAAGCTCACGCCGCAGTGGCGCGCCTCCGCCAGCGCGGGCACCGCCTTCAAGGCGCCGAGCTTCAACGACCTGTACTACCCGCTGTCCTTCGGCTTCTCCGGCAACCCGGACCTGAAGCCGGAGCGCGCGCGCAGCGCCGAACTGGCGCTGCGCCACGACGGCGGTGCGCTGCAGGGCGGCGTGGTGCTGTTCGCGAGCCGCGTCACCGACCTGATCGCGGTCGATCCGAGCTTCACCACCGTGGTCAACGTGAACCGCGCGCGCATCCGCGGCGTCACGCTCGACGCCGCCTGGCGCGCGGACGTCTGGACGGCGCGTGGCGAGCTGACGCGCCAGGACGCCGAGGACGCCGACACCGGCCTTCGCCTCGTGCGGCGCGCGCGCCAGTACGGCAGCGCCAGCCTCGGCGTGGTGCTGGGGCCCTGGCGCGGCGGCGTCGAGTGGGTGGTCAGCGGCGAGCGCTTCGGCGCGGCGAGCAACAGCCCGGCTTCGCGCATGGGCGGCTACGGGCTCGTGAACCTGAACGCGTCCTGGGCCGTCACGCCCGAGTGGACGCTGGCGGCGCGCCTGAACAACCTGGCGAACAAGCGCTACGAGCTGGTGCAGGGCTACAACACGCCGGGCAGCAACCTGTTCGTCTCGCTGGCGTACGCCGCGCTGTAGCAGACTCCGACCCCATGGCCCGCGCGCTGCGTCTCTGGCTGATGCTGGCCGCTGCGGCCGCGGCGGCGGGCCTGCTCGCGCTGGCCAGCGGCAGCGTGGCCACGCCGCCCGGCGAGGTGTGGCGGCTGCTGTGGCAGCCCGACGGCAGCAGCGCCTCGCAGGTGCTGCACGACCTGCGGCTGCCGCGCGCGCTGGCGGCCTTCGGCGTCGGCGGGCTGCTCGCGCTGGCCGGTGCGCTGATGCAGGTGCTGCTGCGCAACCCGCTCGCCGACCCCTACGTGCTGGGGGTCTCCGGCGGTGCGTCGGTGGGCGCGCTGCTGGCGCTCATGCTGGTGGGCAGCGCGCTGGCCGTGCAGGCCGGCGCCTTCGCGGGCGCACTGGCCACCATCGTGCTGGTGTTCGCGCTGGCGCGGCGCGACCTTTCACGCCTGGACACCACGGCGCGCCTGGACAGCGCGCCGCGCCTGCTGCTCACCGGGGTGATGCTGGCGGCGCTGTGGTCGGCCCTGATCACCGTGCTGCTCATGCTGGCGCCCGAGGCGCGCCTGCGCGGCATGCTGTTCTGGCTCGCCGGCGACCTGGGCGGCGGCGACGTGGGCGCATGGCCGCTGGCGCTGCTGGCGCTGGTGCTCGTGCTGGCCTGGCCCCTGGCGCGCGAGCTCAACGTGCTGCTGCGCGGCGCCGCCGCGGCGCAGTCGCTGGGCGTGCCGGTGCTGCGGCTGCGGCGCATCGTCTACGTGCTGGCCTCGCTGGCCACGGCGGTGGCGGTGACCACCGGCGGGGCGATCGGCTTCGTCGGCCTGGTGGTGCCGCACGCGCTGCGCCTGCTGGTCGGCAACGACCAGCGCGTGCTGCTGCCGGCCTGCGCGCTGGCCGGCGGCACGCTGCTGCTGCTGACCGACACGATCGCGCGCACCGTCGTCGCGCCGCAGCAGCTGCCGGTGGGCGTGATCACCGCGCTGCTGGGCGTGCCAACCTTCATCGCCCTGCTGCTGGGGCGCGGAGCGCGGCGATGAACAAGCTGCTGCTCGACGCGAAGGGCCTGGCGGTGGTCGCCGGCACGCGCATGCTGTTCGAGTCGCTCGACCTGCAGGTGCAGCGCGGCGAACTGTGGTGCGTGCTGGGCGCGAACGGCTGCGGCAAGACCACGCTGCTGCACACGCTGGCCGGGCTGCGCGCGCCGCGCGCCGGCACGCTGCGGCTCAAGGGCCGGCCGCTCGCCGAGTGGCCGCCCGGCGAACTGGCGCGCCAGCGCGGCCTGCTGCCGCAGGCGCAGCACGACGCCTTCAGCACGCGCGTGACCGACGTGGTGCTGCTCGGCCGCCACCCGCACCTGGGCCGCTGGGCCTGGGAGAGCGAGCACGACCGGCGCCTGGCCGCGGCGGCGCTGCACGCGATGGACCTCGACGCGCTGGCCGACCACGACGTCACCACGCTGTCCGGCGGCGAACGCCAGCGCGTGGGCATCGCCGCGCTGCTGGTGCAGGACCCGCCGCTGCTGCTGCTCGACGAGCCGGTGGCGCATCTCGACCTGCACCACCAGGTGACGGTGCTCGACCACCTGCGGCGGCAGGCGCGCGAGCGCGGCCGCGCGATCGTCATGTCGATCCACGACCTCAACCTGGCGGCGCGCTTCGCCACCCACGCGCTCGTGATCGGGCCGGCCGGGCGCCTGCACCAGGGTCCGGCCGAGTCGACCATGAACGAGGTGGTGCTGAGCGCGGCCTTCGGCCACCCCGTGGCCGCGGAGCGTTTCGGCCCGCGCACGGTGTATGTGGCGGATTGAGCTGCGCCGCGTCCTGTCCGCCCTGCTGACGGCCGTGGGGCTGGGTGCGCCGCCGGCGGCCGCAGGCGTCGCGGTGCAGGACGACACCGGCGCGACGGTCGGCCTGGCGCGTCCGGCGCAGCGCATCGTGAGCCTGGCGCCACACCTCACCGAGCTCCTGTTCGCCGCCGGCGCCGGCGCCCGCGTGGTGGGCGTGGGCGCGTATTCCGACTATCCCGCGGCGGCCAGGGCGTTGCCGCAGGTGGGCGACAGCGCGATGCTCGACCTCGAGCGCATCGTCGCGCTGAAGCCCGACCTGCTGGTGGTGTGGCGCGACGGCAATTCGCCGCAGCAGCTGCAGCGGCTCGCCGTCCTCGGCATCCCGGTGTACTCGAGCGAGCTCGCCACGCTGGCCGACATCGGTGCGACGCTGCGGCGCTTCGGCCAGCTGGCCGGCACCGAGGCGGCGGCGCAGGCACGTGCCGAGGCCTACGAGCAGCGCCTGCGCGCGCTGCGCGAGCGCTACGCGGGCCGGCCGCCGCTGCGCCTGTTCTACCAGGTGTGGCAACGACCGCTGCTGACGTTCAACGACCGGCACCTGGTCAGCCAGGGCCTGGCGCTGTTCGGGGCGATCAACGTGTTCGGCTCGCTCGCGCCGCTCGTGCCCACCGTCAGCGAAGAGGCGGTGGTGGCGGCCGATCCGGACGTGATCGTCACCGGCCGCGCCGGCGCGCAAGCCGCCGACGGGCTGGACGGCTGGCGCCGCCTCACCCGGCTCAAGGCGGTGCGCCACGGCGCGCTCATCGCGGTCGACCCGGACACGCTGCACCGCTCGTCGGACCGCATCGTCGACGGCCTGGACGGGCTGTGCGCCCGGCTCGACGCGCTGCGCACGCGGCGCTGATGCGGCACACTGGCCGCTGCCCTGCGGGAGGACCGTCCATGCCGCTTCGCCCTGCCCCCGTCGCCCTGGTCCTGGTGGCCGCCCTGGCGGCCTGTTCGAAGCCCGAGCCGCCGGCCGCGCCGAAGCCCGCGCCGGTGGCCGGCCCGGCCGCGCCGGCCGATGGCGGCATCGCCTGGGTACGCGCCTCGGGCGACGCGGACGTCGACGCCGCCTTCGCGCGGGCCAGGGCCGAGGGCAAGCCGGTGTTCGTCTACTGGGGTGCCAAGTGGTGCCCGCCGTGCAACCAGCTGCTGGCCACCGTCTTCAACCGGCAGGACTTCATCGAGCGCTCGCGCGCCTTCGTGCCGGTGTACGTCGACGGCGACAAGCCGGGCGCGCAGAAGCTCGGCAGCCGTTTCGCCGTGCGCGGCTACCCGACCACCGTGCTCTTCACGCCCGACGGCCGCGAGCTGACGCGCCTGCCCGGCGAGGTCGACGCGCAGCAGTACGACGCCGTGCTGGCCCTGGCGCTCACCGCGCAGCGGCCGGCCAGGGAACTGCTGGCAGCCGCGCGCGCCGGCGGTGCCGGGCTGGGCGACGCCGACTGGCGGCTGCTCGCCTGGTACTCGTGGGAGACCGACCAGCAGCAGCTCGTCGGCCCGGAGGGCGCCGCGCCGCTGCTGCGCGCGCTGGCGTCCGCGTGCCCGCCGAGCTCGCCCGATGCGGCGCTGCGCCTGCGGCTGAAGTCGCTGGCGCTGGACGGCAAGGGCGGCGTGGTGGCCGACGCCGCCACGCAGCGTGCCGCCGTGACGGCGCTGCTGGCCGACGCCGCGGCGGCGCGCCGGCACGTCGACGTGCTGGCCGGCCGGGCGAAGGACCTCGTGGCCGCGCTGGCGGCTGCAGGCAGCCCCGAGCGGGCTGCGCTGGTGGCGGCCTTCGACACGGCGCTGGCACGTCTGCAGGCCGATGCCGGCCTGTCGCGCGCGGACCGGCTGTTGGCGCTGGTGGCGCGCGTCCAGCTCGCCGACAGGGCACGCCTGCCCGCGCTGCAGGCCGATGCGCGCGAGCTCGCCGCGCGCTTCGACCGCGAGATCACCGACGGCTACGAGCGCCAGGCGGTCATCGCCACTGCGGCCTGGATGCTCGAGCAGGCCGCGTTGCCGGACGAGTCCGACGCGCTGCTCAAGGCCAACCTGGCCAAGAGCCACTCGCCCTACTACCTGATGTCGGACCTCGCCGACAACGCGAAGAAGCGCGGCGATGCGGCGGCCGCGCTGGACTGGTCCGCGCAGGCCTTCGACAAGAGCGAGGGCGCGGCGACCCGGCTGCAGTGGGGCGTGAGCCACCTGCGCCTGCTGGTGGAGCTCGCGCCGCAGGACGCGGCGCGCATCGAGGCGGTGGCCGCGCGCATCATCGACGAGGCGGCGGCGCAGCCCGATGCCTTCGAGGCGCGCAGCGGCCGCTCGATGCAGCGCATCGGCAAGCTGCTCGCCGACTGGGATCCGATGGGCGAACGCGCCGAGGCACGGCGACGACTGCAGCAGCGGCTCGACGCGGTGTGCGCGAAGCTGCCCGCGGGCAGCGAGGCACGCGCCACCTGCGACGGCGCGCTCAAGTCCGGCGCGGCGAGTTGAGGCCGCGGCGTCAGCGCACGAAGCGGCCGTCGTGTGTCACCTGCACCAGCTCGACGAAGCGTGAACCGGTGAGGCCGTTGGCGGCGAAGTCCAGGTCCATCCCGGAGACACGCATCCGCAGGCTGCGCAGCACGCCGATCAGGCGCGCGCGCGTCAGCTCGCGTCCGCTGCGCCGCAGCGCCTCGAGCAGCACGAGCGCGTTGAGGTAACCCTCGAAGCTGTAGTAGCCCACGGGCACCTTGGCGGCCTCGGCAAGGCGGCGGTACTCGCGCGCGGTCGCATCCGACTCGCTCCACGGATAAGGCATCACCTGCGAGATCGCGAGGCCGCGCGCCTTCTCGCCGGCCACCTTCGCCGTCACCTCTCCGGCGACGATGGACATGCCGTAGCACATCGGGCTGAAGCCCTGCGCCCAGCCAGCCTTCATCAGTTCACCCGGCAGCGCGCCGCCCAGGTACATGATCACCGCCTGCGGCGCCGACTTCGCCAGCGCGTCGGCCGATTCCTTGACGTTGCCGCCGTCGCCCTTGAGGAACACCGATGCCGTGGCCTGCAGCTTCTGCGCCGACAGCGCAGCGTCCACGAGCGCAGCCGCTTCCTTGCCGCCCGGGTTGTCGAGCATCGCCACGCCGATCTTGGTCACGCCGATCGTCGTCAGGTGCTGCACCAGCGCCTGCGCCTCGCGGCCCGAGGTGGCGCGAACGAAGAAGCCGCAGCCCTTGAGCTTGTCGCGCGCCGAGTCGGCCACGGCGTAGCCGGCCACCCAGGGAGCCCCCGACTTCTGCAGCAGGGGCGCTGCGGCTGCGGTGGTGGCCGAGCCGACGCAGCCGAACAGGCCGAACACGCCCTCGGCACCGAGCAGCCTCTCGTAGTTGGCCACCGCGCGATCGGGCTTGAGCTCGTCGTCCAGCGAGACGATGCGCACGCGGCGTCCGTTCACGCCACCCTGGGCACGCGACTCGGCGAAGGCCAGTTCGGCGCCGGCCAGCATGATCTTGATCTGGCCGCCCAGCGGGCCCGTGAGGATGCCGGTGTGGCCGAACATCACCTCGGTGTCGGTCACGCCGGTTTCGGCAGCTCGCAGGCCCGGAGCGAAAGCGGCGGCGCCCAGTGCGGCGGCAAATCGGCGGCGTTGCATCATGTGTGACGAGACGGAGTCGGAACTCCGCGCAGTCTGTGCAGCAGCGGATGCCTGCGTGTTCGGGTTTGCCCCAGAGGGTGTGAGCTTTGCACGTGTCCGTGGGCGCGGGGCGCCGGCGTCAGCGCATTCTTTCTCGTGCCGGCAATTCCACGCGGTAGTGGGTGCGTTTCTCCAGGTCGAGGAAGCGCAGCGTCGCGCCGTCCCATTCGTAGCTGGCGAAAAAGCCGTCGATCTGCATCGTGCCGTGCATCAGCACCACATCGACCTGGCTGCTGGCGAGCTCGAGCCGGTAGACGAGGTCGGCGATGCGCACCGTGATGTGGCGTGCGCTGCGCACCTCGACGCGCGCGCGGCCGCAGTCGGCTGGCGCGTCACCGACCGCCACGCACAGGCGGCCGTCATAGCGGCCGGGCGTCGGCGTGCCGGCGTGGGCCGCGGCGCCGCACGCCGCCAGCGCGAGCGTCAGGGCGGTGGCGCGGCGGGCGTCCACCATCGCCTCACCGGAGCAGGCCTTCGGCCTTCAGCGCCTCCTGCACCGCCGGCCGGTCCTTCATGCGGGCCATGAAGGCAGTGAGGTGGGGGAGGCCGCCGATGTCCACGCCGACGTAGCCGCCCCAACCGGCGACGGTGAACAGGTAGGCGTCGGCGACGCTGAAGTCCGCGCCCATCAGGTAGTCCTTGCCGGCCAGCTGCGCATCGACCCACTTGAAGCGCTCGGCCAGGCGCGTGCGGTAGATCGCCTTGGCCTCTTCGGGCATGGCCGGGTTGAAAAGCGGCGAGAAGCTCTTGTGCAGCTCGCTGGTGGTGAAGTTCAGCCACTCCTGCAGGCGATAGCGCGCCATCGTGCCGGCCGGCGGCGCGAGTTTCTTCTGCGGCACCTGGTCGGCGACGTACTGCACGATCACCGGGCCCTCGCTGAGGCGCTCGCCGTCGTCGAGCTCGAGCAGCGGCACGTAGCCCTTGGGGTTGATGGTGTAGTAGTCGGTGCCGTCCTGCAGCTTGTGGGTCTTGGTGCTCGCGAGCACGGGCTCGAAGGCGAGGCCGGCCTCGCGCAGCACGATGTGGGGCGAGAGCGAGCATGCGCCGGGGCTGTAGTAGAGCTTCAAGAAGGTCTCCCGTGGGGGTTGCATGGTCAGGCCGCCATTAGAGCCCTGCCGCGGCCGCCTGGCCGTGCAAGGGGATTCAGCGCGGCGTGCAAATCGGCTGACTCGAAGCGCAGCCGCGGCGCGCCTACATTGGCGTCATGAACACCCCTGCCCTCTCGATCACCCGTTCGCGCGGCGTCGAGCGCCTCGTGCGCGGCCAGCCGACCTCCGACGGCGCCGGCGTCAAGCTGACGCGCGTGCTGACCCAGCCGCTGCAGCGCCGCCTCGACCCCTTCCTGATGCTCGACGCCTTCGGCAGCGATGCGGCGAGCGACTACATCGGCGGCTTCCCCGACCATCCGCACCGCGGCTTCGAGACCGTCACCGTGATGAAGGCCGGCCGCATGCGGCACGGCGACAGCGTCGGCAACACCGGCCTGCTCGAGCCCGGCAGCGTGCAGTGGATGACCGCCGGCCGCGGCATCATCCACTCGGAGATGCCCGAGCAGGAGGAAGGCCGCATGGCCGGCTTCCAGCTCTGGGTGAACCTCGCGGCGAAGGACAAGATGCAGGCGCCCGCCTACCGCGACGTGCCGCCGGGAAAGGTGCCGGCCTTCACGCTGGACAACGGCACGGCGGTGCGCGTGATCGCCGGCGTCACGCACGGCGTGACCGGTGCGGTGACGCGCCCGACCACCTAGCCGCTGGTGCTGGACATCGAGCTGCCGGCGGGGGCGACGTTCGACCTGCCGGTGCCGGTCGGCCACAACGCCTTCGCCTACGTGTACGGCGGCGTGCCCGCGCAGATCGGCGGCGCGCCGGTGGCCAGCGATCACATGGCGATCCTGGCCAACGAGCCCGGCGCCGACGGCGTGCGCTTCGCTGCGCCGGAAGGTGATCGTGCCGTACAGATCCTGTTCGTGGCCGGAGCGCCGCTGAACGAGCCGATCGCGCAGTACGGCCCGTTCGTGATGAACACGGCGCAGGAGATCCACCAGGCCTTGGCCGACTACCAGCGCGGGGTGCTGGCGACTTGAGGCGGCGCGTGGGCTAACCTCGCGGCTTCCCGACACCGCCCGGCGACGCCGGAAGCCCAGCGCTCCATGCCCCGCAGCATCCTGGAAGAGACCCGCCTGCACCCGGCCATCCGCGAGAAGGTGGCCAACCTGCACGCCGACATCGTGCACAACGTGCAGGCCGCGGCCGCCTCCAATCGCATCCTCGTCGTCGGCATGGCCGGCAATCCGTTCTGCCGCAAGGCCCGCCGCCTGCTCGACGGCGCCGGCCTGGCGCACCAGTACCTCGAGTTCGGCAGCTACTTCAGCCAGTGGCGCCGCCGCAATGCGCTGAAGATGTGGAGCGGCTGGCCCACCTTCCCGATGGTGTTCGCCAAGGGCGTGCTGATCGGCGGGGCGAGCGACCTGGAGCGGCTGCTGGCCAGCGGCGAGCTGAACCGCTTCCTCGGCGAGCCGTGAGCGCGCGCCGGATCGCCGCCCTCGCCCTGCTTGCCGCCGCGGCGTCCGCCCAGGCCGCGCCCGCGCAGCCGTGCCGGCTCGACGGCTGGCCCCACGAGGTGCTGTGCGGCGCGGTGCGGCGCCCGCTCGACCCGGCCCGTCCGGAAGGCACGCAGATCGACGTGCACTACGTCGTCGTGCCGGCGCTGGCCCGCCGCCGGCTGCCCGACCCGGTGTTCCTGCTGGCCGGCGGCCCCGGGCAGAGCGCCATCTCGCTGGCGCCGCAGGTGATGCCGCTGTTCGCGCGGCTGAACAACCGACGCGACATCGTGTTCGTCGACCAGCGCGGCACCGGGCGCTCCGCACCGCTGGACTGCGAGGAGCCGCGCGCGCCGGCGCTGGCGGAACTCGAGCCCGCGCTGCAGCTCAAGCGCCTGGCCGCGTGCCGCGTGCAGTTGCAGCGCCGCCCCTACGTGAAGCAGCCCTCCGATCTCGGCCTGTTCACCACCACGCTGGCGATGCAGGACCTCGACGCGGTGCGCGCGGCCATCGGCGCCGAGCGCATCAACCTGGTGGGCGTGTCGTACGGCACGCGCGCGGCGCTGGAGTACCAGCGGCAGTTCCCGCACGCGGTGCGGCGCAGTGTGCTGGACGGCGTGGCGCCGCCGGACATGGTGCTGCCGGCCAGTGCCGGCGTGGACGCGCAGGCGGCGCTGGAGGCTCTGCTGGCCGCGTGCGGCGCGGAGCCCGCGTGCGCGCGCGAATGGCCGGCGCTGCGCCAGGCCTGGGACGGCCTGCTCGCCTCGCTGCCGCGCGAAGCGAGCGTGGCCGACCCGCTCACCGGGCGCGCCGAGCGCGTCACCGTGACACGCGATCTGGTGCTCGGGGCGGTGCGCAGCGCGCTGTACGTGCCCGCGCTGGCGTCGGCACTGCCTGCGGCGATCACGGCGGCGGCCCAGGGCCGTGCCGAGCCGCTGGTGACGCTCGCGGCCTCCTTGTCGCCGCGCGGAGCGCCCCGGCTCTCCACAGGCATGCACTTCTCGGTGGTGTGCGCGGAGGACGCGCCGCGTCTGGCGGAAGCGCCGGTCGCGGCGGCGCGCGATTTCGGCGACGGCCTCGCGCCGCTGTATCGCCAGGCCTGCGCCGAGTGGCCGCGCGGCGAGGTGCCGCCGGCGTTCTACCGCATCCATGCCTCGTCCACGCCCGTGCTGCTGCTCAGCGGCGGGCTCGATCCGGCCACGCCGCCACGCCACGCCCAGCGCGTCGCCGAGGCACTCGGCGCCAAGGCGCGGCACCTGGTTGCGCCCCAGGCCGGCCACGGCCTGCTGGGCAGCGGCTGCGGCGCCGACCTGATGATGCGCTTCATCGACGCGCGCGACGATGCCGAGGCCCTCGCGCTGCCGGGCGGCTGCGCCACGGCGATGCCGCGCCCGCCGGCCTTCCTGCCGCCGGATCCGGGAGCAACACGGTGATCCGCATCGAGGGCCTGGCGAAGTCGTTCGCATCACCGCGCGCCGGCCTGTTCGCGCGGCGCGCCGGCGTGGTGCGGGCGGTGCGCGACGTCAGCTTCAGCGCGGCCGACGGCCGCATCACCGGCCTGCTCGGGCCCAACGGGGCGGGCAAGACCACCACGCTGCGCATGCTGGCCGGACTGATCGCGCCGGACGCCGGCATGCTGGAGGTCGACGGCATCGCGGTGGCGCAGCGCCCGCGCGAGGCGCTCGCGAAGATGGGCGTGCTCAGCGATGCGCGCGGCCTCTACCCGCGCCTGACGGCGCGCGAGAACATCCTCTACTTCGCCGCGCTGCAGGGCATGGCGCGCGAGGAGGCGCAGGCACGCGCCGAGGCGCTGGCGCAGATGCTGGAATGCGCGGCGCTGCTGGACCGCCGCACCGAAGGCTTCAGCCAGGGCGAGCGCATGAAGGTGGCGCTGGCGCGCGCGCTGGTGCACGACCCGTCGCACATCGTGCTCGACGAGCCCACCAACGGGCTCGACGTGCTGGCCACGCGCGCGCTGCGCGACGCGCTGCAGTGGCTCGCCTCGCCCGCCGGCGGGGGCAAGTGCATCGTCTTCTCCACCCACATCATGCAGGAGGTGGAGCGGCTGTGCGACGAGGTGGTGGTCGTCGCCCACGGCCGCACCGTGGCGCAGGGCAGCGTGCCGGAGCTGCGTGCGCGCTGCGGCGCGCGCGACTTCGAGGAGGCCTTCGTGCGGCTCGCCTATGCCGAGGAGGTGGCGTCGTGAGCGCGGCGTGGACGGTGTTCGCCAAGGAGTGGGTGGATGCGCTGCGCGACCGGCGCACGCTCGCGGTGGTGCTGCTGTCCAGCGTGCTGCTCGGCCCCCTGGTGCTGGTGGCGCTGTCGGCGCTGGTGGCCTCGTTCGAGTCCCGCGCCGAGCGCCGCGAGGTGGTGCTGGCCGGCGCCGTGCACGCGCCCACGCTGGTGAACTACATCGCGCGCCAGGGCTTCACCGTCAAGGAGGCGCCGGCCGACCACGAGGCACAGTTGCGCCGCGCCGAGCTGGGCGATCCGGTGCTGGTGATTCCGCCCGACTTCGAGGCGGCGCTGCGGCGCGCCGAGGCGCCGCGCCTCGTGCTGGTGAGCGACAGCGCCAACAAGCGCGCCGAGGCCGGGGTGGGCCGCGTGCAGCGCCTGGTGACCGGCTTCAACCGCGAGCGTGGCACGCTCGCATTGGCGCTGCGTGGCGTCGCGGCGGAACTGCTCGAGCCGGTGCGCCTCGACGAACGCGACCTCGCCAACCCGCAGACGCGCGGCACTCAGATCACTGCCATGCTGCCGTTCTTCGTGCTGATGGCGGTGCTCTACGGCGCGCTCAACGCGGCGCTGGACAGCACCGCCGGCGAGCGCGAGCGCGGCTCGCTCGAGCCCTTGCTGATGAACCCGGCGTCGCCCCTGGCCCTCGTGCTGGGCAAGTGGGCGGCGGTGTCGGCGGTGGGGCTGCTGATCGCGGTGCTGAGCTGCTTCAGCTTCATCCCGGCGCAGTGGCTGCTGCAGGGCGACGCGCTGGCGGCGCTGTTCCAGTTCGGCGTGCGCGAGGCGCTGTGGTTCGTCGCGGTGATCGCGCCGTTCGCCGCGGCGCTGTCGGCGGTGCTGATGGCCGTGGCGATCCGCTGCCGCAGCGTCAAGGAAGCCCAGGCCAGCACGGCGGTGGTGGTGCTCGGCGTGTCGCTGCTGCCGCTGTTCGGGCTGCTGAATCCCGGGGCCGAGGAGCGCTGGCACTTCTGGGTGCCGGCACTGGCGCAGAACACGTTGATGACGCGCGTGATCAAGGGCGAGGCGCTGGGCGCCGAGGCGCTGGGCGTGTCGCTTCTCGTGTGCGCGCTGCTCACGCTCGCGGGCGTGGCCTTCGTGGCGCGCGTGCTGCGCCGCGCGGCGGTGCGCTGAGCGAAGCGTGCATCATCGCCGGATGGAGAAGACGATGACAAGCGGGCTGCACTGGCGCTGCCAGGCCTTCGCGGAACTGGGCGTGGCCGAACTGGACGCGATCTATCGCGCGCGCCAGCATGTGTTCGTGATCGAACAAGCCTGCGCCTACCTCGACGCCGACGGTGCCGACCCGCAGTGCTGGCACCTGGCGGCCTGGAGCGCGGGCGGCCAGCCGCTGGCCTATGCGCGCCTCGTGGCCCCAGGGGTGAAGTACACGGAGGCCTCGATCGGGCGCGTCATCACGGCCGCGTCGGTGCGCGGCACCGGGCTCGGCCGTGAACTGGTACGCCGCGCCGTCGCTTCCACCGAGGCCCTCTTTCCCGGCCAGGGCATCCGCATCTCGGCGCAGGCCCACCTCGCACCCTTCTATGGCGGCTTCGGCTTCACCGGCGTCGGCGCGCCCTACCTGGAGGACGGCATCCCGCACCTGGAGATGCTTCGCCCCCCGGCGCCGCTCACTTGATCTGCTGCGTCTTCATCGGGCAGGTGTTGATGCCCAGCAGCGTGTAGGCGGGGCACCAGCCCAGCAGGCCGGTGGCCAGCGGCACGACGCCGATCCAGCCCCACACGCCCACGGTGCCGGTGGCGGCCAGCGCGATCAGCACGAGGCCGGCAATCACGCGCAGCGCGCGGTCCAGGGTTCCTTCGTTGGTCTTCATCTCGACTCCTTGATCTCCGGCAACCATCGCCGGGTGTGCGCAGTCTCCGGCGCGAAGGGGCGACCGTCTGTGACTGCGGTCACACAGCGGGCGTATCGCCCGCCGCGAGCCGGCGCAGCGCGGCGGCGTCCTTGAGCTCGATGCGCTCGCGGCCGAGCGAGAGCCAGCCGGCGCGCTCGAACCGGCGCAGCAGCCGGGTGACCATCTCGCGCACGGTGCCGAGCTCGTCGGCCAGGCTCTGGTGGCTCGTGTGCAGCACCTCGCCGTGACCGAGCAGCGCGGCGGCCAGGCGCTGGTCGAGGCGCTGGAAGGCCACGGCCTCGGCCAGCGCCATGAGGTCGGCGAGCCGGTCGGCGAACACGCCGAACACGAAGCGCCGGAACGGCTCGTGGGCGCAGCAGCGGTCCAGCGCCGCCGGCGACATGACCGCGAGGCGCGTGGGCATGGTGGTGCAGCCGTGCGCCGTGAGCAGGTGGTGCCCGAACAGGCAGGAGGCCGACACCACGCAGAGCTCGCCGGGGCCCACGCGGTAGAGCTCGAGCGAGCGCCCTTGCACCGAGCCGCGTGCCACCCGCACTTCGCCCGCCAGCACCATGGGGAAACCCTGGCAGGGCGACTGCTCCTCGAAGAGCGTCGCGCCGGACGGCACCTCGAGCCACGTCGTCTGGTGGGCCAGCACGTCGTCGCGCAGCGCGGGCGGCAGCTCGACGAGCGCGGGGTAGAGCGATTGGAGTTGCTGCAGCGCGTCGGCCGAAGGGGGCATGCTCATCGTGGCAGTGTGGCGCGTTCCAACTGGCCGAGCCAGTGCAGCGCATCGGTGCGGCTGGCGCCGCACATGGCTGCCGAGGGCTGGAGCGAGCGGCAGACGGCCGGGCGCTCGGGCCGGCCGAACAGCGCGCAGCGCAGCTCGTCGGTCAGCTGCACGCAGCGCACGCCGGCCGGCTTGCCCTGCGGCATGCCGGGGATGGGGCTGCTGATCGACGGGGCGATGCAGCAGGCGGCGCAGTGCGGACGGCAGTTCATGGCGGGGCGGTGGCGCGAGCGCCGCACGATAGCCGATCGGCTGCGCTTCGACCTTGCGGATGACGGTGTCGGTGCCGGTCCCTACAATGCGGTCTGCTGAAATTTTAGGCAATCCGATGCTGTTCCCGAAAGAGTTCGACGTGATCGTCGTTGGCGGCGGCCACGCCGGCACCGAAGCTGCGCTGGCCGCGGCCCGCATGGGCGCGGCCACGCTCCTGCTCACCCACAACATCGAGACGCTCGGCCAGATGAGCTGCAACCCGTCGATCGGCGGCATCGGCAAGGGCCACCTGGTCAAGGAGGTGGATGCGCTGGGCGGGGCGATGGCGCTGGCCACCGACGAAGCCGGCATCCAGTTCCGCATCCTGAATGGCTCCAAGGGCCCGGCGGTGCGGGCGACGCGGGCGCAGGCCGATCGCATCCTCTACAAGGCCGCGATCCGCCGCCGGCTGGAAAACCAGCCGAACCTGTGGCTGTTCCAGGGCGCGTGCGACGACCTGATGCTGCAGGGCGACCGCGTCGCGGGTGTGGTGACGCAAGTGGGTGTCCGCTTCATCGGGCGGGCCGTGGTCCTGACGGCGGGCACCTTCCTCGACGGGCGCATCCACGTCGGGTTACAGAACCACGCGGCCGGGCGCGCCGGCGATCCGCCGTCGATCAGCCTGTCGGCGCGGCTGAAGGAACTCAAGCTGCCGCAGGGCCGGCTGAAGACCGGGACGCCGCCGCGCATCGACGGGCGTTCGATCGACTTCTCGCGGCTGGTCGAGCAGCCGGGCGATGGGGTGCCCGGCTCCGATGCGCCCATGCCGGTGTTCAGCTTCGTCGGCGACGCCTCGATGCACCCGCGGCAGCTGCCCTGCTGGATCACGCACACCAACGAGCGCACGCACGAGATCATCCGTTCGGGCTTCGACCGCAGCCCGATGTTCACGGGCGTGATCGAGGGCGTGGGGCCGCGCTACTGCCCGAGCATCGAGGACAAGATCAACCGCTTCGCCGACAAGGCCAGCCACCAGATCTTCCTCGAGCCCGAAGGTCTGACGACGCACGAGTTCTATCCGAACGGCATCTCGACCTCGCTGCCCTTCGACATCCAGATCGCCGCCGTGCGTTCGATGGCCGGCCTGGAGAACGCCCACATCCTGCGGCCGGGCTACGCGATCGAGTACGACTATTTCGATCCGCGCGAGCTGAAGTCCAGCTTCGAGACGCGCTCGATCGGCGGGCTGTTCTTCGCGGGCCAGATCAACGGCACCACCGGCTACGAGGAGGCGGCCGCCCAGGGCTTGTTCGCGGGGGCGAACGCCGCGCTTCAGGTGCGCGGCGAGGCGCCGTGGTTGCCGCGGCGCGACCAGGCCTACCTCGGCGTGCTGGTCGACGACCTGATCACCAAGGGCGTCACCGAGCCCTACCGGATGTTCACCAGCCGGGCGGAGTTCCGGCTCCAGCTGCGCGAGGACAACGCCGACCTCCGACTGACCGAGCAGGGGCGCCGACTGGGCCTGGTCGACGACGCCCGCTGGGGGGCGTTCTGTCGCAAGCGCGATGCCGTGGCGCGCGAGACCGAGCGGCTCAAGTCGACCTGGGTCCACCCCGGGCTCGTGGCGGCGGCAGACAGCGAGCGTCTGATGGGAAAGGCGCTGGAGCATGAATACAGCCTCGCCGAACTGCTGCGCCGGCCCGGCGTCGAGTTCGATCAGGTGGCGGATCTCGCGGCCATCGCCAAGCCCGAGGCCGGCGTTTCACGTGAAACGTTGCGAGTGGAATTGGGGGAGCGGCTGGCCGATGCGGTGGTCGAGCAGGTTCAGATCGGCATCAAGTACGCCGGCTACATCGACAAGCAGGTGGAGGAAGTCGAGCGTGCGGCCGCCTTCGAGAACCTGAAGTTGCCTGCCGAACTGGACTACGGCGAGGTGACCGCCCTCTCCCACGAGGTGCGGCAGAAGCTGGCGCGCCATCGGCCCGAGACGCTCGGGCAGGCGTCGCGCATCTCGGGAGTCACGCCGGCCGCCATTTCGCTGCTGCTGATCCATCTGCGCAAGGGCCGATTCAAGGGCTTCGCGGCCAACACCGACGCGGTCAGCGATGCCGCCTGAGGCCTCGGCCGTGGCGCTGCGGCCGGCGCTGGACCGCGTCTGCGACGAACTCCGGCTTCAGGTCGAGCCGGTCGCGAAGGATCGCCTGCTCGCGTACCTGGCCCTGCTGCAGCGCTGGAATGCCACCTACAACCTGACCGCGGTGCGAGATCCGGCCGAGATGCTGACGCAGCACCTGGCCGACTGCCTTGCGGTGGTGGGGGCGTTTCGGCGGGCGCTGGGGGCGGGCTCGGCGCGCCGGTTGCTGGATGTCGGCAGCGGTGGCGGGCTGCCCGGCGTGGTGCTCGCGATACTGGAGTCGGGCTGGAGCGTGACCTGTGTCGACGCGGTGGGCAAGAAGGCCGCCTTCGTCCGGCAGGTGGCCGTGGAGCTCGGGCTGCGCAACCTCGCGGCCGAGCACGCACGGGTGGAGCGCTTGCGAATGGCCGGTTTCGACCTGATCACCTCGCGAGCCTTCGCCTCTCTGGGCGACTTCGTGAACCTCACCCGCGCCTTGCTGGCGAAGGACGGGGTCTGGGCGGCCATGAAGGGAAAGACCCCTTCTGCGGAGTTCTCCGCCCTGCCTCCCGACATCGACGTGTTTCACGTGGAACCGATCGATGTGCCCGGGCTGGACGCCGAACGCTGCATCGTCTGGATGCGCGAATCGGCTTCCGCGGCGCCCGGGCTGGTACATTCCTGACTCGCGGCCCGGGTCATCCGGACCGTGCCTTTCCTGGGCCCGGCGGCCCGCCTCCCACCCCCGCGCTCATGGCCCGAATCTTCTGCATCGCCAACCAGAAAGGCGGCGTCGGCAAGACCACCACCACCGTCAATCTCGCTGCCGGTCTGGCGCGCATCGGGCAGCGCGTGCTGGTGGTCGATCTGGACCCGCAGGGCAATGCCACCATGGGTTCGGGTGTCGACAAGCGCTCGCTGCCCCTGTCGGTGTACGACGTGCTGCTGGAGAGCGCCACCATTGCCGAGGCACGCCAGCGCAGCGAGAAGACCGGCTACGACGTGCTGGGCGCCAACCGCGAGCTGGCGGGCGCCGAAGTGGAACTGGTGGAACTGGAGCGGCGCGACAAGCGCCTGAAGGCGGCGCTGGCGGCGGTGGACGCCGAGTACGACTTCGTGCTGATCGACTGCCCGCCCTCGCTGAGCCTGTTGACGCTCAACGGGCTGTGCGCCGCCCATGGCGTGGTGGTGCCGATGCAGTGCGAATACTTCGCCCTGGAAGGACTCTCGGACCTGGTGAACACCATCAAGCAGGTGCACGCCAACCTGAACCCGGACCTGCAGATCATCGGGCTGCTGCGGGTGATGTTCGATCCGCGCATCACGCTGCAGCAGCAGGTCAGCGAGCAGCTGAAGGCGCACTTCGGCGACAAGGTGTTCGACTCCGTGATCCCGCGCAACGTGCGCCTGGCGGAGGCACCCAGCTACGGCCTTCCGGGCGTGGTGTTCGACCCCGCCTCGCGCGGAGCCCAGGCCTTCATCGAGTTCGCCGGCGAGATGGTGCGGCGCATCGAGGCGATGCGCTGAGGCCGAACATGCGCATGAATCCGGTCGTCGCGCGCAGCTTCGATGCCCAGTTGCTCGCCCGCGTCGAGGATGCCGGACTGAATGCGAGCGCCCCACCCCAGCAGCGCTGGGTGGACGGCTGGCTGGTGCGCTTCTCCCCCGGCAAGGCCAAGCGGGCGCGCTGCATCAACGCCGTGGCGCCCGGTCGGCTTCCGGTGGCGAAGAAGCTGTCGCTGTGCGAGCCCGTCTTCGCACAGGCCGGCCTGCCGCTCATCGTGCGCATGACTCCCTTCAGCGAGCCGGCCGGGCTGGACGCCTCGCTCGACGCCATGGGCCTGGAGCGCTTCGACGACACGCGGGTGATGGTGCTGGAGGATGTCTCCAACATCGTGGAGCCCAGCCTGCCGCCGAACCTGACCATCCAGCCGCTGGGTCTCGAGGCGTTCGCCCAGCGCGTCGGCGCACTGCACGGCTCGCCGCTGTCGCAGCGGCTGGCGCACGGCCAGCGCCTGGCGCAGTCGCCCGTGCCCTTCCATGCCTACGAGATGAAGCTGGACGGGGAGGTGGTCGCCTGCGGGCAGTACGCGCAGGAGGCCGATCTGGTCGGGCTGTACGACATCTTCACGGCCGAGCCTGCGCGCGGGCGCGGCTATGCCAGCCGACTCTGCGCCCACCTGCTGGTGCAGGCGCACCGCAACGGTGCAAGACATGCCTATCTGCAGGTCGATGGCGACAACCAGCCCGCCCGATCGATCTACCACCGGCTCGGCTTCGCCGATGCCTATGCCTACCACTACCGCGCGCGCGACCCCTCGGCCGCCTGAGGGGTGGACCCTCTCAGAGCCCCAGGCCTTCGTCGACGCCCAGGTGCACGTTCATCGCCTGCACCGCCGCACCGCTGGCGCCCTTGCCGAGATTGTCCAGCCGAGCCATCAGCAGGGCCTGCGTGTCGCTGGCGAACACGAAGATGTCGACGCGGTTGGTGTCGTTGCAGGCCTGCACGTCGAAGAAGCCGTGCTCCAGCGTCGCCGGATCGGACAGCGGCATGACCTGCACGAAGCGCTCGCCGGCATAGCGCTCGGCGTAGGCGGCGTGCAGCGTCGCGCCGCGCGTACCAGCCGGCAACTGGGATAGATGCAAGGGCACACTCACCGCCAATCCCTTGTAGAAATTGGAGACGATCGGCATGAAGTGTGGCGCCGCCGCGAGCCTGGAGTGGGTGGTCATCTCCGGGATGTGCTTGTGCGCAAGTGTCAAAGCGTAGGGTCGCGGTGAAGTCAGGCGGGCGTCGCCGCCGGCCTGGTACTGCT
>Ga0073934_10004048_pt1 | contig 25189 bp, 29 predicted proteins | sample LarsenN4metaG_FD_76834 | JGI IMG/M metagenome (GOLD analysis project Ga0073934, IMG submission 76834) | Hot spring sediment bacterial and archeal communities from British Columbia, Canada, to study Microbial Dark Matter (Phase II) - Larsen... ... | reverse complement strand
CTGAAGTGCTCGCCGACGCGCGTCTGGGTCGACCCCACGCGCCTCGACGACGTCAAGGGAGCGATCACGAAGTTCGATGTGCGCAGGCTCATCAGCCAGGGCGTCATCAGCAAGGACCCGCTCTACGGCGGCTCGAAAGTCCGCGCACGCGCACGGCAAGTGCAGCGCTCGCGCGGCAGAAGGCGCGGCATCGGCTCCCGCAAGGGTCCCGCCGGCGCGCGCACGCCGAAGAAACAGGCGTGGATGTCACAGATCAGGGCGCAGCGCGACCTCATCAAGAGGCTGCGCGACCACGACCTCGTCACGCAGCAGACGTATGTTCAGATTTACAACAAGGCGAAGGGCGGCTTTTTCAGAAGCACCCGCCACATCAAGATTTACCTGGAGGAACAGGGATTGTTCCTGAAGAAATAAAATGGCAACCGGAGCAAGTTACGTTGTTGGATTCCGCAGGAAGCGGGAAGGGCGCACCGACTACAGGAAGCGTCTGACGCTGCTGCGCTCGCGCTCGGCACGTGTCGTCGTGCGCAAGTCACTGAAACACATCACGATGCAGGTCATCACCTTCAAGCCGAACGGCGACCACGTCGCCGTCAGCGCGCACACCAGCGAGCTGGCGAAGCACGGCTGGAAGGGCGGAACGGACAACCTCAGCGCGGCATACCTGTGCGGGATGCTGCTTGCGCACAAGGCCAAGCAGCACAAGATCTCGGCAGCAATCCCTGACTTGGGCTTGTACCCGAGCATCAAGGGCTCGAAGCTGTACGCCGCGCTCAAGGGCGCGGTCGACGGCGGCCTCAAGGTCCCGCTGGACACTGCAATCGCGCCTGACGCCAAGCGCATCCGCGGCGAGCACATCGCGCACTGGGCATCCCTGGTGAAGAAGGACGACGCGAGATACAAGAAAATGTTCTCGCGCTACCTCAAGCAGGGCCTCGCTCCGGAAAACCTGCCCGCACATTTCGATGAAGTCAAGAAGAAGTTGGGTTGATACTCATGCCAAAAGCAAAAACCGAAGTCAAGGAAGAGAAGCCGACCGAAGCAGTCGCGGCGCCCGCGGAAGCCGAAGTCGAGAAGCTCGATGTCGAGAAGGACGTGATTGAGGCTGTTCCCACCGAGGAAGAGACCGTCAAGCACGCTCCCGGCAGCTTCGATGTCGTGGCGTGGACTCCAAAGACCGAGGCGGGAAGGAAGGTCAAGAGCGGCGAAATCAAGGACATCGACGTGCTGCTGAACAGCGCAGTCCCCATTCTGGAAGCGCCCATCGTCGACATGCTCATCCCGAACCTCGAGAATGACCTCCTGTTCATCGGCCAATCAAAGGGCAAGTTCGGCGGCGGCCAGAAGAGAATCTTCAGGCAGACGCAGAAGAAGTCGCCTGAAGGCAACAAGCCGAGCTTCGGCGTCATGGCCGTTGTCGGCAACCGGGACGGTTACGTCGGCATCGGTTACGGCAAGGGCAAGGACACGGTTCCCGCGCGTGAGAAGAGCGTGCGCAACGCCAAGCTTAACGTCATCAAGATCAAGCGCGGCTGCGGAAGCTGGGAATGCAACTGCAAGACGCCTCACAGCGTCCCGTTCGCCGTCGAAGGTAAGTGCGGCTCGGCCATCATCAGGCTGATGCCCGCTCCCAAGGGCAAAGGGCTCGTCGTCGAGCCGAACTGCCAGAAGATTCTCGCGCTCGCGGGATTCAAAGATGTCTGGAGCAAGACATTTGGCCAGACGCGCAACACGAACAACCTCGCGACCGCGTGCTTCGAGGCGCTGAAGAAGCTCTCGACCACGAAGATCCAGCCGCAGGCTGCGGAGCAGCTCGGCTTGCACGAAGGCAAGATAGCAAAGGCATAATCATATGGGAAACCCGAAACACAACAAGCGAACAACGAAGGGCACCAAGGCTCCCGAGTTGAAGGAAGGAGCCTGGCTCGCGGTCATCAGGATCCGCGGCGCTCCGAAGATGAGCGTGCAGTCCGAACAGACCTTGCACCACCTGCACCTCCCGCGCAGGCACTCGTGCGTCATCCTCAAGAACACGCCCGGGACAAGGGGCATGATCAAGAAAGTGAACAACTACATCGCGTGGGGCGAAGTCTCTGACGATATCGTCAAGCAGCTCGAAAGCAAGGCCCACAAGAACACGGTCAAGGGATCATTCGGCCTCAAGTCGCCGAAGAAGGACCTGGCGCGTAAGGGCATCAAGCTGCCGAAGAACTCCGGCGGCGCGCTCGGCTTCCACAAGGACATCGGCAAGCTCATCGCGAGGATGATGTAATATGGCATTCCACAAGCGCAGGAAACTCACGAGGATGCGCGGCACGCGCACGCACGGCTGGGGTCGTCTCCACCGGGGCTCAGGCAACAAGGGCGGCGCGGGTAACGCGGGATCGGGCAAGAAGGCGGACGGCAAGAAGCCTTCGTACTGGGATCGCGTGTTCGGCAAGCACGGCTTCACGCCGCACAACTCGGGTCCGGCAGATATTGTCATCAATCTCATTGATGTTGAACAGCGCATTCCGGGCTGGGTTGCCTCGAAGCAGGCGACGCACACCGGCGGCGTTTACACCATCGACCTGAACAAGCTCGGCTACAGCAAGCTGCTCAGCCAGGGCAAGGTCACGCTGAAGCTCAAGATTACCGTCCAGTCCGCGTCCAAGGGCGCGATTGAGAAGGTCAAGGCTGCCGGCGGCGAAGTTGCTGTCGCGGCCGCATAATTTTCTTGCATAACCTTTATATATACACCCGCGAGCGGTTTTGACATGGCTTTGCTTGACGCGATTATTGAGCGCATTCCTGAAGTTGCCGGGCCCACGCAAAAGAGGCTGGCGTTCAAGGAAAAGCTGAAGTGGACCACGATCATTCTTGTCCTGTACTTTGCCCTCTCGCTCGTCCCGCTGTTCGGATTGGGTTCAAACGCGCTCCAGCAGTTCGAATTTATCTCCATCATTCTCGGTGCGAACTTCGGAAGCATCCTCAGCCTGGGTATCGGTCCGCTCGTCACAGCGAGCATCGTGCTGCAATTGCTGAACGGCGCGGGAATCCTGAAGTTTGACTTGACGAAACCCGAGGGACGGAAGCGCTTCCAGGGGCTGCAGCAGGTCGCCGCGATCGCGTTCATCATTTTCGAAGCGGGCATTTACGTCTTCATGGGCGGTCTTGCTCCGCCTCCGGAGCTTGCGGGCACTGCCGTCTATTTCCAGCTTGAGCTCCTGCTGATTTTCCAGCTTATCCTCGGCGGCCTGCTCGTGATGTTCATGGACCAGGTCGTCAGCAAGTGGGGCTTTGGCTCGGGCATTTCGCTGTTCATCGCCGCGGGAGTCTCGCAGAGTATTTTCATCCGCGCGCTCTCGCCGCTGCCGTCTCCGTCAAACCCGGGAATGCCGACGGGCGCGATTCCCGCGCTCATCAAGAGCCTGGGCATCGGCGACCCGCAGACTGCCGGTCTGATGCTTGCAGGATTGATTTCAACCATCCTCGTCTTTGTCATCGCGGTTTATCTGCAGGCGATGAAGGTCGAGATTCCGCTCTCTTTTGGTCGCGTGCGTGGCCACGGCATCCGTTGGCCGCTGCACTTTGTCTACACAAGCAACATGCCCGTGATTCTCGTCTCGGCGTTGCTGGCGAACCTGCAATTGTGGGGTAACCTCCTGCAGAACTGGGGGCTTCCCTTGCTGGGCACCTTCGTGAACGGCCAGGCTGCCTCAGGGCTTGCGTTGTGGCTGTCTCCCACGAACGTCGTGGGCAACCTTATCAGGGGCAGCGTGCGCCTGGTTGACTTCGGCCACGCGCTTGTGTATCTCCTGTTCCTCATCACTGGCGCGGTCGTGTTCTCGATTTTCTGGGTGCAAACGTCCGGGATGGACTCGCGCTCGCAGGCACGCCAGATCATGGCATCCGGCCTGCAGATTCCTGGCTTCCGGCGTGACGAGCGCGTGCTCGAGCGTCTGCTCGACAGGTACATCATGCCGCTTACCGTGATGGGCGCGGTTGCCGTTGGCTTGCTTGCGGGCTTGGCGGACATTTCCGGCGCATTGACGCACGGTACTGGGCTGCTGCTCACCGTGATGATTGTGTACCGGCTGTACGAGGACATCGCGCGCCAGCACATGATGGACATGAACCCGATGATGCGGAAGTTCATGGGTGGCGAGTAAGGTGGGTTTCTTTTCGTTCCTCGACCCCGTCATGAATTTCCTGTTCGGCTGGACACTCCAGCTCTCGCCGTTCTGGGCTGTGCTCATCATTTCGTTCATTCTTTCGCTGATGGTGACGCTGATTTACAAGTTCACCACGAACCAGAGCCTGATGAAATCCCTCAAGGAGGAAATCAAGGCATTGCAGGCCGAGATGAAGACGCTCCGGCACGATCCCAGCAAGATGATGGAAGTCAACCGTCGTGCGATGGAGACGAATATGAAGTATATGAGCCAGAGCTTCAAGCCGATGCTCTTCACGTTCCTCCCTGTCATCATCATTTTCGGCTGGCTGAACGCGCATCTTGCGTTCGAGCCAATCCATCCGGGCCAGGAGTTCACGATGACCGTGCTCTTCGAGACAGGCGCGCGTGGCAACATCACGATTTTCCCGTCGGAAGGCCTGCAGGTCACGAGCGATGTCACCAAGACCATCACGGATGGCAACGCGATTTTCACGCTCAAGGCGCCAAGCCAGGGGCTCTATCCCGTGCGTTTTGAGACGGATGGCACGGAGTACACCAAGAACGTGCTCATTACAAATGAGCGCGCCTATTTGGAGCCCGTAACCCGCGTCAACGATGACTTTGTCGAAAGCATCACGACCGAGCACGCAAAAACGCGCGTGCTCTTCGGCCTGAGCTGGCTATGGAGCTATATCGTCTTCTCATTGGTGTTCTCAATTGTCCTGCGCAGGATGATGAAAGTCTACTAGTATGGAAGCGCCGCTTGAACGCATTCTTGACACATCCGCGCCAAAGGAAGATCTTCCTGTTGTGAGAATCAAGCAACCTGAGCAGTACGTGCGCACGTACAAGGATTACATTGTTGCAAGTGAAATCATTGCCCTGTTTGCGCGCTACCAGTTCCCCGCCTTCATCCTCGATTGAGTGTTCCAAAAACTCCACAGGAAACAAGGGGGTGCTCTGCGCCTTATTTTTGCGGAATACGCTTTTACCAGCCCCCATAAGCCTAAAATCCAGAACTCCACAGGAAATGTCGGGGTGCCTAGTAGCCGTTTATCTATATTTAAACGCAAAAGTATTTAAATAGTCCCGCATTTAAATAGCAAAATACCGCGAGAGAGCGGTTCCATTGGGGGTTTGGTAGTAATGGCAAAGAAAGAAGCCAAAGCAAGCACCGGCAAGGAAATCAAGGTCGTTAACATCGTGGTTTCCGCAAGCCTCGGCCAGGACATTCCGCTGGAAAAGATGGCCGCGACGCTCAGCAATACGGAGTACAATCCCGAACAGTTCCCGGGCCTTGTCATCCGCATCAAGGAGCCGAAGACTTCCGCGCTTATCTTCTCGTCGGGCAAGATTGTCTGCACTGGCGCGCGAACGATGGCGATGGTCCAGGAAAGCATCCGCAAGATCATCAAGTCGCTCGAGAAAATCAACGTCAAGATCAAGGACTTCCCTGAGGTCAAGATCCAGAACATCGTTGCCTCGGGCAGCGTCGGGATGGACCTGAACCTGAACGTTCTCGCGATGAAGCTGGAGAACACGGAATACGAACCCGAACAGTTCCCCGGTCTCGTGTACAAGCTCTCGGACAAGAAGGCGACGTTCCTGCTGTTCAGCAACGGCAAGGTCGTCTGTACCGGCACCAAGAGCGAGGAAGAGGTCCACAAGGTCCTCGACATCCTCATCGAGAACTTGAAGAAAGTCAAGTCCAAGTAACGCTCATTTGTAGGGGTGGTTTATAGTGTACCGCGTTGGATTAGCGTAAGCTTTCCGACGATATCGCACAGGACACTGGACAATCGTTCCTAATTACTATAAATCCCAAAAGAAGTGAAGACATCGTGGCAGAAACGGCGGAACCGCAACTGATGGACGCTCCTGAGCAAATCAGGAAATTCCAGGAATTCTTGGAACGCCACTGTCACGCGCAGCTGCTCGAGCAGGCGCGGCAGGGCCAGAAGTTCGTCATTGCGGACTTCCAGGAGCTTGCGAAATTCGAGCCTGCCCTCGCGGACCTGCTTCTCGAAAAGCCCGAGGAAGCCCTCAAGGCGTGCGAGCTCGCGGTCGAACAGTTTGACCTGCCGGGCGGCAACAACAAGGGTTTCACGGTCCGTTTCAAGTCGCTCCCTCCGAGCAGCCAGATGATGATTCGCAATATGCGCTCCGAGAACCTCGGAAAGCTCATCTGGATGGACGGCACCGTGCGCAACAAGTCGGAAGTCAGGCCGCACGTCGCGACCGCGCGCTTTGAATGCCCGAGCTGCGGCAACGTGATGAACATCATCCAGATGGACAAGGAAAACAAGTTCCGCGAACCGACACGTTGCTCGTGCGGCCGCAAGGGAAAGTTCCGCCTGCTGCACAAGGAGTTTGTTGACGCGCAGGGCATCGTGCTGGAGGAAGCCTCCGACCAGCTGGATGGCGGCGAGCAGCCCAAGCGCCTGAACCTGTTCCTCAAGAACGACCTCGTGAGCCCGATGTCCGAGAAGCGCACCAACCCTGGAAGCAAGGTGTTGGTTGTCGGCGTGCTCAAGGAAGTCCCCATCCAGCTCCGCTCAGGCGGGCAGAGCATCAAGTTCGACCTTATCTTCGACGTCAACTACATCGAGCCTCGCGAGGAGGACTATTCCGACATCAAGATTTCCGAGGAGGAACTGCAGGAAATCAAGGCGTTGGCGCAGGACCCGCAGCTCGAGCGCAAAATCATCCAGAGCATCGCGCCCAGCATTTACGGCCACGAAAAAATCAAGGAAGCGCTCGTCCTGCAATTGATGGGCGGCGTGCGCAAGCGCAGGGACGACGGCGTCACCACGCGAGGGGACATTCACGTTTTGCTCATCGGAGACCCGGGTTCGGGCAAGTCGCAGATGCTCAAGCGCATCAGCAAGATTTCTCCCAAGGCGCGTTTTATCTCTGGTAAAGGAGTTTCAGGCGCAGGCCTCACCGCGTCCGTCGTCAAGGATGAGTTTATGGGCGGCTGGAGCCTGGAAGCGGGAGCGCTCGTGCTCGCGAACAAGGGCATCTGCTGCATTGACGAAATGGACAAGATGGACAAGGATGACACGGCGGCCATGCACGAGGCATTGGAAGGCCAAACCATCACCATCAGCAAGGCGAACATCCAGGCGACGCTGCGCTCCGAAACGACGGTTCTCGCGGCGGCCAACCCGAAGTTCGGCCGGTTCGACCCATTCGACACGATTGCGAAGCAAATCGATCTTCCCCCCACGCTCATCAACCGTTTCGACCTCATTTTCCCCATCAAGGACCTTCCTGACGCGAACAAGGACGAGAAGATGGCTAAGTTCGTGCTCACGCTCCACAAGGACCTCACCACTGACGCGGAAATTAACACTAACCTCTTGCGCAAGTACATCGCGTACGCGCGCCAGAACATCTTCCCGAAGCTCACCGAAGGCGCGATTGAAGAGTTGAAGGACTACTATATCCAGATGCGTTCGTCCGGAAGCAAGGAAGGCATCATCAAGTCCGTTCCGATTTCCGCAAGACAGCTTGAGGCGCTTGTCCGTCTCGCCGAGGCCCACGCTCGCCTGCACCTTTCTTCTGAAGTCAAGAAGAAGAACGCCAAGAAGGCCATCGAGCTCCTGCACCACTGCCTGCAGCTCGTCGCGATGGACGAGGAAACCGGCACGTTCGACATCGACCGGATCGCCACGGACACGACGGCAAGTACGCGCAACAAGATCATCCTCATCAAGGAAATCATCACGGACTTGGAGAAAACATCCAAGCCCGTCGACATGAAGGACCTGATTGCCGCTGCCGCCGAGAGGAACATCACGGACAGTGAAGTCGAGGAAGTTGTTCAGAAGCTCAAGCGCGGCGGCGACTTGTTCGAGCCGAAGGCAGGGTTTATCCAGCGGTTGTAGATAACGTCCCCGTTTCGCGTGGCTAGGCTCTCGCATTTGCGCCTTGCCTGTTCTTCCCCGGGACTATTGTCGCGTTCGTCTTATAGAATGCGATGACGCAACGACAAAACTGCCTGGGATGCAAATGCAGGGCGGAACTGCGCAGAACGGAATCACTCAGCAGGCGCCTGGGGCAGGTTCTGCTGGATTTCTCCAAGGTTCTTGAAGGAGTAGCACGACGACTGCAGGTTGGGGTCTCCAATCGTCGCACAGCCGGTGTATTCTGACTTGTGGATTGCGAAGTACAGCACGCACTTGTCGCGGGTCTTGCTGTCGGAAATCTTCTGGCACGTCGCGGACTTCGATCCGATGCGCGCGACCGTGTCATAGCACTGGTCCGCGTCAGTCTTCTGCGCAAGCGTGGTGCACAGCAGTTCCGCGGTTTCCGGCGCGCGCACGGCCGCTTGTTCGGCTTCGGCGATGATTTCGGCGGTGCTCTTGGCTGCGGGTTGCGCAGCGCAGTCACGCGGGCACGTCGTGGTGGTCTCTCCGAGATTGAAGTCGCAGATGTAGTCGCCGCAGCATACCGGCAGCTGCTCGAAGACGCACTGTCCTCCGAAGAATGAGTCGTCTGTGCACGGGTCGAAATCATTGCAGTCCTGCGCGGGCATCTCCTCAGCCTGGTTATCGACGGGCGTTTCCACAACAGGAACCGTGGGGACTTGGACGGTTTGGCGCGGCGCGGGCGGCAGGACGCGGAAGGAGAAGCTTGATTCGGCAGTGTGGCCGTCCGCCGTGACAATCGTGCGCACGATGTATCTTCCGGGTTGGAGGTCTTCGGGAATTTCGAGTTTTGTCTGGTACGCGGGGCTGATGGGGATGCGCTGGTCAACCGAGAAAATCAGGTTACCGGTGGCGGGCGCGACGAGCTCGTGGATCACTTCAAGCTCGTCCGTGTCCAGCTCGCGCTCGTACACGAAACGCTCTGAAAAGGAAATGCTGCTTCCGGCGCGGGCTTCCGCGGAGGATGGCTGCGTTGAGACCGTGAACGCAGGGCCTGACGGGACGAGCAGGACAATCATCAGCACGAGCACGAGCGTTCCTGCGCCGATGCCTGCCGCGAGCGGTTTCCAATTCCTGCCCTGCTGCATGACCATGGGACGGAAACCGGAAAGAAGCGCTTGGTCGGCCTCCTGGGGCGTGTAGCCTGATGCGATGAGGTTCTGCCGGATGGCCTGTGCGGAATAGCCGGAATTGCGCAGCCGCTGCACATAGGCGATCACCTCTCGCGGAACCATAGCCGAACCCTGTTTCGGGCACTATTTAAAAGTATCTGGTGACCGAGCTAAATCATTATAAACCTCGCGCGTGATAAAATGGGAGGGGTATGGTACAGAAACCGCTTGTCGCAGTGAAAGCGCGGATCGCTGAACTTGTTACGGGCCAATGGGTTGAGCAGGGCAACGAGCCGAGCGCAGTGATGCTCGGCGACGGCACGCTCGCGGCGCGCGCAAACGTGATGGGTGTCGTCGTTGACATCAGCGACGGCGAGACGCCCAGCCTGATGATTGACGACGGCTCTGAGCGCATCGGCCTGCGCACGTTCGAGCCAGTCCCAGGCATCAAGCGCGTCGCGCTTGGCGTCCCCGTGCAGGTCATTGGGAGGCCGCGCAAGTTCGGCGAGACCCGTTTTCTTGTTCCCGAGAGCATTCGCGTGCTTGAAGATCCGGCGTGGCTGGAAGTGCGGAAGCGCGAGCTCGCCGCACGTGCGATGGCTCCAGCGCCCAAGCCGGCACCGCAGGAGTCTTTTGTCGAGGAGGAAGTTGTTCACGCGGGAAGTCCCCTGCTGCGCGCCATCCGTTCTCTTGACAAGGGTTCAGGCGCTGACGTTGAGGAAGTGCTGAGTTCCGCGAAATGCACGCAGGCGGACATCGAGCGTTTGCTGGTGCGCGGGGAAATCTTTGAAATCAGCCCCGGTCGGTTGAAAGTTCTAGAATAATGCGGGCGTCACGTACACTTCGATGATGGCTCCGATGAACAGCAGGCCTATCGCGAGCAACGTCAAATCCGCGGCGTCAAGGAGCACTTTCTCGAAGCGTTTCGTGCCGAAGTCGTGCTTGGCTATCGCGACGGAGATGATTCCTCCTGCAAGCGCGCCGACAAAGTACGCGAGGATTTCAGGAATCCCGTGGATGAAATAGCGCACGAAGCTGAGCGTGACGATGTATAAGTAGGACGATAACGTTCCCAGCCCTATGGAGCCCGCGGCTGCCGCAAGCTGGGCGCGGATGAAGTTGCCCATCGCGACCGAGATGACGCTCGCGTTCCAGGTGAGGATGAACAGGGCGCCCATGCCGTAGATGAACGAGAAGAGCACGCAGAACGCGAGCACCTTGAGGTTGTTCAGGAAGATACGGCTGAACAGGCCGCCGCGCACGACATTCCCCGAAACGTGCTGCTGCAGGCCCGTGATGGTTTCCGCCTGGATGTTGAACAGCGACTGCACCCACGGCGAGGGAAGCACGAGATACCAGAGCGTGAACGCCGCAACCATCCCGAGGAAGAGGAACATGAAGAACGTGAACGCCTTGCGGTGCTCGTTGAGCCGCGCCATTTCGGAGTCAGTATTGAGGTCTTTCTCCTCCTCCACGCGCATCGTGTTGTAGAACAGCGGGACCGCCGCGAGCGATGCAAGGAAAACCATGACGAGGCTGGCGTACTGCGCGAAAATCCAGAGGCTCAGGAAGGTCGCGATCGTCGCGTAGGCAAAACCCCAGATGAACGAGGTCCAGGGCCTGGCTTCGGCGCGCAGCGGGTTGGTCAGGGCTTCCAGAACCATATGTCCGGCAGGGGCGGGGCTATTTAAATACCTTCGCCTATGACGTAAAGATTTATATAGGGTTCCCGAGGATAAACGGGGTATGGATTATGATGCATTGCTGGCGCGTGCCCGGAGCAAGATGCCGGAGAGCGTGCTGGTCAAGGAACGTTTCGAGCTTCCCAAGGTAGTCGGAAGGCTCGAGGGCTCCAAGACAGTCATCAGCAACCTGCCCCAGATTGCGCAGCTTCTTCGCAGGCCGATCGAGCAGCTCGTGAAGTACCTGCTCAAGGAGCTCGCGACGCCGGGGATGATGAGGGGCAGCCTCTTTGTCTTGGGCACCAAGATGCAGGCATCCCGCATCAACGACAAGATCCGCCAGTTCGCGGATGAGTTTGTTTTCTGTCAGAAGTGCGGCAAGCCCGACACGGACATTCGTAAAGAGGGCGGTTTCCACGTGCTCGTCTGCAGCGTGTGCGGCGAGCGCAGGCCCGTGAAGAGCAAGATATAATGGTTCTCGTGAAGCTGCACAAGAAAGACGGCAGTATCCTCGCAGCAGTCTGCGATGCCGACCTGCTGGGAAGGAAGTTCGAGGACGGCAACCTGCAGCTCGACCTCACCGGCGACTTCTACAAGGGAGAGGCGCGCGATGACACGGAAGCCGGCGACTTGATCCGCAACGCAGACCACGTCAACCTCGTCGGCGAGCAGAGCGTGAAGCTCGGCCTGCAGGAAGGGGTAATCGAGACGTCAAACGTCCGCAAGGTCAATGGCATCCCCTACGCGCAAGCTGCGATTGTGCACGGCTAAAGAAGGCGCCTGTTCTCGACGAAATTCTTGAGCGGTACGAACAAGGGATGCGGCAATGCGTCCCACGCGCACCACTTGACGTCCGCGATTTTCTCGGGCTCGTTGATGCGCAATTCCCCGCCCGCATAATCTGCCTCGACAAAAATGGTGACATAGTGCTTGCCGTCCCCTGCGTCAATATCGTTCGTGATGCCGACCACTCTCGGATTCTTGATATCGAGATTGACTTCCTCAGCGACTTCCCGGAACGCGGTCTGCTCAGGGGTTTCGCCGTGCTCAAGATGGCCGCCGGGAAGGCTCCACGTGCCAGCGCCGTGCGAGCCTTTGCGCTGCTGGAGCAGCACTTTTCCCCCGTGCTTCACGATGACGCCGACGCCTACTCCTGGACGAGTCATGGGTGAAGAATGATGCGCTTGGTGAACGTTCCGCGCTCCTCTGCTTTTTTCTTGCGGACCGCCTCAACGAGGTCCTTGCCGTGCAGTTCCGCAAGCGCGCGCGTGACTTCGAGTACATCCGCAAGCTCCTCTGCTGAGGGGTTCCCTTGGAATTCACGCGCCTCCTCGAGAAGCTTTTCCGCGAGCGCGTGCCTGAATTCCTGCTCTGAAGCGATGTGTGTGGCCGGGCTCTTGCCGTTCTTCCGGATGATTTCCGGGATGCGGTCACGGACGAGCTTCAAAGTACCTCTCCAGCGGCTCGAGAGCGATTTTCGACCAGTCCTCTACGTCTGCGGTGGAACAGAGCGATTTGAGCTCCTCGAGCGATAGAAAACGTCCCTGCGCGTGGGCATCCTCATTGAGTTTCACGCCAGAAGCTGTTTCTACGACGTACAGCATCCCGAAGTGAACGCTGCTGATGGGCGAATCCTCATAGTTGATGTAGCCCAGCGGGCGCGGCGTGCTGGCCGGGGTGAACGTGATTTCCTCCTGGAGCTCGCGGAGCATGCTCGCGTGCAGCGGGTTGCCGGTGTCGCAGGGTTCGACGTGCCCGCCCATCCCCCAGGACCACTTCCCATGGATGCGGGGATCGCCGCCTTGCGGCGTGCGCGGGTATGCGAATACCTTGCGCATTGCGGGGTTGACGATTGCGACGTAACAGATGGGCTGCTTGAAAGCTGCATTTTCCTCGGCGTCGCCGCGCCGCATCGGGTGGACGTGGGCAAGGATGCGTTCCTCGTAGTTGAACTCGTGCGCGGGCTTGAAGCCGGTGAAATGCTCGGCGCCGAGCAGTTTTTGGCGCGGCACCACGAGAATAGGCACGTCCATCTTGTTCACGTGCTCACCTGTTCCTTTTCCGTGAACCATTGCCCGAGTCCCATCTGCTTTTCCTTGTCCTTGCCGAACACGCTTTCGATGCGGCGCTGGAGGATTTCGACGCTTTGCTTCAGGTAGGGGCCGAGATCGTACTTGTCGACGAGGCTGATGGTGGGGCCGAGGTATTTCACCACGCTCCCTTCCGTGATGGTGAAGAGGAGCTTGCCCTGGCAGTGCGTGCATTTGCCGATGAGCGGCGGCCTCCTGAACTTCTCGTTGCAGTTGACGCACCGGAATTCCTGCATGGAGAACTTGCGCAGGTTGCCCTTGGTGTCACGGATGAAATGCTTCTCGATGACGAGCTTTGCGACATCCGCGGTGTCGACTGCCCTGATTTTTTCCGCGAGAATCATCTGGCCGCGGAGCTTTTCTTCCATGCTGGGCAGGGTCTTGTAGGCGCTGCAGAGCACGCCTGCATTTGTGTCTTCTGTGTCGTGCGTGAATCCCATCTGCTCGTACTGCAGCGTCGTGTTGAGCACGTGCTTGATTTGCGGAATTTTGACGTCGCCAGGCATCTTGTATTGCAGTGCAGACTCGTATAGCTCGACGGGGTACGACCACGCGATGCCGACGTCGAAGGCCTGGTCGTCCACTTCCGTCGGGATGAGCATGTTCGATAGGACGAGCGGCGCGTCCATCGTGCTTCCGCGCGAGTTCGGAAGGAAGCTCTTTGAGAAGTTGAGGAATGCGTCCAGGAGCAGGATGAACCCGATTTCGTCGCCGTCGCAGTCACGCCGGCACGCCTGGTGATAGTAGGGATGGGCGAGGAAGCCCTGCGTCTTGGAGAACCCGATGATTCTGCCGAGCATTCCTGCGCTGGTGTGGGGCGCCAGACCCACGATGCAGTGCCCGACGAGGTCGTCGGGGGTGCTCAGGCAGTAGTATGGCGGGAGCTTGTAGAGCTTGATGAGCAGTTCATCGATGAACTGCGCGGTGCGATACATGACCGCGTCCGCGGGCTCGTCGTCTTCAGGCCCGTGCGGGCAGCACGGCAGCACGACGTCCTGGGGCTTGATTTCGAGAACCTGGTCGTCGCGCTCGAGAGGCTTGCCGTGGATGTCGTGCGTGTAGCCGAGCTCAAGGAGTTTCGTCACCGGCGTGTTGATTTCAAAGGGCTTGAAGTGCGTGAGCGTGATTTCGCTGCAGTCGTACCTGATGGTGCCGTCTTTGTTGACGTACAGGTCGTGTTTTGCGCGCAGGATGCTTTTCGCGGGATGCTCGGCGAAATGGCTTTCGTTGCTCGTGCCCCTGACGCCCTTGATGAGGTCGGGGTAGGTGTCCATTCCAAGCAGCTTGAGCGAGGAAAAGAAGATGCGCTTGATGTCGATGCTTTGTTCCTGGTAGGGGAGCGCCTTGCCGTGCATCGCGCATTGGGGCGTGGGGATGGTCTTGGCGCAGAACTTGCAGTAATATTCCTTTTCCGTCGGGCGTTCGCATTGCTCGCAGATTGAGAAGACCGTTCGCGTGTTGCAGTGCTTGCAAGTGTATATGGGGTACTGGGCCTTGACGAATCCGGCCTTGAGCGCCGCTTGCAGGGAGCGCATTCGTCCTCCCTCTTCGCCGATGGGGAAGAGCCCGTGCGGGCTGCCGGTGAGCTTGCGCTGCTTGGCCTTCTCAGGGCGGCCCATGCGCGAGCCGATGTACGTGCCGCTTTTGTCGCGCAGGGGAACTGAGCTCATGGCCTGGATGGTTGCGAGCGTTGATTCCTGTGCACGCGGCTCGATGATTGCGCGGAAGTCAGGCACCTTGTCCGTGATGTTGAGCTGCGCCGCGAACGCTGCCGCGTGCGGGTGCTCGATGACCGCGAATTCCTTGTTAACGGCAAGGTGGGGCACGCCCAAAAGCTCGAGCGTGCGCTTGCCGGGATTGTTGAGCGGGAGCACGATTTTGTAGATGCCCTTGCCGTCGGTGTGGAGCATCGCTTTTTGCAGCCAATCCGTGAGCGTGAGCAATGCGGCGCGGTCGATGTCCGCCCAGTGATAGGTGTAGTACGGATGCAGGGCTACCTTGGTGGTCTTGCTGAGCGTGATTGCGTCGTGCACGCCCGGGGTCGCGCGCATCGGGTTTTTCAGCCACTGTTCGATGCTTTCTGCGGGAAGCCCGGTTTCCGCGGCGATTTTTGCGTAGTCTGCGCTTCCGTACGTGGTGATTGCGAACTTTTCCGTCTCTTTCGCCCACCATTCCGGACAGTATCCCGCAGGAGCAAGAACGTGGTTGCGGTTGGCAAAATCGCCATAGTCGATCAGGGCGTCGCCAAGGAAGAGGATTTCGGCGACGCGCTTCTGGTATTGGAGCGCGAGTGCCTCGGTTTCGAGACGGACGACGCTGCCGTCGTCGAGCTTGACGATGGGGCCATCAATCGTGTCACATGGGGTGAACGCGGCGCCCTTGCCGGGGCGTTCGACCTTGAGCTGCGTGCCCGTTGCGATGTAGTTCTCGAGAACATGCATCGTTGCGGGATGGATTGACTGGCCGCTGAGACCGGAGGAGCGTGAGCGACCATAGTGGAGCCTGAATCCTCCGGGGCGGAGTGGATGGCCGAGGATGGGGCGTCCTGCGACGAGGTCTGCGATGTAGGTGTAGTCGGGAGAGAGCTTGGCGTTGGCGTCCTTCTTTACGGCTCCGCCGCCTTTCGCTTTTGCCTTTTTCTGGATGGCGAGGAACTCTTCTAGGAAGTTCCATTGTTCCATATCAAGATCCTTGCCCCACTTGCCGAGCTGTTTCCAAAGCTTGGGCGCTTTGAGCGGGATGCAGGAGCTGAGGACAAGGCAGTATCCTGAACGGATGAAGTTCGTCGGGATGCGCGGCAGATCCTTGTGGTTGCTGACCTCCATTTTTTCGGAAGGCTCGCCCGCGACTTCGACGGGCAGGTTCTTCATCAGGAATTCTACTTCTTCCGCGCTGGGAAAGTATTGGAGGTTGGTGACTCGGTCGTGGTAGTCCTGCAGTTCGGTGTTGGCGCGCTTGATTTCCTGTTCTGTGGCGTCGAACACGTCATACTTCATTTTCTTGCGCACGTAGTCAGCGATGAGCACGCTCACGGCAGCGGCGGTTCCGCCTGCGTTTCTGATGGGCCCGGCGAAGCTGATGCTCAGGTACTTGCCGCGCCGGTCCATGCGGTCCTTGAATTCGATGGTGACGATGCCGTCCAGCGGCGATGATACGACCCCCACGGTGACGTACGCGAATCCGGTGCGGATGCCGATGTCAATGGCCTCGTGTTCGTCCTTGAACTTGCAGAACTTCTGCTGCGCGACCTCCTCGGCGATGCGGAACGCGACGCGCCAGTCCAGGGGTGCGTATTCCTTTTCGAGCTCGATGATGCGCTCGACGACGCCGGAGTTCACGATTTGAGGCGCGAGAACGCTGATGAGGCCGACGACGCGCTCGGCCATGTTCTTCGCGAGCGAGACTTCGACCTGTGGAACGGCGTCGAAAAGTTTTGCGCGTGCCTTCTGTCCGACGGCGAAGGCGTCCTGCGTCTGCTTTTCGAGTTGGTCGAAGTAAGCCTGCATTTGGGGGCTTGCGGCGACGGCCATTATGCATCACCGAACTTGAGCATATGGAGCTTGCGGGTCTGGAGGTTGAGCACGGGGATCTTTCCGGGGTCGGGCTCGTGGCCGACGCGCTCCTGGAAGTCAGTCTTTGCCTGGAAGGTGCTGCAGCAGATGATTTGGACGCCCTTGTAGGAGTCCGCGTTTGACTTGTGGATGTGGCCTGCCGCGAAGATGTCCGGGATGGTCTCGATGATCAAGGGATCGTAGCGCGGGTCGGGAATGTAGAGTGTGCTCGTGTGTTCTGGCGCGAGATGCCTGCGCTGGAGCAGGAATTTCATGATTAGGGGGGCGCGCTCTGAGCAGTTTCTCCCTGAGTTCTTGATGCTGGGCACGATTTCGCTGTAGTCGTCGAAGGAAAAGCCGTGATAGGTGAGGATATTGAAGCCCGGGAAGCCGTCCTTGGCGTGGATGTTCACGATGCTGGGGTTGCCCGTCATCACGACGTTCGGCATTTCCCAGAGCGCCTTTGCGTAATCGTGGAAAAGTTTTGGCTGGGGCTCCGACATTCTCAGCGCATCGTGATTTCCGGGAGAGATGATGAGCTTGATGTGGGTGGGGATTTGCTTGAACAGCCTCGCTGCCTCATTGTACTGCTCATAAATGTCCGTGATCGAAAGCTCCTTTTCCTGGTTGGGATAGATGCCGATGCCATCGACGGTATCTCCGATGAAGAAGACATAGCCGACCTTGGCGGCGATGGCGCGCTGCTGTTCGTTCCCTTCCTCGCCGCGGAGCCATTTGATGAAGGAGTTGAACGCGTCGCCGAGGAACCGTGCGCTGCCGACGTGGACGCACGACAGGAAAACGGCATAGGCTTCCTCGGGGCACTTCTTGACTTCCTGGTGCGGGACGTCGGGGTGGAAGATGCCGCTGCAAAAGATGACGCCATTTCCGCTTGACGTGCCGATGATGCCGACGACCTCGTCGTGCACGAAATCCTGGGCGAGCTTGAAGATTTCCTCGCGGTCCTTGTTGATGATGACTTTGATGATGCCAGTAGGGTCTTCGAGCGTGACAATGAGGTTCTCGTTTTTGGTGGTGTCCTTCTCGACAATCATGCCGATGACTGCTGCGGGCTGGCGTTCCTTGACCGCAAGCACGCGGGAGATGCTCGTGGCGTTCTGGAGTTCCTGGCGCTGGCGGAGCATTTTGGAGATACGGGTGTAGCGGGAGTTGAAGTAGCCGATGAAGTCCTGCATCGATCGCTTGCTGCTGATGTCATCGTAGTCCCAGAATATGCTGACAGGATATTCTTGGGGCGTCGCGGGTGTTGCAGGAACGGGTGCTGCGGTGGCTGGAGCTGGCGGGTTGATGAGCTCGAGCAGCTGTGCGGGGGTTGTCGAAGGGTCGTTTGCGAGCTTGGCATAGACCGCATCAACGAGCGCTGTGTCGCGCAGCCGCTCGACGACTTCGCGCGTCAAGAGCACACGGTTGCGCAGGCAGAATTCAACGATTTTCTTGCGCTTTTCCAGCGGCTGCTCGGATTCCAGCATCATGCGAGCGCCAGGCCCTCCTCAAGCACCTGCCGCATGCGGTTTGAGTTGTGCGCGGGGATTGCGAGGCTGATTTCGCGCGTCCGGCCGTAGCGCCCCTTGCTGATGACCCGTGCCGTGATGAGGCCGAGCATGTCGAATTCGGCGATGATGTCGCTGACCCTGCGCTGCGTCAGCGGCCTGAGCTTGGTCTGTTCGCAGATTTTTTGGTACCAGTCGTAGATTTCGCCCGTGAAAACGGCTCCCGCTTTCTGGCCGCAGACGTTGAGAATGGCGTAGAGGGCCGCTTGGTGCTGTTTGGGCTGGGTGCGGACGACCTCAAGCATTCTGTCCTTTTCAATCGTTTCCTCGGCGATGTCAAGATGGGCGAGCGCGAGGGTTTTCTCGTCGCGGCGTTCGGCGAGTTCTCCGGCGACGCGGAAAATGTCGATGGCGTGGCGGGCGTCGCCATTGTCGGATGCTGCGCGAGCGGCGCACTTCTCGATGACGCCTGCCTGGATGACACCTGCGCTGAAGGCCTTTTCGGCACGGTCGCGCAGGATATCCTGGAGCTGCAGCGCGTCATACGGCGGAAAAACAAGCTCTTCCTCACTCAGTGAGCTCTTGACGCGCGGGTCAAGCGTTTCGGTGAACGTCACGGAGTTGCTGATGCCGACGAGGCAGATTTGCGCGTTCTTGAGCTCGCCGTTGATGCGCGTGAGGTTGTAGAGCAGCTCATCGCCGGCCTTGTCGACGAGCTCGTCTATTTCGTCCAGGATGAGAATGACGACTTGCTTTTGCCGGTCGAGCGCGCCGTAGAAAATCCGGTAGATTTCATCCGTGGGCAATCCTGTGGGAGGGACTTCGCGGCCGAATTCCTTGCAGAGCTGTGCGACTAAACGGTATTCTGTGTCCGCGACTTTCTTGAGCTTGCAGTTGATGTAGACGATTTTGACAGGAAGGCTGCGCTGCTGTGCCACTTCGTTGATCTTGTCAGTGGTGTACTTCGCGACCAGGCTTTTGCCTGTGCCGGTTTTGCCATAGATGAACAGGTTGCTCGGCCTGTCTCCTTTGAGGCTTGGTGCGAGGATGCTCGCGACATCGGCTATTTGCTTGTCACGGTGCAGAATTTTTTCAGGCGTGTATTGCGCCTGCAGGACTGACTTGTTCACGAACAGTGAAGTTTTGTTCAGGAACTGTTCGAAGAACCTAACTAACCCCTTCTCTTGCATATGAAAACCCCCTTTTCAACACAACCTATTGACGGAACGTTTTTCCAAGTGAAATAATGGTATTTATACTTTCGTATTCTTCAGTTCATATGGAACTTTTTGTGTTTTCAACACGATCGGACAGACACCCCTTTGTTTCCTTTGGAACATTTGGAAAAATAAAACGATTCCTTTGAAAGTTTTGGTATTTTCCAATTAATTTAAAATATGTTTTCTAATATTTGTTTTCTTTTATTCATGTTTGTGTTTGTTTTTAAACGAATAATTAATAATTTTTCTATATAGAAAATAATAAAATAGAATAAAAAAGAAAATACAGTTTAGAAAACAAGTATTTTAAAATAGATTTTAAAGAAGAAAATATGAATATCTTCAACACAAGGTCTTCAAGCGCAGAAGAAACAAAGGCATTAGGTTGTCGACGGCTTTTTTTGTTCAAAGGTTCCATCTGCAATAGAGGAGTCAGGGAGAGACTCAGAAGTTGTTATTATTGTCCAGTAGCAAATAAAGAAAGCTTTATATAGCAGTAGTAGCTAAAAGGTGACAAAAAGGGCCGCTAAGAGGGGTGTGCAAGATGAGGTACGAGGGAAGCACACACCATGATCGTCCAACAGGAATTTTTGGGTAAACTTAAGGACTTTGGCCTGAATAGCTACGAGGCCAAGCTCTGGACTGCGTTGCTTTCGCGCGGCGTTTCAACTGCAGGCGAGCTTTCTGACATCGCAAACGTTCCCCGCTCTCGTTCATATGACGTTCTAGAATCACTTGAAAAGAAAGGCTTCATCATTATGAAGCTCGGCAAGCCCATCAAGTACATCGCGGTTCCACCCGCCGAAGTTGTCGAGCGCATCAAGAAGAAGACGGCCGAAGAGGCACAGCGCCAGACCAAGCTGCTCGAAGGCCTGCACGAAAGTGAAGTCCTCGGTGACTTGAACCTGCTCTACAAGCAAGGCGTCAACCTCGTCGAGCCCGCAGACCTTACAGGAGCAGTGAAGGGCCGCAGCAACCTGTACGACCACCTGCACACGCTCGTCAAGGGCGCTGAAAAGACCGTTACGATTCTCACGACCGATACGGGCGTGTCGCACAAGGCACAGCACCTCACCGGCGCGCTCCAGAAGGCAAAGGACCGCGGCGTCAAGGTCAGGATTCTTGCACCGCACACCAAGGAGAACGCAGCTGCCATCAAGCAGCTTTCCAACGTGGCGCAGGTGAAGACGGTTGACGCGGTCCGCGCGCGCTTCGCGGTCATTGACAGCAAGCACGTCGTGCTGATGCCGCTCGATGACAAGGAAACGCACGCCAACTACGATTTCGGCGTCTGGCTCTCCACCCCCTTCCTCGCAAAAGGAATGGAGCAGGTGTTTGACGCGCTCTGGGGCAAGTAATAACCTTTTTATACTCTCTATCTCTGTTCAGTAACCAGTCCAAAGAGGTGACTATATGGCAGAAGAAGCACTGATGCGCATTACGCTCGCGATTATTGTTGGCACGCTCGGCGCGATTGTCTATTCGCTCCGCGTCCTGGTTCTGATGGAGCGTCGCGTGGCCCGCATCGAAGAGCACCTGGAAACGATGGTTACGAAGGTGTTCCGCGAAGAGCAGAAGATCGAGAAGTCCTTGCGCAAGCGCTAAGATGGAATCCGCTCTCCGTGCGCTTCGGGAGCTGACCTCCCTCGCGCACCGGCTGAAGGACAACCCGCTGCTCGGCCTCAAGCTCAAGCACCGCGCCTACCAGTTAAGGGAATCCTCTCTTGCAACCCACGCAATCACCTACGTGATGCAGAACGCGGACTTTGTCCAGCCGAAAAAGCTCTGCGACCACGTTGTCTCCAAGGCGCAGCAGTTCCAGCGGCTTTTGCGCAGCGCGCACGACGAAGCGGTCCACACGGCATCCTTGAAGCTGCACAAGGGCAGCACAGTTGTCGCGCACGGCCATCCGCTCGTGAATGACTTTATTTCCGCCAGCAAGGCGCACGTGCACTCGCCCGCGCATTCAAGAGCCAAGCATGCAAAAATTCACGACGACTATCTCATTCATCATGCGGTTGGCAAGGCTGACTTTGTCCTGGTCGGTGCTGACGCCATAACGCCCCGGGGCGTCGTCGCTTCCGCAGGCGCAGGCTTGCTGTTGGAGCTTGCGCACGCACAGGGCATTCCCGCGTATGTCGCGGCAACGGGTCTGCACTACGCGACCAATGCCGCCCCGACTCAGCAGCAGGAACTGCTCAGCCCCGAACGCATAACGGGGATCATTTCAGAACTCGGCGTGTTCAAGCACGCGCACTTTGTACGGGAAGTAGGCCAGAACTATCCGTTCACTTCGTCTTCTTGGCCTTGAGCTCCTTTTCGAGAGCCAGAATTTCCTTCTTGATTTCCTCAATCTTCTTGCGGTTGTCTTCCTGGTTGAGCAGCTGCCCGCACTCAGGGCACTTGTACTCGAAATCCGTGGCCTGTTCAAAGCTCAGCCTGATGCAGTTTGTCGGGCAGGAAAAGAATTGTGTATGCTGCTCGCGCTCAAGCCGCTCGTGGAGTTTTTCCAGCTTGCGCTTCTTGAGCTCGTTCACAAGGTACTTGGCACGCTTCATGTTGAAGGTCCAGTAATAGATGTACCAGCCCTTCTTCTTGTCCTTCTTGCGGCTGAAGCTCACCAGGTTGTGGTCGTACAGCCGGTAGAGCATGTTGCGCGTGAGGTTGATTTCCTTGCGGATGGCGCTGGCTAGCTTGAACTCGGAGACGTTGCTCTTGTTCTTGAGGGCCTTTACCAGCGGTAGAACATCTTCACCGATAAGCTGGCTGACCACTTCGTCAGCTACATTGACAGATTTAGGCATGCTTCACTCCTGAGACCCTGAATACCCGTTTTTTCGCTTTATAAAGGTTGTGGTCAGAACTTCCCAATCAATTCCTCGAACGTGAGTCCGCGGACTTCGGCAAGGCTGAGGTTTGCCGAATAACCCTTGTTCGTGACCTTCAGGTCTTCCAGGCTGAAGAACCGCCAACCGATGCCGCCGTACTTCACCCCCACCCAGGGCTCGGTGCCGAACAGCTTGGCGAAGGAGGCAAGCCCGTCAATCTGTTCCTTGTCCAGGTGCTGCTGCTCGCCTTTCGTACTCTTGCACTCGATTGCGAGCTTGCGCGTGTTGTTTGCTGCAAGAACGTCCGGGACAGGATACTTGATGGCGCCCGAGCCTGCCACGCGGATGGCCGCCCACTGTCCCGTGCCCCAGAAGAGGTGCACGAGTTCGCGTTCCGCGTTCGCCCCTTTGATGTTGCCGCCCATAGTGCCGTTGAGCTCACCTGTTTTTATGTGCCTTTCGCGCGATTGTCCAGTGGAAGTTATTTAAATTACGCCTTGTTCTTCCGGAAAATGCCCGAATCCAAGCGCCTGTTGCCGCGCGCAGCAATGGAAGCCCTGCTGAAGCAGGCTGGAGCAGAGCGCGTTTCCGAGGACGCGAAGGACGCGCTGAAGCGAATTCTTGAGGAAGAAGCGTTGCGTATCGGCAAGGAAGCCGTTAAGATTGCGTTGGTTGATGGAAGGAAGACGGTTAAGGCTGCTGACTTGCGCAAGTGAGCTTCTCCGGCAAACAGGCTCTCCACAGTTACCCCAAACACGCTCTGCCCCGGGGCGTTTGTCGCGTTCGTTTTTGCTGAATCCAATAACGCAACGACAAAACTGCCTGGGGCGGGAACGTGCAGGGAGCGCAGGTGAGAACTCAAACGTTAATCTTCATCAAGTCCTTCGCGGCGATGACGTTGTCGAAAACATCGCGCGCGTCAGACTCGGCTTGCTGCGTGCTCTTGTAGCGTGCTGAGAAGTGCGTGATGATGAGCTTCTTCGCGCCCGCACGGCTGGCAATCAGTCCTGCGTCGTGCGCGGAGAGGTGCATGTGGTCGATGGCTTTGGACTGCAGGTCCTTGGCGTAGGAGCTTTCGCAAATCACGACGTCCGCGTTCTTCGCAATCCTGATGGCGTTGTCGCAGACGAGCGTGTCGGTGACGTACGCGACTTTCTTGCCCTTGACGAGCTCGGCGTACTCCTTCGGGTCGTACTTCTTGCCCTTGTATTCCATCACGCCGCCTTCCTGCAGCGTTTTCAGGTGCGGGCCTTCCGGAACGCCGGCCTTCTTGAGCTTGGCCATGTTGACGCGGTACCGGTCCTTCTCAACAACGGCGTACGCAAGGCAGGGTACCTTGTGCTTCATCGGCAGTGCCTCGATGTAGAAGTCTTCCTCATCGTGGACGATGCCGCCGTCCGTCTCGTGAATCTCCAGCTCAATCTTGTGGTCGAACATGAATGCCTCGAACATCTTGGCGATGTGGTACTTGGTCTTGATGGGGCCGTAAATGTGGAGCTTCCTGCCGTAGTCCATCGCGCCCAGGCTTTGGATGAGTCCGGGAAGGCCGAGCACGTGGTCGCCGTGCCAGTGCGTGAGCAGGACGCGCGTGACTTTGGTCATGGGCGTGCCGGCGAGCTTGAACTGGCGCTGGGTGCCTTCGCCGCAGTCGAACAGGACGCCTTCGGACTTGTAACTAAGGAAGACTGCCGCGTGGTTCCGGTCCTTCGTGGGCACCATCGCCGTGGTGCCGAGCATGATGATTTGCATACCCTTCTCCTGTTCGTGTTTCATTTAAAAAGATAACCTTTTTAAAGCAGGTTTTCCGAGAGGAAACTGATGAAAATCATTACGGCACTTCTGCAGCACGACCGCATCATCACGGAAAACAGCGATGCGGCCCGCCACTTGGGCAAGCGCTATGGCACGAAGCTCGCGGATGGCCGTGTCAGCCTTTCTCCGGTTGAGGCACTCTACTTGATTGAAAAAAAGCGCCTGTTGGTGGTTGATGGCAAGAACAAGCAGCTTTCCTTTGCGCGGCTCGTGCTCAAGCTGAAACGTAACAAACATTTGTGGATCAACTTCATCGTGTACCGCGACTTATCCAACCGAGGCTATGCTGTCAAGACTGGCCTGAAGTTCGGCGCCGACTTCCGCGTCTACGATCCTGATTCGGACGACCCGCACGCGAAGTGGCTCGTTGCAACCGTCCGCGCGCAGGATAGGCTGTCGTGGCAGGAATTCTCGTCCAAGAACCGCGTGGCCACGAGCACACACAAGAAATTGCTCATCGCGATTGTTGATGATGAGGACTCCGTGACGTACTGGGAGACGTCGTGGATTAAGCCTTAGCCGGAAACGTCGCGAGAACCTGATAGCGGTGCCCTTCCTGTCCTGCAACGCTCCGGTAAAGCTTGAATTCGCGCACCGCGAATGACTTTTCTTCCAGCTTCGTTCTTTTGAGCAACTCGTTGAACGCCTCTTTCGCAATGATGTGCTTGACGCGTGCGAATGTGATGTGGGGCGTGTACTCAGGATAGGTGTCCTTGACCTCAGGGGTTGCTTTGTCGATTTCCTTCGCGAGCGCGGCAAATGGCGCGACAGGCTCGATGCCGCCCCAGACGACGCGGACTGTTTTTCCGTCGCCAAACGTGCCGATTTTGGTCAGGCGCGCCTCAAAGGGCTTGAAGGAGACGCGGGAGAGCCGGCGTTCAAGCTCCGCTGCGTAATTCTCAGATTGTTCCCCGAGGAACTTCAGCGTCAAATGGTGCTCGCGCGCAACCGCGACGTCTGCAGCATCGTTTTTCAAAGAAGTTCCCACTTCGGAAAGATATTTCTTGAGAGAATCAGGAAAGTCGACCGCGACAAAGAGTCTCATAAAAGACAAAAACAAAAATGAATTTTTACTGTTGCTGCTCTTCGCCGAAGTCTTCCGAGTCGGAAGCCTGCTCTTCAGCGGGCTGTTCCTCGGCAGATTCTTCTGCAGGAGCCTCTTCGGCTGCCTGCGGCGAGCCGCCGGCGTCGCCGATGACTTCGGCAAAGCCAACCTTGCGCAGCACTTTCGTGACGCGGATGCGGACGTTCTGTCCTTCCTTGACGCCGGGCACGAACAGAACGAAACCGTTCTT
>Ga0073934_10004047_pt1 | contig 25193 bp, 18 predicted proteins | sample LarsenN4metaG_FD_76834 | JGI IMG/M metagenome (GOLD analysis project Ga0073934, IMG submission 76834) | Hot spring sediment bacterial and archeal communities from British Columbia, Canada, to study Microbial Dark Matter (Phase II) - Larsen... ... | reverse complement strand
GTCTTACTCACCCGTCTGCCGCTTTACTCGGGAGTTGCCTCCCTTTCTCGCTCGACTTGCATGTGTTAGGCACGCCGCTAGCGTTCGTTCTGAGCCAGGATCAAACTCTCCGTAAATAAACTTACAGAAAGCTATAACTCGTGAATTGACTTTGATTGACTCCTTCGAGTCAACCCGCTCAAATCTCAAAGAACTAACTCCTGAGCGCCTCTTACAGAGGAGGCACTCCCATCCCCAGGATGAATAACTTACTTAGGATGTACGAAAGAATAATCTCCCCCTCGGGGAAATTAATATTTCAAAAGACTTTCGCAGGAATGTAAGAAAGCAGAAAACAACTTCGCAGAATGAGAATTACCCAACGTAACTACCCCAAGATCCAACTTTTCCTCTGGGGACATTTACTAATATACATCCCCACGCACCCGTTGTCAATACCCTATAACTACCTCTACTTTCCTCAACTCAACTTTTCCTCTGGGGACATCTATTAATATAGATCAACGCGTACCTCTTGTCAATAGCCAGTGACTCTATCCGCCAAAAACTTTCATTTCGGAAAGATCCTAACCTCCACAACCCTTCCGTTGGTCCGTTTCAACTCCACCTATTCCGCAAAAGCTGTCATCCTATGATCAATATAGGTGAACCTAACGTTCCTGTCAAGAAGCCAACATTATTTTTATAACCGGATGTATTTTCATCAAAGAGCGTCGGCACATGAACAAGATAAGGTATCTTATATCTGTTGTCAACGGGTTGAGTTTTTTTATACCCCAGGTAACCTATCCGGTTCACCTGGGGTGGGCTTTATTGAATATCATCAAAATCCCTTCCAGGACTCCCCCTGCGATGGCTCGGGCTTTTTCTGAGATGGTATAGCAATTCTCCAGGGTACCCCGGGGATCAATATCGCCCACCTTAATTCCCTCCGGGACCTGGATACCCTGGCGGATGAGTCCGCGGAGGACGCCCGGAATTCTGGCTTTCACCGGGGTATCTTCGACGTACAGAACCGGGTCCCCGACTTTTAACAGCTCTCCAATCTTTCTAACATGGGTTACTTTTCCGGGTAGGGGCGCTCGCAGAACCCGTTCAAGGGTATAACCTCCCATGGGGCCGGGAACTCCTGTATCTTCCTGGGCACAGCCTTTCAAAATCAATCTCCCCAGATGGTGGCCCCGATTGGTTTCCACGATCATATGAACATCTTCGCCCGCCCTGAAGCCGGGCCCCAACCCGATAACCAGGGGAGCATCTGAGAGTCGGGTGCCCAGATTTTTTTTCGCTAAGGTTGCATCCACCAGGACGTCCGGCTTCAACTCCGTTTTGATAGAAGCCTCCGGATCCACCAGGATCGGGATAGCCTTTTTTTCCCATTCCAGAGAGATCTCCTCCAGGGTACGGGCATATCGGGCCAAAATCCCCTCCACCTCTTTTTCCCCGTCGTAGATGGCCTCACTAAAGGACACTTCCCTTCGGACGGCCAGAGGTTGTGCGATCTCGGTCATACAGACCTTAAAATGCGCACGGGCCAGCCGATGGGCAACCCCTGTTGCCATTTCTCCGCCGCCCCGGATTAGAACTTTCAGATCCAGAGACATTTTAAAACGCGATTTATAACGCATAATGGGTTAAAGAATCTTTGTTCGTTCACGCACTACGCGTTACGTATCACGCCATCGGTATACCTGATCCTGTCCACGGACACAGATTACGTCCCCGTTGCTCAGATAGATTCGAGGGACGCGTCGTCCGACAGAGCAGACGACTTCATAAGGGATCGTTCCCATCCAGGCTGCCAGATCTATGGCCGTTATCTGCTGAGTTCCCTGGTTTCCTAACAGCACCACCTCGTCTCCCACACAGGCCTCAGGAACTTGAGATACATCGACCATACAGAGATCCATACACACACGACCCACCACCGGACACTTTTCTCCACGAACCAGCACCCGCCCCCTATTCGACAAAGACCAGCTATACCCATCATAATACCCCACCGGAAGCGTCGCAATAAGACTTTCTCGGGCTGTCATAAAACTTCTCCCATAACCAATCGAAGTCCCTGGGGCGACGGACTTAAGGAATAGGATCTCGGTTTTGATCCGCATGACCGGTTTTAGGGGAGGCACCGAGGTCAGGTTAAGAGATGGCGGGATTCCATACAGAGCGATCCCCGGCCGAACCATGTTAAAATGCGCTTCCTGAGAGCTAAAAATACCGGCACTGCTGGCTACATGGTAGAAGGGAATCCGATAACCGGTCCTCTCAATTTGATCGCAAACTTTACGGAACCGGTTTATCTGGGTCTTAGCAAAGGCCGGATCGGGTTCATCGGCGGTAGCAAGGTGGGTGGCTAACCCTTCCACCTCTATTCCCGGATAGGCCGACAGGGCCTCAAGGAATTCCAAGACGTGGGTATAAGGAATTCCCAAACGCCCCATACCCGTGTCCACTTTGAGGTGGACGGAGATTCTCCCCCGCGCGCCAATTCTATGGCTTTCTGGCTCCTTTTGTTCCCTGTCCCATGCCTGAGAAAGGGCTTCTGCGGTCCGTAAATCGTAAATAAAAGGGGTTAATCGGTAAGTTAGGGCTTGCGGGGCCTGCCGGGGTAGGAGGCCCCCCAGGAGGACGATAGGAATTTGAACTCCGGCCTCCCGGAGCTCTACTCCCTCCTCCAGGGTCGCCACGGCCGCCCTCCGAGCCCCTGCCCGGATCAACTCCCTGGCTATGGGGAGGGCTCCATGCCCGTAGGCATCTGCTTTGATGACGGGCAAGATTTCAACCTGCTTTCCCACATAATTTTGGAGGAGCGAAAAATTATAGATCAGTGCGTCCAGATCTATCTCAGCAAAGGTAGGGCGCAAGGGTCGTAGGCAGTGGGCAGAAAGCCGTAGGCAGGTTAGAAGTTGGCGGGCAGCCGGCAGAAGAAAGCTTCTGTCCCCTTCCGCTTACTGCTTTCTGCCTTCCATCTCTCCCCTTCTGCTTTCTGTTTTCTGTTTCAAAAAGGTTGACCTTCATTTCGGTGGGAAGTTTCCAGATTTTCAAATCGGGTGTATTCCTTGATGAAAGCTAATTGAACGGTTCCAACGGGACCGTTTCGTTGCTTACCTATCATAATTTCAGCAATGCCGGGTTGTTCGTCCGGGTCATAGGCATCGGGGCGGTAGATAAAGATAACCACATCTGCATCCTGTTCAAGGCTATTATGAACCACGATATCATTTGCAATGAAATTATGGGTCCCTGCAACCGTTGCATCGAAAACGGGGGCCTCTGCCAGGTCCTCAATCGAAACTACCCGGTCCCAATAAATATCCCCTCCCACCTCATACTCTGCAGGGACGGCTATACGCTCCCCTACCTTTAATTCGTGGAGACGTTTCCAGGCGGTCAGGGCCCTAAAAGGGTGATTGGCGCTGGCCTTTATCCTACGTCCTGACCGTGTGGTGAGCCGATAAACCCGCTTTACTCCGCTCTCGAAAACGTTCGTGATAATCCCTTTTTCGAGCCTGAGGCGTTCATTGAGGGTGAGGATAGGCAGGGTTCTCTCGCCGCGCCGATGTAACTCCTCCAGCGTAACTTGCTTTCCGGTATCCGTCCGGGTAATCACAGTATCTCCGGTAAGGCAGCCACTTTCCCTCAGGTCCGACAGTTGAGGCTTTCGATCCGACCTGGTTTCCACCGCCCGGCTCAATTGCGAAAGAGCCACCACCGGCACATTTAACTCTTTGGCCAGGGCTTTCAAGGATCGGGAGATTTCTGTGATCTCCTGCTGTCGGTTTTCATGCCGTTTGGGGGATCGCATCAGCTGAAGGTAATCGACGATGATCAGTCCAAGTCCGTGTTCCGCTCTCAGTCGTCGCGATTTGGCGCGCATCTCCAGCACAGAGATGGCAGGGGTGTCATCGATAAAAATAGGGGCCGTGGAAAGGATCTCTGCGGCGGCAGAGAGCCGCGGCCAGTCTTCCCGGGCCACGTATCCCGTTCGAACCCGATGGGAGTCCACGCGCGCTTCCGCGCATAATAGACGGATGCCCAGTTGTTCCTTGGACATTTCCAGGCTAAATATGGCCGTAGGAAGCTGCTCCCTCACCCCAACGTGTTGGGCTATATTCAGACAGAACGAAGACTTTCCCATGGAAGGCCGGGCGGCTACGATGATCAGATCGGAGGGTTGGAATCCGGAGGTGAGACGATCCAGGTCAATAAAGCCGGTGGGGATCCCCGTGATGAACCCCTTCTTATCGTAAAGCCCCTCGATGGTTTTAAAGCTCTCCTTGATGACCTCCTTCAAGGGAGAAAAACCCTCCCGGACCCGGGTCTCAGAGATCTCAAAGATGAGTCGTTCCGCATCTTCCAGCAACCGATCCACCTCTTCTACGTCCGCGTAACAACGGGTGGTGATCTGAATAGAGGCGTTGAGCAGGCGTCGGGCGATAGCCTTCTCGTGGACAATCCGGGCATGAAACTCCACGTTGGCGGCAGTGGGAACCACGTCCACTAAAGCCGCGATGTAGGGAGGTCCTCCGACCTCTTCTAATTTCCCGTGCCGTTCCAGTTCGCTCTTCAAAGTGAGGAGGTCTATCATCTCCCTCCGCTCGGAGAGGGCAATCATACAATCAAAAATCTTGCGATGGGCGGAGTGGTAGAAATCATCCGGTCTTAGCACCTCCAACGCTTTATAAAGCGCTTCGTTATCGATTAAAACGGCCCCCAGAACGGACTGTTCTGCCTCTATATCGTGGGGGGGGAGCTTTTCAAGGGTCTTTTTAGAAATTTTGTCCACCATACGTAATACGTCGGGGACCCTAGGTCCTGCGACAGATCATTCTATATACGTAACATGTGGTACGTAGCACGTAAAATATACGCTGAACGAAAATTATGAATCAGAGAAAAGGATCAGGAAGGGAGTTGGATAGATGCTGTAAAAGCGTAAGGCAGTGTATGCTGACGTATTGCGTATTACGTATCACGTACCCGGCCTTTTTATGCCGAAGGGGGGACTCGAACCCCCACGGGTTTCCCCGCCACCCCCTCAAGATGGTGTGTCTACCAATTCCACCACTTCGGCATACTTACAACCTTTTTACGCCTTTATTATAATAACAGGATAATCCTTAGGTCGGCTCCTGTCAATAAAAATGTGGGCGAAACGACATCAGACCACGGGGGGTCAGCTCAAGCTTCGGGAAGCTGAGCATCACCTTTTGGCCCACGATTCGTTACCTCCTGGAGGCGCCGCCTCACCCGCTATGGGGAGGCAGGGCCTGGGAACGAGACGCGGACCAAACGGTGATGCTTGGACGCGGAGACCTTTGAAAGAAATTAGAGATAGATAGAAATATATGTTGATTTTTCCCGGAACCTCTAATAATATCTTCCTGGTTGAGAGGTTCCTTTCTAAAAGGTCGTCTTGGGGGGTTTGCACCATAAGCATTGTAGGAGTTAGCCATAGAGTTAACGTTCTCAGATTGGTTTTATATCTCCGGCGGGCGATGAAAAGAGGAAGCCCATGGCAAAGATACTCGTAGTCGATGACCATACAGATATCTTGATGCTGATCTCTCTCATCTTAAAGCAACACAACTATCAAATCATAACCGCCCAGGATGGGGTAGAGGCCATCGAAAAAGCAACCGAAGAACGCCCCGATGTGGTGCTTTTAGACGTCCAACTTCCCAAGCTCGATGGCTACAAGGTCTGCGAGATTCTCAAGAAACAAGAGGGAACCAGGAGCATCCCGGTTATTTTTATATCCTCAGCTTATCGAGATCTGATGGACGTTATTCGGGGACTGGAAATTGGGGGGACGGATTACATCACAAAACCTTTTGAAACCCTTGAATTGGTGGCCCGGATTAAAGCTAGCCTGCGGATCAAGATGCTGTATGATGAGCTGGAGGAGAAGAATCGGCGCTTGAAGGAACTCTACGATGAGCTGGAAGAGAAGAGCAGGAACCTGGAGAAAATAGCTACCACGGACGGATTGACCGGATTATTTAATCATAAGCATTTCTACGAGCGCCTGACCGAAGAGTTCTCCAGAGCGGCCCGTCATAACTTGAGTTTATCCTGCATCATTCTAGATATCGATCATTTCAAAAAGATCAACGATACCTACGGGCATCTCCAGGGAGATAACATCGTTAAAAGTTTTGCCGAGGTCCTTAAGGCCAGCATCCGGCATACCGACATCGCGGCGCGGTACGGCGGCGATGAGTTTTCCATCCTTCTCCCCCATACCGATGCGGCGGGGGCCTTTCTGGAAGCCGAGCGCATCCGGATGCGCGTGAGCACAATGGATTTCCCGGAAGTGAATCCTTCCATGTATATCACAATCAGTCTGGGCATCTCGACGTATCCCCACGAAAAGATCAAAACTGCCGGCGACCTGGTAAAAAATGCCGACATCGCTCTCTACGAAGCCAAACGCCGGGGACGGAATCAGACGGTCATTTTTACAAGCCGCATGATCAGCTCCTAATTGGTAGAGTTTTTGCAACTAAAAAATTTGAAGGGAGGATCTGAACGGAAAACCTTCCCCAGATGAGGTAGATAAACTTTGCCCTGTAGTTATCTACGCCCGTCCGGATCATCCGGGGACGGTTTTACAGACATCTATGAGGTCAGAACGAGAGCGAGAAGAAAAAATGATGGCAAAGATTCAAGCCGGGGAGAAAATCGAATCTCCGGAAGAGATGACCGAGGAATATCGGGAGAATCTTATTCATCTTATGCTCATGCAGGCAGACTCCGAGCTGGCCGGGGCTTACGGCTACGTGCCGATGATTACCAAGGCACCCAACATCGCGGAAACTTTGGCGGTGGCCACCATTGTAAAAGATGAAGTGCGCCATGCCCGCGTGATGTACAAGCTTCTGGAAGATCTGGGGGTCGATATGGACGCCCGGTTCAGGCAACACGATTACACGCTGAGGGTGGACGGCCAGGTAGACCTGGGAAGTCGTCGGGCTGCCGGGGACGCGCGGGTCAATATTTTCTACTACCCCCTCGAGACCTGGGCCGACTTTATCGCCTTCAATTTTTGCATGGATCGCGGCGCCGGGCACCAACTGGTGGATGCGCTCCACTGTAGCTATGGCCCCTGGAGTCGGGCTATGGAGGGAATCTTCAAAGAAGAGAGCATGCACGTCTCCCACGGGGAGACCTGGGTCAAACGTATGGCCCAAGACCCGGCCCTGAGAGATGAAATCCAGGAGGCTTTAAATCGCTGGTACCCTCGTACCATGAACATCTTTGGACGTCCCAATACCCCCCGTAATAAACTCTATCGCAAGCTGGGCCTTAAACGGCGAGATAACGATGAGGTCCGACAGGCCTTCGCCAAAGAGGTGAAGGAATTGGTGGAGCAATTTGGCTTGACCTTGCCGGCGTGGAAACCAGACTGGGAGAAGGTGAGCGAAGAGGCGGCCATTCCGGGCTAAGGGCCTTGGGAGCCCCTACCTTCCCTAAAACGGCTAGGGGCTCCCCAGCTCTTTTTTGATGAGCCTCGTTAAGTTTTCTACCTTAGCTTGCCAGGATTTTCCATCTATGTCTTTATTTTTTGCGCAGGGTAAGGGCGGTATTTTACTGAAAATTTCCAGCGCCTTTCGGCCCTCCCCGCTCAACCTGGCTTTGAGCCCAGATGCCCATAGGTTTCTGCACTCATCCTTCAAGGACGTAGAGGCGCTGACCGCACCGGCCTCCTCCCTGGGACCTGGCGACTTAACGTCCGGGGAAGCCGTCTTAGGGTTCGGCTCAGACTTTTCCACCCCGGCCAGTTCCAGAGATTTACTACCCTGGAGGAGAGAAGGTTCCGTCTCTGAGGATGAGGACGGCGGATTCATTCCCTCCTCGTGCCCTTTCTCCGAAGGTTCTAAAAGGATCTGATCTCTGGATACTGAGGCCGTCTCGGACTCTCCTAGAGGGAGAGGCGCCTCCTCCTGAGAGGGAGCTCCCTTCACCTCGAGGATATCTTTAGCTTCGGGAACCTTCTGGGCCAAAAGCTCGACCTTCCCTTGAACCTGGTTAAATTGATCCCTCAACTTTAGCCAGACGGCTGTGGTCATAAAGTAAAGGATCACGATCAGGCCGATGATCAGGCTCTGTTTTACTTGGACAGCCCTTCTCAGGCTTTCAATCTGCGCCGAGATCCTTTCCGGGAAGTGCCCGGTTTCAGGGAAAGAAAGATCTTCTTCTATCCCCCCCCCAGAGCCTGAAGAGGCGGCCTGGGCTTGTTGGACATGGAAGAACTCCGATTTACTTTTTAAGGCATCCAGCTTGTTCTCAAATTGATTAATCTGACCCTTTAACTGGGCGATCACCTGATCTCTGGCCATGACCTCAGCTCTTAATCTCTCGATTTCTCCGGAAGAGGGATCCAGGTCTATCTCTTCTTCAAATAATTCCTGGTCTTCGGCAGGCAGTTGGGCAAATTTCAAATGTTCCCCCTCTTGCAAAAGCCCGAGACCTCCCGGGTTTTTTCCCATCTCCCACAGGTCCAGGGAGTTCGCGTTAATCTGCTCCACGCAGCTTTTGAGCACCTCATCGGTCATAGGTCGGACTTCCCCCCCGAGCTTTTTCTTAATCCGGCTCACGCTTACCCTAAACTCCTCCACAGGCTTTGGATTTTCCTTCTCGGCTAAATGCTCCGCCAGGAGATAGTTCAGGATCTGAACCTCTTTATTCTGAGGATCTGAAGACTTAAAGTGCATTTTATAGCTGCGAACATACTGTTCCACCTGCTTCCAGCTAAGTGGGTTCAAGTTTTTTCCCTCCTTTCTAAACATAATTAGCTCTTTAAACCAAGTGGGTCGGAAAGTCAACTTGAAATTTTTGATTCTTTTTATGAATAAAAAAGCAGAAGGATCTTTTCGTTTGACAGAGGACCGAATTGTTGGTAGTTACATAACTATACGTTCGTACGTAAAAAACTTAATCTTAGCCCACAGAAACCCAGGAAATACAGAAAGCAAAAGACACAACCGGGGGGGCGGGAAAGTTTCTGGGGTAGGTTTTTTTTAACCTAACCCCTCCCCCCCCTACGCGCCAGGTTAAAAACAGAACTGCCCGGACTCCCTCGTTCCCAGGCGGAAGCCTGGGAATGTACGCTGAGAGGCGCTGCCTCCCCTCCTTGGACATCGAGGCACCGCCTCTAGATAGGCATTCCCAGGCGGAAGCCTGGGAACGAGGAAATAGGGGACTCCACTTTTATCCTAGCGCGTAGGCCCTCCTCCTTCCCCGGTAGGGAAGGAGGAACTCGGGGAGGATCTGGGTCCCCACTCTCCCCTTCCCCGCCGGGGAAGGGGAGTCGGAGGTTTTTACCCACCTGGGAGAAAGTTCCCAGGCCGCACTCTCCCCTTCCCTGGTGGGGAAGGGAAGTCGGAGGGATTAAGTTCCAAAAAGGGGACAGGTCGTCTATCTTCCCTGCTCCTGTTCTCGCTCCCTCCCGTTCCGGAGAGTTGTCCCTGTATTTTCTGTGCCTCTGCGGCAAAATCGACAGGATGCGCTGGACCAACGAAGAACGCTTCTATTTTGAAAATATCCCCGACAGCAAATCGTTTACCGATGCGGGTTCCCAGGAACATTATACGCGGAATAGGACCTTTGACACCGAGCATCTCAAGCTGGAGCTTTCCTTTGACGAGGCCGCCAAGAAGGTGATCGGTCGGGTGACCCTGATCCTGAGACCGATCAATGATCGATTCCATCTGATCGAACTGGATAGCGTAGATTTAGCCATCCAAAAGGTGATGGATCAGGAGGGAAGGGCCTTAGAATTTACTGCCTCTGAAGGCAAATTGTATATCGACCTGGGGAGATTTTATCAAAGTGGGGAAAAGATTAGCCTATCCATAGATTACGAGGGGACTCCCAAAAAGGGCCTCTTTTTTGTGCAGCCTGATGAAGCCTATCCCCATAAACCCTATCAGATTTGGTCTCAGGGAGAAGCTCAGGATAATAGCCACTGGTTTCCCTGCTACGACGCCCCCAACGATAAGTGCACCTCGGAGGTGATCCTGACGGTCCAAGAGAAATACCTGGGACTTTCCAATGGAAAGCTCGTCGAGGTGACCCACCATCCCGCTACCCAGACCAAAACCTTTCACTGGTTTCAGGAAGTTCCCCACACCACTTATCTGGTGAATATCGCCGTGGGAGAGTTCAGCCAGGTCACCGATTACTATGACGGCATCCCCCTTACCTACTACGTTCCTCGAGGGGAAGAAGACAAAATTCGGCGTTCCTTTGAAAATACGCCGGACATGATGAAATTTTTCTCAGAAAGGACGGGGTATCGGTATCCCTATGCCAAGTATGGGCAGGTAGTCGTGTACGACTTTACCTGGGGGGGGATGGAAAATACCAGCCTGACCCTCCTGACCCATGGGACCCTCCACGATGAACGTGCGCACCTGGATTATAAGAGCGATCCCCTGGTCGCCCATGAGCTGGCCCATCAATGGTTTGGAGACCTCTTAACGACTAAAAGCTGGGAGCATCTCTGGTTAAACGAGGGATTCGCTTCCTACTTTGACCCGCTTTACCATGAATACAAATGGGGCGTGGACGAATTCCACGACCGGATGATGGCGGAAGCGGAGGGCTACTTGAAGGAAGCCGAGAAGTATAAGCGGCCCATCGTGACCAATTTTTATACGGAACACGAGGACCTGTTTGACGCCCACGCTTATAACAAAGCCGCCTGGGTCTTGCATATGCTCCGGTACGTTCTGTCCGATGAGCTGTTCTGGAAGGCCATGCGTTACTATGTTCAGAAATTCGCTGGAAAAAACGTGGAAACTAACGACCTTAAAATAGCTATTGAAGAATCCACCGGAGTTAGCCTGGAAGGGTTCTTCAAACAATGGCTCTACAAGGCCGGGCATCCGGAGTTTGAAGTAAAATGGAGCTGGGAGCCGGCGCTTGAAGAGAGGGAGGTGAAGATCGAAGATCGTCGTCTGTCGGAGCAGCCCGCCCCTCAACCCTCCCCCCCTAATCCTCTATCCTCAAGAGGAATGGTCGTCCTGACCGTGAAGCAAACCCAAAAGACCGAGGAGCAGGCCTCCCGCGCGCCTGGCCCTCCGGCCACCTTCGAGGTCCCGGTTTTTCGGATGCCCGTCGAGATCGAATTGACTACCCAGAAAGGGAGCCGGACCCACAAGGTGACCGTGGAGAAAGCAGAGCAGACCTTTTTCTTTCAGGCAGATTCCAAACCCCTGATGGTGCTTTTCGATCCCAATAACTGGATCTTGAAAACCCTCAAATTCGATAAGTCTAAAGAAGAACTTATCTATCAAGTTAAGCACGCAAAGACGATTGCACCGAGGATTCAAGCCTGTGAAGGGCTGGGAAAGATGATCGGCGATGCTGCGGTGATCGCCGCCCTCAAAGAGACGCTCCAGGGGGACACGTTTTACGAGGTTCGAAAAGCAGCCGCCAAAGCTTTAGGGGAAATTGGAACTGACGAGGCCCTGGCCGCTTTAATGGAAGGACTCAAGGATAAAGACTCTAGAGTTCGGAGGGGGGTGGTAGAGGCCCTCGGAAAATTCAAAAAGGCGTCGGTGATTGCCACCCTCAAGGAGGTCTTTGAAAAAGATGAGAGCTATTATACCGTCGGGAGGACCTTACAATCGGCTGCCGAAATCAAGCTGGACCAGGTCTACGATTTTATCCTGGAGGGATTGAAGCGGGACTCCTGGGCGGAGGTTATCCGGACTTCTGCGTTCAACGCCCTGGGAGAACTCAAAGACCCCAGAGGAATCGAGGTTGCCATGAAATACAGCGCCTATGGCCAACCCTACCAGGTTCGTATGGCGGCCGTGAGCGCTTTAGGTAAGCTGGGGGACAGCCTGGAGGATAAGAAGGAAGAGATTCGGGAGCACCTGGTTCCCCTCCTTAAAGATCCCCATCACCGGGTGCGCCGCGCGGTCATCGACGCCCTGGCCACGCTGGCAGACCGTAAGGCAATTCCAGAACTCGAAAAACTGGCAGAAAGCGAACCCCTCAGCCTGATACGGAGGGCCGCCCAGAAAGCCATCAAAGCCATTCAGGAAAAAGCCGGGGCGAAGTCCCTTAAGGTGGAATTCGAGAAAGAGCTAGAATCTCTGCGGGATGAAAATAAGGAACTTAAGAAAAAATTGGAGGAGCTGAGCGCCAAAGTGGCCGCCCTCTCCGGGGCGAAGGGGGAAAAGTAGTGGGGAAGGACATAGAAATTATTAAGGTAGGGGGAGAGCGCCGAAGATCCTCTGGCCTGGCAGAAGGTGGTAGATTTCAGGGGGGAAACTTATCCCTAGAGGGACCGAAATCTTGAGGAGGTTAAACGAGCTCGCAAATTCGTGGAGAGGATTGCAGCAATGAAAGTTTTTCCTTCCCCTTTCCCCTTCTCCCCCTTCCCCCTCGCCCTCTGTTTCCTACTTGCTACCCTGCTCTCGGGGTGTGCCCATAGATGGGGGCGCGCTGACATCGAAGAGCTCAAGTATCTGCTGGTCAGCTTCCGGCAAGGGGGCGGGGGAGTGCCGATCTCCCCCCACCTCGTCCTGACGTCTGCCCATCTCATTTGGGAACCCCGGGAAGAGATCCAGCAAACGCTATACGTCTACACCCGACCCAACTTTACCCACCAGACCATCCAGGGGCGCGTGGTTTCCATTAACCGGGATAAGGACCTTTGCCTAATTAAAACCGATTATGAGTTCCCACACTACGCCCGCCTGGCCATCCAGGTAAACTTTTTTGAAGATGTGATCCTGATCTCTAATTTCTTATCCACCGACGCCCGTGTGTTCGCTGACCGAGATTATTATGGATATAGCCCTTCCATTCAAGTTGGGCAATTCCTTGACGAAAAAATGGTGAGGGGCGTCAAGCTGCTACAGTTTAATGGGGGGACCGTTTTTGGAGACAGCGGCTCCCCCCTTTTTAACAAAAAGAAGGAGCTCGTAGGAATTATAAGCCGGGTTGGCCTCTCCCAACCTGGCTATGGAAGGTCCTCCTGGGTTGTGACCTATTACGGCCTTGCGATACACCCCGATGAGATCCGACAGTTTATCGGCGAGTCTACCTTGAAAAAGTAGTTGACTCTCATCTGCCAGGGGGAATTCGTGGGCTTTCACCGGGTACTTTTTTGGCCTAACCCCTCCGACGCCCCTTCCCTGCGAGGGAAGGGGAGAGTTGGGATCTGAACCCCTCCCAAGTTCCCCCTTCCCGTGTCGGGAAGGGGGGGTTAGGGGCATAGGCGCCAGGATAAGAAAAAATCCCCCCTGTCCCCCCTTCCGTAAAGGTGGGGACAGACCACCAATTCCCCCTTCCGTAAAGGCGGGGACAGGCTACCAATTCCCCCTTCCGTAAAGGGGGGCTAGGGGGGATTTCCCCTGTATTTACAACCCCTTTCCTCCTTATCCTGGCGCCTATGGGGGTTAGGGGGTTAGGAAGGAATCCATGGGCCCTGGATAACTGTTCTGGAAGAAAGGGCTTCGGAGGTTTCGTTCGTTAAACGACTTGAGCGACATTGCTGAATACTTGCTCCATAGGATTTAAAGTTGTATCTTGACTGGATAGAGCTACCCTTTTAGTAAAGCCGTTTACGAAGGTCACGCGCCAGGTCCCTTGCCCGGTGTTGGTGGTGTAGCAAGTTGCATTCCGTTATTGAGTTTCAGGTAAAAAGGACAGGGCGAAAGGAGCGATCCTCTCTCCCGAACCCTTTCGTCCTGGTTCTTACGTTGGGATGAACCCGCAATCGAGTGTCCTGCTAACCGATCTCTACGAGCTCACCATGCTCCAAGGGTATTTCGATCAGGGGATGGAGGAGACCGCGGTCTTCGAGTTCTTTACGCGTAAGTTACCTCGGAACCGAGGTTTTTTTATGGCGGCTGGTTTGGAACAGGCGCTAGATTACCTGGAGAACCTGCACTTTACTCCCCGGGAGCTGGAATGGTTGGCCGGCACCGGCCATTTTAGCAGAGGCTTTTTGGACTACCTGGAGCGGCTTCGGTTTACCGGGGAGGTCCACGCCATGCCCGAAGGAACCATTTTCTTCCCCGATGAACCGATCCTACGAATCACGGCCCCTCTTCCCCAGGCGCAACTGGTGGAGTCCCGGCTGATCAATCTCCTCCATTTCCAGACCTTGATCGCCTCCAAAGCAGCTCGAATGGTCCTGGCCGCACCCGGGAAGCTGCTGGTAGATTTTGGGATGCGGCGCGCCCACGGAGCTGAGGCCGGTCTGTTAGCCGCCCGGGCCGGTTACCTTGCCGGGCTTTCCGGTTCGGCAACCGTGCTGGCCGCGCCTCTTTTTGGCGTTCCGGTGTACGGCACCATGGCCCACTCCTTTATTCAGGCTCACGACGACGAAGTAAAAGCCTTTGAGAACTTTGCCCATGCCCAACCGGGTAACGTCGTCTTATTGATCGATACTTACGACACAGAAGCTGCCGCCGAAAAGGTAGTATCCCTGGCACCACGCCTAAAGGCCGAAGGGATTACCATCAAAGCGGTGCGTCTGGATAGCGGAGATCTGGCCGACCATGCCCGAAAGGTACGACGCATCCTGGATGAGGGAGGGCTTAAAGATGTTGGGATCTTCGCCAGCGGGAGCCTGGACGAATATGTACTGCGTGAGTACGTATCTGCCGGCGTTCCCATCGACGGCTTCGGCATCGGCAGTCGCCTGGATACTTCTTCCGATGTCCCTTACCTGGATTGTGCCTACAAGCTTCAGGAGTACGCCGGACGCGCCCGGCGCAAGCGTTCCGAGGGCAAAGCTACCTGGCCGGGCCGCAAGCAGGTTTATCGTTTTCACGGAGCAGACGGTCGTATGGCCTACGATGTGGTCACCCTCGAAACCGATCCCCAGGAAGGAGGAGAAGCGCTGATTCAGTCTTTCATGCGCGCGGGCCGGCGTCTTGCGCCCCCTGCTCCGCTTTCCGAGCTACGCAAGCGAGCTGCCGACGAATTAGCCCGCCTGCCGGAGCATCTGCGAAGGCTTGAAGAAGAACCTCCGTACCCGGTCAAGATATCTCAGGCTCTTCGCGACCTGGCCCAGATGATCGATGCGCAAACGTAAATTGCTCGAGATCATAAAGGGCCAAATACTCCTTTATGAACCTAACCCCCCTCCCCCTTTCAAGGGTATTTTTTGACCTAACCCCCCCGCCTCCCCTTCCCAACGGGGGAAGGGGGTTAGGGGGCCTACGCGCCCGGTTAAAAACAGAACTGCCCGGACTCCCTCGTTCCCAGGCTCCGCCCGGGAATGCCTGCCGGGAGGCTCTGCCTCCCCTCCTTGGACATCGAAGCAGAGCCTGAGAATGAAGGAATACGGGACTTTAACTCGTTCCCAGGCGGAGCCTGGGAACGCTTGCCGGGAGGCTCCGCCTCCCCTCCTTGGACATCGAAGCAGAGCCTGGGAACGAGGAAATAGGGGACTTCCCCCTTATCCTGGCGCGTAGGCCCCTCCCCTCCCGACGCGGGAAGGGGGAACTTGGGGATTGCAGGAGCCCTGGCCCTCCCCTTCCCTGGCAGGGAAAGGGAGTCAGAGGGGTTAGGTCCAAACCATATCCTGTCCTGTAAAACGAAAGGGGCCTCAGCTACTTAATCCTACGAGGGATCGTGCTAAACCCGGCCCTTCTTAGCCCCTAACCCTCTAAGCATCGCCACGATCTGGTCCGGTGGAAGCACATAGGTCGCCGCACCGAGTTTAATGGCTTCTCCCGGCATGCCATGCACCACAGAGCTTTCTTTATCCTGCACAACGGTAACGGCCCCCTTTTCCCTCATCAACTTTAATTCCTCGGCGCCATCTTTCCCCATACCCGTCAGCAAGATGCCCATCCCACTTTCTCCGTAGATCTTTGCCACGGAGCGGAAGAGACAGGAAACGGCGGGGCGAAGACCGTACTCCGGTTCATCTTTGGAAAGAGATAACGTTCTACCCGGCTCCACTTTCATTTGAAATTCATCCGGAGCGACGTAGACATGTCCTGGAAGAATAGGCGCCCCCTGGGTGGCAACATGAATCGGCAGCTCCGAAGACTGATTTAACCAGTTCACAAAACCCTGGATAAAGCCTACTGCAATGTGCTGAACGACCAATATGGGAGTTGGGAAATCTCTGGAAAGTCCAGACAGGATGGTTTGAAGCACGGGGGGGCCTCCCGTAGAGGCGCCAATGGCAACGACGCTGACGCTCGCCAGGGTCCGTTGGAGCTCCGGAGAAGATGGGATCGTAGAAATCGTTTCTTCCCGTCGAGGGAACGTCCCAAGTTTACCAGAGGACCGGGTCCACCGCCGAACTACCTTGACTTCGGACATCAGCTTGACCGTTTGAATCAATTGCCTCGCGGTAGCTTCTTGATCTTTATGGCCTATGCCTCTGGGCTTTTCGACGACCGCAACGGCCCCCACCTCCATAGCACGGAAGGTCATGGCTACTTCTTCCGGACTCCAGTTTGCGCTTACAAGGACAATGGGCACAGGATGTCTTTCCATAATTCTGCGGGTCGCTTCGAAGCCGTTCATTCGAGGCATGTAGATATCCATCGTAATAACATCCGGTTTTTCTTGCTGCACAAACTTGATCGCCTCTTCCCCATCCCTCGCAGTTCCTATAACCTGAATCTCTGCGTCCAAACTGAGCAAGTACGTTAAATAATCTAAAACGACCTGTGAATCGTCTACAACCAGAACTCTTATGGCCATCTGAACTGTGATTTAAATGATTTAATGAAACCTAAGATTAGAAAACTGCCCTCAGCCGTAGCCCATCATAAAATCAAAAAGATCATAGTTCAAGACTTTACGCAATCATCATCCATCATAAAATCAAAAAGATCATAGTTCAAGACTTTAACCCCTCATCCTTTCTCTGGATCTATGCCTCTACCTGCTCGTGGACGATCATCCTCTTATCAGATAGAATCTTGGGTACTTCGAGAACTACGAGCCGTTCGTTGGTGACTCCCTTCAGATACTCTCCGTGGATGCCCTTTAGTGTGGGAAGCGGGGGTTGAATCTCCTTAAGGGGAACGGATCGCACGCCGAGAATGACGTCCGCCAGGATGCCAAGCTCCATTTCATCGGTATAAACGATGATAACCCTGTTGAGGTCGTTCAGTTCCTTTCCTGGAAGGCCGAAGAATTTCTTGATATCGATGACCGAGAGGATTTGTCCGCGGACGTTGATGATACCGAGAACAAAGGGCGGGGTACAGGGCAGCGGCGTCAATTCTTTTAGAGGATAGACCTCACGGACGTACGTGGACTCAATTCCATACTTTTCATCGGCCAGGAGAAACTCGATAAGTTCGATACGCTCCCCCGGGCTCTCCCTCCCTTTAGATTCTTGGGCAAGCGCCCGCGCCCGGGCTTTGAGGATTTTTTTCTTCTCCCCAGGAGTCAGCACGAGCCCCTGTTCAAGGACTGTCCGGGCAGCCTCCAGGTTACGAAGAATTTCACCCCAGTTCTTAGCAGTAACTTCAGTGGTTTTCTTCATACTTCATTTTCTCCTTTGGGTCATCGAGGCCATGAGTTCTGATAGTTCCCCTGCGGTCATGCCCTCCGATCCCGGCAAAATATCGTCTTGACGGTAGCCCTGTAAGAGCGAGAGGGCGTTCTCAAAACATCTGGCGGATTCTTTGAACTTTCCGCGTCGTCGGCTGAGAGTTCCCAGCGTGAAATGAGCCAGCACAAAATTCTGGTTGAGATAAATAGCCCGTTTTAGCGACCTCACAGCCTCCTCAACTTGACCTTGCTCCTGGAGGATGGCGGCAAGGAGATAGTGGTATTCCGGATTCAATTTATCCGCCGCGAGGGCCCTTTCACACCATAGAAGCGCCGCGTCCAGCCTGCCTTGGTCGGCGTAAGCTCTGGCCAGAAGACCGGCCGTTTTTCCCTGGAGGCCCAATCCTTCTTGCTCATGTGAAAGCAGTTCCATAGCCCGCTCCGCGGCTTCTGGATAGCGACCTCGCTCATAAAGCATCAAGGCTTCTCTATATAGGTCACCTGTCAGGGCTGCTTCAGCCGGCTGCCGGGGAGAGGGACCCGGTTTCTCGGGGAAAATGGGTCCTTCTCCCGGGGGAGCCATGGCCTGCATAGTCCCTTTGCCGGGTGAGGTTTGTTCGCCGGAACCTAAAACCTCCTTTAGAACAGGCATAGTCCCTCCCCCAGGGCTATGACTCCCCTCCGTCTGACCCAAGTTTAGAGGGATATCTTCAGCCACCCATCCATAGCCCCCGAAGCCTTTACCAGACGTGGGTCCTTTGCTTCCTTTGTTATAGAGAATTGCATGGGGGAAGTTGACCGTGGTAAACTGCGAAAAGAGAACATGGGCAGCCTCACCTGGACCGGTCACAAGCCACCCCCCCTCCCTAAGGGAAAGGTAGAACTTCTGGATGACTTTTTTCGTTTCTTCCGGAGCGAAGTAGATGAGCACGTTGCGGCAAAAGATAAGGTCCAGCGTGTGAATATCGTTCAAGAGGGACGGATAAGCCCCTTCCACTAAATTTAGATAAAAGATCGTGACCATCCTTTTAATATCGGGGAGAACCTCAAAGTAACCTCCCTTTTTCTGTCTGAAATACTTTTCTTTAATCCACAGCGGAGTATCCCGAAACGACCATTCCTTGTAGAGACCTTCGGAAGCCTTGCGAAGGAAACGAGGGTTAATATCTGTAGCCAGAATGGTTATCTGCCAGTCTTGCAGATCGGGAAGCATTTTACGAAGCAAGATAGCTATAGAATAAGCTTCCTCTCCTGTGCAACAACCTGCACTCCAAATTTTCAGGCTCTGATGAGTTCCCCGACGGGACCGGATCAATTCTGGAAAAATATGCGCTTCGAGGATCTCAAAACTTCTTTTCTCGCGAAAGAAATAAGTTTCCCCCACCGTCAGATGGGCCGCCAGTATCTCCACCCGGTCCTTCGTCAACGGGGATGACATCAACCACTGCATGCACGAGCCGGCATCCTTAAAACCGAACTCCTGGGCCGCAGAGCCGATCCCACGCTCCAGGTCGCCCCAGCGCTGCCTGGGAAAGTATAAGCCCAGGCTAGCTGCTATAAATTCGCTAAATTGGGAAAGAAGGAACTCTGAAACGGTTTGGTCCATGATTACCCTCCCAGGACGAAAGGAGAAAAACAACGAATCGGAATCTCTGGCTTCTTGCTTCTATTCTCCGGCTCCTGTCCCCACGACATCTCCCGAGACCTTCTCCTCCGCGAAGGAAAGAAGCCGGTCAAGGTTATGAAGAACGATCGCCATCCCCCCTTCGAGTTTGGCCACGCCTTCTACATCCTCCGTGTGGGGGAGAATCCTCTCTGCCGCAATCACCTCCTGTTCTGCACCTTCCACGACACCGATCACCGCGTCCACCACAAGCGCCAGAGTCCGGTTTGAGGTACGCACAATTATAAGTTGATCACTTAAGCTTATGTCTCGCTCTGGAAGGCGAAACCACTTACGGATGTTTACAACGGGAGTAATTTGTCCCTGCAAATTAACCACCCCCAGGATAAATTCCGAAGTCTTCGGCAAGGGAGTGATTTCAACTGCGCGAAGGACTCTTTCCACGGCAGAGGGGTCAAGGGCGTATCGCCCTTCATCAAGGGTAAAAACAACCAGTTGACGCAGTTTATTCATGCATTTTTATAAAAGCCAGAAGGGTTGGGGAGAAAATACCCCAAATGATGGGGGTATTTCTCCCCCCGTTGCCGGAGCTTTATATCCAAGAAGCCGGATGCCGTGGGAAGAGGCCTATTTTTATTTATGGGGAAGTATCTCCCCATGAGTACCTCTCCCCGACCTTCGGCGACAGATACCTGATATCCAACCTGGGTGAGCAGCGGCGGAGCCCCTTGAGGACCGTAGGACATCTTTAATAATCAGGCTCGTTCCGGCCATAGGTATCTCTTACTCAGGTAGCCGGGATCCGGGGATAAATTTTTCACGGGTTCAGAAACAGTTTCTAATCTCTTCGACTTTCCGACCCCCTTGATTCTTTTCAAGAAGTGTACCAGGTCCTTTTGCATTTTTCCAACTTCTAAGGCCTAAGAGGGCCCTATTTATGGGAGAGGATGTGTCCCTTAGGATATCTGAATTAAACGGCCACGCAAACGGGGATCTTCCTAATTTCTCGCGTTTACCCTTCACAAAGGGATGAAAAAGAGCGTAGAATATATAAGTGACAGAAAGCGGAGCAAATACGGAAGCAGGGTCGGCAATAAACAAACGTGGGAGGGAAATTTAATGAAAAAACTCGTGCTGGTGGTTATAGTTTTGGCCTGTTATACGTCTCTTGGGTTCGCGGTGGACATCGGGGAGAGATTCGGGATCAATGGAAATGGAGGTCCCCTCGCCCCCCTTGGGGATTTGGGCAAACAAACGGATACCAGCTCGATTTTTGGCGGAAAGGTTCTGTTTAGCCTGAATAAGTTCGTTATGCTGGAAGGCAACGTAAGTTATTCGAAGCTCTCGACGGAAAGCAGCGATCTGGAGGATCTGTCTATCCTGGAGTTAACCGGTGGACTTAGGCTATTTGTATTCGCTGAAGGGAGGTTCTTTCCTTACCTGAGCGGCGCTTTAGGCGTATATAAAACTTCTGGAGAAAGAAAGCTCGGAGAAGACGAGGAGGCCTCAAATTTTGGCGGGAATTTCGGTCTGGGGTTCATGGCTTTCTTCACGAAGAATGTTTCTCTAGACGTGCAGGGTAGATTTCACTATTTTCCCGAAGCCCTCTCTACCTTTAGCGATCTGGATAACAACGCCTATGTGACGCTTACCGGCGGCATAAGTTATCTTTTTTAAGAATGAACAGTTCCTAGGAATGCCCTTTCCGTAAAACGACCAAGACCCCTCTTCACCGGCCTTACGGGCGGAGGACTTCTGGGGTTTAGTACCTGGCATAAGCCAACGTTCCTGAAGTAATGGGGCCGAACACGACCCCCTTGACGGGCTCAAGACAGAATAAATTCTTTGGATAGCCCTAGAATAGGCAAGGTGAAAGAAAGAAGGGAAGAAGGGGAGCGCTTCCCTTCCTCAATTCTTCCATACTCATAAGGAGGGTATAATATGCATCGATCTATCCTTGTCCCCCTCGACGGTTCGACGTTTGGAGAATACGCTTTACCGATAGCGCGGAGCCTGGCGCTCCGGTCGGGCGCAGCCGTTCATTTGGTACACGTCCACATGCCGGCTATAGCAGGATACGTGGATGGCAGGGTCGTCTATAACGAGAAGTTAGAAGCCCAGAACAAGGAGCGCGAGCGCGTTTATCTGGAAGAGATCGCTAAACGCCTGACGGTGCGTGCAAATCTCTCGGTCACTCTTGCGCTGCTTGACGAACCGAGCTCGGTTCCGGATATACTCCATAACTACATGAAGGCTATGGACATAGATCTCGGGGTGATGACGACCCACGGGCGAGGCACGCTGACTCGCTTCTGGCTGGGGAGCGTCACCGATGAGCTCATGCGACGGACGGAGAAACCCCTCCTGCTGATACGGCCCCCCAAAGGAGCGGAAGTTGCACCAGATTTTACCCGAGAGCAGGTTTTTCAACATATCCTGATCCCGTTGGATGGATCGCCTCTGGCCGAACAAGTACTGGGGCCCGCAGTGACCCTCGGCAAACTGATGCAGGCGGATTATACACTTTTACGGGTCCTTGAACCTGTGATTCCTATCACCCCGCCCACGGATTATTCCGCAGAAATAGATCGGCAGTGGTCAGATCAATGGCTGATGGAGGCCAGAACTTACCTTGATGGCGTGGCCGAACGGTTGCGGAGCCGGTCGCTTCGAGTCCAGATAAAGGTGATGGTCCACCCACATCCCGCTACGGCCATTCTGGAAGAGGCAGAGAAGCAGGGGATCGATCTGATAGCCATAGAAACGCATGGGTACGGCGGCTTAACAAGACTGCTGGTCGGGAGCGTCGCCGATAAGGTGTTGCGAGGTGCTTCCATGCCGGTGCTCCTACATCACCCGCACGAAGAGTCTTCGTGACAACGCCGAAAGTGAAACCCCCATAATAGCCCTATGCCCGGCAGGCTATATCCCAAAGAATGAATCCGCTCCGGTTTCATTATGTTCCTGGACCTGGATTACCTCTATAACCTCTTCGGCGTTTTGAGCTTTTTCAAGGTTTTGGCGAAGGTCGCGATACCGAAAAACGCGAGCTGCCGCGGATAAGAGTCGAAGATGGACGTGACCAGCATGGCTTGGGGATAGGAGCAAGAAAACGATTTTAATCTGAGGACGGGTTGGAACATCCACGACCCCTTGATGGGTTAGCCCAAGGGCGAAGACAGGTTTAGCAAGTTCGTGGATCCGGGCGTGCGGCAGGGCGATGCCTTCGTTAAGAAACGTCGAGCCCTGTTCCTCACGCTGTTGTAAGAGCCTCAGGGCCTGTTCCACGTTAAGTCCTCTCTCCTCCTGCGCGATGGCCGAGAGGAGCCTGCGAAGCACCTGCTCCCTGGAGGCGGGCTCTCTCCAGATGACAACCCGGTCAGGGGAGAGAAGGTCCGCCAACTTAAGGGGCTGAACGGGCGTGGAGAGGTTATCCTGCTTCGGTTTTTCCGAGGTCTCGAGCGGAGCCGTATCTACCGTTGGCTCGCCCATTTTAGGATCAATAACAACGATAGACAACCCCCGTGCTTGGGCAAGCAGTTTCTCAACGGTGTTCCTTTTGCCGATTAAACGTTTCCACCATGGTAAATCCGCCGAGCGTCCAACCACAACGTGGCCCACTCCGTACTCCCGAGCGAAGCGGAGGATGGTGTCTACCACATCCTGGCCTTTGAACGTAAAAACGGTCGCGCCGAGCTGATTGGCTAAGGTTAGCGTGCTCGAAAGCAGGTGTTGGGTTTTGGCGTCGATGAGGGTTGGTTCCTCTGAGGGTGTCTGGACATAGACGGCGTACCAGTTGCGATTTAAACGCCCGGCTAGACGCGAAGCGTAGCGCAGCAGCGCTGCGCTATTTGGTCCCCGTGAACTCAGACATACCATAACCTGATCTGGCGTGGCTGTGCGTTCCTCGCCCAGTACCTCCAGGCGCTTTTGCTCGATCTGTGATGCTATTTCCCGCAGCGTGAGCCCTCGAAGTTGTTCGAGGTTCGACGCCCGAAAGAAGTTGTTCAGCGCGGTTGTAATCCGCTCCTTGGGATAGACTTTACCCTCTTTCAGGCGTTTTTGAAGGTCTTCTGCCGAGAGATCCACGTTCACTACCTGGTCCGCTTCGACCAAGACAGAATCAGGGAGGCGCTCTTTGACCTTCACGCCGATCAGGCTTTCCACGGTGTTATAAAGGCTCTCCAGATGCTGGATGTTTAAAGTTGTAATCACGTGGATACCTGCACTCAGGATATCTTGCACGTCTTCATACCGCTTAGGATTACGACTACCGGGAACATTGGTGTGGGCAAGCTCATCCACCAACACCACCTGAGGTTTGCGGGCCAGAACGGCATCCACATCCATCTCTTCCAGGGTAATGCCCCGGTACCCGATACGACGTCGGGGAACAACCTCCAGCCCTTCTACCAACCGAGCCGTTTCTGCACGACCGTGTGTCTCGACGAAACCTATCACCACGTCAACGCCCTCCGCTTTCAGCTTGTGGCCTTCACGGAGCATCTGATACGTCTTACCCACTCCGGCTGCGTAACCCAGATAAACCTTAAGTCGTCCCCTTTCGGAGCGACGAATTAATTGTAGAAAGCTCTCAGGTCGATGGCTGGCCATTGTTCGTTGTCCGTTGTCCGTTGTTTTTTTGTTCATTTCAACGGACAACGGACAAGTACAAAATTTACTTTAACGTAGGATGAGCCGCATCCAGAGCTAAATTTAATTCAAGAACGTTGACCCGTAGCTCACCTAAAATACCCAATTGCCGTCCCTCTGTATGCTCGCGTACCAGCTTGCGTACTTCATCCTCACGCATGCCTCGTTCCCGGGCAACCCGTGGAACCTGAAACTCAGCCCCTGCCGGCGTAATATGAGGATCAAGACCCGATGCGGATGACGTAACCAGATCAACCGGGATGGGCCGGTTAGGGTTTTCAGAATGTAACCGTTCAGCGGCTACTTTCACTTGTTCTTCGATGAGTTTCTTGCTTGTTGGTCCTAAGTTTGTACCGCTTGAAGCGGTTGCGTCATAACCAGTGCCCGCTGCAGAGGGTCGTGGGTGAAAGTAGCCTGGACCTTGGAACGGCTGACCGATAAGCTGGGATCCTATCACCTTACCATCTTTTTCAATCAGACTACCTTGCGCCTTCTCTTTAAAGAGTATCTGCGCCAATCCGGTTACGACAAATGGGTAAATAATCCCCACAAGTATTGTGAGTACGATAGTCCTTGCGATAGCTGGATAGATATGTTTGAGTAAATTCATGTTGGTCCGTGGTCCGTGGTCCGTTGTTTTTTGTCTTTTGCTACTAACAACGGACAATGGACCAACTTAAGCTAAGCCAAGCGCAGTAATAATCATGTCGATGATCTTGATCCCTACGAAGGGAATAATGACACCGCCAAGTCCATAAATCAAGAGATTACGTCGGAGCACTGCTGCCGCACCTAGTGGACGATACTGGATGCCGCGCAGCGCAAGGGGAATGAGTGCGATAATGATCAGCGCATTAAATATCACGGCTGACAAGATTGCAGACTCTGGGGTTGTCAGCCGCATAAGGTTGAGCGTAGAGAGTGGGCCTGCCCTTACGCCGACCGGAGCATATAGGGTCGAGAACATCGCCGGGATGATGGCGAAGTATTTAGCTACGTCATTGGCGATGGAGAAGGTCGTAAGCGCGCCGCGTGTCATCAACAACTGCTTACCGATTTCGACGATCTCAATAAGTTTTGTTGGATTGGAGTCGAGATCCACCATATTGCCGGCCTCTTTGGCTGCCATTGTACCGGTATTCATGGCTACGCCGACATCGGCTTGAGCCAGAGCAGGTGCGTCGTTGGTCCCGTCGCCGGTCATGGCCACAAGTTTGCCTTGGGCTTGCTCACGGCGGATGAGATCCATTTTGTCCTCTGGTTTGGCTTCGGCCAGGAAATCGTCAACACCTGCTTCCCGTGCGATGGCTGCCGCCGTCTTCGGATTATCCCCTGTGATCATAACCGTCTTGATGCCCATTCTTCTTAGCTGCTCGAACCGTTCGCGTATGCCACCCTTCACGATGTCCTT
>Ga0073934_10004045_pt1 | contig 25200 bp, 21 predicted proteins | sample LarsenN4metaG_FD_76834 | JGI IMG/M metagenome (GOLD analysis project Ga0073934, IMG submission 76834) | Hot spring sediment bacterial and archeal communities from British Columbia, Canada, to study Microbial Dark Matter (Phase II) - Larsen... ... | reverse complement strand
GATGCGGCGGTGGGCGTCCCGGTAGAAATCCTCGGCCCGGATGAGCTCGACGACGCGGGCGATCGCGTCCCGGTCCAGCAGCATCGAGCCGAGCACGCCTTGCTCGGCGTCGAGATTCTGCGGTGGAACGCGGTCCAGGGACGTGGCGATGGACACGGGACTGCCTCCAGGCACTGGTGGAGTAATTATACGAACATCTGTTCGCTATGTCAAGTGCGCCTCAGGAACACCCGCGGGATTCGGGGCCGGTACTGTGAGCGACCTTGTGGACCTCCTGTGGATGGACAAGAAGTCCTGTGGATGACTGCCGGCTTTTCAGTGGATAGGCCCATCCGGGACGGTGGAAAAGGCGGCGGCGGTGCTGGGGATAACCTGGGGATCAGCGCCGCCAGCGCCGCCCGCGCCGGGACCGGCTCGCCGCGGCGCGGGACGCGGCTCGGGGTGCTGCCGCGGCGCGGGACACGGCCCGGGGCACCGGCGCGAACACATGGGGCAGGACGTCCTCGACGGTGCGGGCCTGGACGATCTCGATGCCCCGCACGTCGCCGGGCACGTCGTTGCGGTTCTCTTCGGGGATGATGAGCTTGCGCATCCCGGCCTGGCGCGCGCCGTAGATCTTCTCGGGAATGCCCCCGATCTGCTTCACCCTCCCCTGGATCGACACTTCGCCGGTGACGGCCACGTCCTGACGCAGCGGCCGCTTCTCGATGGCGCTGAGCATGGCCAGGGCCACGGCCAGCCCGGCGCTGGGACCGTCGATCAGGCCGCCGCCGATCACGTTCACGTGGATGTCGTAGTTCGCCACATCGATGCCCGCCACTTTGCGCACGACCGACGCCGCGTTGAACACGGAGTCCTTGGCCATCGAGCCCGCCGTCTCGTTGAACCGGATGGTCCCGCGCCGCCGCTTGCCGACCGGGAACGCCGTGGCCTCGATCTCGATGAGCGAGCCGACGTACTGCGTGACGCCGAGCGCGAAGATCCTGCCGGTCTCCGGCACGTCCGAGGCCCGCGTGGGGACGCTGCTGGCGAGCCGGCCGCCGCGGATCACCTCCAGCAGGTCGTGGCGGGTGATGCGCGGGTGGCCCCGGCCGGCCCGGCGGTACAGGGCCACGCCGTAGGCGTCGGCCAGCATGTTCACCGCCTTGCGCCCTTCCACCGTGTACTCGCTGACGAGCGCCGCCACGCCGCTTTCGAGATCCACTCCCAGGCGCCGCGCGGCCTGGCGCACGATCTTCTGGATGGCCTCCTGGGACAGCGGATCGAAGAACACCTCGGCGCACCGGCTGCGCAGCGTGGGGCTGATCTCTTCCGGCTCCTTGGTCGTGGCGCCGATGAGCAGGAAGTCCGCCGGCGCTCCGGTCTCGAAGAGGCGGCGCACGTACGCCGGCAGCTGCGGGTTGCCCGGGTCGTAGTAGCTGGACTCGAAGAACACCCGCTTGTCCTCGAGCACCTTGAGCAGCTTGGATTGCAGCACCGCGTCCAGCTCGCCGATCTCGTCGATGAACAGCACGCCGCCGTGCGCTTTGGTGACCAGTCCGAGCTTGGGCTCGGGGATGCCGAGCTCGGCGAACTCGCGGCGGCTGCCCTGGTAGATGGGGTCGTGCACCGAGCCCAGCAGCGGGTTGGTCGCCTCGCGCGAGTCCCAGCGCAGCGCGGAGGCGTCCACCTCGATGAAAGGCGCGTCCTTGCCAAACGGGCTCTGCGGGAGCTTCTTCGCCTCCTCCAGCACCAGGCGCGCCACCGTCGTCTTCCCGACGCCCGGCGGGCCGTAGAGGATGACGTGCTGCGGGATGGGTACGGCGAGCTTCGCCAGCAGCGACCGCACGGCCCGGCCCTGGCCGACGACGTGGCTCAGACGCCGCGGGCGCAGCGCTTCCAGCGCGGTGCGGGCCAGCCGCACCGCCTCCAGCCGCTCGAGTTCTTCGAGCTTGCGCCGGCTGGCCTCGCTCTCCGGCCCCACACTCTCCTGGAGCAACTGCATGCGGACCGCGCGGAGATACTCGTCCTGCCGCTCCTTCATGCGGTCGGCCACGCGGCGCTCCAGCTCTGATTGCACGGACTTGCGGGCCATGAGATCGGCGATGCGTTCCTGGAGATCTTCCAGGATGGCGGGGATCTCGGCCTCGCGGGGGATGGTGTTCAGCGCCGGGTCCTCGTAGACGAGACGCTGCAGCGCGAGCACCCGCCGGCCCAGCTGCCGGCTGCCCAGCAGCGCGCGCGCCCCCATCCGCTCCGCCCGCCGCAGGAGCGCCTCCTGCCCGTCGAGGCTGCCCAGCACCGCGACGAGCGCCGCCGCCTTCCGGCGCAGCGACTCTCGTTCGGTGAGGCGCCCCGTGGGATTGATCTGGCGGACCGTGCGGATCTGCCGCATCGCCGCGCTCCGGCTATTTCGTGGTGACGACGTTGATGTCCACGCGGGCGACCATGCCCGGCCCCACGCGCACGGGGACTTTGTAGAAACCGGCGGTCTTGATCGGCTCGTCGAGGTCGACCTGCCGCTTGCCCACCTCGAATCCCGCCCGCGCCAGCGCGTCCGCGATGTCCTGGGCGGTGACGGAGCCGAACAGCCGGCCGCCTGCGCCGCCCCGGGCCGCGATCTCGATGACGGCGGCCTCCAGCCCCGAGGCCAGCCGCTCCGCGTCGGTCCGCTCCCGCCGCGCGCGCTCGGACGCGGCCTTCCGCTGGCCCTCCAGCGCCCGCAGGTTGCGGTCGGTGGCTTCGGCGGCCAGCCCCCGCGGGATGAGGTAGTTGCGGGCGTAGCCTTCCTTGACCTCCCTGACGGCGCCGGCCGTGCCCAGCGCCGGGATGTCTTTGAGCAAAATGACCCTCATGAGGCAGCCTCCGCAGCCCGCTGCGCCGCCCGGCGCCACCGCCCCCGGAGGTCGAACACGGCGTCGGCCATGCCGAGGAAGAAAGCGGCGGCCCCGAGCAGGGGATTCGAGAACGCCATCAGGATGATCAGCCACCGGAGCAGCCGGGGCGTGCGGTACCGCTCCAGCAGCACCCACGCGGCGACGAGCCCCATCAGCGAGAAGATCATCTGCGCCAGGATGGTGATGTTCAGGCTGGCCGTCTCGATGAGAGGGAAGCGGGTGGAGGGACCGCGCAGAATGGCGGCGACGTCGTCGGGCGGCAGGCGGCGGAGCACCGCCGCCGGCAGGTCCAGCGGGATCGGATTCCCGTGGGCCCACAGCTGGAGGATGAAGCTGGACGGCAGGAGCCAGACGAACAGGGCCGGCACGCGCCAGGCGGAGATCGGCGCCATGGCGGCGATGCGGTAGCCGAACCGCCGGAGGACGAACCGCGTGACTTCGAACGTCAGGTAGGCGGTGCTCGCCGCTCCGACGATCACCAGCAGCGGGATGAGCCGGGGCAGCAGCGCGATGACCTGCCGGTAGGTGCCCAGCTGTTGCTCCATCTGCTCCCGGTCGATCCCGAGGCGCGCGTACAGATCGAGGGCCGTCTCCTGTCCCTGCTGCAGCCCCTCGATGGTCAGGGTGTACGGGTTGACGCCGGAGAGGGCCAGCGTGAGCCCCAGATTGGCGAGCAGCGACACGCACGCGACCGCGCTGGCCACCAGGAGGATCCGCGCCGCCGGCCAGCCCGCGCGCACGCCGGCGCCCAGCGCCATGCCCATCGGTGCAAACGTCAGCGCGATGGTCACTCCCGTCAGCGGCCCTCCGACCATCGCCGCGATGAGACCGGCGACGACAGCGCTGAGGATCCCGGCCCGGAATCCGTGCCGGACGACGGCCACGGTGAGAGGGATGGGACAGATGAAGACGCTGGCCGCGCCCACGAGCGGCATGTATCTGGCCGCGAGCGCGAAGACGGCGACCAGCGCCGCCAGGATCGCGCTCTCGGTGAGACCACGAACGCTCAGTGAAGATCGGGCCACGGGACGATCACCGCTGGGGAACAGCGCGCTGGAAACGGCCCCGGCCGGTGGTGCGGCACGCCGCTCCCCGGACACGGAGGCCCGTTCCCGCGGCCTACTCGGCCGTGTAGGGGAGCAGCGCGAGCTCGCGGGCGCGCTTGACGGCCACGGCAAGCACCCGCTGGTGCCTGGCACAGTTGCCGGACACGCGCCGGGGGAGAATCTTGCCGCGTTCGGTCACGAAGCGCCGGAGGCGGCCGATGTCCTTGTAATCGACCTCGGTGGCCTTCTCGGCGCAGAACTGGCAGTTCCTCCGCTTGGGGCGCCGCCCCCGCCATTCCCGCTTGCCCTGCTTGGGTCGCCCTTCCGCCATCGTCACTCCTCATATCCGCGTAGGGGGGAGTCTGAGGGGGGACGTCGCGCGTACGTCCCCCCTCAGGTCAAGCTCTAGAACGGGACGTCGTCATCCCCACCTTCCGCTGTTTCTGGCTCGGTGTCCCTCGGCTCCATCCCGGCCGCTGCCGGTCCTGCCGGTCCCGCCCCCGCCTTGCGGTCCAGGAAGCGCACCGCGTCGGCGACGACCTCGGCGGCCTTGCGCTTCTGCCCGTCCTGCGTCTCATACGAGCGGATCTGCAGCCGGCCTTCTACCGCAACCAGCCGTCCCTTAGCCAGGTGCTGCGTGACCTGCTCGGCCAGCCGCCGCCACGCCACGATGTCGATGAAGTCGGTCTGGCGCTCTCCCTGCTGGTTCGTGAACGGCCGGTCCACCGCCAGCGTGAAGCTGGCCACCGGCTGCCCGCTGGGCACGTAGCGCAGCTCCGGATCGCGCGTCAGCCGGCCGATGAGGATGATCCGGTTGAGCACGGCTAGGCCTCCGCCGGAGGTGCGGGCGGCGCGGGCGCGGAGGCATCCGCGGGCGCGGGGGCGCCGGCGGGCGCGGGGGCGCCGGCGGGCGCGGGGGCGCCGGCGGGCGCGGGGGCGCCGGCGGGCGCGGGGGCGGCCTGAGCGGCCGTCTCGGGCCTCGCCTCGGGCAGCTTCCCGACGGCGTTGGTGATGGTGGCCCGGAGGACATCTTCGGAGAGGGCCGCCGCCCGGCGGATCTCCTCGAGCTTCTGGGGGTCGATGGCGAACCGGGTGTGGACGAAGTGGCCTTCGCGGAACTTGCCCACCGTGTAGACCATGCGCTTCTTGCCCCACACGTCCACGGCCTCGATGGTCCCCGCCTGGTCGGTGATGCGCTGGGTCATGCGGTCGATAACCGCCCTCAGCGCATCCGCCTCCAGGTCCGGCCGGATGATGTAGACCAGGTCGTAACTCTTCACGCGGTGCGGCCTCGCGATCCCGGAACCGAAAGAAATCCCGCGGGAAACCCCCCACGGGTCCATTGGATTATAGCACCCCCTTCCAGAGGTGGGAATAGTCCTGGCGCGGGGAGGGGCGGAGGAACCGGCCCAGCGGTCTGCTGGCAGGCTGCGGCGGCGGTCCCCATGTGGAGGTAGGCGGCCAAGGAGATGTCGGAGCCGGATGTGAAACCCCTTATCCACACGGAGGAAGGTGTGGACGCACTACCCGGCGGCACCGTAACGTTCCTCTTCACCGACATCGAGGGAAGCACGCGCCTGTGGGAGCGGCACCCCGCCGAGATGCGCGAGGCGCTTGCCCGCCACGACGCCGTGCTGCGGTCGGCCATCGAGGCCCACGGGGGGCATGTCTTCAAGACCGTCGGCGACGCCTTCGACGCGGTCTTCTCGCGGGCCGTCGACGCCGTCATCGCCGCCGCCCGGATCCAGCAGCGTCTGGAGGCGGAGCCACCCGCGGTCCCCGGGGGCATCCGGGTCCGCGTGGCCCTGCACACCGGAACCGCGGAAGAGCGGGACCGGGACTACTTCGGTCCTGCCCTCAACCGGATCGCCCGGCTGCTGGACGCCGGCCACGGCGGGCAGATCCTGCTCTCGGAAGCCACCCGGCTGCTGGTGGAGGAATCACTGCCGGACGGCCTGGCCCTGCGGGATCTGGGACAGCACCGGCTCAAAGACCTGGCCAGCCCCGAGCGCATCTTCCAGCTGGTGGTGGCCGGGCTCCGCTCGGAGTTCCCGCCGCTGCTGTCACTCGACGTGCTGCCGAACAACCTTCCCCGGCAGCTCACCAGCTTCGTGGGCCGGACGAAAGAGCTCGGCGAGATCACCGCGCTCCTGCAGCAGACGTCGCTTCTCACGCTCACGGGGTCGGGCGGCGCGGGGAAGACGAGGCTGGCCCTGCAGGTCGCGGCCGAGATGACCGGCGCGTTTCCGGACGGGGTCTGGCTTGTGGAGCTCACTCCGCTGGTTGATCCCGCCCTCGTCACGCAGACGGCGGCGATGGCCATCGGCGTCCGCGAGGAGCATCGTCCATTGATCGACACGCTGGTGGACTATCTCAGGCCGCGCGCCATGCTGCTCCTGCTGGACAACTGCGAGCACGTACTTGCCGCGAGCGCCGCGCTGGTGCAGATGATCCTCCAGCACTGTCCGACGGTCCGCGTGCTGGCCACCAGCCAGGAGGCGCTCGGCATCGCCGGGGAGACGGTGTACGGCGTGCCGTCCCTGACGATGCCGGATCTCGGGCGGCTCCCTCCGGTCGAGCAGCTCACCGGGTTCGAAGCCATCAGGCTGTTCGTGGAGCGGGCCGCCTCGAGCCGGCCCGGATTCACGCTGACCCCGGCCAACGCCGCCGCCGTCGCGCAGGTCTGCGCGCGATTGGACGGCATCCCGCTGGCCATCGAGTTGGCCGCGGCCCGCGTGAGAGTGCTTTCGGTCGACGAGATCGCGGCCCGGCTCGCCGACCGGTTCCGGCTGCTCACGCTCGGCACCCGCACGGCCCCCGCCAGACATCAGACGCTGCGCGCGGCGTTGGACTGGAGCTACGATCTGCTCACGGCTCCCGAGCGCCTCCTCCTGGCGCGCCTGTCGGTCTTCGCCGGCGGATGGACGCTGGCCGCCGCGGAAGCGGTCTGCGCCGATGAGGATTGCCCCGAAGGCGACGTCCTCGACGTGCTCACACGCCTGGTGGACCGCTCGCTTGTAGTCGTGGGTGAGGTGGGCGTGGACACCTGGTACCGCCTCCTGGAGACCGTGCGTCTCTACGCCCGCGAGAAGCTCGACGCCTCAGGCGGCGCCGAGGCGGTACGGCGGCGGCACCGGGACTGGTATCTGCAGTTCGTGGAGTCGATCGAGCTCGAGCTCCAGGGCCCCGGGCTGGAGGCGTGGCTGCGCCGTCTGGAGATCGAGCACGACAACATCCGGGCGGCGCTGGAGTGGTCGAGGACCGCGGAGCCCAATCCGGAATATGGGCTGCGACTCTCGGGCGCGATGTGGCACTTCTGGGAAGTGCGCGGGTACTGGACGGAGGGGCGTGAGTGGCTGGAGGACGCGCTGAAACGCGGTGAGAGGCTCAACGTCCCGTCCCGGGCCAGGGCGCTCAATGGCGCCGCGAACCTCGCGTTCTTCCAGGGTGACTTTGCCAGGGCATCAGCCCTGGGAACGGAGAGCCTCGACCTCAGCCGGAAGCTCGGCGACAAGCGGGCGATCGCGTCGTGCCTGAACGTCCTGGGCTTGGAGGCTTGCCGGCTGGAGAAGTACGATCAGGCCGCCCGACTGGGAGAAGAGAGTCTCGCGCTGAGCAAAGAGGTCGGGGACACGTGGGGCGCCGCGGGGGCGCATCTCATCCTGGGATTGGTGGCGCGCGGAGCGGGCGATTACGCGCGGGCGGCCCCGCTGCTGGAGCAAGGCGTCGCGCAGTTCCGGCAGCTGGGGGACAAATGGGCGACAGCCCTGGGCGTCAACGATCTCGGCCTTGTGCTGCGGGAGATGGGCGAGTACGGGCGGGCGCAAGAGCTTCTCCAGGAGGGACACGCCCTGTTCCGGGAACTGGGGGACCGGTGGGGGATCGGCTTCTCGCTCGCCAATCTCGGCATCGTGGCGTGGAACCGCGGTGAGTACGATCACGCCGCGGCATTGTTCAGCGAGAGTCTGGCCCTGCGGAAAGTGCTCGGCGACCGGCGGGGAATCTCCACGGCGCTGACCGGGCTGGCGGTCGTCATGGTCGCGCGCGGGCGCCCGGAGCCGGCGGCCGTGCTCTACGGTGCGGCCGAGGCCCTGCGGGAAGCCCTGGGGCTCCCGCCGCCGCCGTTCATCCGCGAGGAGTACGACCGCCAGGTCGCTTCGGTGCGGGCCGCGCTCGATGCGGCCGTATTCGACGCGGCGTGGCGGCGCGGCCGCGCCATGTCCATGGAGGAGGCGATCGCGTTCGCGCGGTCAAGTGAGTCCACAGACCGGTAGTGGGTGACCCACACCCACAGACCTGCACGCTGCGTTGCTATGCCAGAGGACGTCGGACTTAGGATTCCCTTATGTGCCCGTACGTGACGCAGAGTCTGGCCTCAATGTTCCTTCAACTCGGCCCGGAACGAGTGCGCATAGCCCTCGGAAGTCATCGAACAACTGGACCAACGGCGGAAGACAGGCAGGGCCTGAGCGTGCCTCCGGTCCTGGAGCGTGAGCCCCGGACGGCTGGCGTGAGCCCCGGACGGGCGGCGCGAGTCCCGGCGGCCGGCGCGAGTCCCGGCGGCCGGCGTGAGCCCCGGACGGCCGGCACGAGTCCCGGACGGCGGCGTGCGTCCACAGGGCCGCCTACGTGGCAAACCTGAACTGCACCACGTCCCCGTCCTGCATGACGTAATCCTTTCCCTCGAGCCGCACCTGGCCGTGGTCGTGGGCGGCGCGCAGTGACCCCGCGCGCAGCAGGACCTCCCAGTTGACCACTTCCGCCCGGATGAACCCACGCTCCATGTCCGTGTGGATCTCTCCCGCGGCGGCGGGTGCGGTCGTCCCCTCCGGCACGGACCACGCCCGCACCTCCTTCGATGCGGTGCTGAAGAAGGTGATGAGGCGGAGCAGCCGGTAGGCGCATCGGGCCAGCGCGGCCAGCCCAGATTCCCGCAGACCGTACGCGCGGAGAAACTCGATGGCCTCGTCTTCGGGGAGCGCCGCGGCCTCCGCCTCGAGCCGCGCGGCCAGGACGACCGTCTCCGCGTCCGCCGCGCCGGCACAGACCCGGACCCGCTCCGCCGCCTGACCGCCGCCCGGGAGGTCCGCTTCGGAGACATTGGCCACGAACACCACCGGCTTGGCCGTCAGCAACCGGAGCGGTTGGACGAGCGCGGCGCGCCGATCGCGGGCGGCACGCTGCCCGTCGGCAGCCCGATGGTCGCGCCCGGTCCAGCGGCGAACGGGGATGCCCCGCTGCAGGGCATCCCGCAGCTCCTTCAGATGCGCGAGGTCCTCCGGGGCGTGCGGATCGTGGGCGCGGACCCGCGTGTGAGTCCGCTCGATCTCGCGCTCCACCGCGGCGAGGTCCGCGAGCGCCAGCTCGGCCTCCACGATCTCGATATCGCGGACGGGATCCACGCCGCCTTCCACGTGCGGCACATCGGCCGCCTCGAAGCAGCGCACGACGTGGGCGATCGCCGACACCTCCCGGATGTGCGCGAGGAACTGGTTGCCCAGGCCCTCGCCGCGCGACGCGCCCCGCACCAGACCGGCGATGTCGATGAAATCCACCGTGGCCGGCACGGTGCGCTCGGGGTGGGTGACCGACGCCACGGCCGCGATCCGCGGATCGGGCACCGCGGCGATCCCGTGATGCGGCTCGATCGTCGTGAACGGATAGCTGGCGACGGCCACGGAGGCGCGGGTCAGCGCGTTGAACAGCGAGGACTTGCCGGCGTTGGGGAGCCCGACGATCCCGATGGACAGGCCCACGCGGGAGATCTTCTCGCCGGGCCGCCTGTCTTCCCTATCCGAGCATGGACGCTCGCGGCCCGTCGAGCCAGAGCTCGGCGATCATCTCGGTTCGCTTGATCCCCAGCCGCCGGAAGCGGCGGTCGATCCGGACCCGGCTGTCCCTGCACAGCGGGCACTGGTGGACGGCGATCCGCACCCGCGGCCCGCGGACGGCGGCGGGAAGCCGGCCCGACCGGAGGCGCCCGAAATCGTTGCGCGCCTCCATCGGCCGGCGCTCGTGCACCGCCGTCATCCACTGCTGGAGCAGGTCCTCGTCACGGGTCTCGACGATCTCGCGCAGCAGGTAATACCGCCGGTCACGCCGGCAGTACGGCACGTTCCCCAGGTACGAGATGACCCACCCCACCGCGAACAGCAGGCCGATCAGCTCGACGGCGACCACGCCGAGGCCGAACCAGGCGTCGAACCGGGCGGGGATGTCCAGCCACGGGTCCAGGAAGGTGGTCACGGGCTGCCCCTGCGCGCGCACCATCCGGGTGAGGTAGGCGGGGAAGGTCAGCACGGACGTCGCCGGCAGCCTGAATGGGCCCAGCGTGATGGAGAGCCCCGTGAAGTCGAGCACAACCGCGGCCCAGTAGGCGGCCAGCCCCGCCACCGTTCCCAGCGTCCTCATGCCGGGAGTGTCGTACGAACGCGTCAGCCGGATGGAGGCGGCCACGGCGGCCCCCACGACGGCCCCCATCGCGGTCGCGCCCACGGGCAGGACCAGGAGCAGATGGAGATGGGTGAGCTCGAAGCGCGAGGCGACCACGGCCACGGCCACGGCCGTCAATCCCGTGATCACCAGAGCCAGCATGGTTTGAGTATACGGCGTCAGTGGAAGACGTGCGCGCTCTGGACCTTGTTGCCCCCCGACCGTTTCGCCGAGTACTGCGCCCGGTCCACGGCGTCCACCAGCGCGTCGACGGTCTCGCCGTCGTCGGGGCTGGCGGCGATCCCCACGCTGAGGGTCACGTTGGTGACGATGTTCTCTCCCAACCGGAAGGGATAGGCCTCGATGGCCCGCCGCAGCCGCTCTCCCACCTCGCCCGCCGTCTCCTTTCCGGTATCGGGCAGTACGATCATGAACTCGTCGCCGCCGTACCGGGCCACGAGGTCGGTGACCCGGCTGCCCTTGCGGAGCAGATCGGCCACGATGCGCAGCACCTCGTCCCCGCGCTGGTGGCCGTACGTGTCGTTGTACCGCTTGAAGTTGTCGATCTCGACCATGATCAGCGCCAGCGACCGCTCCTCGCGCCGGCAGCGCTCCAGCATCCGCTCCATGGCCTGGTGCAGGTACCGGTGGTTGAACAGCCCGGTGAGCCCGTCGGTGACGGCCAGGTGCTCGGTCTGCGCGAACAGCCGCGCGTTCTGGATGGCGATGGTCGCGTATCCCGCCAGCGCGGCCAGAATGTGGAGGTCCCGCGTGCCGAGCGCTCCCGGGCGCGTGCTCTCCACGTTGAACACGCCGATCACCCGGCCCTCCCGGATCAGCGGGACCGCGATCTCCGCCACGCTCTTGGGATTCACAGGGATGTAGCGCGGGTCGTGCCGGACGTCGGTGACGAGCTCGGCCTTCCCGGTCCGCTGCACCCAGCCGGTGATGCCCTTCCCGGCGGGGATGCGGTACCCTCGCGTGCCGGGCGAGTACCCGTGCGTGGCCTCGACGACCAGCTCGCCCGAGCGTTCGTCCACCAGGAGGATAGCCCCGTACTCGTAGCCGAAGGCCCGGCAGGGCACCTGCACGAGGGTCTCCAGCACGGACTCCATCTCGAGGCTGCTGCTGATCGCCTTGGCCGCCTCGTAGAGCACGCGGAGCTCGTCCCGCGTGCGCTGGGCCTCCTCGTAGAGCGTGGCGTTGCGCATCGCCACCGACAGCTGCCCGGCCAGCATCTGCAGCAGCTGGAGGTCTCCGGCGCCGAGCGTGCGCTCCGCTCCCGCCTCGATGTTCAAGACCCCCCGCACCTCGCTGTCGATGATGACGGGCACGGCCGCCTCCGAGCGGACATCGGGGTCCGCCTGGATGTAGTCGCGGTCGCTGGTCACGTCGGCGACCAGCACGGGCTGCGCCGTCGAGACCACGCGGCCCATGATGCCCCGACTGACCGGGAGCCGCTCGTGGGGCTGCGCGTAGCCCACCTGCGCCTGCAGGAGCAGGTCGTCGCCGTTCCGGCGGTAGAGGCCGACGTGGGAGTAGCCGAACTGGGCGGCCACTTCCTCGACGGTCCGGTGGAACAGCTCGTCGAGATTGAGCGTGCCGCTCACCGCGCTGAACAGGCGGTTGAGGAGGGCCACCTCGGCGGCCCGGCGCTGCGCCTGGGTGAGCAGGCTCGCGTTCTTCACGGCGATCGCCGCCTGGTTGGCGATGGCCTCCGCCAGCCGCAGGTCGTCGGCGGCGTACGGGCGGACGGCCTCGTGATGGAAAGCCAGCATGCCGAGCGGTTCCCCGCGATAGAGCAGTGGGAGAATGGCGATCGTCCGGATCCCCGCCAGCATGGGGGCGATCACCGGCCAGTGGCCGCGGAGCAGCCGCCGCAGCATCTCCCCTGTGGCCGGCTCCTCCGCGATGTCTTCCAGCACGACCGGCTGGCGGATGTTGATGGGCAGCGGGCCGGTCGGGCCGCGGAACGCCTCCCGCATCGCGGGAATGAACTCCGGCGCGAAGCCCTGCGCGTACCCGTCGAGGAATCCCTGATTCTCGTCGCCCAGGTAGATGGCGCACCGGTCCACCCCCAGCGCCTGCCGGGCGCCGTCCGCGATCGTGGGGAGCACCTTGTCCAGCTCGAGGCTGCCGGCGATCGCCGTGGAGAGCGCCTGCAGCGTGGTCAGGCGTTCGATGTTCCGGCGGCTGGCCTGGAACAGCCGCGCGTTGTCGATGGCCGAGGCGGCCTGCCCGGCGATCGCCTCCAGCAGGCGCAGATCGTTCTCGTGGTAGGCCTGATGGGTGTAGCTCTGCACGGAGACCAGGCCGATGAGCTGCTCGCCCTTCTTCACCGGGACGAACATCAGTGAGGCGCTGCGCCGGTCCACCCGGCCGACCGGGGCGAACCCGTCCGGTTTGCCCATCTCCTCGCGGGTGCGGTTGATCAGCACCGGCCGCCCGCTGCGCAGGATCCCCTGCAGGATCTGCCCGCGGTCGTAGGGCTGACGGGGGAAGCGCTGCCCGGAGTCGATGAGGAACTCGAACGTGAGGCGCTCCGCGTCGCCGTCTGCGATGGCCACGAAGAACGCGTCGGCGGAAAGGACCTTGCGCAGCTCCCCGTACATCGTCTGGAAGAGCTGCTCCAGGTCGAGCGACATGGAGGCCCGGCCGATCCGCTCGACGATCTCCAGCTCGCGGTGGGCCTGCTCCCGCGAGGTGTAAAGCATCAGCACGTACCCGCACAGCAGCAGGGGCAGGGCGAGCGCGATGGCTTCGCCGGCCAGGCGCCCGACGTAGATGAGCGTGAGCACCAGCCCCAGTGTGGCGAAGGCGGTGTTGTTGACGAGCTCCCACCCGATGTTGGCGAAGAAGACGCTGAGGAACGGGAGCGCCTTGCGGTGGCCCACCATCTGGCTGACCAGCAGGCTGCTGGTGAGCACGTAGGCGACGATCGCGCCGAAGAACGCCAGCAGGAAGGCCAGGTCGGTGCGGCCGGTGTACAGGGGCGCAAAGAGCGGCGGTCGGGCCGGTTCGATCACCGCGAACGCGACCCCCGACGCCAGCGCGGCGATGATGTACTGCCCGCTGTTGAAGACCGCGGTGTGGGAGGGACGCCGGTGCAGGACGCCGTTGCCGATGGCCACGCCCAGGCTGGTGACCAGCGCCATGTGCACGGGGCCCAGCAGCAGCAGCGCGCCGGCCACCACGATCAACCCGGCGGATTGATAGCCCCCGCGGGGCAGGGGCACGATGACCCACTCGGCCGCCACGGCAAGACCCAAGAAAGCGGCGAAGAGCGCCGGCGGTGGCAGCGGGGTCAGCGCCAGGGCAGGCGCGAGCAGGACCCACGCCGCCAGGGCGACGCCCCAGGCGTACGTCCTCATCGCTGTTCCTGTGCCCTGCCGGGGAGGCGGCTACTCCTGCGGAGGCGGTCCCGCTTCCGGCGGACGGCTGACGAACGCCCGGATGCGGCGCTCGAACTTCGCGCGATCCATCAGCACATACCGCCCGCATCCTTCACAGCGGAGGCCGATGTCGGCGCCCAGACGCTCGATCCGCCAGCGGTCGCTGCCGCAGGGATGGGTCTTCCGCGTCTGCACGAGGTCGCCGATGTAGAGCCGCACGACCGGACGCGCCATCACCGCTCCTGGACGAGAAGCTCCACCGGCGCGTAGTCGTCGGTGAGCACCGGCACGTCATCCGCCGCGAGCGGCGCCGCGTACAGATCCGCCGCCGCCTCCTCGAAGCGCGGGAGGGAGACGCCGGCGCTGGCCATGGCCGCCGCGGCCGCGGCGCGGACCTCCCGCGGGCCCAGGGGGGGACCGGACTGCGTCCCGACCATGATGATGTTCCGCAGGGCATCCTCCCCCCCGTACCGGCCCCAATCCACCGGGAAGACGTAGACGGAGGGAAAGACCTCGCGCAGCGTCTTGTGCACGGCGCGGAAGAAGCCACTGCGCGGGCCGCCCAGCGCGCCGATGACGTTGCTGGCCAGCACGCCGTCCGGCACCAGATGCGCGCGGACCGCCTGGAAGAACTCCCGCGTGGCCAGGTGGAACGGGATGGTGTCGATGAGGTAGGCGTCGAGGATGATGATGTCATACCGCTCGCGCGAGCGGGCGACAAACAGCCGGCCGTCCTGCGCGTACAGGCGCAGCCGGGCGTCCTCAGGCACCTCGAAGTAGTCGCGGGCCACGGCGACCACGGCCGGGTCGATCTCCACGACGTCGATGGTCATTTGCCCATAGTCCTCGTGGTAGCGCTTGGGGGTCGTCCCGCCGCCCAGGCCGACGAAGAGCACGCGCCGGGCATCCGGCTTGAAGACAAGCGGCATGTGCAGGTAATCGGAGTAGGCGAAAACGGTACGGCGCTGATCGGCCAGATCCATCCCGCTCTGCCAGTAGGCGTCGAGCTTGAGGAAGCGCACGCCGCCCTCGTCGCTGACGGTGATCCGGTGGTAGACGGTGTCCCGCCGCAGCTGCAGCCCGCTGGGAGCCTCGCGGCCCGAGGCGTAGGGCAGGCCGGCGACCAGGGCCAAACCGGCGGCGCCCGCGGCGAGGGCGGGGGGGAGCCCGCGGGCGGTCCCCCACAGCAGCACGCCCAGGCCCATCTCCACGGCGCCCAGCAGGTAGACGATGCCCTCGACGCTCATCACCGCGATGAGCACGAACGCGGCGAGCAGCGTGCCCGCGATGCTGCCCATGGTGGACAGCGCGTAGAGCACGCCGGCCACGTTGCCGATGGTCGCCACCGTGCGGGCCCGCAGGCGCACGGCGAACGGCGAGATCATCCCCATGACCACGGAGGGCAGGAAGAACAGGAGCACGGACCCCAGCAGCGGGGCGCCCCGTGGCCCCAGCCCGGCCTGCTGGATGCGCTCCAGCACCGCGGGGGCGAGCGCGGGGATGGGTACGACCAACGCGCCGGCCAGGAAGACCAGCGCGGCGAACACGCCGCGGGACGGGTGCCGGTCGGCCAGCACGCCGCCGAGGAAGTAGCCCGCGGCCAGCGCGCCGAGGAACACGCCGATCAGCGCGCCCCACACGTAGATGGAGTTGCCGAGGCTGGGCGCGACCACGCGGCTGGCGACGATCTCCAGGGCGAGCAGGACCGCCCCGCTGACGACGACGGTGAATTCGAGGATGGGGCTCCCCTTTACTCGGGGCAGGCGCGCCGGCTACTCTGCCGCCGCCGGCACGGCCTCCCGTACGGTGAACGTCAGGGACCCGTTCTTGTAGTCGACGACCGCCACCTGCCCGCTGCGCAGCTCGCCGCTCAGGACCATCCTCGCCAGGCGGTTCTCCACCTCGCGCTGGATGAGACGGCGCAGCGGCCGGGCGCCGAAGTCAGGACTGTAACCCTCGCGGGCCAGGTAGTCGAGCGCGCCCTCGGTGAGGTCGACCGCGATCTTCTGCCCCGCCAGCCGCTCCTGCAGGAGCCGCAGCTGGAGGTCCACAATCGAGCGGATCTCCCGGCGGCTGAGCGGCCGGAAGACCACCATCTCATCGATGCGGTTGAGGAACTCCGGCCGGAACGTCCGCCGCACTTCGCCGAGCACCTGGATGCGGGCCATCTCGAACTGCGCTTCCTGCTCGGGATCGAGCCGCTGCAGGTACTGGCTCCCCACATTGGCGGTCATGATGATCACGGTGTTCCGGAAGTCCACGGTGCGCCCGTGGCCGTCCGTAAGCCGCCCGTCGTCCATGATCTGCAGCAGGATGTTGTAGACGTCGGTGTGCGCCTTCTCGATCTCGTCGAACAGGACCACGCGGTAGGGGCGGCGGCGCACGGCCTCGGTGAGCTGGCCGCCCTCCTCGAACCCCACATACCCCGGGGGCGCGCCGACCAGCCGGCTGACGGTGTGCTTCTCCTGATACTCCGACATGTCCAGACGCACCATGGCATCCTCGTCGTCGAACAGATGCGCGGCGAGCGTGCGGGCCAGCTCGGTCTTGCCCACGCCCGTGGGCCCGAGGAAGAGGAACGTGCCGATCGGCCGGCGGGGATCCCCCAGGCCGGCGCGCGACCGGCGGATCGCGTCGGAGACCGCGCGCACGGCCTCGTCCTGCCCGACGACGCGCTCGTGCAGCCGCTCCTCCATCTGCAGGAGCTTGCGCATCTCCCCTTCGAGCAGCCGGCTGACGGGGATGCCGGTCCATTTACTGACGACCTCCGCGATGTCCTCGGCTCCGACTTCCTCCTTCAGCAGCCGGCCGTCCTGGTGCGCCTCGCCCAGCGACTGCTCCTGCCGGGCCAGCTCCTGCTGCAACTCGCGCAGCGTCCCGTAGCGCAGCCGGGCGGCCGTCTCCAGATCGGCTTTGCGCTCGGCCTCTTCGATCTGCCGCCGCGCCTCTTCGATGCGCTTCTTCGTCTCGCTGACCGCGCCGATGCCGGCCTTCTCCCGCTGCCACTGCTGCCGCAGGCGCTCGCTGTCGCGCTTCAGGCCCTCGAGCTCCTGCTCGATCCGCGCCCGGCGTTCCGCGCTCGCGGGATCGGCCTCCCGCCGCAGCGCCTCCCGCTCGATCTCCAGCTGCATGATGCGGCGGTCGATCTCGTCCAGCTCGATCGGCTTGCTGTCGATCTCCATGCGCAGGCGGCTGGCCGCCTCGTCGATGAGGTCGATGGCCTTGTCGGGCAGGAACCGCTCGCTGATGTACCGGTCGGACAGGGTCGCCGCGGCGATGACCGCCGCGTCGGTGATGCGCACGCGGTGATGGATCTCGTACCGCTCCTTCAGGCCCCGCAGGATGGAGATGGTCTCCTCTACGGAGGGCTCGTCCACGAAGACCGGCTGGAAGCGCCGCTCCAGGGCCGGATCCTTCTCGATGTGCTTCCGGTACTCGTCCAGGGTCGTCGCGCCGACGGTATGCAGCTCGCCCCGGGCGAGCATGGGCTTGAGCATGTTGGCGGCGTCGATCGCCCCTTCGGCCGCGCCGGCGCCGACGACGGTGTGCAGCTCGTCGATGAACAGGATGATCTCGCCGGCGGCGTCGGTGATCTCCTTGAGCACGGCCTTCAGGCGTTCCTCGAACTCGCCGCGAAACTTCGTCCCGGCGACCAGCGCGCCCATGTCCAGCTGCACGACCCGCTTCTGCTTCAGGCCCTCGGGCACGTCTCCCCGGACGACGCGCTGGGCGAGGCCCTCGACGATGGCGGTCTTCCCCACGCCCGGATCGCCGATGAGGACCGGATTGTTCTTCGTGCGCCGGCTGAGGACCTGGATGACCCGCCGGATCTCGTCGTCCCGGCCGATCACGGGATCCAGCTTGCCCCCCGCGGCGAGCTTGGTGAGATCGCGCCCGTAGCGCTCCAGGGCCTCGTACTTGCTCTCGGGGTTCGGGTCGGTCACGCGCTGGCCGCCGCGCACCTCCTGCAGGGCGGCGTAGACGGCGTCGCGCTCGGCGCCGGCCTCCCGGAGCACGTCGGCGGCCCGCCCGCCGGCGGCGAGCACGCCGAGCAGCAGATGCTCGGTGCTGACGAACTCGTCGCGCAGCCGCCCGGCTTCCTCCTGGGCGGCCTCCACGGCCGTCCGGAGCTCGGCGCTGGCGCGCAGCCCCTCGGCGGGCGCGGCGCCCTGCTGGCGGGGGAGCCGCTCGAGCTCGGCGCGCAGGCGTCCCCGCAGGGCGGCCACGTTGGTGCCCAGCCGCTCCAGCACGCGGGGGACGACGCCGTCCTGCTGCTCGACGAGCGCGCGCAGCAGGTGCAGCGTCTCCATCTGCGGGTGGCCACCCTGGCGCACCAGCTCCTGCGCGGCCAGTATGGCTTCCTGCGCTTTCTCGGTGAACTTGTCGAAGCGAATCGCCATGGTCTCCGTCCGGGTCTAGCGCGACCCGGACCGCTCCTTTCTCAATCGCGCAAACTCCGCCAGCAGCGCGCGCTCCCGGTCGGTGAGATCCGTGGGAATCGTCACCTTGACCCGCACCAGCTCGTCGCCGCGGTCTCCGTCGCGGCGCGGCATGCCCTGTCCCCGGAGCCGGAACACCTGCCCCGGCTGCGTTCCCGGCGGCAGGGTCATCTCGACCGATCCCTCGATGGTCGGCACGCGCACAGTCCCGCCGAGCAGCGCGTCGGCAAGCACGACGGGAACCTCGGCGATCAGGTCGTCCCCGCGGCGTTCGAAGCGCGGGTCAGGCTTCACCTGCACCGTGAGGAACACATCCGTCCCGTCGAACGCTCCCGGCAGCCGGATGCGCTGGCCGTCGCGCACGCCTTTCGGGATCGTGACGTCCAGCCGCCGGCTGCTGCCGTTCTGCTGGAGGACGACCGCCTTCTGGGCGCCGTGGAAGACCTCGTCGAGCGTGACCTCGATCCATCCCGCGATCTCAGGTTCGGTCCGGCGCGCAGACCCGGGACGCCCCGCCGCGCCCGGACCCCGCGGGCGCGGGGAGGCCGTGCGGCCTGCGGGCCCGCCCCCGAAGAACTGGCGGAAGAAGTCGCTGAAGCCGCCCAGATCGCCGCCCAGGAGATCCTCGAGGTCGGCGCCTTCGACGGTGACGGTCCAGCCGCCGGGGCCGGCCTGCTGCTGCCACGGGCCGGCGCCCGCGCCGCCGAAGATCTGCTCCCAGTTCATGCCGCCGCGCTGGTAGGCCTCGAACATCTGGTCATACCGCGCCCGCTTCTCTGTGTCCCCGAGCACCTGGTAGGCCTCGTTGATCTCCTTGAAGCGGTCCTCGGCCCCTTTCGCCTTGTTGATGTCGGGATGGTGCTGGCGGGCCAGCTTCCGGAAGGCGGCGCTGATGGCCTTCTGATCGGCGTCGCGCGCCACACCCAGGATCTTGTAGTAGTCCTTGAACTCCATCGACCTGGCCACGCGCTACTGGGCCACGCGGACGCGCGCCGGACGCAGCAGCTCCCCGTTGAGCAGGTATCCGCGCTGGAGCTCGGTGATCACGGTCCCCGGCGAGACGCCGGCGTCGGTGTGCGCGGCGACATCCACGGCCTCGTGATACCGCGGATCGAAGGCCTGCCCTTCGGCCTCCAGCGGCCGCACGCCCAGGCCGGAGAGGGTCTCCAGGACCTGGCGGTGCGTCATGCGGATTCCCTCGACCAGGGCCTCGGGATCTCCCCCCGCGTGCGCCAGCGCGCGCTCCAGGTTGTCCACGACCGTGAGGATCACCCCAAGCAGCGCGGCGCGCGTCCGCTGCACCGCCTCCTCGCGCTGCCGGGCGGCCTGCTTCTTGTAGTTCTCCAGGTCGGCCGCGGCGTGGAGGAACTGCTGCCAGTTGCGCTCCGCTTCCTCTTTGTACCGCGCGGCCAGCTGCTGCAGCTCCTCCACCGGGTCGCCGGCCTCGTGTCCGGGGGCGGCCCCGGACTCGCCGCCCGCCGCGGCAGGCGACTCTTCTGGATCGACCGCATCGGGACGCGGCTCCTCCGCCGGGCGATCGAACCGCTCGTCTCTCACGACGGCTTCTCGTCCTGCCGCTTGAACTCGGCGTCGATGACCTCGTCGCCCGCCTTGCCCTCGGCGCCCGGCCCTCCGGCCGGCGCCCCGCCGCCCGCCCCCGCGGCCGCGCCGGTCGCGGCCCCCGTCCGGGCATACATCGCCTCGGCCAGCTTGCCGCTGGCCTGCTGCAGCTCGTCGGTGGCCCGGCTGATCGCCGCGGTGTCGTCCCGCCCCAACGCGTCCTTGAGGGCCTGCAGCTTCTCCTCCACCGCCTTGCGCTCGTCCGCGGTGACCTTGTCGCCGGCGTCGCGCAGCATCCGCTCGATCTGGTAGACGAGCGAGTCGCCGCGGTTGCGGGTCTCGGCCTCCTCCCGCTTCCGCCGGTCCTCCTCCGAGAACCGCTCCGCCTCCTTGACCATCTTCTCCACCTCGTCCTTGGAGAGCGTCCCGGTCCCGGTGATCTTGATGGACTGCTCCCGGCCCGAGGCGGTGTCCCGCGCCTTGGCGTCGAGGATGCCGTTGGCGTCGATGTCGAAGGTGACCTCGATCTTCGGGATGCCGCGCGGCGCCGGCGGGATGCCGTCCAGGATGAACCGCCCCAGCGTGCGATTGTCCCGGGCCATGGGCCGCTCGCCCTGCAGGACATGGATCTCCACCTGGGTCTGGCTGTCGGCGGCGGTGCTGAAGATCTCGCTCTTCCGCGCGGGGATTGTCGTGTTCCGCGTGATGAGCGTGGTCATCACGCCACCCAGCGTCTCCACGCCGAGCGACAGCGGGGTGACGTCCAGCAGGACGACCTCCCGCACCGTGCCGGCCAGCACGCCGGCCTGGATCGCCGCGCCCACGGCGACGACCTCGTCGGGATGGACCTCCTTGTTCGGCTCTTTCCCGGTCAGGCGCCGCACGAGCTCCTGGACCATCGGCATGCGCGTGGCGCCGCCGACGAGGATGACCTGGTCGAGGTCCTTCTCGCCCAGCTTGGCGTCGCCGAGGCCTGCTTGAACGGGCCGATGCAGCGCTCCACGAGATCGGCGGTCATCTCCTCGAACTTCGCGCGGGTGAGCACGTAGTCGAGGTGCTTGGGCCCGGTGGCATCGGCGGTGATGAACGGCAGGTTGATGGTCGTCTGGGTGACCGTGCTCAGCTCCACCTTGGCCCGCTCGGAGGCCTCACGCAGCCGCTGCAGGGCCTGGCGGTCCTGCCGCAGGTCGATGCCGTTCTCCCGCTTGAACTGATCGGCCAGCCAGTTGACGATGCGCTCGTCCCAGTCGTCGCCGCCCAGGTGGGTGTCGCCGTTGGTCGCCTTCACCTCGAAGACGCCCTCGCCGATCTCCAGCACGGTCACGTCGAACGTGCCGCCGCCCAGGTCGAAGACCAGGACCGTCTCGGCGTGCTTCTTGTCCAGGCCGTAGGCCAGCGCGGAGGCCGTGGGCTCGTTGATGATGCGCAGGACCTTCAACCCCGCGATCTCGCCGGCGTGCTTCGTAGCCGTGCGCTGGGCGTCGTTGAAGTAGGCCGGCACGGTGATCACGGCCTCGTTGACCTTGTCGCCCAGATACGCCTCCGCGTCGGCCTTGAGCTTCTGCAGGATCATCGCCGAGATCTCTTCCGGCGTGAACGTCTTCCCCACCGCGGGCAGGCGCACCACCGCGCTGCCGCCGCCGCCCTCCTCCACCTTGTAGGGGACCATCGCCTTCTCCGTGCCCACCTCGCTCGTCCGCCGGCCCATGAACCGCTTGATGGAGGAGACGGTGTTCTCAGGGTTCAGGATGGCCTGACGCTTCGCCATCTGCCCGACCAGGCGCTCCCCGGTTTTCGTAAAGGCGACCACCGACGGCGTGAGCCGGCTGCCCTCGGCGTTGGGGATGACCTGCGGTTCCCCGCCGATGACCACGGCGATCACGGAGTTGGTCGTACCCAGGTCAATGCCGACAACCTTTGGCATCGTCACATGCTCCTCTCATGTCGCGGCGCACTGGCGCGCGGAGCATGGGAGGGGGCGGCCCGCCCCCTCCCACGCAGTTACTCCCCTGCCACCTCGACTTTGACGGTCTTCGGCCTGGCCCGCTCGCTCTTGGGGACCTTGATCTCCAGGATGCCGTTCTTGTAGGAGGCCGAGGCCTTGTCGCCCTGGACGCCCGACGGCAGCGCGATCGAGCGCACGAAGGCGCCGTACCGCAGCTCGCGCCGGTAGTAGTTGCGCTTCTTCTCCTCCTGCTCGGACTTCGCCTCACCCTTGAGGGTCAGGGTATCCTCGGTGACGCTGATCTCAACCTGCTTGGGGTCGATCCCCGGCAGCTCGGCGCGGACCACCACGTCGTGGTCGGTCTCGTACGCCTCGATGGCCGGCTGCCAGACGACCGGCGCGCGGCCGCGCTCGGGGCGCCGCGTGAAGAACTCCTCGAACAGCTTGTCCATCGACTCCCGCAGCGACACGAGATCGTCGAACGGATCCCAGCGAATGAGACTCATCGTACCCGCCTCCTCCGTATGGTGCGTTCGATTGCCCAGGCGATGGCATCGGCCGACCCGCGCACCTCGAGCCGCTCGTAGACCTCCAGGAACATGCGGACCCCGGCGAGATTCAGGCCGACCTCCTGCGTGAGGTGACGGATCATCCGGACCCGCTCCAAATCCCGCTCCGAGTAGAGGCGGCTCCGGTTTCGCCGCGCCGGCTGGACCAACCCCTTCTCCTCGTAGATGCGCAGCGTTCTGGGGTGGAGGCCGGTCAGGTCGGCGGCGATGCTGATCGCGTAGACGGGTCGGTCGTTGCCTCGACTCTTCACCGGTATCCCTGCTCCTCCCTGGGCATCTCCCACCATACTGCTTGACATAATGGTTGTCAAGAACCTTGACAATGGTATTGTCAACTTGAAGGGGACGCGCCGGACGGGGAAAGGGGGGCGGGGGCGGGAAGGAATACACCCGGCGCCGGCGCCGTTGGCCCGGCACGGAGGTTTTCCGGAACATGCGCCAGGTGATCATCCTCGGTTCGGGCCCGGCCGGGCTCACGGCCGCGATCTACACGACCCGCGCCGGCCTCCATCCGCTCGTCATCGCCGGAGCGGAGGCCGGGGGCCAGCTCATGCTCACCACCGAGGTCGAGAACTATCCGGGCTTCGCCGATCCCATCCTGGGCCCGGACCTCATGGCCAACATGCGCGCCCAGGCCGAGCGCGTGGGCGCGGAGTTCATGTCCGAGGACGCGACCGCGGTGGACCTGGGCGTCCGGCCGTTCCGCGTCACGATTCAGTCGGGCGAGACCCACGAGGCCCATGCGCTGATCATCGCCACCGGGGCCAAGGCCAAGCTCCTCGGCCTGCCCGGAGAGCGGCGGCTGATGGGGCGGGGCGTGAGCACGTGCGCCACCTGCGACGGGTTCTTCTTCCGCAACCGCGACGTTCTCGTCGTCGGAGGCGGCGACACGGCGATGGAGGAAGCGCTCTACCTGGCCAAGCTGGCCAGATCGGTCACTGTCGTGCACCGCCGGGATCAGCTGCGGGCCAGCCGCATCATGGCCGAGCGGGCCATGCAGCACGAGAAGATCGGATTCGTCTGGAACAGCGTCGTGCGGGATATCCTCGGGGACGGCAAGGTGAGCGGCGTAACGCTCGAGGATCTGCAGACCGGCGAGATCTCCCGGCGCGAGGCCGACGGCGTCTTCGTGGCCATCGGCCACAAGCCCAACACGGAGCTGTTCATGGGCCAGCTGGCCATGGACGCCAACGGCTACATCCGGCGCGCCGAGCGCTCCATGACGAGCGTGGACGGCGTGTTCGTGGCGGGGGACGTGCACGATCACACCTACCGGCAGGCCGTCACCGCCGCCGGCTACGGCTGCGAGGCGGCCATCGATGCCGAACGCTGGTTGGTCGCGCAGGGACTGGCCGCGAACTGACACCGCGCCGCATGCTGCTCGCCGGCTGCCCCCCGGCCCGCGGCCCCGGGCCGGCCGGTGCGGGCTAGCTGACCTGGGCCGCGAGCACCGCGTCGATGCGGCGCTTGAGCTCCTGCTTGGGCATGTAGCCCACAATCCGCTCGACCAGCTGACCGCCCTTGAAGATCCCCAGGGTGGGGATGCTCATCACGCTGTAGCGCATGGCGACGGTGTTGTTCTCGTCCACGTCCACCTTCACGACCTTGAGGCGCCCCGCGTACTCGGCCGCGAAGTCTTCCACGATCGGTGCGATCATCCGGCACGGGCCGCACCACTCCGCCCAGAAGTCCACCAGCACCGGGACGTCGGACCGCAGGACCGCGGTCTCGAACTCCGGCTCGTTGATGTGCTGCGCCTTGCCCATTGAAGTAATCCTCCTAAGATGCCATTTGCCCGCCGAAGGCGGCACCCGGGCATCAACGTCCTTCCGTATCTCCCTATTCCCGTGCGCCGGCCGCCGCGCTCTGAGTGGCCGGGACCGCCCAGGGCATCATAGCAGCGGAACGGCACGCAGGATACCCGCGAGCAGGGCCAGGGCCATGGCCGCGGCGATCAGCCCGGGCAGGCAGCCCAGGCGCCGCCGCGTGCCCGCCCCGGCGTCCCCGGTGCCCGTAGGCTGCCGCATGGAGAGGCGCGTCGCCTTCTTGAAGTGCTCGACGGCCTCCCCCACCCGGCCCATCTGCTTGTAGAGCGCTCCCAGGTTCTGGTGGGCGATCCAGTAGTCGGGGTCCAGCGCGACGGCACGCTCGTACGCGGCCACGGCTTCCGCCGTCATCCCTTTCTCGCGGTAGGCGTTCCCCAGATTGCTGTACGCGGGAGCGTAGCCCGGATGGAGCGCGACGGCGCGGGAGAACTCCGTGATCGCCTGATCCAGCTGACCCTGCTGGGCCAGGGCCACGCCGAGCTTGCTGTGGGCCAGCGGAGAGTCGAAAGCGGCGGCAACCGCATCGCGGAACGCACGCTCCGCCGCGGCATACTCGCCCGCCCGCAGGTGCGCGTCTCCCGCCTCCAGGAACGGTTTCGCCTCGGCCTCGCCCACGGCGACTAGAGTTCGGCCAGCGCCCTGGTGGGTCCTCGCGTCACCCCGCGTGTGACCGGCCTGCTCTCCTTGGGAAAACTCCCCAGGGGGGTGGATGCGCTGCCGCAGGCGAGATGGAGCAGGAAGATGAACAAAGCGGAGCTCACGCGGGCCGGAAACCGGCGGTCGGGCCGGTAGCGCAGCGCGTCACGCACTCACTCCGGGATGCCCACTCCGCCCGTACATGCCGCACCCGGCTCGGGTGTCTGCGGGCCGAGCCGGAAGTACCGGACAGACTGCGCGAGCCGGGGATCGGTGGCGGAAGGGAGCCGGAGCTGGTGTCCCCAGGCTGAGGCGACGATCGGCGCCGGCAGGTCGGGAAAGGGACTTGCGATGACGAACGTCTGGCGGGCCAACCGGCGAAGGGCGTCGACCTGGCCGGGCGGGAGGTCCGGATGGAAGGTGATCCAGACCGCGCCGTGCTCGAGGGAGTGCACGGCGGTCTCGTTCGCGATGGGCTG
>Ga0073934_10004044_pt1 | contig 25202 bp, 19 predicted proteins | sample LarsenN4metaG_FD_76834 | JGI IMG/M metagenome (GOLD analysis project Ga0073934, IMG submission 76834) | Hot spring sediment bacterial and archeal communities from British Columbia, Canada, to study Microbial Dark Matter (Phase II) - Larsen... ... | reverse complement strand
GTGCTCGCTGTGGGCGACGGGCACATCCACTTCGAGGAAACACAACTCGCCGCGGGCGGTCCGCAGCCGCTCACCGCCTGGTGGACGAACGCCGACGGCGACCGCGAGCAAATAGCGCTGCAGGCGTGGGTGGAAGCCGTGCCGCAAACCCTCGGCCTGAAGCACGCCGTGCCCAGGGGATATGTCTTGCAGCCGGCCGATCTGCAGTGGGTGACCGCCGTCGAAGGGGCCAGCGGGCTGACAGTGCTGGCAGAGATTGTGGGGAAAGAAACCACCCGCGCACTGCGGGCCGGTCAACCGCTGCAAGCGTCGGACCTCGCGGCTGTGCCGCTGGTGCGTTCGGGCGACATCGTTACGGTGCTGGTGCGTCGCCCGGGGATGGTGGTGCGACGGCAATTCAAGGCAACCTCGAACGGCGCACTGCAGGAAACCGTCACCCTCTCGGCACTCGACGACCCGCGAATCAAAGTGCAGGCCGTTGTCACGGGCTATCACGAAGCGACGATCATTGGTTCCACAACGGAACCGCGCTCGGTGATTCAAGACGCGACTGGCGTTATCCAGTTCGTCCCCGCCACCAATGCGGAGGGCGCACCATGACCATTCACCAGAAGCCCAGGGATGGCCATCCCTGGGTCTCTTCGACGCGCCGCATCGCGTGGAACTGCGGACTGCTGTTTGGAGCCCCGCTCGCGGCATTCGCTCAGGCCCCGCCGCCCGCAATGGTGTCGCCTGCGCCGGGACCGGCCCCCATCTTGGCGCCCGCGCTGGCTCCGCTGCCGCCGGCCCACGTCCGCGATTTCTCGTGGATCTACATCGATGCTCCGCCCCCTCCCCCCCAAATCAAGGTGCACGACATCATCACCATTGAAGTGGACGAAAAGGCCGAGGTGATCGTCAACTCGCGGTTCAACCGCCAGCGCAACGGCTCGTTCAAGGCGCAGTTGAAGGAGTTCGTGAAGATCGTCGATGGGCCACAGCTCATTAACGCCGGTGCGAACGAGCCCACGATCGAAGGCACGCTGCAGAACCGGCTGCAAACGATCGGCCAGGGGACCGATAGCGAAGGCATTACCTACAAGATCGCCGCCACCGTGGTCGACGTGCTGCCCAACGGCACCATCGTGCTGGAGGCTCGCAAGTCGGTCCGCAGCAACCAGGACTTCTTCGAGTACCGCCTCACCGGCCGCGTAGACAAAGGGAAAATCAAGCCCGACCGCACGGCTCGCACCGAGGACATCGCCGAACTGAAGATCGAGCGCGTCCAGCGCGGCAAGATCTTCGACAGCACGAAGGTGAACTGGGGCACGCGGATTTTGGATGTCATCTGGCCGTTCTAAGCTTGCCGTTTAGCGGATTCGCGCGCATCGCGGACTCTCAAGGGCCGCTAAACGCAAGCGACGATCGGCGCGTTGAATGGACTTCGTGATCACATGGAACGAACCATCCATCGTTATTGTCGAATTGCATTGATCGCCATCATGGCGTGGACGATCGCGACTTCTGCCGAAGCGCGGGTGCGGCTGGAGCACATTTGCACCGTGCAGGGACAGCAGGAGGTGCGTTTGACGGGGATCGGCCTTGTCACCGGTCTGCCGGGCACAGGGGACGGGGCAAAGAGCCTGCCCACCATTCGTGCCTTACGGGCGGCCTTGACCCGGATGAATCAGCCGGTGCTGGAGGTCGACCTCAAAAACGCCGACAGCGTGGCAATCGTAATGATCGAGGCCACCATTCCCCGCACCGGCTTGCGGCGGGGACAAAAGATCGATTGTGTCGTCAGCAGTATGCTGGGCGCGAAGAGCCTGCGCGGCGGTCGGCTGCTGTCGGCCCCGCTGACGTCTGTCGAGATCCGCAACGATCAGGTCGTGGCCCTGGCGTCGGGCACGCTCACCGTCGAAGATGTGGCCCGCCCCACCTCCGCCCGCATCGTCCAGGGAGTGGATTTGCGGCAGGATGTGAACTCCCTCTTCCTGAGCCAGCAGCAAGGCCCCACCGTCACGCTGCTCATCGATCCGCATCACGCCAGCTTCTACACGGCGTCGCAGATTGCCGCCGCGGTGAATCAGGAGTTCACCTTTGAAGTGGGCGGCCGGCAGATTGCCCGTGCCGTCAGTCCGTCGGTGGTGGAACTGTCGGTGCCGACCCCCTACCGCGACACGCCGGTGGACTTCATCGCGCTGGTGCTGGAGGTGGGCATCGACACGCCGAGCACGCAGGCCCGCGTGGTGCTGAACAGCAAAACGGGCACGGTTGTGGTGACCGGCGAGGTGGAGATCAGCCCGGTGATTGTGGCGCACAAGAGCTTCAGCGTGGAGGTCGGCACGCCAGACGCTCCCACACCGCCCGGGCCGTTCGTGGGACTCATCGAAGGACAAAGCCGGCAATCGCCGCAGCAGTTGAAGCAGCTCGTCGATGCGCTCAACCAGCTGCGCGTGCCGGCGGAAGACATCGTGTCGATCATCCGCGAGTTGAACGAAACCGGCAAGCTGCACGCGGAACTGATCGAACGGTAGAAGCCGCGGGGTAGCATTCCCGCGGCACGTACCGAGTACGGCCACGAACGTCGCTTACGGATTTGCAGTCCGCAGGGAATCAGACAATGTCCCCGATCAATGCCGTCACCCCAACCGCTTCCCCCGACCTTGAAGCCACGTTTCGCCAGGTGGTGGGCACCATCTTTTATGGGCAACTGTTGAAGTCGCTGCGGCAGACCGCGGGAAAGCCGGCGTACATCCACGGCGGCCAGGCCGAAGAGCTGTTTCAGGCCCAGTTAGACCAGGCCGTCGTCGAGAATCTCGCCGGCCAACAAGGTGGGCCGTGGATCGACGAGCTGCTTCAGCAGTTCCTCGTCCAATTGAACCAGCGCGCCGCGGCCGCACAATCGGCACAGCTTGCCCAACCGATCCGATCGACAGAGCCGGCGCCGCAGGAAGAACTGCGCGAAGCCGCACGCCAGACACAACCCGCGGCGCACGGTGCGGGAATGACAACCGGCACCGCAGCACTTTCCGCGCTGATCCGAAAATAAGGACCAGCGGCGGAGAAGGTGTCAGCGGTCAGGTGTCAGGTCTCAGGAAAAGGCGTAGAAGCCGTGGGGCTACGTCCCCGCGGGCCTTTTTCTTCACTGATACCTGAGACCTCACAGCTTCCCGCCTCTTTCGGGAGTGCCGGTTGTGTCGCCAACCTGGTGGTATGAAGTCGCGCGGTTTGTCGACGCGCTGGAAGCCACGCAGCGCGAGCTGTTGGAGGCTCTCCGTCAGCAGCGCTGCGCCCTGGCCGTGGCGAACGCCGCCGAGTTGGAGCGGCTTAACGCCCTGGCCGGCGATGCCGCACGGCGGCTGCAGCAACTCTCCGGGTGGCGGGCCCGGTTGCTGGAAGAGGCGGCCATTGCAGAAGGCCCTGCGGCCACCTTGTCTGTGGCGCTCGGCAGGCACGTGACGCTGATCGCGGAATCGCTGCGAGCCCGTTTGCAAGCCGTGCAACAGCGGTTCGGCGAGCTGCGGCGGGAAGCCTGGATCCAGTGGATCATCAGCCACCGCAGCCAAAGCGTCTACGCCGAGCTATTGGACCTCATCGCCCACCGCGGACAACAACCCCCCGTGTACGGCGACGGCCCCCACATGCCGCCTTCACATGGCGGCGTGATGCTCGACGCCGCGGCATGAAGGAAATTCCAAATTCCAAAAGCCAAATGCCAGTGAATGAGGGTGCTCTTGGTCTTTTTGGAATTTGGTCTTTGGTATTTGGAATTTGACCGGAAGGTCTTGCGATGTCCCTTACTGCCGCGCTGACCACCGCCACGCGCAGCCTGGACATCTTTTCGCTGGGCATCCAGGTCGCCGGGCACAACATCGCCAATGCGTCCACGCCCGGTTACGTCCGCGAAGAGCTGACCACTACCACCAATCCGCCGTACCAGTGGGGCAACCTGGTTCTCGGCACCGGGGCGACGGTCAGCAGCATCCGCCAGCAGCTCGACGACTACCTCGAACAGCGCATCCGCACGGCGAACACCGACTACGCGGCCGCCAATCAGCGCTACGACGCCTACCTGCAGCTTCAGACAATGCTCGGCGAGCTGGGCGACCAGGATCTCTCCACCCGCTTAAACCAGTTCCTGGAATCGATCCAGAACGTCGTCAACCAGCCCGACGACGCCGCGCTTCGCACGCAGGTGATTCAGCGCGGCGGTCAACTGGCAACCGACGCTCTGCAGTTGCATCAGCGAATCGAGGAGCTGCGCGCGACCTCCTCCGACAACATTCGCTCCCTGGTGGAAGAGGCGAACACCCTCATCCGCTCCATCGCCCAGTTGAACCCGCAAATCGCCCGGCTGGAGGCCAACGGACTCGCGCCCAATGAAGCCGGCTCGTTGCGCATCCAGCGGCTCAACGCCCTGCAGCGGCTCTCGGAGATCATCCCCCTCCGCGTGCAGGAAAATTCATCCGGCAGCGTCGACCTGTTCACCGGCAGCGATTACCTGCTGCTCGGCGGCAGCTATCAGTTGTTGGAAACCGTGGTCGAACCGAACGAGGCCGGTGAAGCACAACTGAACGTGCAGTTATCAAGGACGCATTCGCTGCTCGGCGCCGGCGGCGGCGAACTGGGGGGACTGATCGAAGGCCGCGATGCCGTTCTCGGCGGATTCCTGAACCAGTTGGATCAACTCATCGGCTCTGTGATCTTCGAGTTCAACAAGCTCCACTCCAGCGGCGAAGGCCTGCGCGGTTACACGTCGGTGACGGGCGCCTACGCCGTCGCCGACACCACGGCCGCGCTGAATGCCGCCGGTCTCGAATTCATGCCAGGCCACGGCAGTTTCCTGTTGAAGGTCCGCAACCAGTCCACGGGCGCCATCGAGGTCTCGAACCTCGCCATCGATCTCGACGGCATTGGCGCGGACACGTCGCTGGAAGACTTGCGTGCGGCGTTGGATGCTATCGACCGCGTCACCGCAGAGATCACTGCCGACGGCCGATTGAAGCTCACCGCCGACGGCGGCTATGAGCTGCGGTTCGGTAACGACACCAGCGGCGTGCTCGCGGCGCTGGGCATCAACACGTTTTTCACCGGTACCAATTCCGGCAACATCGCCGTCAATCCGTTGCTGCGGCAGGACCAGCGGTACCTGGCCACAGGACGGGGCGGCGGGCCCGCCGACAATGCCAATGCCATCGCCCTCGCCGCGTTCCTCGACAACCCGGTCGCCGCGCTCGGCGGACTGTCGTTGGAAGATTTTCACACCGCGCTGATCGGCTCCGTCGCACAGTCTGCCGCCGCGGAGGAAGCGCTGACCAGCGGCTTCGAACGCTTTCGAGATGCGCTCAACACGCAGCGCGAGCAGCGGTCGGGCGTCAGCCTGGATGAGGAGGCCGTCCGCATCATGCAGCTCCAACGCAACTACCAGGCCGCCGCCCGCATTGTCGCCACGATTGACGAACTGTTGAACACACTCCTGAACGTTTAGCCGCACACCTCAGGTGTGCGGAACTTCGTATGCCCCTCAGCTCCATCATTCCCGGTCGCGTCCCGAACTCGCTCGCTGCACAGCGACTGACGCAGGCCGTCCTGCGCGGCCAGGCCGACCTCGATCGGCTGCAGCGGCAGATCAGCTCCGGTCAGCGGTTCACGCTGCCGTCCGAAGCGCCGACGGCCGCGGTCCGCACCCTGATCCTGCAGAAGCTCGACGAACGCCGCACCGCCTTTCAGCAGAACATCCGGACCAATCAGGCCTTCCTCGGCGCGGCCGACCAGTCGCTCTCCACGATCGGCGATGCCCTCGTGCAGGCCAAGGGATTGCTGCAATCCGGATTGGGTAATCAGACCACCGATGCCGAGCGTCAAGCGCTCGCCCAGGAAGCGAGGTCGCTGTTGCGCTCCGTCATCCAGGCGGCCAACACGCAGTACAACGGGCGCTACCTGTTCGCCGGATCAGAAACCGGGCAAACTCCGTTCACGCTCCTCGGCGACGGCTCCGTGCGCTACGCCGGCGACGCCCGCAGCCTACAGACCTTTGCCGACTTCGACCTGCTGGTGAGCAGCGGCATCGACGGCGCCGCCGGGCTCCGGGGCGTCACCACGCCCGTGACGTCGGACCTCGATCCCGCGCTCGCGCTCGGCACGCGGCTGGACCAGTTGAACCGCGGGGCCGGCGTGGCGCCCGGGTCGATCGAAATCATCCTCGACGACGGCATCAACGAGATCCGCAAGACCGTCGACCTCGCGAATGCGGAAACACTGAACGACGTCCAGACGCGCATCGAAGCCGCCTTCGCTGCCGAGAGCATCACCGTGACGGTGGATGTCGATCCCGCGACGAACTTCGGCCTGCGCCTGACCCCTTCGGCCGGCACCGTGGAAGTCCGCGATGTCGCACAAGGCCGCACGGCACTCGACCTCGGCATCCGCTCCGGTCCTGTTGCGGTGTTGAATGGGCAGGATATTGACCCCACGCTGTCGCTGTTCACGACGGTGGCGTCGCTCAACGGCAACACCGGCATTGGCGCGACGGCGGGGACCGGGCTGCGGATCGTCAATGGTTCGCGGATCTCCGTTGTCGATCTCGACGGTGCGGCCACGATTGCCGACGTGTTGAGCCGCATCCGCGCCGCCGACCCCGACGTGATCACGGAGATCTCGTCGGACGGAACGGGCCTGGCCGTGTCCAGCCGGTTGAGCGGCGTCGATTTCTCGATCGGCGAGAACGGCGGCACGAATGCCACGCAGTTGGGCCTGCGGACGATGACCGGCAGCACGCGTTTGGGCGACTTGAACCATGGCGCCGGCGTGCCCGTCGACAGCGGCCTTTTTCTGCGCATCACCCGCCGCGACTCGACGGAGATCGAGATCGACCTCGCCGGTGCGGGGACGGTGCAGGACGTGCTCGACCGCATCAACGCTTTCGATCCCGGCAATCTTGTGGCCAGCTTGAACGCGGTGGGCAACGGCATTTCGCTCACCGACAACAGCGGCGCCGGAGCTCTCACCGTCAGCGCCAATGAGATCGGGGTCGCGCTGGGCCTCGACGGCACGGAGAGCACCGGCATGGCGGGGGTGCTCGTCGGCGACGATGTCAACCCGCAATCGGCCGGCGGCGTGTTCGACCTGTTGTCGCGGCTGGCGGCCGCCCTCGAAACGAACGACTTCCGCACGCTCAATGTCCTGGCCGAGCCGCTCGAGGCGGAGGTAGCCCGGATCAACGTGGTCCGCGGCGACGTTGGCAGCCGGCAACAACTGCTGGAGAAGGTCGACAACCAGCTCGGCGACGCGCACCTCGATCTGAAGGAACAGCTCTCCAGGCTGTTCGACACCGACCTCACGGAAACCATCACGGCCTTCTTGCAGCAGCAGCAGACGCTTCAGGCCGCCATGCAACTGGCCACCACCGCGGCCCAGTTGTCAATTCTGCAGTTTCTGTAGTCGGAAGTACGTCGGGAGGGGTCCACCCATTCCGATGGATACAGGCACGAAACAGCGACTTCCCGAAAGCCTGACCATGAGCGGCGTCGACCTTGAGGCGGCGATGCACCATCCAGTTGCACTGCGGACGCGCCGAGTGGACACTTTGATAGAAACCAGGACGTGCCCATGCTTCGCGCCGCCGTTTTCGATATGGGGAATGTGCTGCTCAATTTCAGCCATGCGCGGATGTGCCGGCAGATGGCGGACGTGTGCGGCTGCTCCCACGAAGACATGCGGCGGTGGTTGTTCAAAGAGGGCTGGGAGCTGGCGTTCGAGCGAGGCGACATCTCGGAGGACGAGTTTCACCGCCGCATCGAGGCGCGTGCTGGTCGGAACGTGGATCGCGACGCACTCCGCCACGCCGCGTCCGACATCTTCGTGCTCAACGAACCAATCGTGCCGGTGATCGATGAATTGCGCTCGTCGGGTCTGCGGCTGGTGCTGCTGTCCAACACGCACGCCTGGCATCTGGCCCATGTGCGCGAGCAGTTCGACGTGTTGGACCGGTTCGACGAACTGGTGACGTCGTACTCCACCGGCGCCGTGAAGCCGGAGGACGCCATTTACTCCGCCGCGGTGCAGCGGCTCGGCTGCGCGCCGGTCGAGGCGTTCTACACCGACGACATCGAAGACTACATCGCGGTCGGCCGTCGTCACGGGTTGCAGGCGGAAGTGTTCATCGACGTGCCCACGCTCAAGCAGCAGCTTGCCGAGCGAGGTGTCTCGGTCGAATAATGCCGCATCGTTCCCGCATCCTGGAAAAGAACGGTTCGGGGTCCGGTCGTTTGAATCGGCTTCACACTGTCGTTAAACTGCGTAACACGGGTTGACTTTGCGGCGCGTGTGGGTTGGTCCCAGGGGACCGAACGCGACGAACGCCCGCATTCAATCAGTTCTCGGACAAGGTTCGAGCGCATCCGCTGCCTTGGAAGTGGCGGTAGCGGTGTCGATATCGGAAGGGCCGACGCTTTTCCGAACCGCAGCAACAGGAGTTACCCCGTGGAACAGGGCAAGGGAGTGAGCACGATGACCGAGAAACTGGAAGACGTGTCGGCCGCCGGTCGCAAACGAAGTCTCCGCCATCGCCGCTGGACCAGGCGATTTACGCTGGGAGCATTGATCGCCGGGCTGGCTGCCGGCGCCTGGGCTTTTGAAGCCGGCATGTCAGCCGGTCTGAAGGGGATCCTTTCAGAAGAGGTTCCGGCCGACCTGGCCGCCGAGGCGTTTGAGGCGCTGGGGCCGACGTGGTCGCAGTGGAGCCAGGACACCGCTGCCGAGATCCAGAAGTTCTACAAACTGGAGGGTGATGCCGCCTCGCAGCGCGAGCAGTTGGCAGGGCTGAAGAAGCGTCTCGACGTGATGGACAAGGCGCTGGGCGACGCGCGGTACGCCTCGATTCACACCGGTTTGATGACCGTGCGCGGTCCGCTGGCCCGCCGCGTGGCCGTGGCCGAGGCCATTCTCGACACGCTGGAGGCGGATCCACAATCGGCCCGCAAGGAGCGCATTGCTGCCAAGGCGGAAGCCGTGTCTGCAGCGCTCTCCTCACTTGAGACGGACTTGAAAACGGTTCCCGGCGGCACGGCGTGGTTGCCATTCGTCAAGGCTCAAGAACTGCGAGCCGCTCTCAAAGAGTCCGCGAGTTCCGAGTCCACGGTGGCTGCACTCAACGAAAGCAAGTCCAAGCTGGCGCGGCGGGAGTCGCTGACCGATGAGGCCCAGAAGAAGTTCCTCGGCCGTCCGGCGTTTGTGGCATTGGAGTCGGCGATCGATGAACAACTTGCCGCCATTGCGGCCCCCCTGCCGACGGATAACACGGCAGCACTCCGCGAGGAATTGACAAAGCTGGCGGCGGCATTGGAATCGTACGAGGCCACCGGCAGCAAGGAAGCCGCTCACGAGGCACGCGCCACCTGGAAAAAGGTGAAGGAGCTCGCGCCCGATCGGGGAGCCCATCTGGAGGTCGCACTCGGCGCTCATTACTTCAATTACAACGTCCGCATCGTGGCATCGGAGGCATTCCTGTCGAAAGTGCTCGCCGATTCGCGCACGGAGATGTCGCCGGTGAGCGATGTCATCCTGGGCGCTGCGGTCAGCGGCCAGCAGACGACGACCGCACACGTGTCGGCGGATGCCAAGCCCGCCGCCGACCGCGTCCGCTTTGACCTGGTGCTCAACGGCCACGTGCAGTCCAACACCGTCGGCTACACCAGTCAGGCCACGGTCTCCACGTTTGGAAATCACACGTTCGTCGCCCGCAAAGAGATCGTGTTCGACGGGAAGGACTTCCAGGTGGGTCCCGGCTCCATCGCGGTCAATGCGAACAACACCACCACCGGCATCAATACGCGGTATTCCGGTGGACTGTTCGGCGGCTATGCGCAGCGGGTGGCGTCGCAGGAGGTGGCGAACCGCCGGCCTGCCTCGGAAGCCATCGCCCGCCAGCGCATCTCGGACCGCGTGCTGCCGCAGTTTAACCGCGAAGTCGATAAGGCCTTTGCCGACTCCGAGCAGCGACTCGAGAACGAGCTGTTCGCCGGCCTGCGGGCCACCAATCTCTATCCCGACGCCCAACACTATCAATCGACCGACAAGTCCATTCGCTTGTCCACGCGGCTGATGGCCGACGACGAGTTGGGCGGCGCCGCCGCCGAGCCGAACCTGCTCCCCGAAGGCAGCGGCGCCTCCATCGCGCTGCACGAATCGGTGGTGAACAACGCCATCGACCGCATCGGCCTCGCCGGAAAGACGATGACGGAGGAGGAATTGCGGCACCACGTGGAAGCCTTCCTGTCGAAGGCGCTGTCGCGCGAGTTCAAGTTCAAGGCCCCCGAAGAAACGCCGGCCAAGGCGGCCGAGGAAGAAGGAGAGGAAGATAAAACGCCATCCAAGCTGGCATTCACCGATCAGGACCCGATCCGCGTGCGGTTCCGCAACGGACAGTTGCTGCTGACCATTCGTGCCGGACTGAAGCGCGAGGGGAAAGATCCAATCCCTGCGCAGGAGATTACGGCGCCCATCCGCTTCTCCGTCGAAGGAGACCAGATCCACGCCACGCGCGACAGCCTGGAGATTGTGGGGATCGAAGGCAACATCGGCCGCGTCGAGCAAAAGGTGATGAACACCAAGATCGGCAACGCCCTGCCCGACCGGATGGTCAGCGCCAAAGTTGAACTGACCGCACCGAACCGTAAGGTGGAGGCGAAGGTCGCACGGATCCAGATTGTGGACGGCTGGATCGCTGTGGGGCTGCAGTAGCACGGCACGTGATCGCGAAGCCGCAAGCGGTGCTGGTCGATCGCTGGCGGCGTCGCGCACCTTATTCGGGTGTCCACAACTGCGGCGCGGCCGTCGTCATTTGGACGCGCGGCAGCCGCCTTGCTTTCAGCCGCACGTAGGGCGCCACATACCGCCCGCGATGCCCGATTTGGCCTGGCTCCGAGTGGTCGTCGGCCCGCTTCGGCTCCCGAAGGTCTTCGATCACGAACCCGGCCCGGCATAAATCGCCCACCAGCTCCTCCCAGCGGTGAAGATACTCCGTCGCACCGACCTCGCGGTACACCGTGTCGGCCGCGACAGGCAGCGGGCCGCGGCGGTAGTATTCCACGCCGATCACGTACCGGTCGCGTGCATCGCGGTGTGTCACCTGCAGGCTGGTCGGCTGCTTGTGCTGGCTGATGTACAGCGCATCGTCGCGGGCCACCCGCGCAATTTCGCGATACACCGCCGCAACGCTCGCGACGTAGCAGGTGCTGACCGGCTGATGCACGATATCGAACGACGCTTCGGCGAGCATCGACAGGTCGTCCATCGAGCCTTCGATCGTGCGAACCGAGAGATGCCGACGATCGGCCTCGCGCTCGTCCAGCCGCAGCATGCCGGGGCTGAGATCGAGCACCGTCACGCGGGCGCCGGCGGACGCATAGAGGATGGACTGCCAGCCGCCGCCGGCCGCCAGGCACAACACGTCCAGCCCCTGTACCGAGGGAGGCAGCCAACCGCGGCTGTCAAGTGTCTTGAGCGGATCGCGGCATTCTTCGTCAGTGGCAACGCGGGCAAACGGGCTGCCTTCGGCCAGGCGGTTCCACGCGGCACGGTTGGTGCGGAGGGGATCGGACATTTCGAGTTCGACACTGGTCGCGAAGCCGCAAGCGGCGCTCGTCCGCGGCTTCGCATCGGTTCAGGACGTGGCGCCACCCTGCACGAGCGCCGCGGCGAAGGTCACCAGATCGCCGCGGGCTTCGGCCACGCGCTGCAGCACGTCAAACCGGCCGGCCTTCTCGCACAGTTCGCCGAACGCCGCCGAAAAATCTTCGTCCGCGTCGAGCAGGTACCGTTCCGCAAGCGGCAGCGCCTCGGCGAAGCGGTCCATCCGCACGAGCAGGTCGACGATCACGTACGCCGTCAGCGCGCGGTCGGAGCCGTCCTCCTCTCGTTCGAGCTGGCTGCGGAAGTAGTGCAGCGCGCGATCGCTGTCCTCTCGGCCCAGGAATTTGAAGAATTCGATGTGCGCCGGATAGAAGTCATGGAAGGGAGGCTCCCCGGCGTATTGGAACTGCGGCGACAGCTGCGCTCCGTACTCTGCCAGATCGCGAGCCAATATCAGTTCCGGACTGCCCGGCGACAGCGAGCGCGCAAACCGCACCACCGCGCTCAAGTGCGAGACGTCGATATGGTAATTGTTGTCCGCAAACAGCCATTCGCGGCCGGCGGTCAGCTCCCGTAGCGTCGAGGCCGGGGGGGCGAACGGCATCCGCTGCGCGACGTCCCGCTGCACCGACTGCAGCAGATCCGCGTGCAGCGAACGCACCATCACCGCCGCGCACGCCGCCCGATCGGACGCCGACAGCCGCGGCAGCATCTGGTCCAGCGAGGTGATCGTGCTGCAGGTGCCGTGCGTCCGCAATTGGATCTGCACCCCCTTCACTGGATGCGCCCCTTTATAAAGCGCGAGATCGAGCAGCTCTTCGGATTCTTCGGTCGACTCGCGCGGCACCACGTACTTGTCGAGAGCGTCGCGGATGGGCTGCGTTTCGCGAATGGCGTGAAAATAGATCCAAGCCTGGGAAAGCTTGCCGTCGGCAAGGAGGTGTTGGCCGACTTCGCGGGCGGCGGCGGTGTACGCGGCCTCGAACTCCTCCCGACGGTCGGAGGGGACATCGTCAAACGACGTTGGCCGGCCGAGCGGCAAGCCCATTGCGTGCTTTTTCTGCAGGCACAGCGCATCGAACAGCTTGTGGAATTCGTGTCGGTCGCGCAGCTCCCGGGCCACGGTCTCGAACAATGCGGCGGCGCCGTGCTGCTGGAACAGCTCGCGGACCGAGGTGAAGGCCAGGTCAGACATGACAACTTCCTCAACTGTCCGCGCGTCGGGGCGTGTCGCCCCGGAATCCGCGTCGTCCGGAACTGGCTCCCGAACGGCGCCCCGGTCTCAATGCTGGCATCCACATCCGCCGGTGCCGCAGCCGTGCCCGCCGAGGGGAACGAGACCCTCGCGGGCGATGGGCTGCACCTCGATCGGTCCGATCCCCGCTGCCGCGGCTTGCAGCGCGAGTTTGGTGGCGTCGGCCCCCCGCTCGGTGAGCACGTACAGGATGAGGCGGCTGCGGTCGATCGTCCACTCCAGGTCAATCAATTCGAGCGCAAGGCCCCACTCGGAAATCCGCTCACTCCACCGCAAGAATTCCCGTTCGCAGTCGAGTTGTGAGCACTGGACTGCGTCAAAGTCCGCGGCTGTCGCCCGGCGTTCGACGAGAGGCGCCTCGCCGTCAGCTTCATTCGGGTTCTGCCAGAGCTCACGCTCCAGGACGGTTCCCAGTTGCAACCCTCGACTTGAACGTACGATCACAGGGTCGCCGCGTTCCAGTAACCCGCCATGCCGGAAGCGCGCCACTTCCGGAACCACGCCATAACGCACCAGGTATCGCTGCACGCGAGCCGTCCCTTATCGTTGAAGCTTCGGACCCAAGTATGCGGTTCGGTACGCCGCCGAACAAGGGTCGCCTGTTTCTTCTGGTTGATCGGCGTATCGTCTGGCACGCGGGCTGCGTAGCGAGCGACCCCACCGCAGACTTCAACAATTGAATTGATTGAAATGTGCGTACTTCCTGCGACGTTTGACGGAAATGGGGCGGTTTGCCCGGGCACGTCCAGATGGTTGACTAGAGACCAATGCGGTTGGCGGTGACACGTGTCGCTAGTCCTTCGACCGCGAGATCGTTGGTAAAGTTCCTAATTGACACCCATCTTGACTGCGCTAACATGTCCAACGCCTCATCCCTCTCTGTCGTCACTTATGACCCATTCGTACCATTCATCGCAAATTCACCAAAGTGGTGCTTGACATGTGCAGGCCGTATGTTACCGTGTTTTCTGATTTTGCTGATTGTCCCAAAAGTAGGGGTGGAGGAGAGCCTCTGATCGGAATTTCAGTTCTTTGGAGTTGATAGGCATCCAGGCTTGTGGCCAGGTGTCAGGTTGTTCTGATCGAGTTCGACAACACTTGTAGGAGGGCACGCGAATGAGATTGTGGAGCATGGTTAGGAGTGGCAGCGTTGTTGGCGGTGCTGTCAGCGCCGTCGACAGCGAGCGCGCAGAGTTTCCTCTGCGAAATTCTGCCCGATTTGCCGTTTTGCGGCGGCGGTGATTGCAACTGCGAAGATCTGGAGGCCCGGATCGAGGATTTGGAAGCTGGGCAGGAAGTTCAGAACGCGGCGATTGCGTCGCTAGCAGCCGCGATCGCGGACGCCAATACCGCGATCGGCGAGCTACAGGAATGCTGCGAGGACAACCAGGCGGCCATTGATGACCTGCAAGCGCAGATCGACGAGATCGTGGAGTTCCTGGGTGGCGACTGCACCCTTGCCGGTTTGGACGAATGCGACGGCGAGTGCGTGGATCTCGACACCGACCACGAGAACTGCGGCGCTTGCGACAACGCCTGTGCGGCGAACCAAGACTGCGTCGATGGTGACTGCGAACTGAAGACCTGCCCGCCCGCGGGCCAGTGTCAGGTCGCCGTGCTCAACCTGGACGGCAGCTGCACGAACGTGCCCCTCACCGGCGATCCGTGCGATGACGGCCTGCAATGCACCACAGACGACAGTTGCTTGAACGGCACCTGCGTTGGAGGCGGCAACCCATGCGACCCCGGAGAGACGTGCGTCGAAGGCAGCGGCGATCCGCCGATCTGCATGGGCGGGAACTCCTGAGCGACGACGGGGCCGGTTCCGGCTCTGCCATGCTCGTGACGTAACTTGGTGACTCGAGGCGGCGACGGATACGGATGTTCTCTCCGTATCCGTCGTCGCATTATTTCCCACCCTGGAAAATCTTCCGAAGTTCCACCCCAGGCGGCGCGGAACCTGCTTGCGTGCTCCGTCCCGCACTTGAAATACTGGCTCTGCCCGTAAATGGAACCTCCGCCATGCCGCAGTCTCGGTTGACCGTGCTGTTTCCAGCGATCACGTTTGCCTTGGCCGGCGCGTTTCTCAGCGCAATCCTGCTGGCCCAGCACGGGCGAGCCACTCACGGCGACTGCGGCAGCGCCGGCTGCAGCGAAGTCCTCAACAGCCGCTGGGCGACGTTCCCCCCGACCGCCGAGACCAGCGTCGAACCGACCGGTGTGCCGCTCCCATTGCTGGGACTGATCTACTTCCTGGGCCTGGGGTTGTGGCTGATCGTGGTGGGTCGGTTGAGCTGGGCGCAGCGGACGTGGCACCTGTTGCCCATGGGGGTGGCGGCGGTTGGAGGCCTGGCGTCGGTCGCGTTGCTGTCAGGGATGGCATTTTTGGGGGCCTGGTGTCCCCTGTGCCTGGCGGTACACGTGATGAACCTGGCGCTGGTTCCTTACATTTATTTCTCCCGGCCCGAGCGTGGCCCGAACGACGCCGATGTGCCCGCCGCCGATCCGCGGCCCGTCTTGATGGGAGCGGCACTGGCGCTGTCCGTGGGCGCGGCGGTCTGGTTTGGTTGGCAGAGCATCGACTATCGTCAGCGCAGCCACGCATTATCCGCCGCGCTGGCCCGTGCGACCGTAGATGCGGCAAGCGCTTCGAGCGTCTCTGCGCCTGTTGCGCAGACGTTCGCGCCGCCAGACGCCGTGGCGACCGCATCGGTATGGGCGCTCGACTCGAAATCGCCCGATGCCGACACGGTGGTGGTGTTCACCGATCTGCAGTGTCCGCACTGCCGGGCATTCGAGCAGCGGTTGTTCGACGTGATTGCTCCGAAGTTTCACGAGAACTTGCGAGTTGCCATCAAGCACTATCCGCTATGCGCACAATGCAATTTCGGCGTGACCGATTTGCATCCATGGGCCTGCGAGGCGGCATACCTTGCGGAGGCAGGCCGGCTCCAGGGGGGAGCTGCGGCGTTTCTAAAGGTTCTGCGGGCGATTCCACCGCGCCGCAGCCAGCCCTGGAGCGAGAGCGACGCCGTCAAGCTGGCACAGGAGACGGGCCTGAATCCGCAGCAGTTTGTCGCGGACTGGCAGAGCGAGGCGGTGAGAAACCGTGTCGCCCAGGACATTGCGGAAGCCCGCCAACTGGGCGTTCGAGAAACGCCGACGGTGTTTGTCAACGGTCGCAAGCTCGACTCGAACGTCCGTGACCTTCCCGAATACTGGGAGGGCCTCGCTTCCCGCACTCGTCAAACTGCGATGCCGAGCACGAGCGTCGCCGCCAGCACCGCTTCCGCGAAACCGTATGCCGCCGCCAAGCCCGCCGCGGCTACCGAAGCGGCGCCCAGCGACGTTGTGCCGCTGACGATCACCGGCCCTCAGGCACCGGCCGCAGGGGACAAGCATGCGCGCGTTGCGGCAACGCTGCTGTCGATGCACGATGCCAACAAGGATGGCGTGCTGCAGCCGAACGAATGGACCAAAATCTACACCGACGGCCGCAAGATCGACACGAACCACGACAACGTCATCACCGTGGACGAAATCCGCGCGGGCATCGTCGACGTACAGGGCGGCCACGACGAACCGGCCGCAACGGGTGCGGCGAATTCGCCAACCGGCCGGACCGCAACGAAACCCGCCGCCGAAACGCCGCGGATCTCCACCGTTTATGAAGGGGACGAACTGCAAATCGCCGGGCCGACGCTCCAGGGCGGGCAGTTCGACATCCGCGAGCACCGCGGCAAACCGGTCTTGGTGGTCTTCTGGACCAGTTGGTGCACGCACTGTCTCGACGAGGCGTCCGAGGTGCTCCGCATCTACCGCAAGTACCACGATGCCGGGTTAGAAGTCGTCGGCGTGAACGGCGACATCGCGACGACATCGGCCGCCGAGTTCGTGGAGCGCAATGCACTGCCGTGGCCGCAAATCCATTTTGCCGACGGTCCCGACCGCGGGCAGTTCAATCCCCTGGCGCGGCGGTACAACGTCCGTGGCTACCCGGCGCTGTTCCTCGTCGACCGGGAGGGGCGAGTGAGCGGCGTGCACCTGCGCGGGAACGACATCGACGCAGCCGTCGCCAAGGCGCTCGACCGCGAGCCCACGCCACTGGAAGAGGCGCAACGCGATCGCGAAGAGATTGCCGCGTCGCTATTCCGTCCGGCAAATGTGTCGAAGGAAGGGAAGTTCGAGGTCAAATTGGGAGATCATTTGCGGATTGCCGGCCCGACGGTGGACGGCGGCCGCTTCGAGCTGGCGCAGCACGCGGGCAAGCCGGTGCTGGTGGCGTTCTGGGCCTCGTGGTGTCCTCACTGCAAGAAGGAGCTGCCGACGATCAAGGAAGTCTACGAGCGTTACAAGGACCGGGGTCTCGAGGTGGTGGGCATCAGCGCCGACCGCAAGCGGGCCGATCTCGACGCGTATCTGGCGGCCAATCCGCTGCCGTGGCCAACCATCTACTTCGACGCCGATGGTTTGCGGGGCTTCAACTGTCCGGAGATTTACTGGCACGGAGTGCATGGCATTCCGGCGCTGTTTCTGGTGGGACCGGATGGGACCGTTGCCGCGGTCAAGCCGCGGGGCGATGCCATCGATCGTGAGGTGGCGAAGGTGCTCGGCGTTGAACCGGCAGCCCCCTCGGTCGCCGCGAATCCTGTGACCCAGTTCCTGGCGAACCTGCCGGCGGCCCTGCGGACGGCCGACCCGCCGGCCTCCCAACCGGTCCCGGTCGCCAATCCTGCACCCGCGCCCAATGCCCGGAAGTCGGAGAAGCCCAAGTTCGATTCAACCCCTGCGCCGGTCCTCGCCGATGGCATCATCAAGCGCTACGACTTGAACCGCGATGGCATCTTGCAAAAACTGGAATACGCAGCCATTCCCGGCGACTTTTCCAAGTACGACACCAACCGCGACGGACAGTTGTCCGCCGAAGAGCTCAGCATTGCGATCGCCGTGGCTCAACGGCTCAAGCAGGTGCTGCCCAATCTTCCACCCGCCAAAACCACACCTTAGGACGGTTTTCCAAACCGTCCGGGCCGATGGAAATCGGCCCGACCATAGATTTTAGCCTCGCGCCTGGGGGCGGATTGATGTTGTCGTCATGTCTGCGACCAAGCTGACCGTCCTCGTCCCCGCCGTCACGTTTGCGCTGCTGGGAGCGTTCCTGAGTGCGATTCTGTTGGCGCAGCAAGGTCTGGCGGATTCGCGCGAGGCCGTCCTGTTCAGCCGATGGGCCACCTTTCCACCGCCGTTGAGCGACGCGGCCCCCACGTCCGGCGTGCCCGTGGCGCTGATCGGCCTGGTGTACTTCCTCGCCATGGCGACGTGGCTCACGGTCGTGGGACAGTTGGGCTGGACGCAGCGACTATGGCACAGCCTGCCCATGGCCTCGGCACTGCTCGCAGGACTGGTTTCCGTCGCGTTGACCACACTCATGGTGCGCCAGGAGACGTGGTGCCCGGTCTGCCTGGCCGTCCATGCCCTCAATCTCGCACTTGCGGCCTATATCTATCTCTGCCGGCCGGTGCGCAGTTCCGGTGACGTCGCCGATTCTCCTGCGGAGCCGCGTCCCGTGGCATTGGGGTTGGCGCTCGCGGCGTGCATGACCGCAGTGGCGTGGTTCGGATGGGAGAACTTCCAGTACCGGCAACAGAATCGGGCGTTGTCCACCGCGCTGGCACGCACGGACACAAGGGCGACTGCGACATCCTCTGATGCGCCGATTGCGGCCACACCCGCTTCCGCAGAAGCGCCCGCGTCGCCGGCGGGCTGGGTGTTGAATTCCTCGATGCCCGACGCCGCCACCGTGGTGGTCTTTACCGATCTCTCGTCGCTGCCGTGCAGAGACTTCGGCCGGCGCCTGCTCGAGGACATTGCACCGCAGTTCGGCGGTCGGTTGCGCGTGGCGTTTCGACACTTTCCGCAGGGAGCGCCGTGCAATCCTGCGGCGGCGAACGACCGTCCGCAGGCGTGCGAGGCGGCCTATCTGGCGGAGGCCGGCCGGCAGCAAGGCGGCGCCGTGGCCTTCCTACGGGTCATGCAGGCCATCGAGCCGGACCGGTCCACACCGTGGAGCGACGAAGATGCCATCCGCCTGTCGCTGGATCTCGGCCTCAATCCGCAGAAGTTCGTGGAAGACTGGCAGGGGTCCGCGGTCCGCCGTCGCGTCGCCGAGGATGTCGGGTTGGCCCGAGGGCTGGGCGTGGCTGAGGTTCCCACCGTCTACGTGAACGGGCAGAAGCTCGATCCGCGTTTGCGCGACCAGGCCGAATACTGGCAGCAGCTCGCCGGGCGCGTTTCGACGGACGGGCGCCCGGCCGATGGCACAGTCACGACCAGCAGACCGACGCCGGCCGCCGCTTCCGTGACCGACGACCGTTCCGCGGACGCACGGCAGGTCACGACGACGGCCCCCCCTGATGGGCCTTCGGCCACAGACCGGCCAGACTCCGCGACGCAAAACATCACGAACACCTTCGAAACGACGCCGGCACCCGTCCTCGCGCAAGGACTCATCCAGCGCTACGATCTCAACGGCGATGGCACGCTGCAGCCGGCCGAGTACGCCAAGGTCTCCGGCGATTTCGCGAAGTACGACACCAACAGCGACGGCGACGTCACCGTGGGCGAGCTCAGCGCTGCCATCGCCATCGCACAGCGCCTCAAGAAAACCGCGCCGCCGAAGCCGGCACCGTAGCTTTGGATTGCGACGTGGCCGCGCCATCGCGATTCTCGCTGCCCGGCGCACCGGACGGCTATAATGACGAGATGCCGTGGCATCGCGCCGGCCGCGGTGCGGCGGCCCGTCCTGCTACCTCTGCTGGATGCTCGCATGACTTGCCGAATGGCATTGGCGGTCCTGGTGTTCAGCGCGGTTCCGCTGTGGTCGGCGGACACCAAAGCGGTCCGCTCGAAGAGGCTCGATATCGCCGCCGCTGGACCGCGCGACTACACCTCCAGAAACTTCCTGCTGCACACGGACCTGCCGGCCGAAGAGGCCAAGGAGCTGCTTGGCCGGTTGGAAACGATGATCGTGCAGGTCTCGCGGTATTGGGGCAAGCCCAATTCGCAGACCATCGAGATTTACGTCGTCAAGCGGATCGACGACTGGCCGCCCGACACCTTTCCGCCGCTCGCGCGAGAAAGTCTCACCACGGGCGGCGGAATCACCATGAGCCTCACCCGCGCCGTCATCAACCCCGTCACGGGCAAGAAGGCGGCTCACGCAGGAACGAAATCGGTCGTGTACGCCGTCGCCGACCGCGGCACTCCCCAGCACGAATCGGTGCATGCGTATTGCGCCCAGATGTTCGGCGCGCTCGGGCCGGTCTGGTTTTCCGAGGGGATTGCCGAGCTGGGCAACTACTGGCGCGACAAAGATGTCAGCGTGCAGATCCATCCGGAGGTGCTGAAGTATCTGCAATCGAGCGAGCCTGAGCCGCTGGCGAGCATCGTCGATCCGCAGCAGCGGTCCGGCGATAGTTGGCAAAATTACGCGTGGCGCTGGGCGCTCTGTCACCTGCTGGCGTTCAATCCCAACTACTCGGCACGCTTCCGTCCGCTCGGCCTGGCATTACTCGCCGAGCAGAACGCGAGCTTCCAGGAGGTTTACGGCGCGATGGCTCCGGAGATCTCGTTCGAGTACCTGTTGTTTCTGAAGCATATTGACACCGGCTTCCGCGTCGACCTGTGCAGTTGGGACTGGAAGACCAAGGCCGTCGGCGTGCGCGGCAACGCGGTGCTGCAGTCCAAGATCGAGGCCGCCCGCGGCTGGCAGCACGCGCGGCTTGCCGCCAAGGAAGGGCAGTCGTACGACATCACCGCCACCGGCGAATGGTCGCTCGCCAAAAATGCCCCCAGGCTCACCGCCGCCGGCGACGGGAACGGCAAGGGCCAGCTCGTGGGCGTGCTGTTCCACGACTACGAGCTGAGCGAGCCGTTCTGTCTGGGCGATGTGCGTCGCTGGACGGCCCCGCGCGATGGCACGCTGTACCTGCGCTGCCAGGATGACTGGAACGCCCTCGCCGACAACACCGGCTCGATCACCGTGAAGATCAAAGCGGCGGAGTGAGCTCGTTTACTTCTCGGCGGCAGGGATCATCGCCGGGAGCAGCGCGGCGGCGGCTTCGTCTTCCGTAGCGATGAATTTCTGCCCGGGACGGGGGCGCGCCAGATCCAGGTCTGGCAAACCGTCGTGCACGCGGCTCGTCACTTCCACGAACTTTGCCATGGCTTCGCTGAGAAACATGAAGTGCCGGTCCGGCAGCGGCGGATAGTTGTAGCCAAAGCACTCCGTGAGCAGCAGCCGGAACGAGTTAACCGGCGTAATCGTGGGATAGAGCTTGTCGCGCATCGTCTCAGGCACCAGGTACGCATTGAGGATGGGGATCCGCTCCTGCACGTACACGTCGCCGGCTGAGTCTGCCAGGTCCGTCGGCGGCGCAAAGTAGCCGGGGCCGTGGTCCGACTGGATGATGATGACCGGCGGCACGGCACTGTTCGCGAGGATGGCGTCCACGGCGCGGGTGATTTCGCGATTGATGTAGACGACCTGGTCCACGTACGACGACCGATCGTCCTGGTCGATGTTCCACTTCGCGTTGCCGTCGCGGTCGAGCACGTAGGGCGGGTGTGGCGCCACGAGGTGGAAGAAGGTAAACTTCGGCCCCGGCAGCTTGGGGACTTCGCGGAGCTGTTCCAGCGCCCGGCGATGCTCGGCCGCATAGATCGCGCGCTCGCCGCCGTTGACGAACCGCAGTGCGCTGTGGCCGATCATGTGCAGCGTCAACATGCGGCAGCCGGCAGGATAGACGCTTTGTTCGCCGAACGTGAAGTGGGCGATGTCCGAGCACGCCGTCGACATGAAGTGCGTGTTGAAGTGCACCAGCTTGTAGCCCCGTTCGCGCAGCCGCAGCCCCACCTCGTGGGCGCGGACCATCTCGGCGAGCGGCTTGAAGCTCTGGATGCCATCGCGCGAACCGTGGTACCGCATGTTGAGCGACGACGGCAGCGAGTACAGCGTGCCCGGGTAATTGGTGCAGCTTTTGTCGGCGATGTAAAAGCCGCGCTGCCGCAGGCCATTGAGAAACTCCGAGTTGTCGAAACTGTAGTATTTCTGGAAAACGTCCCCGCGCGCGTAGGCGTCGAGGATGATGTAGTAGACGTCCGGCTGGCTGGCATCGGCGGCCGTACCCGCGGGAAAGGCGCTGGTGATTTGTTCCAGCTTCGACCGCGGCTCGCGTGCGAGCGAATGTCCGAAGCTGAGGGCAAACGACGTCGCGGCGATGGTCGTCGTCAGCGACAGGAATCTGCAGAACGGCTTCAAGTCGCCCGTCAGTCGCCAGATGACAGCGGACACGCCGATGCCCAGGGCCAGCAGCACGCCGTGGCGCAGCACGTCGCTATTCGCCCACGACGGCCGCGTGAGAACGTCGAACGCCACGCCGTAATACGAGCCGAGCAGGCACAGCCACGACGTCAAAAGTGCAGCGTGCCGGGCGCTGCGGCGGATTAACCACAGCACAAGGAACGTCGCCGTCACCGCCAGCCACATTTCGCCGAGGACGATCAGCACGTCGGTCAGCGTGACCCACTTCACGTTGCGGGCGCCCAGCGAGACGACGACGATCGCCGACACCAGCCACGGATGTGCGTCTTCCCACCGCGGCATCAGCCGGGAAGCGCTTCCATCAGGTACAGCGTGCGGCATGTGTCGTCCACCTCGAGCTTCTGCAGAATGCGGAACTGGCGCGCGAACTCCGCTTCGAAGTCCGGCTGCCTGTAATGGGGAAAAATGTCCGGCCGCGTCGCCAGCAGCTTTTTGACCTGCGAGTCTTGCTTCGGTACCCATTCGACGATCAGTCGGCGGGTCAGGCCGCGGAAGAACTCAGCCACCTGGCCCAGGGGCACGTTGTTCGAGATGGCCAGGTGATGGATCAATCCCAGCGCCAGCAGCGCATCGGCCGGCCCTCGTTCGGCCAGCGATTGCCGCTCCCGATTGGCCCAACCGATGGCGGGGCTGGGATTCGTGAGGTCCAGGAGCAGCGGAAAGTGGCCGCGCTCCCGCCGGGCGATGGCCTGGCGGTAGTTGGCGTCGACGCAGTTGGGATCGATGTCCCAAGCCACGACTGCGCGCGCGCCGGCGTCCCGCGCGATCCGGCTGAACCGGCCATTGTTCGCGCCCAGATCCCACACCGTTTGCGGCGGCCGGTCCGCGAGCAGTTGCTGCACGACGCGCTCTTTGGCGCCGAGGCCTTTCTGGCTGTAATTGTTGTTCGCAGCGTAATAGTCGTCCCATTCGGTCCGTTGCGACGGCGCCTGCAGACTCTGCACCGTCTGTTCGAGGTGCGTCACCAACGACTGCAGCGCACGCAGCGACATGCCGGCCGTCCTTCTCGACGACGGCGCCGCCGACTGGTCTGCGTACTTCTGCTGCACTTTGGCATGTGCGTGGACGTGCAGCCCCAAGCCCAGGCTGAACCGGGTGCGAAACGGCAACATCCGCGATGCGAGGTCCAAGGGCACGCCGTCGATGTACGTGCGGAACAGTTGCCCGAGCCGGACGTCGGTGCGGCTCATGAGCGCCAGCGGGGCCAGAAAGTGCTGGCAGAACTGGCGGTACGCCACCCACGGGCTGCCCGGTTCGTAGAGATCGAAGGACAACGTATCGATCAGCACCGGCCGCGCATCGTGCAATTGCACGTTGTAAGCGCTGGCATCTTTGAGCGTCATTCCGCGGTTCAGCGCCTCGCGCTGAATCTGCAGCGTGGCGAGCGCAGCGTCCTTGAGCTGGCTGAAGCACCACTCGAACGGATGCGACACGAACCGCAGCTGCTCTGGACGGATGACCTTGTGCGCTGTGTCTGAAAAGGCCAGCCGGATATCCAGCTCTTCGTGCGGCAGCAGCAGTTGCAAGCGGACCAGCTCGTCGTACAGCCCGCTCGCCATCAGACGTTCGTACTGCGGCGCATAAGAGGCAGCGATCTGCCGGTGGATCACCCCCTGCCGTGAAAAGACGAAGCCGCTGGGATCGCGAAACGATCCGGCAACTCGTGCCGTCGACGTCATGGGCGACTCCTCGAAGCGCGACGGCCGGCCGCTGCAGCATGCTTTCGGTGCGAAACGTCAGGCGGCCTTGCGCTGGCTGGCCGGGTCGGCATCGGTCGCGGAGGCCGGCTCGTCCGTTTCGACCGGGGCCGGCGGCCGCCGCAGAATCACGCGCGACACGAACACGCGCAACTGGGCGATCAGCCCGCCGAACACGACCGCGGCGCTGACCAGGCCGGCCGCGACTACCTGAAAAATGAGGCTTCCCATCCCGGCATCGAGATATGCAAGCATCGGCGTCATGTCGTGTGTGCCCTTCCGCAGCGCCCTTGGGGCCGAAGCCCGCAAGAAACGGCGAGCCGCAGCGGGCCGCGTGATAGTGAAAGCGGCACCACGTGTCAAGATGGACCAGCCAAGCAAGCAGGTCATCAGGTCATGCCGGTAGCGAGTCAGCGGGTAATTGCCAGCGCAACTGCGGCGGATTGAGGAATTCGACGTTCATCCGGAGACACCCCCTCTGGGGGGACACCGTATTGCCGATCACTGATGCCACTCGCCGACGAACGGCACGTAATACTCGCGCCATTCCCGCCGGTGCCATACGGGGGACGAGGAAAAGCCTTCCTGGCCAATTGCGTCGACGGCGACGATGTAATACCGGCGAGATGACGTGCCAGCAGATTCATCCCGGAACACGGTCTCGCTCACGGGATTGGGCGTCAGACGTGTGACCGGTTCCTTGTCGTAGCGGCCGTCCATCCGGTAAATCCGATAGCCCGCAATGCCCTGTTCGGGGTTCGGCGACCACTTGAGCTGGCAGGTCGTGCCATCCTCGCGGCTGAAGACGTGCTGCGGCGACGAGGGAATCGTGAACCACGCAGGTGATGGCCCGCCTTCCTGCCCTTTGTTGTCCACGGAGCGCACCCGATAGGCGAAGACGGCCTTGCGGTACTCACGACCCGACTCGTCGAGATGGTCGGCGTGCAGCGGCCGATCGAAACTGAACTCGCCTTCGGTCGTCGGCGGATGGTTCAGATTGAGTTGCGTATCGACAAATGGCGCACTTTTCAGGGGCTGAGCGGTCAGACTCAGTAGTTCCGATTTCTTGAACTGATCTTCAAAGGAACGCAGGGCTGTCCTACACAATGACTTGTGCAAACCGGTCATTCATGGAGGAAGCCCATGCGTTCACGGACGAGTGGTATCGTTTCAGACCGTCAGGTGCAAGCCCTGGCCGAGGCGTGGTTGCGGGAGGCGCTGCCGCTGGAGGATGTGGGGTGGAAGTGCACGGCGC
>Ga0073934_10004043_pt1 | contig 25205 bp, 29 predicted proteins | sample LarsenN4metaG_FD_76834 | JGI IMG/M metagenome (GOLD analysis project Ga0073934, IMG submission 76834) | Hot spring sediment bacterial and archeal communities from British Columbia, Canada, to study Microbial Dark Matter (Phase II) - Larsen... ... | reverse complement strand
TATCTCGAAATGGCGCCGCAAGGGAGCGAAAAGGTCAACCGGGCCGCTCTTTTGGTGGATATCAAATTCAAAACATGGTCACGGGACCGCGGCCGTCGTTGATGTTTCAGCGATAGTCATTAAGCTATGGAGTGCCGCTGCATAGAAAACTAAAACGAGAGGTGTTTACGTGAACAATTTTCTGCAGCAACTGCTGAGCGACGCGCCGGACGCCATCCTGGCGGCGGACCGGAACGGCATCATACTCTACTGGAACCGGGGGGCGGAGCAGATCTTCGGCCATGCGGCCGACAGAGCGGTGGGACAGTCACTCGACCTGATCATTCCGGAGAACCTGCGGGGGAGGCACTGGGAAGGGTACAAGCGGGTCATGGCCAGCGGCGAGACGAAATATACGACCGGCCTCCTCTCCTCTCCCGGAGTGACGAAGGACGGCGGTCGGGTCTCCCTGGAGTTCAGCATTGTGCTGCTGCGCGATGTAGCGGGGGCCATGAGCGGCTGCGGCACGGTGATGCGGGATGTGACCGAGCGCTGGCTGAAGGAGAAGGAGCTGAAGGCGCGGCTGTCCGCATGCGAGGCCGGACAGGGAAAGGGGTAGGCATGGTTGCGTGGCTGCTGAATCATCGGAAGAGGGGGGATGCCGTGAACCCGGGGCGAACTGCATCTATCGCAGCGGCCGCGTCGCTGCTTCTGCTTGCCCTTGACGCCGGGCCCGGCAACGGAGCGGAGCGGTTCAAATGCACGCCGACCCCCTGGGACGAAATCGGACCGTTTTACCGCCAGGGTGCACCGGTACGGAGCAGAATCGGCAAGGGGTATCTGCTGAAAGGGACCGTCCGCTCGGCCAGGGACTGCTCCCCCATACCCGGAGCCCGCATCGAGGTGTGGCAGGTCGGGCCGGACGGCCAGTACGACGAGGCCCACCGGGCAACCCTCTATGCCGATGCCAGGGGGCGCTACCGCCTGGAAACGGATTTCCCTCCCCCCTACGGTCGGGGCCGGTCGCACATACACATCGTTGTCGATGCCAAGGGGTTTGACGGTGTTGTAACCCAGCACTATCCGGTCAAGGGGACGAAGGGGGCCCGGTTCGATCTGGTGCTGGTGCCGGAGTCGGCGGAGAGCGGCAGGGGTCGCACCCCCTTCGGCCGGTGAGCGGTAATGGATGAGATACGAACGGCGGACTGACGCCGTCTAGAGCTGCCGTAAAAGAGCAGATATTCAACGGGAAAGGAGTTTTGTCATGGCGCAGATCGAGTGGATTACCTCCTTCGAGGAGGGGATGGCAAGGGCCGCGATTGAGAACAGGCTGGCTTTCGTGGATTTCTTCAACCCCGGCTGAATTGGCTGTAAGCAGATGGACGCGGTCGCGTACATCGATCCTGCGGTTATCAGCTTTATCAACGAATCATTCGTGCCGGTCCGCGTTCAGGCGAGCGACCCGGTGTACGGGCCCCGTTACCGGGTGAAGTGGACGCCGACGCTGCTTCTCACGGACAGCAAGGGGGTGGAGAAGTACCGGACACTCGGTTTCTATCCCCCGGGAGAACTTGTTCCATCACTGCTGCTGGGGATGGGGAAGGCATTTTTCGACGCACCGGACCGTCCGGCGGCCCGCAAATGCTTCGGCCGCATTATCGACGAATTTCCCCGCAGCCCCCAGGCCGGCGAAGCCATCTATCTGAGCGGCGTGGCCAACTACATCGAAACCCATGACGTGACGAACCTGATCAATATCTACGACCGGCTGGCGGCCGATTATCCGCAGGATATCTGGCTGACCAGGGCCGATCCCTACCGGCTGCTTAAGCATTAGCCGACATGAGCTTCTGCGCGGGAGGCTTTCCCTGCGCAGAAGCTTTTCGCTAGACATGGTTTCGCAGCATCAGCTCGGCGGGGTGGGGATCGAGATAGAGCTGATCCTTGAGGTAGCTCTTGTCGTACTTGGCAATGTAGTGCTTCAGCAGGGTCAGCGGAACGATCAGCGGCACCAGCCGGTCGTGGTATCGGCCGATGACCTCAAGCAGTTCCGCCTTTTCCCCGGCGGAAAGCTCTTTCTTGAAATACCCCATGATATGCTGCAGCACGTTGGTGTTTTTGCTGACGGTTGCGTGCCGGGCCAGACCGGCCATCATCATCTCCTCGTAACGGCTGAAGAGCTCCCCCTTTCCCATGGATTTCCCCCCTGCGACCAAAGCTCCCATCTCCCGGTACAATTCGGGGCTGTGCGCCATGTAGAGCAGCTTGTGGCGTGTGTGGAACACCACGAGATCGCCGAGATCCGGGGAGGTGACGAGAAAATCCTTCCAGCGGCGGTAGCAGAAAACCCGTTCGATGAAGTTCTCCCGGATGCACGGGTCGTTGAGCCGCCCCTCTTCCTCCAGCGGCAGGAGGGGGAAATGGCGGGCAACTGCGGCCGCGAACAGCCCGCTTCCGCTGCGTGCCGCCATGCCGTTGTTGTAGACCTTCACCCGGAAAAGCCCCGAACTGGGTGAATCCTTCTTGAAGATGAAACCGCACAGCTCCTCACCCTCCAGCTCCCTGACCTTCCGTTCGCAGAATTCGAGCATCTGTCCGGTCTTGTCGATCCTGCTCTGCCGGGTCATCAGGCGCGGGGCTGCCGGATCCCCCTCCAGGCGCATCGCTTCGCGGGGGACCGGCATGCCGCACTCCACCTCGGGACAGACCGGCACGAAGGTGAAAAATCTTCCCAGTGTGTCGGTGATGTACCGGTCATGCTTGTGGCCGCCGTCATAGCGGACTTTTTCCCCCAGCAGGCAGGCGCTGACGCCTATTTTGAGTTGCGTGGTCATGGGCTCTCTCCGATCGGCCTGACAGGGTTGACACCTTCATCCATTCCCAAGCAAACCTTAACAGCTTTTTCCCTGAGTGCAAAGTGCAGGGGTACTCTTGGCAGCCGAACTATTGATGTTAAACTTTATCTAATTGGCCAACAGACCAGTTTCATATGGATATTTCATTAGTTGATGATTCACCGGAAGTGAAAACGGATGACTGCCGGACAGTGAGTGAAAGGGGGACAGGTGATGATCGTTTTACATGTCAACGGGAAGGAGCGTCGGGTCGATGTCACACCCGATACGCCGCTTTTGTGGGTGCTGCGGGAAAAACTGGGACTCACCGGCAGCAAGTTTGGCTGCGGGGAGGGGCTGTGCGGCGCCTGTACGGTCCATGTGGACGGCGTAGCCCAGCGCTCGTGCGTTACCACTGTGGGGGAGGTGAGGGGGAAAAAGGTGGTCACCATCGAGGGGATACCGGAGAGTCATCCCGTGAAAAAGGCCTGGCTGGCCCAGGATGTCTCCCAGTGCGGCTACTGCCAGCCGGGTCAGATCATGGGGGCGGTGGCCCTGCTGAAGAAGAAGCCCAGGCCGACTGATGCCGACATCGACACCGCCATGAGCGGCAACCTCTGCCGCTGCGGTACCTACGGCCGTATCCGCCGCGCCATACATGCCGCTGCCGGCAAGGGGGGGAAAAAGTCATGAGTGGGGGACCGAAAATGAGTCGCAGGGAGTTCATTTGAAGGGGCGTGACCAGCTGCAGGTCGTCTGGGAGGAGGGGGAAGGGGCAAAAGTATCGACCTCCTCCATGGCCAAGGAGTATGCCCGCCTGGCAGCAACCCCCGGTCTGGTAGCCCGCAAGGACGAGGATGCGCCGGCGGTCCTGGCCAGGGCAAGCCGCGTGCTGGAGGCGGAATATGACGTCCCCTACCTTGCCCATGCAACCATGGAGCCGCTCAACTGCTTCGTTGACCTGAAGGGTGACAGCTGCCTGATCCGGACCGGCAGCCAGTTCCAGACCGTCGACCGGGCTGCCGCGGCCCGGGTGGCAGGGCTGAAGCCGGAGCAGATAACGTTCGAGACCACTTTCCTTGGCGGCGGTTTCGGCCGCCGGGCCTGCCCGGCATCCGATTTCGTCATCGACGCGGTGCAGGTGGCCAAGGCCGTGAAAGCTCCGGTCAAGGTGATCCGCACCCGCGATGACGACATGCGCGCCGGCTTCTACCGCCCCATGTTCCATGACCGGATCAGGGCCTGTCTGGACGGTAACGGCTATCCGCTTGCCTGGCACCAGCGCATAGTCGGCCAGTCAATCATCGCCGGCACACCGTTCGAGTCGGCCATGGTCAAGAATGGAATCGACGAAACCTCGGTGGAGGGGGCGGCCGACACCCCCTACGCCATACCCAATCTGCTGGTGGAGCTCCATACCACCAGAAACAGCGTGCCGGTGCTTTGGTGGCGCTCGGTCGGGCACTCCCACACCGCCTTTGTCATGGAGAGTTTCCTGGACGAACTGGCCCATGCTGCCGGGAAGGATCCCTTCCAGTACCGCCGCGATCTGCTGACAAAACACCCAAGGCATCTGAAGGCGCTGGAGACCGCAGCCGAAAAGGCCGGCTGGGGTAAACCGCTTCCCGCCGGGCGGGGAATGGGTATTGCCGTGCACGAGTCCTTCGGCAGCTTCATCGCCCAGGTGGCGGAGGTGTCGCTGGGGGCCAAGGGTGAGTTGCGGATACACCGGGTGGTCTGCGCCATCGACTGCGGCCGGATCGTCAATCCGGACACCATCATGGCCCAGATGGAGTCGGGGATCACATTCGGTCTCTCCGCCGCCCTCTACGGAGCCATCACCCTGAAGGACGGCCGTGTGCAGCAGGGGAATTTCCACGACTATCCGATCGTGCGCATGGCAGCCATGCCGGAGGTGGAGGTGCACATCGTGCCGAGCGACGAGCCCCCCGGCGGGGTCGGCGAACCGGGTGTGCCGCCGATTGCGCCGGCTGTTGCCAATGCGCTCTTTGCCGTCAGCGGTGCCCGGGTGAGATCCCTGCCGATAACACCCGAAAAAATAGCAGCTGCACTGAAGAAGGGGTGAGCCTTTGACCGATCTGGAACTTTACGAAGAGATGGTGCGGCTCACCCGCACGGGTGAGCCGTTTGTAGTGGCTACCGTGGTCGCCAGCAGCGGGTCGTCCCCACGCAAGCCGGGAGCAAAAATGCTGGTGCGGGGCGACGGCAGCTGTCTCGGCAGCGTCGGCGGCGGGCGGGTCGAAAAGGAGTCCATTCAGGCAGCCCTGACAGCCCTTGCGGACGAGACCCCACGGATGCTCGATTATTACCTGACCGAGGAAAACGGCTATGCCTGCGGCGGCAGCATGTCGATCTACATCGATCCGCAGGGGCACCGGCCGCATCTGGTCATGTTCGGCGCCGGTCATGTGGGGAGGGCGGTGACCAGTCTGGCCCACGGTTGCGGTTTCCGGGTGACGGTTGTCGACGACCGCTCCGACTGCGCCACCGATGCGCTGCTGCCTGGCGCAGATCAGATAATCTGCCTGCCAATACCTGGGTCTTTTGCCCGGCTGGTCCTCGGTCCTGACGACGCTGTCATCATTGCCACCCCCGGTCATCACGGGGATTTCGACGCCGTGCGGGGCTGTCTGGCCACCAGGGCAGGCTTCATTGGCCTGCTCGGGAGCAGGCGGAAACGGGAGACCCTGTTGCAAACACTGGAGAAGGAAGGATTTGACGGCGAACAGCGGGCCAGGGTCGTCACCCCGGTGGGGCTCGACATCGGCGCCCAGACACCGGAGGAGATCGCCGTCAGTATCGTTGCCCAACTGATCGCCAGAAGGAGAAGACCGTGAGCGGCAGTGTGGCGGCCATTGTTGCCGCAGCCGGACAGTCCCGGCGGATGGGGACCTGCAAGCAGCTTCTCGATCTGGGAGGAAAGACCGTTCTTGCCCGCTGCCTGGATACGCTGTTGTCTGGCGGTGTCAAGCAGATTGTGGTGGTGGTTGGGCCCGGAGGCGAGCGGGTTGCCGCTGAAGCGGGCCGCTTCCCTGTGGAGATTGCCGTTAATCAGGCCCGAGGCGGAGACATGGCCTTGTCGGTGCTGGTCGGGCGTCAGCGCCTGCCCCCACGGATCAGCGGGGCAATTGTCGCCCTGTGCGACTACCCTCTGGTCTCCCCTGAAACCATCAACTACCTTTCTGTCGTCCATACCGCTGCACCGGAATCGATCCTGATCCCACGCCATGGCGGGCGCAAAGGGCACCCGACCCTCTTCCCGGTCGGTTTGCTTGATGATCTGGCATGCGGCGGGACGCTGCGGGATCTGGTTCATCGCCATCAGGAGGGGGTTAGCCTGCTCGATACCGGTGATGCCGGAATTCTGCAAGATATGGATACACCGGAGGATTACCAGCGGATGCTGAAACTGGTGAACGGGTAGGTATCGACCATCAAGGGGGGCATACAATGAGCATGCTGAAAGAGTTCAGGGAGTTTGCCGTAAAAGGGAATGTGGTTGACATGGCAGTCGGCATCATCATCGGCGCGGCCTTCGGAAAAATCGTATCGTCATTTGTCGGCGATGTGATCATGCCGCCGATCGGCGTCCTGGTGGGGGGCGTGGATTTTTCCAACCTGTCGTTCATTGTCAAGGAGGCCGTTGACAAGCAACCGGCGGTGGTGGTCAGCTACGGCAAGTTCCTGCAGACAATTATCGATTTCACAATCATCGCGTTCGCCGTGTTCATGGGGGTGAAGGCGATCAATGCCTTGAAGAAGCAGGAGGCAGCCGCGCCACCCGCACCGGCGGCACCTTCCAATGAAGCGGTCCTGCTGGCGGAAATCAGGGATCTGCTCAGGGACAGGAAGTAGATCATCTCGGTTAACTTGCCCGACTCGAGGATGCAGCCATGACGACAACGGTTGCAGCGGCACAGGCCGGTGTATCCGAAGACGGTTTGAGGATGACGGTATTGCCGCAGATTAGTGCGGCAAACAGCTTCCAGGCGGGAATGGCGATGGGGAACTGGACGAGGCGCTGGGCATCTTCGCCGCGGCGCTGGCAGCGGTGTGTCTGTGCCGCACGCAGGTAATCCCGGTATCCTGCTCGCTGCAGCTGCATTCCTCCCTGTTCATGCTCATTCTTCCTCAAACCTGGGTCTCGGGAGGTCAACGCGTCATTGTAGTCAAGCTTTAATGCTGGCCAGTGCGCTCTCCGAAAGGTAGGGGAGCAACATGTTCCGCAGGATCTGGTTGCCTCGCCGGAGCGACTCCTCCGTCACCTCTTCGCCCCCAGCTTCCAGGTAGTTCAGCCAGAAGAGGGCGATCATCCAGAACTGCTCCGCCAGCAGGTCCCGCTGGGGCGTGGGTATCACCCGGATGAATCCCTGCTCGATGGCGAGCTCGATTGAGTCTCGCACGGTTGCCAGGTTCTGGCGGTGGGAGGCGACGAACTGTTCCTTCAACTCCGGGTCATTCTGCACCAGGGCGGCCAGTTCCCGTTTGAAGAAGCGGTAGCGCCAGTTGAACCGCTGGATCATGAGGAAGGTCTCCTCCATGCTGGCGGCCGTGCCGGGCCCCCGCTCCTCGTTGATCTCCCGGTAGTCGGTCAGCCCCTTCTCGTGCATCTGGGCGAAGATTGCCCGGATGATCTCCTCCTTGTTGCGGAAGTGGTAGTAGAGATTGCCGGGGCTGATCCCCATGGCCGCGGCGATATGGTTGGTGGTGACCGCTTTCGTTCCCCTGTCGTTGAAGAGGTCGATGGCCGTTTCGAGAATCCTGCTTTTGGTGCGCTCGGCTTTTGACATGTCAGTACTCCAGGTGGAAATGCTGCAGCCGCTTCAGGAATGCCCCGAACAGTTTCATCCTGAGCACCATGCCGTGCAGGCCGAATTTCAGCAGGGTGGGGAGGGCTCGGTGCAGGGGGATCGCCTTGGCGTAGAGGGTGGCCATCTCCCGGTAGAACTCCTCCAGCGGCAGCCGCGTGGGGACCAGGGCGTGGAGCATGTCGAAGAGCTCCGGCTTGCTGCTCAGGAGACGTCCTTTGACCGATGCGTGCAGTGCGGTCCCCGGCAGCGGCGTCATGACCGTGAAAGTGGCGTATTTCAGCTTCAGCTTGCCGATATAGGCGCGCAGGGCGGCAAAATCCTCGTTGTTGTAGTCGGGATCCACCATGAAGGAGGCGTACATCATGATCCCCAGCCGGTCGAGAATCCGTACCGCCTCTTCCTGCTGTGCCACCGTCACCCCCTTGTTCATCGCCTGCAGCCGGGGGTCGGAAAAATCCTCCATGCCGACGAACACCTGGGAGAGGCCGATCCTGCGCCACCGGGCAAAGAGCTCGGGATGACGGACGATGGTATCCACCCGTGCATAAAGGAAATAGTTCTTCCTGATCCCCGCCTGTTCGATCAGTTCGGCCAGCTCCTCCATGCGACGGGTGTCGCACATGGATTCGTCGTCGCAGAAAAAGACGTTCTCCTCGGCGATCTCCGCAAGTTCCCGCACCACCCGCTCCGGTTCCCGTCTCAGGTACTTGCCGTCCGTAATGGACCAGAGGGCGCAGAAGCTGCATCGCGCCGTGCACCCCAGGGAGGTCCGGATGGACGCAAGCGGCTTGAACCATTCGCTGAAATAGCTTTTGCGGTACCCTGCGGTCAGAGTGCGGTCGGGGAGGGGGAGCTCGTCGAGGGGGGTGTAGGGGCGGGGGGTGTTCAGGAGCAGCCCGCCGGGGGAGGGGACGGCGACGCCGCGCACCTGGCGCAGGTCCATGTTCCCCGCCACCACGGCCAGGAGTTCCCGCAGGGTCGCCACCCCTTCGCCAATGACCACGAAATCGATCGACGGGTCGTTGAAGTCGCCGGGGCTGACCGTGGCGTGGTGGCCGCCGACGATCACCGTTATCTCCGGGTCGATCCCCTTTGCCTGGGCGGCAATCCCCTTGATGATGTTCAGGTGGCTGGTGAAACCGGTCAGACCGACCACGTCGGGGTGGAACGACCTGATGGCCCCATCCGTATCCCTGTCGATCCGGGCATCCAGGATCCGCACCTCGTGGCCGTCCTGACGAGCCCCGGCACCCAGGTATTCCAGTGCCAGCGGTTCGAACAGGTAGACACGGTCCATCAGGTCCGATGAGCTGTGGGGTTGAATGAGCAGCACTCTCACGGTATACCTCCATAATAGAGTAATGACTCAAAATAGAATTATTGCTCTAGAATGTCAAGGGTATGATGGCCGGGAGGGATAAGAGGGCGCGCTCGAAATGAAAAAGTCCTCCGGCAGCAGCCGAAGACCCGTTCGCTTTCTGTTCTGCGTGGTGTCACGATCATTTTCAAACCGCCCGCCGGCGCCTATTCTTCCCCGCCTGCGCAAGTCCGATCTGCCCATGGTAGCGGGCCGGCGACACCGGGGTATAATATGAAAGGCTGAGGGAAAAGCTGGCTGGCATTGCCAGTAATCATGGAGGAGCCAATGAACGACAAGGAACGCATGATGAGCGACGTTGCCGCTGCGCTGGAGCGGGAGCCGTCCGCCAATCTCCACCGCTTTCCCCATTACCTCGAATTCTCCGACGGGGTGCTTACCCTGGAGGGAGATGTGGAACATATCACGGCGAAGAAAAGGGCTCTGGAGGTGCCTGCCGCTCTCCCGGGGGTGGCCGGGATCATCGACAGGCTCAGAAAGTGGAACATCCCAGCAGAACCCGCCCTATCGCTTGAACCGTGCAGACGAGGGTTACCGTTACCTGGAGCACCTCTCGGTACTCGCCATGGAAAGGTGATGGCCATGCAGGGAATACTCGGGATAATGGTCGGCGTCGTTATCATGTTTATGGGAGGAGGCAGCGTCATGGCAATCGAAGAGGCGGAGTACCGGGTCGTCATGTCCGAGGGTCTGTTTGAACTGCGTGACTACGCGCCCCATGTTCTCGCCGAAACAGTTGTGGACGGGACCCTTGAGGAGGCCGGCAATCTGGCATTCAGACGCCTGTTCCGCTACATCTCCGGGGAGAACCGGTCCCGCGGAAAGATCTCAATGACCGCCCCCGTTTCACAAGAGGCGGCGGGGGAAAAGATTCCCATGGCCGCTCCGGTGGGGCAGCAGGCTTCCGGGGGGAAATGGACCGTCAGTTTCATGATGCCGGTCTCTTATACCCTGGCAACCCTGCCGGTCCCCGACGACCCTGCCATCACCCTCCGGCCGGTTCCGGCCCGGCGCATGGCTGCGGTGCGCTATTCCGGGACATGGAGCGAGAAGAACTACCTGCGTTACCGGGGGGAACTGGAGTCATGGATGCGCGCAAACCGCATCACCGCCGTTGGTGAGCCGGTCTGGGCCCGCTACAATCCCCCCTTTACCCTCTGGTTCCTGCGCCGCAACGAGATCCTGATTCCGGTTGCTGAAGATTACGAATCAAGATCTTTACCAACAATGCCGGTTAAGGAGAAATAATCATGCTGTCATTCAGCGTCAATGAACACCTTTGCACTCGCTGCGGCCTCTGTAGTGCCGATTGCCCGGCGCGGATCATCACCATGGAGGAGAGGGGCATTCCGTTCATCACCACTGACAAGGAGAGTTCCTGCTACCGGTGCCAGCACTGCCTGGCGATCTGCCCGACCGGTGCGGTTTCCATTCTCGGGGTTAAGCCGACGGGCAGCCGGCCGCTTCAGGGAAACTATCCCGATCCGGACAAGCTGGAGACCCTCATCAAGGGGCGCCGTTCGGTGCGGCGCTACAAGGAGGAAAACCTGGAGCCCGAGCTGCTGCGGCGACTGCTGGAAGTCGCCTGGCATGCCCCCACCGGCGTAAACTCCCGCCAGGTACGCTTCACGGTGGTGGATGACCGGGAGAAGCTGGCACGGCTGCGTGACGAGGTGATGGCCGGACTGGCAAGGCTTGTGCGGGAAAATGCCCTGCCGGAAGGAATGGAATTCTACGCCGACTTCGTGCGATCCTGGGAGGAACAGGAGGTGGATGTAATTTTCCGCGGCGCTCCGCACCTGCTGATCGCGTCTGTGCCGCAGAACGTGCCGTCCCCCATGCCGGACTGCCTGATCGCCCTGTCCTACTTCGAGCTGTTTGCCCAGGCAAATGGCGTCGGCACGGTCTGGAACGGCCTTGCCAGGTGGGCCATCAACGACCTGCTGCCGGAGACCCGCACGAGTCTCGGCATCCCCGACGACCATCTGATCGGCTATGTCATGGCTTTCGGCCCGCCGGCGGTCCGCTATGCCCGGACGGTGCAGCACGGACCGGCACTCATTCACCGGGTCTGACACCCGGGGAGAACAGCAATGGATCTTGCGGCACTGTTTCAGAATTACGGCATCGGGGTGCTGGCCACGGCTGACAGGGAAGGCCACGTCAACACCGCTGTCTATGCACGGCCACACTTCATCAACGAAACCACCCTGGTGTGGGGGATGACGGACGGAAGGACTTGGCGTAACCTCAGCCAGAATCCCCATGCGTCATACCTGTTCCGGGAGTCTGGCCACGGTTTCAGCGGCGTGCGTCTCGACCTGGATCTGCTCCGGACCGAGGAGGAGGGGGAGTTGCTGGAGCAAATCAGACGGAACACCAGCGAGGTCGTCGGACCGGGTGCCGGTGAGTCCGTCACCCATGCGGCCTGGTTCAGGGTGGTGAAGGTCAGGCCGCTGGTGTAACGGCGCTCCACACAAGCTGTGTCAAGCTTAATAGACGGAAATATCACCTGCAGATCGGGGAGGATGAAGAAATGCAAGTGGGAATGATCGGCCTGGGGAGGATGGGGGCGGACATGGTCAGGCGCCTTTTGCGGGGCGGGCACGACTGCGTGGTCTATAACCGGAGCGTCGCGGCAATGGCTCCCCTGGTGGAGGAGGGGGCGACCGGCACGACAACGGTGCCCGAGTTCGTTGCACGGCTCTCTCCCCCACGGGTGGTCTGGCTGATGGTGCCGGCCGCCGCTGTGGACGGCGTCATCGCCGAACTTCTGCCCTGTCTGGAGGCAGGCGACACGGTGGTCGACGGCGGCAACTCCCACTATCACGACGATATCCGTCGGGGTACGGTGCTGGAGGGTAGGGGCATCCGTTATCTGGATGTGGGGACCAGTGGCGGGGTCTGGGGACTGGAACGGGGCTACTGCCTGATGATCGGCGGCGAACGGGACGCGGTTGCCCGTCTCGAGCCGGTTTTCGCCACGCTGGCACCCGGCCGCGGCGATACTCCGCGCACACCGGGGCGCGGGTCGCGCGCCGGGACGGCCGAGGAGGGGTACCTGCACTGCGGGCCGAGCGGTGCCGGGCATTTTGTCAAGATGGTCCATAACGGGATCGAGTACGGTCTCATGGCCGCCTTTGCGGAAGGATTCAACATCCTGCGCCATGCCAACTCAGGCAAGGAGGGCAGGGAGGTGGATGCAGAGACGACGCCCCTGCGCCATCCTGAACGGTACCGCTACGACCTGGACCTGGCGGACATCGCCGAGTTGTGGCGGCGGGGGAGCGTGGTCTCTTCCTGGCTCCTCGATCTTTCCGCCCGGGCGCTGCTCGGCGATCCCGACCTGGCCGGATTTTCCGGGCATGTTTCCGACTCGGGTGAAGGGCGCTGGGCCATCGCTGCCGCCCTCGATGAAGGGTTGCCTGCTCCGGTGCTTTCCGCGGCCCTCTACGGGCGGTTCAGCTCCCGCGGGATGGATCTTTTCGCCAGCCGGCTACTCTCCGCCATGCGCTATCAGTTCGGCGGCCATCAAGAGAAGAACCCGGAGAAAGGAGCCTGACGATGCCCCATGCCCTGCAGATGGAACCGACCGTGATGGTGATCTTCGGCGCCGGGGGTGACCTGGCCTGGCGCAAGCTCATTCCGGCACTCTACAGTCTCCACCGCGACAGGCTGCTGCCCGAGCGGTTCGCCATCGTCGGGGTCGCGCGCAAGCAGCTGGATGACGGGGCGTTCCGGCAGCGCCTCCGTGAAGGGGTGGAACTCTTTTCCCGGCGCAGACCGGTGGATGAGGAGGAGTGGAACGGGTTTGCCGCGCGGGTTACCTACCTTGCCGACGATTTCACCGCTGCCGGTTCCGGACCCGCTCTCATGCAGCGGCTGGACGAACTGGAGCAGGGCTGGGGCGTCCGAGCGAACCGGGTATTCTACCTCGCCATCCCCCCCGGGCTGATGGCAGCGGCTGCCGCGCACCTGCAGAAACTCGGCGTCTGCCGGGACTGCCGGCGGGACCGCCTGGTTGTGGAAAAACCGTTCGGACGGGACCTTCAGTCCGCCATGGAACTGGATCGGCTCCTTACCGCCATGTTCGCAGAGTCCCAGATCTACCGGATCGACCATTACCTGGGGAAGGAGACGGTGCAGAACATCCTCGCCTTCAGGTTTGCCAATTCGCTCTTCGAGCCGGTCTGGAACCGGCGCTACATCGATCACGTGCAGATCACCGTGGCCGAAGAGGTGGGAGTGGAGGGACGGGGAGGGTATTATGACAGCGCGGGTGCCCTGCGCGACATGGTGCAGAACCACCTCATCCAGATCCTCTGCCTCATAGCCATGGAACCGCCGGTCTCCTTTGATGCCGACGAGGTCCGCAACCGGAAGGTCGATGTGCTGCACGCCGTCCGCCCCATTCGCCCCGAGGAGGTCCATCGCTTCGCGGTACGGGGACAGTACGGCAGCGGCAGTGTCGGCGGTAAACCGGTGCCCGGCTATCGCGGAGAGGCGGGGGTGGCGCCCGGGTCGGTCGTCGAGACCTTTGCCGCGTTCAAATTCTTCATCGATAACTGGCGCTGGCAGGGGGTGCCGTTCTACCTGCGCACCGGCAAGCGGCTTGCCACCAGGGTGTCGGAAGTTTCCATTCTCTTCCGTCCCGCGCCTCACCAGCCGTTCCCTGCGGCCGCGGTGGAGAACTGGCAGACGAACCGCCTGATCATCCGCATCCAGCCAGAGGAGGGGATCGTTACCCGCATCCAGGCCAAGCAGCCTGGTACCCGTCTCCTGCTCGGGCCGGTGGACATGCAGTTCCGCTACAAGGACGCCTTCAGCGGTGTTCCCCCCGAGGCGTACGAAACGCTGCTCCTGGATGTCGTCCGCGGCGATGCAACCCTCTTCATGCGGGCTGACCAGGTGGCGTGCGCCTGGAAGATCGTCGCCCCGGTGCTCGAGGCATGGGAATCGGTCCCCCCGGTCGATTTCCCCAATTACCCCGCCGGGAGCTGGGGGCCGGAGACAGTCGACCACCTCACTGCCCGGGAGGGGCACAACTGGCTGCAACCCAGCCTACCGGAGGAGCGCAGATGATCTCGGTGTATCCGGACCGGGAAGCCTTGAGCCGGGCTGCCGCCGGTCTGATCGCGGCTCGGGTGGCGCATGCCGCTGCCGGCAGTGGTCGCCGCGCCATCCTCCTCGCCGGCGGGGAAACACCGCGCCGTACCTACGAGCTGCTCGCTGAGGAGCCGCTGCGGCAGCGTGTGCCGTGGCAGCTGCTGCATGTCTTCTGGGGGGACGAACGGTGCGTATCCCGGGATGATCCGCGGAGCAACGCCCGGATGGCCTGCCGGGCGCTGCTCGACCGGGTACCTGTCCCGGCGGGGCAGATCCACCCCATCCCCGGCAACCGCGAACCCCGGGAGGCGGCGGAGGAGTACGAGGCGCTTCTGCGCCGTTTTTTCGCCGGAGCCCCGCCCCGGTTCGAGCTGGTGATTCTGGGGCTCGGCGCCGACGGTCACACGGCGTCCCTCTTCCCCGGTTCACCGGCTCTTGACGAGCGGGAGCGCTGGACAGCGGTCGTCCGGCGGCCTGGCGAGGAGTTCGACCGGGTCACCCTGACACTGCCCCTCCTCAACAGGGCCAAACTTGTTGTCTTCCTCGTGGCGGGTGACGACAAGGCGGAAGCGCTCCACGAGGTGCTGGAGCAGGCTCCGGACCGCCTGCCTGCCGGGATGATCAGGCCGGAACGGGGCGAGCTGCGCTGGCTGGTCGACAGTCAGGCAGCCCGGCTGTTGTGCATCCAGGGCGACCCGTAAACGTAAATATCCAGACGGATGTTGGCATGGCAATCACTGCGACCACATTCGGCATTGACCTGATTCTCCTGGTCTTCTGGGAGGGGTTCGAGACAATAACCTGCCGTGCCGGGTAACACGCCGCTTCCGACTCACCCGGTTCTTTTACCGGGGCAGCTGGCGCCGCTGGGTGAAGTCAGGGCTAAGGTTTCTGATGAAACTGTGCCTGGTGAAGACGTGACTTCGTGACCACCTGCAGGCTTACAAATTCCGAGAATCCTGCCGTGGCTTGCCTGCTAGCACTTAGGCTATTTTTTCAGGCCCTGAACATAGGTTGCCAGAGATTCGAGCTGGGCGGGGTTTAGTACGTGGCCAAAGGAGGGCATGCCGCCGGGGCGGCCGTCGCGGATGCTCTGCATGATCGCATCGCGGCTGCTCCCGTGAGTGAGTTCGGGCCGCTGCAGTGATGGGCCGGAGCGGCTCCCCCTGCCGTTGCCTGCTGTGCCGTGACAGGAGACGCACATCTGGCGGAAGATGGTCTCACCCTCGGTGAGGGGGGCCGCCCCAGCCTCTCCGCTGCCGGCTGCGGGAGGTGTGCCCTTCCGGGCATTCGCCCCGGTCGGCTGGCTCTCTTGGATGCACCCCGGGAGCCCCGCTGTCAGGGCGATGACGGCCAGTGCGGTGATGAGCGCTGTTCTCGTGTGCCTGAGTCCTCTGTCCATGGTTCCTCCCCTGCTGCCGGTTGAGGGTATCGTGGTATCTTCAGCGGCTGTCGATGAAGAGCAGCCCCGGGTCCTCCAGGTAGGCGATCAGCTTCCCCAGGAACCGGGCCGCGTCGGCGCCGTCAGTGATTCGGTGGTCGAAGGTGAGGGAGATGGGGAGGATCCGGCGGATGGCGATCTCCCCCTTGTGTACCCAGGGTCGTTCGGCGATCCGGCCGAAGCCGAGGATGGCCACGTCGGGCCAGTTGATGATCGGCGTGGCGAAGAGCCCCCCGAAGTGGCCGTAGTTGGTGACGGTGAAACTGCTCCCCCTGAGCTCCTCCGGGGTGAGGGTGCGGCTCGTCGCCTTCCTGCTCAGCTCGCCCAGTTCGGCAGCCAGTTCCACGATGCTCTTCAGCTCCACGTTGCGGATCACCGGCACCACCAGGCCGTCGGGAGTGTCGACGGCGATGCCGAAGTGGTACTCCTTCTTGAGGACGATTTCCTCCGCCTCGTCGTCGATGGTTGCGTTCAGGCGCGGATGTCCCACCAGGGCGTGCTGGGCCGCCTTGATGAAGAATGGGAGGAAGGTGAGGTGGGCGCCCCGGCGCTCAGTCCCCCGCTGTTCCCGTGCCTTCAGCTGCCACAGTTCGGTGACGTCGGCCTCCTCCATGCCGGTGACCGAGGCGGTATTCCGCTGGGAGGCCATGACGTTGCGGGCGACGGCCCGGCGCACCCCCCGCAGCGGGACCCGCTCCACCGGGCCGGTGGCAGCGGCAGCGTGCGCCGGCCGTTCCGGCGCCCGTCGCTCAAGATCCTCCCGCGTGATGCTCCCCCGGGGGCCGGTGCCGGTCATGCTCCCCAGGTCGATCCCCAGTTCCCGCGCCCGCTTCCGCACCGCGGGGAGCGCCAGCACGGGGCGCGCCTCCTGCGCCTCGGGGAGTTCACCCACGATGCCGACCGATGGCCGCCTCGCCTCCTGCTGACCCTCGCCGTTGCCGATGACCAGCAGGGTTTCCCCCACCCGCACCGTCTCCCCTGCCCGGCGGGCGATTCTGGTCACCGTCCCGCTGCGGGGGGAGGGGATCTGGACCACCGCCTTATCCGTCTCCACTTCGGCAACCGGCTGGTGTTCGCTGATCCGGTCCCCCTCCTTGACCAGCCAGGCACGGAGTTCGACTTCGGCGATCCCTTCTCCCAGGTCGGGAAGCTTGAATTCATGGTCCATGTCAGTACTCCAGCACTTCGTCGATGGCCCGGACGATCCGCTCGATCCCGGGGAGATACTCCACTTCCAGCCGGGGAAGGGGCATGGTGACGTCCGGGGCGGTTACCCGCAGGATCGGGGCGCGCAGGTGGAGGATCGCCTCCTCGGCTATGGTGGCGGCGATCTCCGCACCGAACCCCCCGGTCTTGATTGCCTCGTGGACGATGACCGCCCGGCCGGTCCGTGCCACCGAGGCGAGGACGGTGGCCTCGTCGAAGGGGGAGAGGGTAAGCAGGTCGATGACCTCGGCATCGTACCCCTCTGTCGCCTTCAGGACCCGCTCCGTCATGCTCCCCCAGGAGATCACGGTCACTCCGGTCCCCTGCCGGGCCACCCGCGCTTCGCCGAGGGGAATGGTGTAGTCCGTCTCGGGTACATCCTCCTTGATCAGGCGGTAGAGCCGGGTCGACTCCAGGAACAGGACCGGGTCCGGGTCGCGGATGGCCGACAGGAGCAGTCCCTTGGCGGTATAGGGGCCCGAGGGGACCACCACCCTGATGCCGGGCATGTGGCAGAAGAACGCTTCGGTACTCTCCTCGTGGAGTTCCGGGGCCTTGATGCCGCCGCCGTAGGGGGTGCGCAGCACCAGGGGGCAGGTGTAGCGCCCCCGCGAGCGGGAGCGGAGCCGGGCGGCGTGGGAGAAGATCTGGTCGATGGCGGCATAGGTGAACCCCATGAACTGGATCTCGGCCACCGGCCGCAGGCCGTAGGCCGCCATGCCGATGGCCGCACCGACGATGGCCGATTCGGAGAGGGGGGTGTCGATGACCCGCTCGCTGCCGAACTGCTCCAGGAGCCCCTCGGTGATCCGGAAGACCCCGCCGTCCCGTCCCACGTCCTCCCCCAGGAGCACGACCCGGTCGTCCCGCGCCATCTCCCCGGCGAGGGCGCTGTTGATGGCCTGTACCATGGTCATGAGCGCCATGTCAGAACTCCTCCTTCTGCCGGGTCTGGCGGCGTCCCAGGGTGGCTGTGGTATAGTCGAACATGTCCGTTGCCTCCGGCGGGGGGAGCGTTTCCATGGTCTTCACCGCCTCGTCGATTGTGGCAAGGGCCCGTTCCTTGATCGTCCTGCCGCTCTCTTCGTCCCAGAGGCCGCAGTGGGCCATGTACCGTTCCAGACGCAGGAGCGGGTCCCGCTCCCGCCACGCCTCCACCTCGGCCGGCTGCCGGTAGCGGGCGGCATCGTCGGCGGTGGTGTGGTCGGCCATGCGGTAGGTATGACACTCGATGAGGGTCGGACCGCCGCCGCTGCGGGCTTTCTCCAGTGCGTCCCGGGTGGTTCGGTAGACGGCGAAGATGTCGTTTCCATCGACCTGAATGCCGTCAAAGCCGTAGGCGAGGGCCTTCTGGGCCAGGGACTGGGACGCGGTCTGCTGGTGGCGCGGTATGGAGATGGCCCACTGGTTGTTCTGGCAGATGAAGACGACCGGCAGGCGGAGGGCGCCGGCCATGTTGCACCCCTCGTGGAAGTCCCCCTTGGAGGTGGCGCCGTCGCCGAAATAGGTGCAGACCGCCACCGGGTCTTTGCGGTAGCTGGCTGCCAGTGCGATGCCCACCCCGTGGGGGATCTGGGTGCCGACGGCGACGCAGATGGGGAAGACATTAAGCCCCTCGGGACTCTTCAGCCCCCGCTCGTCGCCACCCCAGTACTGGAAGAGCTGGTGTATGGGGTAGCCGAGGGTCAGATGGACCCCCATCTCCCTGAAGGAGGGGACGACCCAGTCGCTCGGGAGCAGGGCGAAGGCGCTCCCCACCTGGGCGGCCTCCTGCCCGAGGATGGGGGGGTAGGTGCCGATTCGTCCCTCGCGTTGCAGCGCCAGTGCCCGTTCGTCAAACGTGCGCGCCAGCACGGTCAGCTCGTGCATCCGCTTAATTTGGCCGTCACTCAATTCAGGCATGAGAGTTTCGTCGACTTCTCCGGCTTCATTGAGAATACTCAGACGTCGCACGGGAAATGTGGCCAGGAGCTCTTCGGGCATGGTCAACTGCCTCCCTGTCAACGGTTAATTAGTGATTCAAGTGTAGCTGCCTGCAGTGAAGTGTCAAACGGTTAGCGCATGGCGGTCTGTCGTGACGGTGCGGGATTTGTGGCCAGACAGTGGTGCATCAGGTCAGGTAATAGATGTGCATGGCTCAGGGACTTGCAGTTGATTGATATCCAGGGGAGGGCGATAATCGGGGGATGGCGAGGATGCCCTGCGCCATCCCCCCGGCTGTAACACCAGACTGATGTCAGTAATGTTCTTCCACAAGTTCGAAATAGGCTTTGGGGTGCTTGCAGACCGGACAGATCTGTAGTGCTTCGGGCCCTTCGTGGGTATGGCCGCAGTTGCGGCATCTCCAGCGGACGGCTTCTTCCTTGGTAAAGAATTGATTTGTTTCAAGTTCCTTGAGGATCGTCCGGTAGCGCTCCCGGTGGGATGCCTCTATCCGGCCGATTGCGTCGAACATGAAGGCGATGTTGTCAAAACCCTCTTCCCGGGCTTCCCGTGCCATGCGGGGGTACATGTCGGTGCATTCGTCGTGCTCCCCTTCCGCTGCGGCACGCAGGTTGTCTATGGTCGAGCCGAGTCCGCCGAGGTGATTGAAATGCAGCTTTGCGTGCTCTCGTTCATTGTCGGCCGTCTCCAGGAAGATGGCGGCGATCTTTTCGTACCCTTCCTTTTTTGCCACGGAAGCAAAATAGGTGTACTTGTTTCGGGCCTGGGATTCTCCGGCAAAAGCATCCATCAGGTTTTTTTCCGTTTTTGTTCCCTTGATTTCCGGCATCAGTTACTCCTCCTTGAAATGATTTCTTTCATGTACCCGGGACTTCGTTCAGCGGCATGCCGAAGGCATCTGCCACGCTTACAGTACCTGTGTTGCGGCATCAAGCTTTGCATACCTGCTTGTCAGGTTGTTCCTACAGTTCGTAGTATTGCAGATTATTGCCTCTTGGCAACCATCACCCGGTTGCCTGCTGGACGAACCGGCTTTTTGAGATAACATTCTGTGAAACAGGGGTTATCGGATTTCAACGGTGAAATGTCCCCGGATGTTCTCGCTGCTGAATTATGAATTGCCCTGTGAAAAGTCGGGGAGAGGAACTGGATATGCGTTTTGGGCTCTGCTGCCTGTTTCTCAATGAGCCGGTCTCATTCCGGACGACCACGGCAAAGGCGCTGTTGACCCTGCGACGGGACGAACAGCTCGCCAGACTGTCGACAATCTCTGCCCATAATGCCGCTAACCTGCTGCTTGCGCTGGAAACGGTGCAGCGCCTCGGTATCGGCTCCTTCCGGATCATGTCGCCGCTGTTCCCGCGCATGACCCACCCGGATGTCGGTTTTCGGCTTGCCGAACTCCCCGGGGGTGCGGCTATCGCTCAGACCCTGGAGAAAATCCGCATGTATGCCGGTCGACACGATATCCGCCTCAGTTTCCATCCTGACCAGTTCGTTGTCATCTCATCGCCCCATCCGGTTGTGGTCGAAAATTCGCGCCGGGAGCTGGAGTATCAGGGGATGTTGGCAGAGGCCGTCGGGGCCGACGTCATCAACATTCATGCCGGCGGGGCATACGGTGACAAACACCTGGCGCTGCAGCGGCTGGAGCAGGTCTTCCACCGCCTGTCGGAGGCGGTCAGAAGCCGGCTGACGCTGGAAAACGATGATGTGAGCTACACGGTGCGGGACCTGCTCCCGACCTGCCGGCGGCTCTCAATTCCGCTTGTCTACGATGTCCACCATCATCGCTGCAATCCCGACGGCCTGACCATCGAGGAGGCGACCGACCTGGCAGGGGAGACCTGGCAGGCTGCCGGACGCGAGCAGTACTGTCACCTTTCTTCACCGAAAAACGGCTGGGGGAGCGGCAACCCCAAACCCCATGCCGATTACATCGACCGTGCCGACCTGCCTGAATGCTGGCTGGATCGGGAGATGACCGTGGACATCGAAGCAAAGGCCAAGGAGTTGGCGGTGGTCAGGTTGATGGAGGAGTTGCAGGCAGGCCGGACTCTGCAGGGTGGTCTCAGGTCTCTTCACCCTTGCGCAGGGCGACCTTGACCACCCTGCTTTTCGGCGTGATCCCGGTGAACTGCCGGTAGACCATGGCAAGGAAGCGTATTGTGACGATCTTGTGAATGTAGGCCTGGGTCAGGCGGTAGAGCCATTTTCTCCAGGCCGACGGTCTCCTCCCCCCCAGCAGGAGCGGGCAGTAGTCGGACAGTTGCAGGGTCAGGCGGGTGCCTTCGGGGACCCCTTCCACCAGGAAATCCAGTTGTCCCCGGTCGCATTCCTGTGGCTGCACCAGGAATCCGCCGCAGATGCGGAGGGTGGTTCGGGTGCCGGTGCTCGTATTCTCTTGGTGTGGCGGACTGAATGCTAGCAGTGGGATCGAGCTGCTGCCGAGACGGAACTCAAGACCGGTGCCGTTCGAGAAGGGGCGGACCATCCCCAGGGTGAATCGTTCGATATGGTCGAGGTACAAGGTCAGCAGGCCTTGGCTGTCGATTTCGACGGGAGTTGTGACGGGGAGTACCACCCACTGGATGGAAAAAACGGACTGGTCCTCTGCCAGGATCTGCTGGCAGGCAATCTCGTGGTAATCAGGTTTCTGCTCCATGGACGTCTTCATGATGAGCAACAATACCACGACTTGCCTCTAATGTCGCGCTGCTTGTATGCTGACTGTTCTCCGTTACAATAAAGGAATCCAGGCTGGAGCGCGCGACAAATATCCAATTGTGTCAGTACGGGAAGGGGTGCCATGGCAGGAACGGTCTTGGTTGCGGGGGCTTCGGGATTCATAGGCCAGCGTCTGGTGCGGGCCCTGGTTGCCGCAGGGGAACGGGTGCGCTGCCTGGTGCGGCGGGAGCTCCCCCTCCCTTCCGGAGTGGAAATGGCCAGGGGAGACCTGCTGGAGCCGCAGACGCTGCCGTCCGCACTGGACGGAGTGGATACGGTCTATTACCTGGTTCATTCCATGGCCGCAGGGCGCTCGGGTTTTGAACAGCGAGACCGGAGCGCTGCCGAAAACTTTGCCAAAGCTGCATCCCGGGCCGGGGTGCGCCGGGTGATCTACCTCGGCGGACTGGGGGAGACCGGCGCGGTGCTGTCCGAACATTTGCGCAGCAGGCTGGAGGTGGGGGTGATCCTCCAGGGGGGGACCTATGCCACCACCTTCCTGCGCGCCGCGGTCATCATCGGCGCGGGGGGGGCTTCCTTCGAGATGATCCGCTCCCTGGTGGAACGGCTGCCGGTGATGATCACGCCGCTCTGGGTCAGCACCCGCTGCCAGCCGATCGCCGTGGCCGATGTGATCGGCTACCTTGCCGGCTGCCTGCACGAGGAGCGGACCGCCGGCGGCACCTTCGACATCGGCGGCCCCGACATCCTCACCTACCGGGAGATGATGTACCGTTTTGCCGCCATCGCAGGCCACCGGTTGCTGATCATCCCCGTGCCGGTGCTCACCCCGGTGCTTTCCTCCTACTGGGTCGGCCTGATTACCCCCATAAAGCCCTCCATTGCCATGCCGCTCATCGAAGGGTTGGCGAACGAGGTGATCTGCCGCGATAACCGCATCCGCGAACTGCTGCCGATCCCGCTAACCCCCTTCGACGAGGCGGTGCGGATCGCCCTGGCGGAGGAAAAAGGGCTTCGGTAGCAGGGCTGCAGGCTGTCGTGAACTCTCCGGAAAACATCATCCAATCCTGAAACAGCCGTACACAGAGCTTAGGCGAATTCCACCAGCCAGGGGCGTACCTTGAGTGGCACGTTCCCCTGCTGGAGGGGAAGATTGCGCCGTTCGTCTATGGCCAGGGTGGTAAAGTAGCTGCGCCAGAGGGACTGGAACTGTTCCTCCGCCGGGGTAAGTTCCGGATCGCCGCTTGTCTCCATGGGGAGGAGCAGCCACTGTCGCCGGGTACGGTCATGAACGATTCCTTCACTGTGACGGAGATCGTGCAGTACCCACTGCTGGTCGCCGAAACGGGCGGCGAAATGATCGGCTATGAGAGGTAGTACGCGGTGGTCCGGGGAGAGTGGGGCGTAGAAGAAACCGCCGCTTGTCTCCCGGAAGCGGACAAACCCCAGGTAACGGTGTGCCTCCCGCCCGACCATCCGGGCCAGCTTCCAGAGCGGGGCGACGGAGGGGTGGGCGAGCATGCCGCTTGTGCTCCTCCCCGACCGCCAGGCGAGGAGCAGGTAGCGGAAGATCAGCATCTCCCGCTGGGGGTGGTCACCATGCCAGGCGTGGCGCAGCTGGTGCAGTGATATGGGTGACAGGCGCTGGCTCAACTCATTCTGGAACGTTTCTGCCAGCTCTGGATCGGTGTCGACAACGGTGACCTCAGTGAAAAGGCTCTGCTGGGGGGGCGGTGCGACGCAGATGGCGTCGGGCGCTACCCCCCGGGGGACGGTGATGGCAAGGAGGGTGAGCAGCCCGGCAGAGCTGCCGTCGTAACGGTAGATTCCCCCCATCAGAGCTCACCGCTGACGGTGCTGAGGGAGGCGTCAGCCGTTTCCTGTTCCGAAAAGGGGAGGTCCAGCTGGCCATGATCCCGTTTTGCCGGAGCGGCGAGGAGCCTCTCCCGCAGCAGGCTGCTCTCAGGTGAGCAGTCGCCGGCATAGCGCCCCAGGGCGGTGATGAAGTAGCGGGCCCGTTTCAGCACCACCCCCAGAAGAGGGAGGTCGTCGATGCTGAGGTGCCCCTGGCGCCGGGCCGTGACGATCCTTTGGGCCGAGCGGACGCCGATCCCCGGCACCCGGAGCAGCACTTCGTAGTCCGCCCGGTTGATCTCCACCGGAAACAGCTCCAGGTGACGCAGTGCCCAGCCGCTCTTCGGGTCCAGGTCGCTTTCGAGGTTGGGGGACTGCTCGTCCAGCAGTTCGTGGGCGTTGAAGCCGTAGTAGCGCAGCAGCCAGTCCGCCTGGTAGAGGCGGTGTTCCCGCCGCAGCGGCGAGCCCGCACGGGCGGGGAGGCGGCTGTCGCTGCTCACCGGGATAAAGGCCGAATAGTAGACCCGCTTGAGGGCGAGCCTGGCGTAGAGCTGTTCCGACAGGGTGACGATCTGCCGGTCGGTCTCCCCCGTGGCGCCGACGATCAGCTGGGTACTCTGTCCGGCCGGGGCGAAGCGGGGTACCTTGCGCGAACACTTTCGCTCTGCCATGTTGGTGACGATCAGGGAGTTCACCTGGCGCATCGGCTCCACCACCGCCTCCCGGCTCTTGTCCGGCGCCAGCAGGGCCAGGCTCTCCCGGGTCGGCAGCTCCAGGTTGATGCTCACCCGGTCGGCCAGGAGTCCCGCCTGCTCCACCAGGAGCGGATCGGCCCCGGGCACCAGTTTCAGGTGGATGTAGCCGTTGAAACGGTACTCCTGGCGCAGGGTCCGCACCGCCCCGATGAGGAGCTCCATGGTGTGGTCAGGGGAGCGGATCACGCCGGTGCTGAGGAAGAGCCCCTCGATGTAGTTGCGGCGGTAGAAGCCGATGGTCAGTTCCGCCACCTCTGCCGGGGTCAGCATGACACGGGGGGTGTCGTTGCTGCGGCGGTTGACGCAGTAGGCGCAGTCGTAGATGCAGCTGTTGGTCATGAGAATCTTCAGCAGGGAGACGCAGCGGCCGTCAGAGGTCCAGGAGTGGCAGATGCCGCATGATGCGGCATTGCCGATGCCTCCTTTGTTGCGGCGGAAGCTGCCGCTGGAGGAACAGGAGACGTCGTACTTCGCCCCGTCGGCGAGAATCTTCAGTTTATCCATCAGGTCGATTGCTGTTGCCATGCCGGTTCTCCGCAAGAGTGGTTGCCGGTAGTATGACAGAAGGCTGTGACACAATATGTCGTTAGCGCTCTTTCAGCTATACTCGTTTTTCGCCGAGCAACAGGCTAGGAGTCTGTCGGACTTGGGAAATCGAAGCAAAAATTCGACTGGGCGAGGTCAGGTTTTGTCGATTTTGCAGGTCAATAGTTGTTCTGTTGACCAAGAAAGCGGCAAAATATGAACCGTCCAGACGGATTTGCAGCAGATTTATTCTAAGCCCGACGGCTTCCTAGCGGCTGTGGATACGGATTATTGAGGTCTGATGCAGTCAGCGTATTATTTCGCGAACCGGGAGAAAGACCATGAAAGAGCCGATCTGGATACCATCGCCGCAGCGGGTGCGAAGTGCAAATATGACCCGGTTCATCTCGTTCGTGAATGAGCGGCACGGAACGGCCTTTTCCGGTTACGACGATCTCTACCGCTGGTCGGTGACCGATATCCCGGCCTTCTGGGGGGACGTGTGGGAGTTTTGCGGAGTCATCGCGGCCCGAAGCTTCGACCGGGTGGTGGACGATCCTGGCCGGATGCCCGGTGCCCGCTGGTTTGAAGGCGCCCGCCTCAACTTTGCAGAGAACCTCCTCCGCTACCGTGATGAGCGGACCGCCATCATCTTCCGGGGAG
>Ga0073934_10004042_pt1 | contig 25214 bp, 26 predicted proteins | sample LarsenN4metaG_FD_76834 | JGI IMG/M metagenome (GOLD analysis project Ga0073934, IMG submission 76834) | Hot spring sediment bacterial and archeal communities from British Columbia, Canada, to study Microbial Dark Matter (Phase II) - Larsen... ... | reverse complement strand
CCCGCGCTTCCTGCCGCCGAGCCTGCTCAACACGCTGCGCCGCGACGCCATCGCCGCGCTTGAGGCCGAGCGCGGGCGCGCCTTCGTGCGCCTGCCGCGCGCGGTGCCGGTGGCGCCGCCGGTGCCGTATCCGGAAGACACGCTGACCTACCTCGCCAACGTCTTCAACGGCCAGGCGGCGGCGTTCTACGCGCGGCACGGCGTCAAGGTGATCGGCGCCGCGTACGAGAGCCACGAGGAACTCGGCGAAGTGAGCCTGATGATCACCAAACACTGCGTGCGCTGGAGCCTCAGCCTGTGCCCCAAGCAGGCCAAGGGCGTGATCGGCGTGCAGGGCACGGTGAAGGCCGAGCCGCTGGTGCTGATGCACGGCGACGACAAGCTCACGCTGCGCTTCGACTGCAAGCCCTGCGAGATGCACGTGGTCGGCAAGCTGCGCAGGAACGTGCTGCGCGACGCGAAGGCGCAGCCGCTGACCTTCTACCGAACCAGACCGGCCGGGTCGAAGTTGGCGCCGCAGACCACCACCAGCACGCGCTCCTGAGGGGCCGGCTTCAGCGCCCCGCTCCACAGCGCCGCCAGCGGCAGCGCGGCGGCCGGCTCCACGGCCAGGCGCAGGTCGTTCCACATGCGCTGCTGGGCGTCGGCGATGTGTGCGTCGTCGAGCAGGTGGGCCGCACTCACGTGCTCGCGGCACACCGCCCAGGCGATCTCCCCGACGCGACGCGCGCCGAGCGAATCGGCGGCCACCCCGCCCACCGCCACGTCCACCGGCGCACCGGCGGCCAGCGCGGCATGCAGCGTCGGCGCCAGTTTCGGCTCGAGTGCGTCGACGCGGCAGCGCCCCGCGAACCACGCGGCGATGCCGGCCACCAGGCCGCCGCCGCCGACGCTCACGAGCACGCGGTCGGGCAGCCCCGCCTCCTGCTCCACCTCGGCGGCCAGCGTGCCGGCGCCGGCCACCACCTCGATCTGGTCGTAGGCGTGCATGAGCAGCGCACCGGTCTCGCGCTGGTGCGCCAGGCAGGCCGCCAGGGCATCGGCATAGGCCGGCCCGCCGATCACGACCCTTGCGCCGAGCGCGGCCAGCCGCTCGCGCTTGGCGGCGCTCGCCAGTTCGGGCAGGAACACCTCGATCGGCACGCCGAGCCTGGCCGCCGCCGCAGCCGCGGCGATGCCGGCGTTGCCGCCCGAGGCAATCACCGCACCCGCCGAGGGCACCACGGCCGAGCGCAGCCGGTTGAACATGCCGCGCGCCTTGAAGCTGCCCGAGACCTGCAGCTGCTCAAGCTTGAGCCAGAGCTCGGCCACCTCGAGGCCGAGCGCCGCGCCCGGCAGCTTCATCAGCGGGGTGCGGCGCACGTCGCCCTCGATGCGCCGCTGTGCGGCCAGGATGTCGTCGCGCGAGATCATCATCGCGGCATCGTAGCGGCTACATTCGTGCGATGGACGTCCCACAGCCCTCCGAACGCGCCCTGCAATGGGCGGCGCGCCTCGTGCGCCTCAACACCGTCAGCCACCAGTCGAACCTGCCGCTGATCGAACTGATCGCCGACCACCTGCGCAGCCTGCAGGTGCCGCTGCGCCTGACCTTCGACGACGAGCGGCGCAAGGCCAACCTCTTCGCCACGCTCGGCGCGGGCAAGCCGGCGGGCGTGGTGCTGTCGGGCCACACCGACACCGTGCCCTGGGACGGCCAGGCCTGGACGCGCGACCCGCTCGGCGCCACGCTCGACGGCGCTCGCCTGTACGGCCGCGGCAGCGCCGACATGAAGGGCTTCATCGGCTGCGTGGTCGCGCAGACCGAGGCCCTGCTCGAGGCCGACCTGCCGTTCGCCGTGCACTACGCCTTCAGCTACGACGAGGAGATCGGCGGCTTCGGCGCCAAGGCGCTGATCGCCGACCTGAAGGACGCCGGCCTCGCGCCGCGCCTCGCCCTGGTCGGCGAGCCCACCGACATGGTGCCAGCGCTCGCACACAAGGGCGTGCACCGCTGGCGCTGCCACGTGCGCGGCAAGGCGGCGCACTCCTCGCTGACGCCGATGGCGGTGAACGCCATCGAGGCCGCGGCGCGCGTGATCGCGCGCATCAGCGGCATCGGCGACGAGTTGGCCGCCAGCGAGCTGCGCCAGGCCGGCTTCGACGTGCCCTTCAGCACGACCGCCGTCTGCCAGGTGCAGGGCGGCATCGCCGACAACGTGGTGCCCGAGGACTGCCGCTTCCACTACGAGTTCCGCGACCTGCCCGGCGCCGACGCGGCCGCGCTGCAGCGCCGCGTGGCCGACTACGCCGCGAGCCTGGAGCCGGCGATGAAGGCGGTGGACCCGACGGCCGGCTTCCGCTTCGAGAACACCGCGTCGATGCCGGCCTTCAGCGCGCGCGCCGACGAGCCCGCGGCGCGCTTGGCCGCGGCGCTGGCGCGCACCACGCGGACCACGCTCGTCGCCTTCGGCACCGAGGCCGGGCTGTTCCAGCGCGCCGGCATGTCCACCGTTGTCTGCGGCCCGGGCTCGATCAACCAAGCGCACCAAGCCGACGAGTTCGTGAGCCTGGAGCAACTGGCGCGCTGCGAGGCCTTCATCGCCGGGCTGCTCGAGCCGCAGGCGGCGCGGCTGGTGGGCTGAGGTCGAGGGCGCTCAGCGGCGCCGCAACGTCCGCCCGCGCATCGAGGCCAGGCCCGCCAGGCCTGTCAGGCCCGCCAGCATCAGCAAGGAGCCCGGCAGCTCGGGCACGGCCACGATCGGCGTCATCGTGAAGTCCGCGCTCAGCGTGTCGAACGCCAGCTGCAGCGGAAAGGCCGCCGGGTCGGCGGCATCGACGGCCGGGGAGATGCCGGTGATCGTGAACTCGCTGACGCCGGCGCCGCAAGTGGCAACGAAGTCGACCGCCGAACCGTTGCCGTGCAGGCCGGGAATCGTGCAGCCCGGCGCCGACACGGTCATCGTCGCGGCAAACCCGGCAGGGAAGTTCAGGATGTCGTTGAAGAGCGAGGCCGAGGTCATCTGGTAGCGGTAGCCCGTGGCCGATGGCGGGTCGAACCAATCGCCGGTGCGCGCGCCGATGAAGGTGAAGGGGACGTTCTCCAGGATCACGTCCGGCAGCCGCGGATCGGCTTGCGACTGCCCGACCGTCGGCCGGACCGGGCTGTACGGCGCGAGTCCCATGCCGATCCATCCGCCCGACCAGCCGACCGGGAACGTCGCCGCGGCCAGGGGATCGGGGTTCGTCCAGACGAGGACTCCCGGAGGATGCGCGTCGAAGGTTCCCTTGGGCACGCCCAGGACGAGCGCGCTGCTGGACTGCCCCGCCTGAACGACCGAGGCGAAGGAGAACGTCACCTGCGTGTAGGGGCCGTCGAAACCGCTGCGGATGAACCAGTGCTGCGATGTCGGCGAGACATCGCTGCCGTCGACGAAGCCGAAGGTTCGGATGTTGATGATGCCGTTGGGGACGAAGTTGTTGGTCAGCTCCAGCGCCACCGACCCGACGGCGAGCGTGGAGCCGGGAGCCACCGAGAACCTCACGATCGCCCAGTCCTGCGTGTCGTTCAGCGTGATGGGGCCCGGATCGCCGAACGCGAGGTCGCCCGAGATCCCGTTGCCGTAGCCGGCCGTGGCGCCGCTCTCGGCGACCCACGCCAGACCGATCAGCGCAGCGAGCGCGACGCGAACGACCGACTGCAGGGGCTTGCGCATCACATCCCTCCGTTTCGGCATGCGCCCGCATCGCGGACGAGGAGGTCTGACGCTGAACGGCTGCGGTGTCGCCGATGGCGCCAGCCCACCTGCTTATAGCCCAGTTGACGCGCACGGGCAACGCGCGGCCCCCTGGCCGAGGGCCGGGGCTTCAGGTGCGGTGAAGCTCGATCTCGAGGCCTTCGTCCGGCGCCGGCGGCTCGAAGTACGAGGTGACGAGCGCGAAGTCCGCCTCGCTCAACTCGTGCGATCCAGCGGGCCGCTCGACGTTGCGCCGTGCGATGCGTTCGAGGCAAACCGCGTCGGGCACGTCGATCCAGTGCAGCCGCAGTCCGGCGCCGGCCTGCGTGGCGAGCGCCAGGAACCAGGCCCGCAGGGCCCGCGTGTTGGCCTGGAAGTCGAGCACCACGTCGTGGCCGCGCGCCAGCAGGTCGGTCGCCAGCGGGCCGATCACCGACTTCAGCTTCGGCGCAAAGGCCTTGTAGTCGTCGAAGGTCTGCATGCGCTCGCCGTACAGGCGCATCATCCAGACGTCTTCGGCGATCAGCAGCGCGCCGGTCTGCGCGGCGATGCGCGCGGCCAGCGTGCTCTTGCCGGCACCGGCCTTGCCGCAGAAGACGTGCATCGTCGCAGCCGGCACCGCACCCCCGGCGTCCACCGCCGCGTCGCCGGGCAGCACGCGCGCCATGTGCAGCTTGGCCTTGAAGCCGGCCGGCGTGGCGATGGCCAGCGGCTCCACGCCGAAGCGGCGGAAGCCGTGCCGCTCGTACAGCCGCACCGCGGGGCCGTTGCCGGCGGTGACGGTGAGCATCAGCACGCGGATGCCGCCGTGCCGCGCGGCCTCGTCCAGCGCCGCCTGCACCAGCGCGGCGCCCAGCCCGCGGCCGCGCGCCTCGGGGTGCACGTACATGCCGATGAGCAGCGCCTGGTGACGTGTCTTGGGCTTGGCCGAGAACTCGAGCGCCACGCTGCCCACCAGGCGGCCGGCCTCGTCGAACGCGCCGATCCCGAGGCCGAGGCCGCGCGGATCGGCGATGCGCCGCACCCAGAACGCCTCGGCCTCGGCTGCGCGCTCCCCGGCGGTGGAGGTGAAGGCATCGGCGGCCTCCACGTAGGCGTGCAGGATCAGCTCGCGGTACGCCGCCGCGTGCGCCGCTTCCAGGCGCTGGATGCGCATCACCACCCGGTCAGCGCGCCATCGCCCCGAGCAGCATCTGCACGAAGGCCTCGGGCCTGACGAAGCCGCCACCGAAGCGTGCGTCGAACGGCTCGCTCGGCTTGGCCGCGCGGATCTCCTCGTCGCTGCGTCCGGCGCGGCGCAGTTCCTGGATGCGCGCGATCACCGCAGCCAGCATGTCGCGCGTCGCGCGCAGGTCGTCGCGCGTGGCCAGGCGGCCGTGGCCGGGGATGATCTTCGTCGCCGGACCGGCAATCGCGAGCACGCGGTCGAAGGCCGCCACCGTGCCCTCGGGCGTGCCGCCGCTGCCGGCGTCGATGAAGGGGTACATGCCGTTGAAGAAGACGTCGCCCATGTGGATGACGTCGCTCTTCTTCAGATGCACGATGAGGTCGCCGTCGGTGTGCGCGCGCGGCACATGGAAGGCGTGCACCTCGTCGCCGTTGACGTGGAACGTGACCTCGCCCGGCACCGTCACCACCGGCAGGCCGGCCTTGCCCGTCGCGGCCTGCCGGTTGCTGCGGCCGAGGAAGCTGATGAGCTGGTCGCTCGCCAGACGCCGGCGCACGTTGTCGTGCGCGACGATCAGCGCGCCGTCGCCGCCGAAGGCCTCGTTGCCGCCGGCGTGGTCGAAGTGGAAGTGCGTGTTGAGCACGAAGCGCACCGGCTTGGGCGTGATCTTGGCGATCGCCTCCTTGATCTTGGGCGCCAGCGCGGCGTACTCGCTGTCGATCACGAACACCGCGTCGTCGCCCACCGACAGGCCGAGGTTGCCGCCGGCGCCGCTGAGCATGTAGGTGCCGGGCGCGAGGCGCTCGGCGCGCACCTCGACCTTGCTGAAGTCGGGCTGCGCCGATGCGGTCATGCCGAGCAGGGCCAGCAGCAGGCCGAACAGGTGCTTCTTCATCGCGTCTCCTCGTGCCGCGGGTTCGGTTCAGCCGTCGATGCGCCAGACATGGCCGCACTGGCGGCAGCGCACCTGCACCGCCTCGCCGCTGGCGTCGGACTGCAGCAGTTCGAGGCGGCCGTAGGTCTTGCACTGCCCGCAGTCGGCCTGGTTGGCCACCGACTCGGCGTGCGTGAGCAGGAACAGGTAGCGCCGCAGCGCCCACACGCCGGCACCGGCGCAGGCGAGCAGCGAGGCGATGTTGATGACCTGGTCGAGCGGCGCGCGGTTGCGCAGCCCCGCCTCGAGCGCGGCGAAGGCGCCCACCATGCACAGGAAGGTCAGCGCCAGGTGGGCGTGGCTCTGCAGCAGCTCGCGCTCGTACCACTTGCGAAAGCCATGGCGGCGGATGCCCTCGGCCAACCTCATCGCGCGCTCCTCGTCGGATCCGTGCGCGATGTTGACACAGGCGTTCAAGGACTGCCGAGCGCGGCCTGCAGCGCGGCGATGCGCGCAGCGCGGATGGCCTCGCCCACCGCCGGCCCCTGGGCGCCGCGCGCCGCCGCCGCCGCGGCCAGCGCGGCGCTGTCCACGCCGAGCGCGGTGCGCAGCAGCGGCGGCAGGCGCCGGCGCGGCTCGTAGGGCTGCTCGGCGCGCCCGGCGCGGCCGCGCGCGTCGCACTCGCAGGCGAGCAGCAGCGCGTCGAAGCGCTCGGGGCGGCGCAGCGCGTCGCAGCGCTCGAACAGGCGCAGCAGCGCCGCCGCGCCGAGCGTGCCGCTCTGGTGCACGTGAACGTGCTCGCGCGCCGTCACGTCGCCGAGTTCGCGGCACTCGGCGGGCACGCGCAGCCGAGCGGCCAGCGGCGCAGCGAGCCGCGCGCTGCGCGCCTCGTGGCCGATGTGGCGCGGCCAGTGCTCGCGCGGCGTGCCGGCCTTGCCCAGGTCGTGCACGAGGCAGGCCCAGCGCACGGCCAGCGGGGCCTGCAGGCGCGCGGCCATCTCCAGCACCAGCAGCAGGTGCTCGCCGCTGTCCACCTCGGGGTGGTGCTCGGGGCTCTGCGGCACGCCGAAGAGCGCGTCCACCTCGGGCAGCAGACGTGCCAACGCGCCGCATTCGCGCAGCACCTCGATCAGGCGGCGCGGGCTCGTGGCCATCAGCCCGCGCGCGAGCTCCTGCCACACGCGCTCGGGCACCAGCGCGTCGACCTCGCCGGCGTCGACCATCGCACGCAGCAGCGCCATCGTCTCGGGGGCGATGGTGAAGTCGGGCCAGCGCGCCGCGAAGCGCGCCACGCGCAGCAGGCGCACCGGGTCCTCGGCGAAGGCGGGCGAGACGTGGCGCAGCACCTTGTCGCGCAGGTCGCGCGCGCCGCCGAACGGGTCGACCAGGCGGCCCTCGGCGTCGCGCGCCATGGCGTTGATCGTGAGGTCGCGGCGCGCCAGATCCTGCTCGAGCGTGACGTCGCTGGCGGCGTGGAACACGAAGCCGTGGTAGCCGGGCGCGGTCTTGCGCTCGGTGCGCGCGAGGGCCACCTCCTCGCCCGTCTGCGGATGCAGGAAGACCGGGAAGTCCTTGCCGACCGGCTTGTAGCCGAGCGCGACCAGCGCCTCGGGCGTGGCGCCCACGGCGACCCAGTCGCGGTCGCTGGCCGGGGCGCCGAGCAGCTCGTCGCGCACCGCGCCGCCGACCACGTAGAGCTGCATCGGCAACGCCCCGCTAGCGGCTCTTGCGGTAGGGCTCGTCCTCGGCGACGAACTCGTGCTCCTGCAGCGCGTCGGCGATCCAGGCCGCCGGGCCGGGTGCGGCGAGCAGGCGCGCGGCGTACGCCGCGGCGGGGGCCGACAGCGGCAGGCCGTAGCTCCTCACGCGCAGCGCCACCGGGGCGTAGAAGGCGTCGGCGGCGCCGAAGGCGCCGAACAGGAAAGGCCCGCCGCTCGCGGCGAGCGCGTCGCACCACATGGCGTCGATGCGCGCCAGGTCCTGGCGCACCGCCTCGTGCTCGCGCAGCACGCGCGGGCCGATCTCGGGCATCGCGAGCTCGATGTTCATCGGGCAGTGCTGGCGCAGCGCACCGAAGCCGGCGTGCATCTCGGCGCAGACCGAGCGCGCGCGGGCGCGCGAGCGGGCCTCGTTCGGCCAGACGCCGCGCCCGGGGAACTTCTCGTGCAGGTACTCGACGATGGCCAGGGTGTCCCAGACGACGAAGCCTTCGTCGATCAGCACCGGCACGCGCGCCGCCGGGCTGATGGCGGCGACGGCCTGCTTGAAGCCGGTGGTCCAGCCGAGGTTGAAGCTGATCTTGCGCTCGTCGAACTCGATGCCCAGGCCCTTCATCAGGACCCAGGGCCGCATCGACCACGACGAGTAGTTCTTGTTGCCGATCACCAGTTGCATCGTGCGCTCCACGCTGTGAAGCCGATCATGCTACGGCGCACGCGGGCCTCGCCCGATGCTTTGTTCGGCGCGCGGCGATGCGCGGCGCGCATCGCCGGCCGGGTCAGCCGCGCCGTGCCGCGCGGCGCCAGCGTTCCAGGCGCGCACGCCCGCGGTCGGCGCCGAGGTAGCGCGGCACCACCGCCTCGAGCGCGGTGGGCCGGATGCCGAGCGCCGGCAGCCCCGGCAGCTGGCCGCTCGCGACGTTGGGCACCTCGAGCGAGCGCAGGTTGTCGCGCGAGAGCAGCGGCGTGCCCGGCAGCATCTCCATGGCCAGCGCCTGCAGCCGGGCGAGCGCGCCCGGCAGCGGGATCTGCGGGCGCTCGTGCCCGCTGAAGCGCCCGGCCAGCCGCACCAGCTCCGACAGCGTGTAGACCTGCGGCCCGGCGCATTCGTAGGTCTGGCCGACGGACTCGGGCCGGTCGAGCGCGGCGACGAGGGCGCCGGCCACGTCCTCCACCCACACCGGCTGCATGCGCGCATCGCCGCCGCCCAGCGGCACCAGCGGCGCCAGCGCCTGCAGCCGCGCGAACAGGTTCATGAAGCTGTCGTCCTCGCCGAAGATGACCGAGGGGCGGAAGATCGTCAGCGCGAGCCCGCCGCGCTTGAGCGCGTCTTCGCCGGCGGCCTTGCTGCGCAGGTACAGCGAGGGCGCGTCGTGCGCCACGCCGAGCGCGCTGACGTGCAGCAGGCGCGGCACGCCCGCGGCGCGGCAGGCCTGCACGATGCGCTGCGGCAGCGCGACGTGAACGCGCTCGAAGTCGCGCGCGCTGCCGTGCAGGATGGCCACCAGGTTGATCACCGCGTCGTGGCCGGCCAGCACGCGCGCGAGCGCGGCCTCGTCGTGCACGTCGCAGGACACCGGCTCCACCGTGGGCAGGTGGCGGATGGCGTTGGCATGCGGCAGCCGCCGCGTCGGCACCGTGACGCGGCCGCCGGGGCTGCGCTCGACGAGGCGCTCGCACACGGCGCGGCCGACGAAGCCGCTGCCGCCCAGCACGACGATGCGCCGCATCACGGCAGCTCGCGGTCGGCCGCCGGCGCGTTGGGGTCGCGCGGGCCGATCGGCGCGCCCAGGCGCGCCTTGAGCGGCGCGCTGCTGGCGGCCACGCGATCGCCGAGCACGGCGCTGTAGACGAGCGTGTTGGCGAGCACCTTCTTGACGTAGTCGCGCGTCTCGTTGAACGGGATGCCCTCGACCCAGGCCGCCGCCTCGACCACCGCGCCCTCGCGCCAGCGGCGCGGCCGGCTCGGACCGGCGTTGTACGCGGCGGCGGCCATCACGCTGCTGCCGCTGAAGTCTTCCTTGAGCAGCCTGAGGTAGGTCATGCCGAGCTGCAGGTTGATGTCGCGGTCGGTGATCAGCTCGGGCTTCCAGGTCAGACCCAGCTTGCCCGCCGTCCAGCGCGCGGTGGCCGGCATCAGCTGCATCAGCCCCGACGCGCCGACGCTGGAGCGCGCGTCCATCACGAAGCGCGACTCCTGGCGGATCAGGCCGTAGACGTAGGCCGGGTCGACGCCGACCTCGCGCGCGCGCGCCAGCACCTGCTCGCGGAAGGGCGTGGGGTAGCGCTGCGCGACGTCGATCTCGGCGCGGCTGCGGTCGCTCGTGTTGATGCAGCGGTCCCACACCTCGTGCTGGCAGGCCAGCGCGGCGGCGGCGATGAGGTCGCGGTCCTCGAGGCCACGCAGCGAGTAGTTCCACTCGCGAACGCCCTCGCTGCGCAGGCCGAGCGCGATCAGCTGCAGCGCGCGCGTGAGCCCGGGGTGCTCGCGCATCGCCGCGCGTTCGCCCTCGGTGGGCGGCGGCGGCGCCGGCGGCAGCACGGCGCGCCGGCCGAGCTCCTCGAGCGCGAGCTGGCCGTAGAAGTGCAGCGGCGAGGCGATCGACTCGAGCGACAGGCGGGCCAGCGCGCGCGCGCCCTCGCCGTCTTCGCCTTGCCGCGCCTGCGCCAGCGAGGCGCGCGCCTTCCAGTAGACCCAGGCGGCGTCGCGCTGCTCGGCGCCGCTCATGGCGTCGATCGAGCGCACCAGCAGCGTCCAGCGCTGGCGGTCGGCGGCCGGCAGGCGCAGCGCGGCGCGCGCGTGCCAGGCGAGCATCTCGTCGCTCCACGGCGGCGAGTGCGCGCGGCCGGCGGCGTCCCAGGCCTTCCAGGCGCGCTGCACGTGCTCGGCGGCCTGCGCATGCAGCCTGAAGGCCGACTGGCGCGCCACGCCGGCCCAGGCGTGCGCCGCGTCGGCCGCGGCCAGGCGCTGCGCGAAGTGCTGCTCGAGCTGCGCCACCGCGGCGTCGACGTCGGTGGCGGCCAGGCGCCAGAGCGCGAACACGGCGACCTGCGGATAGCCGTGGCGGCCGGCCGGGGCGTCGCGCCGCTCGCGCAGCACGCGCGCCGGGTCCTTGAACACGGCTTCGATCTCGGCGGCGAGCGCGGGCGCGATCAGCGCGGCCGCGGCACGCGCCGCGCGCGGGCGGTTGGCGTCCACCGACAGGCGCACCTCGTGCCACACGTCGTCGGCCGTCAGCAGCTTGGCCTCGTACAGGGTCTGGCCGAGCAGCTGGCAGCCGTCGTCGGTGTCGCGCTGCGCGAACCAGGCGGCGCGCGCGGCCTGGCGCACGTCGATCCCGTCGAGGTGCTGCGTGAGCAGCGCGTAGCAGGCGACCTCGCGGTCGTCGTTCATGCGAAAGCGCGGGTGCTCGGCGCGGAACAGAGCCCAGTCGCGGCGCTTGCCCAGCTCGAGCAGCCAGTCGTTGCGCAGCCGGTCCTCGACGTAGGTGCCGCCCCAGCGCGCCCAGAAGGCGTCGAGATCGGCCTGCTGCGCCTCGGCCAGGCGGTTGTTCAGCTCCCAGTACTCCACCCACTGCGCGAGCGGATGCTGGGCCTGGTTCACGGCGCCGCGCAGGCGCGCCAGTGCGGCCTTGTCGCGCGTGCGGAAGGCCTCGCGCGCCTGCACGACGAGCTCGTCGCCCTGGGCCGCGGCCTGCGCCACCTGGCCCGCCTGCCCCGCTTGCGCGCGCACCTTCGGCGCCGGCGCGGCCACCACGGCCACCGCCAGCGCCAGACCGGCCAGGGCGGTGAGGCGGCGCTTCATGTAAGCCAATGTAGCGGCCGTTCGCGCTTGCATACCGTGGAATTTAGCGCAGGGATACGACGCTTCTCTCATGCCACCTCAAGCAGGGGATTGGATCGCCGCGCGCGTGGCCGCGGCCTCGCCGAGCACCCAGTCTTCGAAGGCCGCCAGCGCGGCACGTTCCCGCCGCGCCGGCCAGCGCACCAGCCAGTACGCGAACGGCGAGGCGAGGCGGCCCGCCGGGCCGAAGGGCTCGACGAGTTCGCCGCGCTCGAGCGACTCGCGCACGAGGCCCATGCGCGCCAGCGCCAGGCCCTGTCCGGCCAGCGCGCCCTGCACCTGCTGGTAGGTGAAGTTGAGGTAGATCCAGCCGCGCGGCTCGGTGCGCGGCGGCGCCTTGGCGTCGAGCCAGTAGCGCCAGCTCAGGTACTGCGCGCTCGGGCGGTGGTCGTCCTCCTCGAGCAGCGTGTGGCGCACGATGTCGGCGGGCCGGGCGAGCGGGGTCTTCTCCAGCAGCGCCGGGCTCGCCACCGGGGTCAGCACCTCGCCGAACAGCTCGCTCGATCCGGTCGGTGCGTCCTCGGGCAGGCAGTAGCGCAGCGCGAGGTCGACCTCGGGGTCGTCGAGCGCGGCCAGGCGGTCGTAGGCCGAGATGCGGATGTCGATGTCCGGGTGCAGGGCCTGGAAGCCGGCCAGCCGCGGCAGCAGCCACAGCGAGGCGAACGAGGCGAAGGTGGTCACCGCCACCGGCTGGCGGTGCTGGCTGGTGCGCAGCTGGCGCACCGTGGCGTCGAGCTGCTCGAGGAAGGGGCCGACCACGCGCAGCAGCGCCGCACCGGCGCTGGTGAGCTCGACCTTGCGCGTGCCGCGCGCGAAGAGCGGCGCGCCGAGCTCGTCTTCGAGGCCGCGGATCTGCCGGCTCACCGCCGGCTGCGTGAGGTGAAGCGTCTCGGCCGCGGCGCGGAAGTTCAGGTGCCGCGCCACCGCCTCGAAGGCCCGCAGGGGGCCGACGGCAAGCGGGCGCTGGCGTGGGACATTCATGCGCGCCGATTATCAATCCGGGCCACCGATTCGATTGGACCGACGGGGTCTTCCTGCCAAGAATCCGGGTCAACCCTGATGAGGTGACCATGAGCATCCAGCATCAAACCGAAAGGCCCTCCGACTGGCAATGGGCGCTCGCCGGCGAGCGCGCCGAGCGCATCGAACCGGCGCGCGAGGCGCGCTGGCTGGTGGTGCGCGACGGCGAGGTCTGGCTCACGCGCACCTGCCAGCGCGGCCAGCCCGACGATCTGTGGCTCGCGCGCGGCGAGCGCGTGCGCCTGCCCGCCGGCAGCGCCTGGGTGATGCAGGGCTGGCCGAGCGCGCGCGTCGAGCTGCTGCTCGAGCCGCCGCGCTTCAGCGCCGCGGGGCTTTCTTCGCTGCTGCGGGCCTGGTGGCAGCGGGCTTCGTTCGCGCCGCGCTGGGCCTGAGCGGGCGGCGCGGCGGCGCGGCCTTCGCGCCCTTCGCCGCCTTCGCCGCCTTCGCCGCCTGCGCCGCCAGGGCCGCCTGCAGCGCCAGCCGCCCCCACGGCTGCATCAGCGCCGGCGACTCGAGCGCCTCCGGCGGCACGCTCCAGTAGCTCATCGTGACCGGCGCGCCCTGGCCCTCGTAGACGAAGGGCGCGCAACCGGCCGCCTCGAAGTGCGGCCGCGTGTTCGCATCCACCTTGACGTAGAGCCGCTCGAAGGCGATCAGCGCGACGAACAGGTCGCCCACGTACAGGCCGTGGCCGCCGAACATGGCGCGCGCGCGCACCGCACCGAGCGGCGCCAGCAGCTCCAGGCAATGCGCGACGAAGGGGGATGCCGCGGTTCGTGTCGCCACAGCAGCGACAATACCCGCGTGAGCCCCTCGCTGCCAGAACTGGAGCCCTCGCGCGACAAGAAGGCGTTGCGGCGCCAGTTGCAGGCCGAACGGCTGTCGCTGATCGACCGCCACCAGCGCTCGATGCAGCTGCAGGAGGTGCTGCGCGTGTGGCTGGTCGGGCGCCGCGAGTCGCGCATCGGCGCCTACTGGCCGATCAAGGGCGAGTTCGACGCGCTGCCGGCGCTGTACCGCTGGAGCGAGGCCCACGCGCAGCGCCGCATCGGCCTGCCGGTGATCGAGCGCGAGACCAAGCAGCTGCGCTTCCACGTCTGGTACCCGGGCTGCGAGATGGAGGAGGACGCCTACGGCATCCCCAAGCCCAAGGACACCGAGGCCTTCCACCCCGAGCTGCTGCTCGTGCCCTGCGTCGGCTATGGCCCGCGCGGCCTGCGCCTGGGCTACGGCGGCGGTTTCTACGACCGCACGCTGGCCACGCTGCAGCCGCGCCCGGTGACGGTGGGCCTGGCCTTCTCGAACGGCCACGTGCCCTGGCTCGAGGCCGAGGCGCACGACGTGCCGCTCGACGCCATCCTCACCGAAGAAGGCCCGGCCTGGGAACGCCGCAGCTGACCGGCCGCGAAGGAGACCCCGATGTTGAACCCCAGCTCCCTGGCTGCCGCCATCGACCACGCAGTGCGCGACGTCACGCCGCAACTGATCGCCTGGCGGCGCGACCTGCACCAGCACCCCGAGCTCGGCAACCGCGAGACGCGCACCGCGGGCCTGGTGGCCGCGCACCTGCGCGCCCTTGGCCTGGACGAGGTGCGCACCGGCGTCGCGCACACCGGCGTGGTCGGGCTGCTCAAGGGCGGCCGACCGGGCCCGGTGGTGGCGCTGCGCGCCGACATGGACGCGCTGCCCGTGGCCGAGCAGGTCGACCTGCCTTTCAGAAGCCAGGCGCGCGCGCACTACAACGGCGAGGACTGCGGCGTCATGCACGCCTGCGGCCACGACGCCCACACCGCGATCCTGATGGCCGTGGCCAGCGTGCTCGCGAGCCAGCGCGAGCGCCTGGCCGGCAGCGTGAAGTTCATCTTCCAGCCCGCCGAGGAAGGCCCGCCCGACGGCGAACGCGGCGGCGCCGAGCTGATGATCGAGCAGGGAGCGCTCGCGAACCCCGAGCCGGAGGTGATCTTCGGCCTGCACGTGATCTCGATGCTGCCCTCGGGCGTGATCGGCACGCGCGGCGGCCCGCTGATGGCGAGCGCCGACCGCCTGAAGCTCACCGTGCGCGGCCGCCAGACGCACGGCGCGGCGCCGTGGCGCGGCGTCGACCCCATCGTCACCGCGGCGCAGGTGGTGCTCGGGCTGCAGACGCTGGTGAGCCGCGAGCTCGACATCACGCACGAGCCGGCGGTGCTGTCGATCGGCGCCATCAAGGGCGGCATCCGCGACAACATCATCCCCGACGAGGTGCGCCTGCTCGGCACCATCCGCACCTTCGACGAAGGCATGCGCAGCTTCATGCACGAGCGCATCACCGAGGCCGCGCAGGCCATCGGCAAGGCCGCGCGCGCCGAGTGCGAGGTGTGCATCGAGCGCGGCTACGACGTGACCATCAACGACGTGCAGCTCACCGAGAAGATGCTGCCCACGCTCAAGCGCGTGGCCGGCGCCGAGAAGGTCCGTCACATCGCCAAGGTCACCGGCTCGGAGGACTTCAGCTGCTTCCAGCAGGTGGTGCCGGGGCTCTTCATCTTCCTCGGCGTGACGCCGCCCGAGCGCGACGCCGACACGGCCGAGCCCAACCACTCGCCGCGCTTCGTCGTCGACGAAGGCGCGCTGCCGCTGGGCGTGCGCGCGCTTGCCCACCTGGCCTGCGACTGGCTCGAGGCGGGCGAGCAGCAACGCCGCTTCGAGTAGCAGTTCGCGCGCGCTCAAGTTCGGCGCCGATGCGCCGAATACGCGCGTTCTTTTCTGCCTGTTCGGCCGGACAAGCCTCGGAAAACGAGGCCTAAAGCTTCGCAGCCGGGCGTCGAAAACCGCCTCAACGCGTTCGAGAAATCGTGACGCGGGGTCCGGACCCCAAGGCTTGGCAGTGCTGAGACGACAAAGGCCCGGGCGGGAATGCAGGCAGGCGCGGTGCGAACCGACATCAGCGTCCGCACCCTGTCTGCCCGGCACATGCCTGTGGGCTTTTTTCAGATTTAGGAGCTTTCGATGCCTCAGACCATCAACACCAACCTGGTTTCGCTGAACGCCCAGCGCAACCTCACGACCAGCCAGAACCTGCTGGCCACCTCGATGCAGCGCCTGTCCTCGGGCCTGCGCGTCAACAGCGCCAAGGACGACGCCGCGGGCCTGGCCATCGCCGAGCGCATGAGCGCCCAGGTGCGCGGCATGAACGTCGCGGTGCGCAATGCCAACGACGGCATCTCGCTGGCGCAGACGGCCGAAGGTGCGCTCGGCAAGGTCGGCGACATGCTGCAGCGCATGCGCGAACTGGCGGTGCAGGCCGCCAACGGCACCAACACCGCCGACGACCGCGACAGCCTGAACGACGAGTACCTCGAGCTGGCCCGCGAAGCCGCGCGCACGCTCGGCGGCACGCAGTTCAACGGCCAGGACATCCTCGCCGCGACGACCGACTTCGTGTTCCAGGTGGGTGCCAACACCGACACCCAGCTCGACCAGATCACGGTCACCGCGTTCGACTGGACGACCGAAGCCGACATCACCGGCGCCATCGGCACCGCCGTCGGCACCGACCCGACGCAGGTCATCTCGGGCGCCGACGGCACCAACGCCACGGCCGCCATCGACGCCATCGACGCCGCCATCGACGCCGTGAGCGCGCAGCGCGCCACCTTCGGTGCCACGCAGAACCGCTTCGAGAGCGTGATCGCCAACCTGATGGTCGCGTCGGAGAACCAGGCCGCCGCGCGCAGCCGCATCATGGATGCCGACTACGCCAGCGAGACGGCCAACCTGTCGCGCGCCAGCATCCTGCAGCAGGCCGGCAACGCGATGGTCGCGCAGGCCAACCAGCTGCCCCAGCAGGTGCTCGCCCTGCTGCGCTGATCGTCCTCCCCGGGGATCTCACGGCTCACGACGGGCCCGCCGGCAACGGCGGGCCCGTCGTCCTTGGCGGGGCGGAAATGAGCGCCCTTGCGCGCCCTTTTCGGGGCACCGGCCGCCGGCGGCCGTCGGCACACTGCCCGACAGCGCTTCGGTCCGTCGGCGGTCGAATCGCACTGCCGCAACCGACAAGGAGAGCCCGCCGTGCCCCAGACCATCAACACCAACCTGGTTTCGCTGAACGCCCAGCGCAACCTCACCACGAGCCAGAGCTCGCTCGCCACGGCGATGCAGCGCCTGTCCTCGGGCCTGCGCGTCAACAGCGCCAAGGACGACGCCGCCGGTCTGGCCATCGCCGAGCGCATGCAGACGCAGGTGCGCGGCATGAACGTGGCGATGCGCAACGCCAACGACGGCATCTCGATGGCGCAGGTGGGCGAAGGCGCGCTCGGCAAGGTCAGCGACATGCTGCAGCGCATGCGCGAGCTGGCGGTGCAGGCGGCCAACGGCACCAACACGCCGGAAGACCGCAACAGCCTCAACGACGAGTACCTGCAGCTGGCGCGCGAAGCCGCGCGCACGCTGGCCGGCACCCAGTTCAACGGCCAGAACATCCTGGCCACCACCGCGACCTCGACCTTCCAGGTCGGCGCCAACACCGACGTCAACCTCGACCAGATCACCGTCACCGCGTTCGACTGGACGGCCGAGGCCACCATCACCGGCGCGGTGGGCGCCGCGGTCGGCACCGACCCGACGGTGAACATCACCGGCACCGACGGCACCGGCGCGCTGGCCGCCATCGACGCCATCGACCTGGCGATCGACCGCGTCAACGCGCAGCGCGCCACCTTCGGCGCGGTGCAGAACCGCTTCGAGAACGTGATCGCCAACCTGATGGTGGCCACCGAGAACCAGAGCGCCGCGCGCAGCCGCATCATGGACGCCGACTACGCCGCCGAGACCGCCGCGCTGTCGCGCGCGCAGATCCTGCAGCAGGCCGGCAACGCGATGGTGGCGCAGGCCAACCAGCTGCCGCAGCAGGTCTTGTCGCTGCTCGGCCGCTGAGCCAGAGTCAAGCCAGACTCAAGCCGGCCTCGAGCCGGCCGATAAGGGGCATAAGGGGCTTTAGCGGGCTGTTCGGCGGCGGCTGCCACCGGCCCGGCGAGCCCCTTCCCATTCGGATCGAAGCATGGCCTCCATCACCTCGCTCGGCATCGGCAGCGGCATCGACATCAACAGCATGGTCAGCCAGCTGGTGGCGCTGGAGCGCCGGCCGCTGGAGCAGATGCGCAGCGAGGCCAAGCGGCTGGAGACCCAGGTCTCCTCGCTCGGCAAGATGCAGAGCCTGATGGCGGCGCTGCAGGACGCGGCCAACGCGCTCAACGGCAACTCGCTGTGGACCCGTTCCACCGCCACCTCGAGCGACGACAGTGCGGTGAGCCCGGTGGGCGGCAGCAACGCCGCACCCGGCAACTACGTCGTCAGCGTGAGCACGCTGGCGGCGCCGCAGACGGTGGCCTCGGGCCTGGCCTTCGGCGCCGCCACCGACCTCGTCGGCGAAGGCACGCTGACCATCGACATCGGCCGCTGGAGCACCGGCGCGGCCGCCTTCACGGCCAAGCCCGACACCACGCCGGTCAGCGTGACCGTGAGCGCCACCGACACGCTGCAAACCCTGCGCGACAAGATCAACGCCGCCGACGCCGGCGTGCAGGCCAGCATCGTCACCGACGCCAGCGGCGCCCGCCTGGCCCTGCGCAGCAGCGCCAGCGGCGCCGACAACGGCTTTCGCGTCACGGCCAGCGACGTCGACGGCAATGCCATCGACGACGCCGGCCTGTCGCGCGTGGCCTTCGACCCGCCCTCCGGCACCACCGGCATGCTCTACAGCCAGCCGGCGAGCAACGCGGTGGCCACGGTCAACGGCATCACCGTCGAGTCGGCGAGCAACGAGCTCAGCGGCGTCATCGAGGGCATCACGCTGCGCCTGCGCAAGACCACCGCGGCGCCGGTGGACCTGGCGGTGGCGTCCGACCGCGAGGCCGTCAAGACCGCCATCCAGGCCTTCGCCGACGCCTACAACGAGCTGGCGCGCTACATCGGCGAGCAGACCAAGTACGACGCCGGCACACGCGTCGGCGGCCCGCTGCAGGGCGACAGCGCCGTCACCGGGCTGATCGGCCGGCTGCGCGGCCTGATCGGCCAGACCAGCGGCGCGGCGGCCGGGCTGTCGCGCCTGTCCGACGTCGGCCTGCAGCTGCAGCGCGACGGCACCCTCAAGGTCGACGGTGCCCGCCTCGACAGCGCGCTCGGCAACCTCGCCGAGCTGAAGAAGGCCTTCGCCAACAACGACACGCTGGACCCCGCCAACAACGGCTTCGCGCGCCGCTTCGCGGCGCTCGCCACGCAGGTGCTGGGCGTCGACGGCAGCCTGACCACGCGCAGCGAAGGCCTCAAGAAGCTGATCAGCGCCAACACCGCCAAGCAGGAGCGGCTGGAGGACCGCGTCGAGCGCTTCCGCGAGCGCCTGGTGCGCCAGTTCACCGCGATGGACGCCAACCTCTCGCGCCTGCAGGCGCTGCAGAGCTACGTGTCGCAGCAGCTCGCCGCGCTGCAGCCCAAGTCCGAGTCCTGAAGGCGCGCGCGGCGCGGCGCCGAATGCGGCGCACCGCACACGCCGCCGGCGCTCAAGTGGTGCAGGGGCGCACCGATAACAGGGCCATCACAACGCTCTGCCGACCGCCCCGATGTTCAGCGCCTCGCCCGCCCTTCGCCGAACCGACCCGCGTTCGGCCGCCTTCGCCGCCGGCGGCCTGTACCGCCAGGTCGGCGTGGAATCGCAACTCGCCGGCGGCGCCACGCCGCACCGCCTGGTGGCCATGCTCTTCGAAGGCTTCATGGAGCAGCTGGCGATCGCCCGCGGCGCGCTGCGCGACGGCCAGCCGGTCATCAAGGGCGAGGCCATCGGCCGCGCCGTGCGCATCGTCGAGGAAGGCCTGCGCGCCGGGCTCGACCTGCGCGCCGGCGGCACCCTGGCGCGCGACCTCAACGACCTGTACAGCTACCTCAGCCTGCGCCTGACGCACGCCAACCTGCGCAACGACGAGGCCGCGCTCGACGAGTGCCAGCGCCTCGTGTTGCCGCTGCAGGAGGCCTGGACCGCCATCGGCGCCGAGGCGGCCGTCGCACGATGACCCCGATCGCCTGCAAGTCCATGGACCCGCAACTGCTCACCTACTACGAGGCCATCGAGCGCGCCAGTGCCGAGATGCTGAGCGCCGCGCGCGCCGGCGACTGGGACCAGGTGGTCAAGCTCGAAGGCGCCTGCGTGCTGCTGATCAGCCAGCTCAAGCAGGCCTCGGACGCGCTGGTCGCCGGCGAGGCGGCCGCGCCCACCGCGACGGCCGCGGCGCGCGAGAAGAGCCGCATCATGCAGCGCATCCTGGTCAACGACGCCGAGATCCGCCAGCTCGCCGAGCCCTGGCTGGCCGACCTCGACGAGACGCTGGCCGGCCGCCGCGGACGCACCCTGCACTGAAAGAGCGAGGCGCCGCCCGTGCTGCACACGCGACCCGCAGAACTCGACGCCGCCGGCGGCCCCGACCCCTGGGCCGAGTTCCGTGTCGGCCACCCCGGCGAACGCGCCGCGCTGCTGCGCCAGCTGCAGCAGGCCAGCGTGCCGATCATCCTCAACGGCGCCGACGGCGGCGCCCTCGGCGCCACGCTGTGGACGAGCGACGACACGCGGCTCACCTTCAGCGTCGACGCGCGCTCGCCCGAGCTGCCGCGCCTGCTGCAAGGCGACGAGGCAGTGGCGGTGGCCTACCTCGACAACATCAAGCTGCAGTTCGACCTGCACGGCCTGGTGCTGGTGCGCGGCCACGCCACCACCACGCTGCAGGCGGCGATGCCGGCCGAGATCTACCGCTTCCAGCGCCGCAGCAGCTATCGCGTGCGGCCCGGCGAGCGCGCCAGCCCGCGCGCGCGGCTGCGCCACCCGGCCATCCCCGACATGCAGCTGGCGCTGCGCATCCTCGACGTGAGCATCGGCGGCTGCGCGCTGTGGCTGCCCGACGACGTGCCCGCGCTGCAGGCCGGCACCGTGATCGCCGACGTGCAGGTGGAGCTCGACGCAGCGACGCGTTTTGCCGCCACGCTGACGCTGCAGCACCTCGGCTCGCTCGGCAGCGGCGGGCGCGGGCTGCGCGCCGGCTGCGAGTGGCAGCTCGCGGCGGGCGCCGAGCGCGTGCTGCAGCTGTGGATCGACCAGGCGCAGAAGCGCCAGCGCCTGCTCGCCAAGGCCTGAAGCGGCGGCGGTCCATGCGTGCACGCGGCTTCACGCTCGTCGAGCTGATGGTGGTGCTCGCGTTGGCCTCGCTGCTCGTCGCCACCGCCTGGCCGAGCTACCGTGCGCAGACGCTGCGCGCGGCGCGCGCCGACGCGGTGGACGCGCTCACCCGGCTGCAGCTGGCGCAGGAGAAGTTCCGCGCCGCCCACGGCCTGTACAGCGGCGACCTGGCCCAGCTTGGCGGCGCGCGCAGCCGGCTCGGGCACTACGCGGTGTCGCTGAGCGCCAGCGGACCCGACTCGTACGTGGCCCGCGCCAGCGCCCTCGGCGCGCAAGGCGACGACGCACGCTGCGCCGTGCTCACGCTCGAGGTGGACCAGGGCCTCGGCCGCATCGGCCCGAGCCCGCAGTGCTGGAACCGCTGAACGCGGCGCCGCAGCGGGGCAGCACGATGAACACCGACGCGGGCACCAGCGTGGGCACCCGGCAGCGCCGGCGCGGCCTCACGCTGATCGAACTGCTCATCACGCTCGGCGTGCTCGCGGTGCTGGCCACGCTGGCGGTGCCCTCGATGGGCAGCCAGCTCGACCGCCACCGCCTAGTGGCCGCCGCCGAGGCGCTGGCCGCCGACCTCGGCGAGGCCCGCTTCGAGGCCGCGCGCCGCGGCCAGACGCTGCACGTGGAGCTGCACGGCGGCAGCGCGTGGTGCTGGTCGTTCGGCAGCGCGCCGGGCATGCCCTGCGGCCAACGCGGCGGCGGCGTGCTGCGCCAGGTGACCGCCGACGACCACCGCGGCGTGCTGCTGCAGACCAGCGGCAGCGTCGCCTTTGCCGCCGACGGCCGGCCGCAGCAGCCGCTGGGCGCCGAGCTGCAATCGCGCAGCGGACGGCTGCGCGTGGCGCTCGGCGCGGCCGGCCGCGCCCGCGTCTGCGACCCCGACGGCACCTTCACGCGCGTGTTGCGCTGCTGAGCGTTGCTCGGCGCGACTGGCGCCGCGCCGCCGCCGGCCGCGTCGCGCGGCCACACCCCTCGCCGCCCGGTCCGCCCAAGGGCGGCGCGTTTCGATGCGTTACGCTCACCGGCATGCCCCGGGCCCCGCTCCCGTCCCCGCGATGACCGCGCTGCTCGCCGGCGCCACCGGCCTGGTCGGCCGCGAGATCGCCCGCCAGTGGCAGGGCAAAGGACGGCTGCACCTGCTGACGCGGCGGCCGCTGCCCGCACCGGCGCCCACGCACAACGTGCACGTGGTCGACTTCGAGGCGCTGCCGCCGCTGCCGCACGCCGACGAGGCCTACTGCTGCCTGGGCACCACGATCAGGGCCGCCGGCTCGCCGCAGGCCTTCCGCGCCGTCGACCACGACGCCGTGCTCGCCTTCGCGCGCGCCGCGCGCGACGCCGGCGTCAAGCGCTTCGCCGTGGTGTCGGCGCTCGGCGCCGATGCGAACTCGCGCAGCTTCTACAACCGCGTCAAGGGCGAGATGGAGGTCGAGCTGGCGCGCGTCGGCTTCGCCAGCCTCGTCGTCGCGCGGCCTTCGCTGCTGGTCGGCGACCGCGCCTCGCTCGGCCAGTCGGCGCGCACGGGCGAAGCGATCGCCCTCGCGCTGACGCGGCCGCTCGGTGGCCTGATCCCCAAGGCCTGGCGCCCGATCGAGGCCGCGCGCGTGGCGCGCGCCATGCTGCGCGCGCTCGCCGAGGCCGCGCCCGGGCTGCACGTGCTGTCGTCGGGCCGCATGCAGGATCTCGGCGCGGGCACCGGCGCATGAAGATCACCTTCCTCGGCGGCGCCGACGGCGTGACCGGCTCGCGCCACCTCGTCGACACCGGCAGCGAACGCATCCTGCTCGACTGCGGCCTGTTCCAGGGCTGGAAGCTGCACCGCGAGCGCAACTGGACCTTCCCCGACGCACTGGCCGATCTCGACGCCGTGGTGCTGAGCCACGCCCACCTGGACCACAGCGGCTGGCTGCCGGTGCTGGTGCGCCACGGCTGGCGCGGCCGCGTCTACGCGCACCCGGCGACGATCGACCTCGCCGGCGTGCTGCTGCTCGACAGCGCGCACCTGCAGGAAGAAGACGCGCGGCGCGCCAACCGCTACGGCTACGCGCGCCACGCCAAGGCGCTGCCGCTGTACACGCAGGCCGAGGCGCGGCGGGCGATGGCGCTGGCCACGCCGCTGCCGCCCGGGCGCGAGCTGCGCATCGGCGCGAGCCGCATCACGCTGGCGCCGGCCGGCCACCTGCTCGGCGCCTGCTCGGTGCACCTGCGGCACGGCACGGCGGACGGCGAGACCCTGCTGTACTCGGGCGACCTCGGCCGCGCCGACGACCTGCTGATGCCGCCGCCCGAGCCGCCGCGCGCGGCGCGCACGCTGCTCGTCGAGTCGACCTACGGCAACCGCACGCACCCGACTGAAGACCCGGCGCCGCGACTGGCCGCCATCGTCGAGCAGACCGTGTCGCGCGGCGGCTCGGTGCTGCTGCCTGCCTTCGCGGTGGGGCGCGCGCAGGCGCTGCTCCTGGTGCTGCAGCGCCTCAAGCGCGCCGGTGCACTGCCGCACGGGCTGCCGATCTTCCTCGACAGCCCGATGGCCACCCAGGCGACCGCGCTCTACACGCAGCACCGGCGGCTGCTGCGCGTGCCGGCGCGCGAGACGGCCGCGCTGCTCGACGGCGTGCGCGTGGTCGCCGACGCCACGGCGTCGATGCGGCTGTCCAACGCGCGCTACCCGCGCATCGTCATCTCCGCCAGCGGCATGGCCGCCGGCGGGCGCGTGCTGCACCACCTCAAGGTGATGGCGCCGGAGCCGCAGCACGCGGTGGTCTTCGCCGGCTACCAGGTCGGCGGCAGCCGCGGCGCGCGCCTCGTGGCCGGCGAGCGCGAGGTCAAGATCCACGGCCAGATGGTGCCGGTGCGTGCCGCGGTGCATTCGCTCGAAGGCTTCTCGGGCCACGCCGACCGCGACGGCATCGTCGGCTGGCTGCGCGCGCTGCGCGAGCCGCCCGAGCGCACCTTCGTCGTGCACGGCGAGCCCGACGCGTCGGACGCGCTGCGCTGCGCGCTGCAGGACCGCCTGGGCTGGAACGGCGTGCGCGTGCCGGGGCACGGCGAGACGGTCGACCTGGCGCGCTCCTGAGGCGCGCGGCCCGGGGCGACCAGCGTGGACGAGGCGACGCGCGCGACGGCCACCGGCATCGCGGTGGCGCTCGGCTGCGGCCTGCTGATCGGCCTGGAGCGCGAGCGCCGCAAGCGCGCGCGGCGCGGCGTGCGCGCGGCCGCCGGCATCCGCACCTTCACCGTGGTGGCCATCGCCGGCGCGCTGGCGCAGGCGCTGGCGCAGCCGCTGCTCGTCGCGCTCGGCGCCGCGGCGGTGGTGGTGCTGGTGGCCATCGCCTACCGCGCGTCGCGCCAGGCCGCGCTGGCCGGCGGCGGCGAGGACGACGCGGGCCTGACCACCGAGCTGGCCCTCGTCGTCACCTACCTGCTGGGCGTGCTCGCGCTGCCGCAGCCGGGGCTGGCCGCCGCGGTGGCGGTGGTGGTGGCGATGCTGCTCGCGGCGCGCGACCGGCTGCACCGCTTCGCCACCCAGCTGCTCAGCGAGGCCGAGCTGCACGACGCGCTGCTGCTCGCCGCCCTCGCCCTCGTGCTGCTGCCCCTGCTGCCGGGCGAGCCGGTGCCGGCGCTCGCGGGCCTCGCGCCACGCGCGCTGCTGTGGCTGGTGCTGCTGATCCTGCTGCTGCAGGCCGCCGGGCACGTGGCGCTGCGCCTGTTCGGCGCGCGCGCCGGGCTCGCGCTGGCGGGCTTCTTCTCGGGCTTCGTGTCGAGCACGGCGACCATCGCCTCGCTCGGCGCGCGCGCGCGGGCCCAGCCGGCGCACGCGGCGGCCTGCCGCGCCGGCGCCGTGTTCTCGGGCGCCGCCACCTGGGTGCAGGCGATGCTGATGCTGCTGGCGCTGGCGCCGTCGGCGGCGCGCGCCTTCGTGCCCGCGGCGGCGCTCGGGCTCGCGGCCACGCTGGTGGCGGGCGCCTGGCACGTGCGACGGGCGCGGGCGCGGGAGCAGGCCGGGCGCGCCGCATCGTCGGCGCTGCCGCGCTCGGGCGGGCCGCTCAGGCCGCGCGAGGCGGCCATCGTGGCCGCGCTGCTCACCGGCGTGTCGCTCGCCGTGGCCTGGGCGCAGCAGGCCTTCGGCGCGCTCGGCCTGATGGCGCTCACCGCACTCGCCGCGCTCGCCGACGCGCATGCCCCGGTGGCCGCGTTGGCGGCGCTCGCCGGTGCCGGCCAGCTCGATGCGGCGACGGTGCGCGACGGCGCGCTGCTGGCCATCGCCTGCAACACGCTCACGCGCTCGGTGGTGGCCTTCGTCTCGGGCGGGCGCGGCTACGGCGCCGCGGTGGCGCTGTCGCTGTGGCCGGCGCTGCTGCTCGCCGCGCTGCCGGCGGCCTTCTTCAGGTGAACACGCCCTGGCGCAGCCACTTGGTGGCGACCCACTTCTCGCCCGACGTGACCGGCGCACCGCCGTGCAGCGTCTTGGTCGAGGGGTGGGCGCGGTCGTAGCTGAAGAACACCGCGTTGCCGCGCACCGGCGCCACCTCGAGGCCGACGTCGGGGAAGGTGGTGGCGCCGCCGCCCTCGGGCGTGTTGAGGTACATCACCAGCGTGCCCACGCGCTGGCCGCCGCGCTTGAGGATGGTCGGCGTGCCGGGCTGGGCCGGGTCGAAGTAGTCGTAGTGGGGTTTGTAT
>Ga0073934_10004041_pt1 | contig 25237 bp, 30 predicted proteins | sample LarsenN4metaG_FD_76834 | JGI IMG/M metagenome (GOLD analysis project Ga0073934, IMG submission 76834) | Hot spring sediment bacterial and archeal communities from British Columbia, Canada, to study Microbial Dark Matter (Phase II) - Larsen... ... | reverse complement strand
CAGCTCGCAACGGAGCCAACGACGCAAGGGGACACCAAACCCACTCTTCGGCCGATAAATCACGTCCTTCGGCAAGTATGGCTCCATCGCTTTCTTGAAAATCGCTTTGCCAGTGCGGCCCTTCTGTTTTAGATGCGGTGGAATCTGTGTGGCAAACTTCACTAATTCTAAATCGATCAGAGGTACGCGGACCTCAACTCCGACGGCCATGCTGGTCTTATCTGTATAGTTCAAGTTGTGATCGGCCAGGAAATGCTTAGCCTCCAGATACAGCATCCGGTTCAGTGGATCGTGTTCGGCGGGAATTCGCCTCAAATTCTCCCGTAATGGTTGGGCGGTATCGACATCCGCCAATTCGGCCCTCAGCGCGTGTGCATAGAGCGCGCGGCGCACCTCCTCCCCACTCCAATAGAAGTAGGCGATTAAGCGATCCTCTGCCGGCAAATCAGCATGGGCGAATGCCTTGCTGATCCGTCGGACCCACGGATGCCGATGCCCCCAACTCCTGCTCGCATTGCCATTCAGGGCTTGCGTGGCTCCCCGCGCCATCCTCTTCCGCACTCCCTCGGGCAGCCATCCCCACATCCGCTCCATTTTGAGGGCCCAATGACGGCGGTAGCCGGAGAAAACATCATCACCACCTGCACCTGAAAGGAGCACCTTAATGCCATCGTGCCGAGCCTGCTGCGCAATCAAGAGAGCATTAATCGCGGCTGGGTCAGCCTGAGGCTCTTCGAGATGATAGAGTATGCGCTCCAGATACTGGATCACATCGGGCTGGACGTGGATAGCAGTTAGATCGACCCCCAATTGTCTTGCGACTCGTATAGCATAGGGCAGATCCGACGTAATGCCGTCCACGCCTATATCGTTAGTAAACTCGATACTGTAACAGATAGGCCTATAGTCAGGCCGAACTCTACGCATCATCGCCACCACAGCGCTGGAATCAAGCCCACCGGAAAGGAACGCTCCAACTGGCACGTCTGCCACCATCTGGCGCTCGACCGCAGCCTGCAATTGCCTCCGCAACTCGCGAGCAATTTCCATCTCAGACCCTGGCAGATACGTTTGTCCATAGGGCAGCTCATAAAACGTCCACTGCCTGGCAACACGGCCATTGCGCACGATTAGGGCACAACCAGGGGGAAGTTTCTTCACCTGTTTTAGCATGGTGGCAGGCGCTGGCGCCCACAGATAGGCCAAATAATAATGAAGAGCCACATGATCCAAATCCCGTTGCAGATCGGGACACTGCAGAAGTGCCTTTAACTCGGAGGCAAACAAGAATCCGCTCGAAGTTTCCGTATAGTAAAGCGGCTTTACGCCCAGGCCGTCACGAGCCAAGAAGAGATCTCCAGGTTCTAGACCCTGGGGCTGCCCGGCACACCGTCCGTCATAGATCGCCAAGGCGAAGATGCCGTTGAGCTGCTTCAGCATGTCCGTGCCGGCGTCAGCGTAAAGATGGAGCAGAACCTCTGAATCCGTGTGGCTGTGAAACCGGTGGCCCTTGGCCTCTAACCCACGGCGCAGGTCGCGATAATTGTAAATTTCGCCGTTGTATGTGAGCCAAAGATTCTGCACCTCTCCTCGCCCTGAACCATCACTGCTACACCGTCCGCACGCTGTCGCCATGGGCTGGCGCCCCTCAGCTGATAAATCGATAATCGACAGGCGCCTGTGAGCCAACCCGACCTGCACCTTCGTGCCAGGAAGTAATATCTGCCCTTCATCGTCGGGTCCGCGGTGAGCGATGACGCGGCCCATCGAAGACAACAAATAGGGGTCAAAATGGCCCGAAAACCCAGCTATCCCACACATGCTTCACCAAGTTGTTCCAGCGTGATATGCCGGAACGTGAAGGCAGGCCTTGTATTGACCTTAATCCCCCTAAGTAACCGGGCCTATGCACCGGCACTGGGGGATGAGAGTCATTCGATGTATCCCAGATCCCTCAGCCGACGCTTGACCTCTTCGTCCACATCATCCTTCGTTTCCACGGCAGCTTCAAGCCCGCCGGTGGTGTTAATGAAGGTCTTGAGCTTACGATCCAGCTCGGCTAACTCCGGGGGTGGGACGTCGATAAGATTGGAGAGTTCCCGCGGATCCGTGGGAAGGTGATAGAGCTCCCGCCCGATTAAATGGCCATCTTCATCGAACTCCACAATGTATTTGTAAACGCTGGTCCGAAGGGCGAAGCGCCGGGTTCTCGCCCCGTTGAGACGCCCGAGCACCTCACAGAAGAGATCCAGGTTCACACCGCCTTGGCCTTCGATAAGCGGCATGAGGGAGGTGCCCAGAAAATGGGATGGCGAGGTGAGTTTGAGGAGGTCAAAGACGGTCGGAGCCACATCGATCAGGCGCACCTGTTGGGAAATCATCTCTCCTCTCGGGAGGCCGGGGCCCCACAGAATGAGAGGGACATGCAGCACTTCATCGTAGAGCTGCTTGAGATGGAAGTACCCTGCGTGCTCGCCAAACTCCTCGCCATGGTCAGCCGTGAGCACGATCAAGCTATGATCATAGATACCGAGAGCCTGTAGTTCTTGGATGAGTGCTGCGAAGCAGTCATCCATACAGCGGATCTCGGCATCATAGAGGTCTACGAGGGTTCTCCGCTCCTCTTCGGTGATCGATGCGCCGTGGTGGATCATCTTCTTCCACAGTTTGTGGCGCGCGAGTTTGGAAACCGGCCGTCGGGTGAAGAGATGCTGGTACTGGGCGGGAGGGTGGTAGGGGCCATGGACGTTCATGTAGTGAAGCCACAGGAAGAACCGCCCCCCACGTCTGTGAATCGGCTGACCGTGCTCTCTGATCCAGCGGAAGGCCTTGCGATTGAGCTCATGCCCGGTCAGATATGGTTCGTAACGGAAATAGTTGACGATCCGATGCAAGAAGATCAGCGGCCTCGCCACCCCCAAAGAAAAGTTATCGTCGAAAAAGTCGAAGCCTTTGTCGTGACCGTAAGCGCGCGACAGGAAGGGGTTGGAGTGAAGGCCGGCGGTGACGAGTCCCTGGGCCTTGAGACACTCGGCGATCGTCAGACCCTTGCCGTCCACGTAACCCTCCCCCCCATACATGAGCGGGTAGCTGGAGGTGAAGAGAGAGGGCATCGAGGCCCCCGTATTGGGCCCATGGGCAAAAGCTTGGGTGAAGAGCACGCCGGACTTGGCCAACTCGTCGATCTTCGGGGTCGTCGGTCGCGGGTATCCAAGGCAGCTCAAATGGTCCGCCCTCAACGTGTCCACCGTCACTAAAATGACGTGTTTAGGGTGCATCAAGGCCTCCCAACTCCATTCGTACCGCATGGTGTCATGGCTGTCCATTGTTATCTTCCGGTTTCTTCGCCTGGATCCTAATCAGTAGTTTCCAGGATCTGAGAGGGTGTCTTAAACTCGACTTTGGCCATTTTGGGGTAGGCAGGGAGGCGGAACGTTCCTGATGATCAATGCACGCGGTCAACGTTCACGCGATCAAGGGAAGACGTCCCATGCCACACCTGCCTGCGGAGATCCTCCTGGTTGTGGCGCCCTTTGCGCCACTCGTTTCGGACCGCGTCTGGGTCCATGCGCACACCTTCCTGTTGGGGGCGATACTCGCGCCCGGGCCGCGCACCGTGACGGCGGCCTAGCGGGTCATGGGGTTGGCCATGGCGCGCCATGTGACGAACGATCATCGGGTCTTGAACCGCGCCACGTGGTCAGCCCGCCAGGGCAGTCGGATGCTGCTGGGGTTGCTCCTCACCGTCTGTGTGCCCCCAGGGGCGACGATCGTCCTGGGAGCCGACGACACCGTGGAACGCCGGTTCGGGCGGACGATCAGGGATCAAGGGTGCGATTGGGATGCGGTGCGCTCGACCAAGAAGCATGTCATCCGCTGCTTTGGGCTGAAGTGGGTGTCGATGATGCGCTTGGTCCCCGGGCCCTGGAGCCGGCGTGGGTGGGGCGTTGCCCTGTTTGCCTGCGCGCTGCTGGCCCGAGACGAGGCGCGGCCAGCGCCGGCACCAGACGAGCATCGACTGGGTTCGGCCGATGATCAAACACGTCCGCCGGTGGTTGCCAGACCGCTGGCTGGTGTTGGTGGTGAACGGCGGCTTTGCGGTGGTGTCGCTGGCCCTGACCTGGGTGAAACACCAGGTGACCAGGGTCTCGCGTCTGCGCGGGGATGCCGCATGGCCTCATCCACCAGGCCCCCGCTGCCTGGCACACGCGGCCCCAACCCCTTGAACGGAAAGCGCCAGCGCAGCCTGCAGGAGTGGGCGGTGCGCTCGGACACCCCCTGGGAGACCGTGGAAGTCCACTGGTACGGGGGCCAGCGGAAACCATTGTGGGTCTTCTCGCGGACCGCCCTGTGGGAGACGCCGCGCCAGCCACCAGACGCCATCCGCTATGTCCTCGTAGCCGACCCCGAGGGCACGCTGCGCATGGCAGCATGCTGCTGTCCTGATCTCCAGGCCACACCGGTGCCGATCCTGCCAGGGGTCGTCATGCGCTGGTCGCTCGAGGTGACGTTTGAAGAAAGTCGGGCCCACCTGGGGCTGGAGACCCAGCGGCAATGGTCGGACCGCGCCATTGCACGCACCACCCCCGTCCTGTTGGCCCTCTTTTCCCTGGTGACCGTGCTGGCGCTGAAGCTGGGCCAAGGTGGGCAGATCCCGCTGCCGGTCACCGCTTGGTATCGCAACGCTGACCCCACCTTTGCAGACTGTTTGGCCTTGGTCCGTCGGCATCTCTGGCGCGCCCTCTATGTGGTGCACTCTACTCCGGAGGCAGAGTCAATACAATTTCCACCGGAGGAATTTAACCTCTTAATCCATGGCGTCCCGTTGGCAGCCTGATTGGCCAAAGTCGAGTTAAAAGGATACTATGTAAGCCAGGCGATAGACCATCAGATGGATCATCGCGGCACGAAGCATGGTTTCGCTGGTCGGGGTCAGATACTCATCATCCTTGGACAAGCGGCGGTAGCGGCCTAACCAGGCGCAAGTCCGCTCCACCACCCAGCGTTTCGGCAGGAGCAGGAAGCCCTTGGTCCCCTCGGGCCGCCTGACAATCTCCCGATGGACTTTCCGCCAGGGTCGCAAGGCCCACACCCAGGCGATGAGCTCCCCGGCATACGCCTGATCGGCCCAGAGGAGTCGTAACCGCGAACACGTGTGGCGGAGCACCTCCAGCAGCAGCCTGGCCCCGTCGCGATCTTGCGCATGGCCGGCGGTCACGAGCACCGCGAGGAGGAGCCCGACCGTATCGACGAGGAGGTGGCGTTTGCGGCCCTTGACCTGCTTGGCCGCGTCATCCCCACGGCCCTCCCTTTTTCGGTGGTCTTCACCGTGTGACTATCGAGACTTCCCGCACTGGGCTGGCGGTGCCGGCCTTCGGCCACCCACACCTCGCCGCGGAGCAGGTCATGGATCACTTGCCAGGTGCCGTCGTGCCGCCACGCCCGACAGTCATGGTACACGGTCTGCCAGGGGGTCAGATCATGGGGCAGCATCCGCCACGCACAGCCACTACAGAGGACGGAAAAGATGCCGAGAGTGTTAAAATTTAGATAGATATGGTATGCCCTCCCTCCATGGACAGAGTCGTGGACAGGAGGGAGGGCGTATGATGACTTGTAAAAATTGTCAACAGACTCACACGGTTAAGAACGGATTTGGGCGCGGGAAGCAACGCTATCGATGCCGTGCTTGTGGTTATAATTTTGTGCTGGGTGATGAGCGCCACTCGCACGCCACCGAGGTTACAAAAGCCTTGTGTATTCTCTTATACGCCCTGGGAACAGCCTCGTTTGGCTTTTTGGCCAAACTCTTGGGCGTCTCACGCACCACCACGTATTACGGGATTCGACAAGCGGCTGCCAGCACGGATGAACCGACCATTGCTCCAGATATTCAGGAAATGAAATTTGATGAGATGTGGCCTTTTCTTCAATCAAAAAAAGAAAAGTCTGGATTCTTACAGCCGTGGATCGTCGCACAGGGCGAACCATTGCCTGGGTACTCGGTGGTCGTGATGCTGCAACGTTCCAACGCCTCTATGATAAAGTCAAACATTTAACTGATTGTGTATTTTATATACAGATAACTGGGATGCATTTGCCCAGGTCTTACCCAAAGAGCGTCAGATCATTGGCAACGCATACACCCATGCGATTGACCGAGATAATTCCAAGACGAGCCATTATCTGGCCCGGATGATACGACGGACCAAAGTGGTCTCGAAATCCGAAGACATGATTCATGCCGCATTAAAGTTATGGTGTGCACTTACAGTGCCGGCAATCTTCGCGTACTATCTAGCATTGTTCTTGTCTATCTTTGATTGAACACTAGACACTTTCAATATTTGTTATGAGGCATAATGCCATGGTCGGTACTGTAAACGAAAGTTATGCAGCTGTAATGCTCCCCATTTGTCAAGCGGCTGGCAACTGAGTCCCGTGGCGAGGTGGTATGCGCGTTCAAACTGCCTGGGCGGCTTGTCGCCCAGGGCTGAGTGCAAGTCATGCACGTTGTCGTGCTCGATCCACGTTCCGAGGGCACGGACTCAGGTGAAAGGCCAGGTCCACTCATGCCGCCAGAGGTGCTCCTCTTTCAGCGTGCGCCTCATCCGCTCGGTGTCGGCATTGCCCTTCGGATTGTGATCGCTCGTGAAGGTCTGATGAATGCCCAGCGTGTTGCACGCCCGCCTGCATGCCACCGAGGTGGGTTGACAGCCGTTGTCGCTCATCAGGCGCAGGCCGTTGCCCCGGACCCCCTCAGGAACCTGGTGGTTCACGGCCAGGTCCAGGGCGGCCAGCCAGGGCTGCGCGGTGGAGCGCAGGGCCGCATGGTCTCCCACGATCGTCTTGGTCTACCAATCGAGCACCACGACGCTATTGACCCAGCCCACGTTTTGGACCAGGACCTTGGTCATGTCAATGCCCCACCACTCGTTCGGCCGGGTGGGGTTGGGTTGGCTCCTCGTCGGCGTCCGCTTGGCTTTCAGGCGCTGCCGGGGTGTCACGAGCAGGTGATGCTCCCGCATCAGGCGCAGGATCCGTTTCTGGTTGACCGCCAGCTGCTCGACAAAGCGCAGGGACGCCCAGCTCCGGCGGTATCCCCAGCAGGGGTGCTCCGCCTTCAGGGCCTGGAGACGTTCGAGCCGCCCTTCGTTGCGCGGCACGACCCGCAGCGAGGGTTGCCGACTCCTCCCAGTCCCGCGTCGCTTTTTTTAACTCCAGGGTGAGCTCGCCCACCAGCGTGTTCACCCGGGCATGCTCGCGGGCCCGCCGCGCTTCGCGTTGGCTCTGCTCATGGACCTCAAAGGCTTTGGGCGCATGGGCCAGCAACTGGTCGCGCCACTGATCATACTGGGCCTGGCTGCTCTGGTGCTCCGCGCATAGCTCGGCCACGGGCTTGCCCTTGAGACCTTCAAGCACCATCATGGCTTTGGTGTTGGCATCCCATTTTCTACGTTGCATGGCTGACCTCCTTCTGTGTCAGCCACAGTATACTCAATTCCAGGGACCCTTGGCTTAATGGGGAGCAGTATACAGACCACAACACGTTTCCATGATGGTGTCGCGAATCCCGTCTTTGAAGAGGCGGATCTTGTCTTTCACGATCCGATAACGTTTCACCCCGCCAATCGCGTGTTCAATACGAATCCTGATCGACGAGATACGACGATTGGTCGCTTTCTCAGGGGGCGTGAGTTCACCCCCACGGGGTTTTTTCTTCGGTTGAACGATGGTGATGTCGTTGAGCACAAAACCCTGGAAGCCCATATCTTGGTAGAGGCAACTGCCAGGTGGCAGGCTATAGCCTGCCAGATCCGCGACACTTTTATCATGCACATCGCCTTCATATGTGGCACTCAAGAAGCAAATGTGACAGGTCTCATTGATCACGAGCAGGTTTTTCACCGTGTGGCACTTCTTCTTGCCACTGTAATGGTCTTGTTGTTCTTCTGGATCTGTTGGGCGGTGGATGGGGCGTTCAGTACCATCATGCCAAAAAGGGGGGTAGAAGGGACGTCCTTGGTCTGTTTGCTTGCAAGGAGTGTCGCTAACTCGGCAGCCGTGCGGGCCGGCAGCAGGTCCTACTGCGCTAAGGCCTGATTCAACACCGTATGGAGGAGATGAAGCCACTTATTGGCATGCGATTGGGACATCCCAAAGAGTTGCCCTTGCACTTCTTGGATGGGATTCTGTTTAAGGTAGGTCAGAATAAACAGCAACTTATCAGCCATCGTCGGTAAAGGAGAGGTGTCATACGCACTATAACGCCGGCTCGTGCGCGGGTGTCCATCAATGGTATGCTCTTGCATATAGGTCAGAAACGCGTGTTCGAAATGCGGCAGGAGGGCCGTGAATTCTGCTTGGGTTAAGCCGGTCATGGCCCGTAGACTCCCGGCCCGTTGGGTGACCTCGTCATAGCTGGGCATAGACACCTCCAGTACTCGGGGTTTGGTCGTTGGGCCATGATACCCCACAAACTTTGATAATGTCTACTCTCAAGATGCCATTGAGGATTGCCCGCTTGGGCTGTTCCTCCGGCCGCCCGCCGGGCTTGACGTGGGGAACATAGGGGGCAATCACGGCCCATTCCTCGTCAGTCAAGTCACTCCGATAAGGTTTGCGAGCCTTCGCTGGCGCGGCTTCCAGGGCAGTCGACCTCCCGCAAGGGCGGGAGAAGGATTCGGAGCCGTGCTTCCATGCTAGCCGATGGTATGACACCAGGCAAACTTTTCAGACACCCTATTAGGCAGCCCTCCCGGTAAGATCTTGCATCAGGGGAAGGGCTCCGGGATTTTTTCGAGGTCCTCCAAGGCGAGGAAGAACGGCGAAAACTCTCTGCGCTACCACCAGAACAGTCGGCGAAGATCCAGGATCGAGGCATGGCGCTTCCGACGATTCCATGCCGGTTGGCTCCACCACCTCCGGGCCTCCCAGGCCTGGTCCAGGCGCGACATTCCTCCATCCCCAGGTGCTGCTTGTGCTCGCGGAAGCCATCCTCTTGCCGGAAGCGCGCCGCCCAGATTGCCACCACCTGGGCGGCCGACAACTCGAGGGCCGACGTGACTAGAAACCAGGGCTGCTCATAACCAGCCATTTCGACCACCAAGACGTGCACAGGGACCTCCGGGCCACTCACGGCCCAGCGATACCGGAACTGCTTGTAGCGGAAAGGGTGCAGCCGGCCATAGACCTATGCCCGACTCCGAACAATGGCCGTTGACTCGCATCACGCGTCTGACCGCCACTGGCCAACGGCAGCACCTTGCCGACGGCTACGAACAGCTGGAGCGCTTGAGCGCGAAGGTGGCCGGCCACAGGTTTGCCTGGACCGAACGGCGGTTGGTGGTGCGCTCGCGCTAGCTAGCCCGGGCCAGGGCGGCGGCGTTGCGCACCCGCCTGGCCAAGGCGCAGGCCGCGGTGACCGCGCTCAACGAGCAGGGGCGGGGTAAACAGCGGGTGACTGAGCGGGCCGCGCTGCAGGCTGGCCGTGGAGGCGATCCTGACCCGGTACCGGGTGCAGGGCCTGTGGCGGTGCCCTATACCGAATGTGTGCACACGCGCCGGCTGCGGCGCTCTGGCAGTCAACCCACGACGGGGCAGGTCAAGCGCGACCTCCGCGTCAAGGACCGCGGCGACCGTCAGGCGGTGGCCACCGCCATCGGCCGGCTGGGCTGGCGGGGCTATGCCACCCACGCGCCGTCAGACCAACGCTCGCGGGCGCAGGCGGTGCTGGCCTACCGCAGCCAATACCTGGTGGAGACCGACTTCGGCCGCCTGAAGGGGCACCCTCTGTCCGTGACCCCGCTGTATCTGGAGCGGGACGATCATGCGACCGGGTTGATCCGGCTGCTGTCGGTGGGCTTGCGAGTCCTGACGCTGCTGGAGTTTGTGGTCCGCCAACGCTTGGCCGCCACCTGAACGGTGTTGGCGGGGCTGTATGCCGGGAACCCAAAACGGGCGACGGCTCGAGCCACGACCGAGCGCCTGCGCAAAGGCTTTGGAGGCCTGCCCCTGACGATTATCCGACAAGGGCGCCGCCAGCACGATCATCTGACATCCCTCTCCCACGTGCAACGACACATTCTCGCGCTCTTAAACTTCCCGGTGGACATTTATACGAGGCTGTGTCACGATTCTCGCAAACCACTCTAAAAATGAGCGAACCGTCCGATTACAGTTTTACCTTGTCACGTTCCCCACAACCTGATTGGAATTCCCAATGACCTCGAGGCGGCCTCCTTCAACGACATTACCCTCGATTTGCCCTCCAGAAGCCCGCAGCATGACTTGCCGACCGCCACTAATGCGATTCCCCTTAAACACCAATCCGGGGAGCAACGGAACTGACTCGCCGGTGATGTCTCCGGCCGCCATACCTATTTTCCCTCCGTCGATGATGTTGTTTTCGACGACATAGCGCTGCCCCCCTGTCCCCTGCGAAGCAACCTGAAAAAGAATGGCGTAATCAGACACGTTTCGGACAGTATTCCTCAATAATACCACGTTGTCAGAAGGCGGCCATTGGATTCCGAGACGCGAGCTAACGTGTTCCCCCCGCCCCATCAGAACGAAGCCATTCCGGCTGTTCTCCACTACGTTGTCCGTCACAGATGCATCTCGCAGGGCATATCCAAGTGAGAAAGCAGCCGACACTTTCCATGCGTTGCGAATCGTATTCCCCGAAATCACCGCACCCTGGAAGACTTCGATCTTCATCCCAGCTCCATCCTTCACCGTAGCCGCTGCGTCAATCTCGTTGTTCACGACACGAATGTTCTGACATAACCTCCCTTGTGGTTTCGGAAAGACCACAATCCCAATCGAACCAAAACGACTGATTCGATTTCCCTCAAGGAAGAGACCGTTCACGCAGTCGTGCGGGTGTCCCGGCTCTGTATACGCAATGATACCCCATTCCCGCACCTGTGCCATCGTGATATTCCGAATAGCGATGTCCTGGATGACACCCTCGACCGGGTGAATGCGGACTGCTGAAACTGGCAGCTTTGCTATGACGTCATGAAGCGGTCCTTCAATTCCTGTAAGCGTGAGGTTTTCTACTGTCACCTGAGATGTTTTGATTTCAATTAAACAAGCGAACTTAGGGGAACTTGGCGCGAGCAACAATACTGTCTCACGGCCAGAGCCGATGACATGCGTGTTTCCTGGGATCTCGAGACATTTGCTTACGATATATTCTCCACCCTCGATACGTAGCTCCCCGCCACCTACAGCTTTGAGCTGTTCCAACGCTTGGTCGAAACATTTGTCGTGTGTAGGGTCCTCTGTGCCCCTACAGGAAGGGCTCACTGTGAGAGTAGCTGCCGACACGGTGCTCAACGATGAGGCCACTCCGAATAGAAGAACGACCACCAAAATATAACCAAGCATTGGTCTCAGACTTCGCTGACACCTCTTTATATTTCTGTTTAGCCGCGTTGCCATCCGATTTACTCCTACTATTGGCAAGGTTATTTTGGAATCCGCTTGATTCAGCGAATGATCGTGCCGTCATGCCAGATCCCCCGGTTTAGAATTATTTCGGTCGGGTTATCACCTATGTCCGGGATGACGCTGTGAATATAGGTCAACCAATTAAGATACCTATCGAGCAGAGCGTCGATGGGCTGATACATGCCGTTATATGGAGACCGCCCATTTTTTTCGTAATAGACATTGGCCCCTGATACCAGCAGTGGCTTAATCTCCTGGACGCCGATATACACTTCATCCCACTTCCATGTCACATTGAATGTGGGGTCTTGGACGATATAGCGGTTCAGATCCGGGATTGCTACGTCCACCACTGCGTGACTCTCGCTGTAACAGCAGAACGTGTTGTCGATATAGGAATATCGCGTCGTGCGATAGCCGAAGGCTTTATAGATCCCCCACAACAGCTTTGACAGACCGCCGCAAAGCGCAGAGTGCGTCGCATCCTTCAGCGCGATATGGATCTCAAGGGGCGTCGCACTCCCCTTAATGACAGGCTTGCCTTGGTGTTGGGCTCCCTGTTGAAGCTGGTAGACATAATCGCGGATCATGCTGGTGTTCTCGACGGTTGGAATCCACAGGTCAGCGCCAGAAGTGATATAGCCCAAATCAATCATGTCTCCCCTTACTCTGTTCCCCAGCCGCTCCCAGTCGGTCAATGCCTCCGCGGGGAGCGTCGCCACCACTCCGGCTACGATGAGTGCCATTGCCGTAAAAACAGATTGCACACCCCTTGGTTCGACCACGACTGCGCCCTCCAGGTTACCGCGAGCTCACCTCCCGTCGCGAAGCCCAAATGGCGAGAACAACTCTCGGTATGCTTGCACCAGGGTTTTCGCTTCGGACTCCCAATTGTATCGGCGCCCAACAGCATCCCGCCCCCGCGCTCCCATTTGACACCGCTCGTCTGGGTGTTCATACAGGTACTCAAGTGCCTGGGCGATTTCGCGCGGAGATGAAGCGTCAATTGCTAATCCAGCTTTGCAATCTTCGATGATGCTGCACATCTCCCCCGCATACGATGGAACGAGCACCGGAATCCCTGCAGCCATATAGTCAAACATTTTGTGCGGAAACCCGTGCACGTGTGACATCTCCCATCGCTGGAACAACACGAGTCCGACGTGGCACCGTGCTAAACACCGCAGCATCACGCTGTATGGTAGCCACCCCAACCATTTGATCCTGTCTGTAAGCCCGAGTTCCTTGACGCGCGCTGTAAACTCCTCTCGGGAACCATCAAGGATATCACCCATGACCACAAGGTTGATCTCAGGGTACCGCACGAGGGTCAGGCTTTCAAGCAGCTCTGGCCACCCTGCAGCACGCCGGAAGCTTCCTACCGCCGCGGCATAGAAACCGCCAGATGCCAACATTTCCTCACGGTTCCCGTCCTGAGGCCCCCCTGCCTCCAAAGCCTGGAGTCCATCGAGTGGGGCGTAATTGGCAGCCACACATATACGCGAGGCACGGCGATACTCCTCCCGCAAGCCCTCCCGGCTCAATACAATCAGATCAGTCAGCCGGCTGAGCACATGAATATATGTGCGCACGATCCACACAGCGAGCGGCACGAGCGCTGCTGGAAACCGCCGAGCATTCACCATACCAGGATAGTGTTCATGGACATCGAAGACAACTTTAGCGCGTCGAACCCATCCGAGGATGCGCCCAATCGCCCACGAGTCGAGCTCATTACAATGATAGGCGTCGGTCGTGATCGTCATGCCGATCCGCAACAATCTCATGCAATGCCAGATCCGGCGCAGACGGCCGGACGCTGGCGGGTATGATTCGAACGTCACGCCATCCGTTGGCGGCAGCCTACCATCGTGCGGCACGATGGAAATGACGCGGAACCCGGCCTGTGCGAGACTTCGTGCCTCCTTCATAAAGACGCGTTTGTCAAAAGCCTGGTGGGCTGAACTGAGCAAACAGATCGTCATGTCGTTGCCTCCAGAGTTGTATGGCTCCGTGGCAGCCTCCGCACACGCTTCCTAACCAAGAGCCAAGTCACTAAAAAGGGGATCCCTCCATACCCCATAAGCGCTTGGAATAGGCTAGCGTGCGCCAGATAGAATCCGAAAACGCCCATCCCCATCCGAAGCACCAAGGTATCGCAGTGAATGGGTAGTTGGTCCAGCCATCGATCGACCACAGCCACAAGTACCCCAATTATCCATGCTCCTACGAGGAGCCCGAGGATCCCAAAGCCGCCATAGAGCCAACCGAATACACTTACCGCCGTCCCGCCAGCAAGGTCGCTTTCCGGGTACATGATGGCATAGACCTCCCTCGAATCCGAGAAATAGCTACCGCCAGTGATTCGGGAGAACAAGGCAATGTTACCGAACCCATAATGCGGAAGGATGCTCGGGAAGATCGCCACGTAGTACAGAAAGTTTTTGCCGAACGGGATAATCAGGTTCTTGATCGCAAGAGCGAGAACCTTGGGCACGGCCTCTATGGTGGAGGACCCTTGGGACCTGCCCACACCAGTAAAGAGAAAGAACAAGGCAACAAGTACTCCGATCGCCAATATCCCAACCTTTATCAACACTGCGAGACGAGGAACCAGTGGCTTCCCGAGCGGCGTTTTCACAAGCGCCCTGAGTAATAGCAACACAATGATGTGGAGGAGAAGCGGCCGTTTCTGGAGGCTGGATGCTAGGGCAAGGGAGGAAGCGCCAATGAAAATATAAGCGATGATTCCCCAAAGGAGAGTCTTCCTCTGTAGGTACATGCCGTAGAGGAGCCAGGTCGTAAATGGCAAAACTGTGAAACTAAGCAAGAAAAAAAGGTATGGCTGTGCTTCGGTGGTTGTATAGGCAAGCCGCGCCTCCATAAGCTCTCTGCCGGTCGCATTGCTCTGAAAGATAAGCAGAATGGGTGCCTTGCCCATGAGCATGCCAACCATAGTGAGCGCCCCAATCCCGATTCCCAAGACCTTGATCACGCTCACTCCCGACGGTAACAACGGTGGCATGCGGGACATCTTGCTCGATCGAGGGACTTGGTAACCATATGGCAAACCATAGCCGGCTAGGAATACCAGCAGAGACCCCCCCAACAGGACCGCAAACTCCTCTATCACCTTCGGCGTGATGAGCCCATGCTCTGGGGTCGCCCCAAACGCCGAAGAAACTTCAATCGGTGACAGGACCGCCCAGATCCCGCCCAAGTAGTTGAACACCATATACGCCACCAAAAACGCGCTCATGACATTCAACGAGCGTAATAACAGCCGTCGGCCGATCCAGATGATGGTAACGTTAACGACTGTGCCTATGAAGGCATAGATGTACGCCAAATCAGATGTCAAACTAATCCTGCCGCTGCCGATTTCGTAGCAGCCACGTAAGCCTTCACGGGGTACGAATATAAGGTGACTTCGCAAGCCTCGTCATCCAGTTTGTACTGGGAGTTTACTGGATTCTGGGTTATAAGAGGTGGCATTCGCCCCTCACGGGAACACTGGTTGTACATGACGAGGGTATCCCCTGCGGTTGCCTGCCTTCCCTTACCCGAAGGACTCCCGCTTGATACCACCAGTTGGGAACAGACGCCTTTGGTCATCCAGCAATTGGTGGCTCATGTGTAGCCACCGTGCTGACTGTGGTCTCATGGTGGCATGATAGAGTTCCCAATCGCCGAGCTTCTGGACGACAGCATTGGCACGATGTGGTTGGAACGCCACCTCCACCCATGTGGGTTTGTATGCCCCCACTGTGGGCACTCCAAACGGCGCCTGTTTCGTGCCCAAGAGTATGTTCCGGCTGACCGCTGTCAGGCCTGTGATGGCTACCATCCCCTGCTGACGGGGACGATCTTCGCCAAGACACGGCAACGACCAGCGACGCTGGGGCTGCTCCTCCGCGGGATGGCCAAGGGCGAGCCGACAGCCCGCCTCGCCCGCGAGCTGGGGCTGTCACGGAGACAGCTCCATACCCTGCGGCAACGGATTCAAGGCCACATGAACGAGACCGCCCCGACCGAGGTGATGCGTGGGACAGCCTTCGAAGCCGATGAGTTGGCTCAGAACGCGGGGGAAAAAAGCACGCCATCGCGATCCCACCTACACGCCACGCCGGCGCACCAATAGGCGCAAGGGGCACGGCACCTCCGCCCACGATCGCCCCCCCTCAGCAGCAGCATCTCGCGCGACACGGGAGAGCAGCGCTGGTGGGTGGGCGACCATGCAGACACGCGGACGTGCCGTCCCCGCATCGCCGAAACCAGTCCGGCTGGCAGCATGCGGCTGTACACCGACGAATGGCAGAGCGACCGGGGCAGCCATCCAGCCCCTGCACTGGCCGCCATAGTGTCCACGAATGGGCGCGGGATGATGATGGTGATGGCCGACGCGAGGTCTACGGCAACTCCTGTGAAGGGGCAGGAGCGGCGCTCCGCACCTATCTGCGTGCCTTCCGCGGGGTCCACAAGCAGGACCTGCATCTCTCTGTGGCCACGTATGAAGCCATGGTCAATGCGAAACGCATCGCATCCGAGCTGATTCGCCGGATGTGCCTTGGCGACCTGTCAAGGCACACTGGCTACACATGAGCCCAATTGGTTATCCACCTGCTGGCCGTGACTCGGCAACAAGAAGAACGGATCAAGACCCTTAAGGCGCGGCTGGCCGCCCTCGAAGCTCGAGGGCGGCAGAACTCGCGCAATTCCGATCGTCCCCCTCCTCCGATTCCCCCTGGGTGAAACCGGCCCCCCAGGCGGGCCAAAGGGCACCCCAGGGGCCAAGCCTAAGCATCCTGGCCATCGCCAGGCCCTGTTGCAGCCGACTGAGGTCATGAGGTGAAGCCCGCCATCTGTGCGTGGGGCCAGACAGGGTTTTCCGACACGCGCCCCTACTATACCCACCCGGTCGTCGAGCTGCCCGAGCTCCACATGATCATGCGGCATCTGGTGTTGCATGACGCGTGCTGTTCCCACTGTGGCGGGGTCATTAAAGCGCAAATGCCCCCGGAAGCGAGCGCCGGCTATGGCCCCCGGTTGACGGTGCTCATCGGGGAGGTGTCGGGCAGTCAGCGGAGCAGTGGCAGCGCGGTGCAGGAGTTTTGCCAGTCGGTGTTGGGTGTGGCCATCAGCCAGGGCGCGATTCAACGGGGGGTGGATCGGGTTTCGGAAGCCATCCAACCGCACTATCAGGCGATTGCCGCGAAGGCCCGTGAGGCCAAGGTAAATTATATTGGCGAGACGAACTGGTATCAGCATGGGGTGTTGGCCTGGCTGTGAGTGATGGTCAACACGACGGTGGCCGTTTTCAAGGTACAGGCGAGCCGGAATGGGGAAGCCTTTGCGGCGTTGGTCGAGCGCTGGGCAGGCATCTTGGTCAGCGATGGCTATGGGGTGTATCAACGCTGGGTCTATGGTCGGCAGACCTGCCTGGCCCATCTGATCCGGCGGGCACGGGGTCTGGCGGAGCGGAAGGAGCCGGACATCGCCCACTTTGGGCGGCGGGTGCTGGCAGAACTGCAACGGCTGGTCCACTGGGCTGAAGCCCCGCCGACAGCAGGGGCAGTGCAGACCTGCTACGCCCGGCTCATCCATCTGCTGGACCAGTATCGCGCGCGGAAAGACGAGGCGGGGAAGTTGGCTCGGGCGCTGGAGCGGGAGCTGGGCGCATTGTGGACGTTCATCGTAGAAGAGGGCGTGGACCCGACCAACAACCGGGCCGAGCGAGCGCTGCGGTTTGCCACACTCTGCCGGAAGCTGATACAGGGGACCTACAACGCGAAGGGCGATCGTTGGGTGGAGCGGATGCTCTCGCTTCGCGAGACCTGTCGTCTGCGTGGCAAGCCGACCTTTCCCGTACTGGTGGACGCTGTGACCTGCTATTTTAATGGCCAGCAACCGCATGTCTCCTGGCTCTAAAAGATCTGACCCCCTGAACCCTAAGAGAGTGCCCCAAAAGTTGCGTTGGCTGCCGATAGGCGACTCTACTCGCAGCTCTGCATACCCGACAACCCTACCCGCCCGATCTCAGTGACAAAGCATGGCCCTGATTCAACCTCTGGTCCGCGCAGCCCAACCAGGCGGCCGACCGGCCGCCTACCCGACACGTGAGATCTTGAACGCCATCTTCTATCTCCTCCGCCGTGGCTGCTCCTGGCGCATGCTCCCCCATGACCGGCCGCCCTGGCTGATCGTCTATCACTACTTCCGCCAATGGCCGCCGGATGGAACCTGGCAGGGGATGCATGACCTGCTCCGCGGCGAGGTGCGGGTCGCCGCAGGGAAACACCGCCACCCCAGCGCCGGGATCATCGATAGCCAGTCGGTCAACACCACGGACAACGGGGGGGCTGCGGCTTTGACGGGCACACACAGGGCAAAGGGCGCACGCGGCATAGCTTCGTCGACACCTTGGGGTGCCTGCTGACAGTGGTCGTCACGGGCGCCAACGTGCAGGAGCGCGAGGGCACTCACCCCCTCCTGGCGGTCCTCCAGCACCGGTTCTCCCGGCTCCGGCTGATTTGGGCCGATCAAGCCTATACTGGTGACCGCGCGGCGTGGGTGTGGGCCTAGCGGCCCTGGCACAAAGTCCGTCTCAAGGTGGTCAAACGGCTTCAGGGCCTGAAAGGATTTCATGTGCTCCCCAAACGTTGGATGGTCGAGCGCCCCTTCGCCTGGCTGAACGGGTACCGCCGGTTATCGAAGGATTAGGCGTATTTGACCCAGACCAGTGAAACCATGATGCGGGTGGCCATGATTCATCTTATGATGCGGCGCCTCGCTCGCACCGTACCTTATTACTCACGTTGACTGAGTTTCTAGAGGGGGCAATGCGAGAGGGCTTGACAGCAGCGGTAGGAGAGGCCATCCTCGACCCACAGCTAGGGAGCGTGTATAAGCTCCTGCTCGCCAGCAGGCTTAAGAGGATGACCCCACGTTCCGCATCGTACGCGTGCCTCCCTCGCTTGACAAGTTTTTTCGGCCCCTGAAAGAGCAGTTTCACTGGGACCATTTCACGTACTTCCGGCTGCTGGTCCTGACGATGGCGGTGATGTGGGGACGGCGGAATGTCGCGAACCTGTACCGATATCTGGATGCCGAGCATCACCGGACCCGCTTCAATAACTTCTTCTTGGTGGAGCGGTGGGCCCCTGAGGCAGCGCTGCGCCAGCAGGCGCAGGTCCTGTTGCGAAGGCTCCAGCCGGGCACGGGCGACATCCTCTATCTGATTCTCGATGACTCGAAGAAGGCCAAGCGGGGCCAGTACATGGACGCGGTGGCGAAGATGAAAGACCCCCTATTGGATGCCTATATCCGGGGCCACCACTATGTGTGCGCCATTCTGGTGTGCCGCCGTCAGGTGATTCCCTGGGGCATCCGGCTCTATCTGAAGCCAGACCATGCCAAGTCCCTGGGACGTCCCTTTCGGAAGACCACAGAGTTGGCTGCCCAGCTCATCCGCGAGTTCGCGGCCCCGGCTGGCGTCAAGGTAGTGGTGCTGTTTGATGCGTACTACCTCTGTCGCACGGTGGTCCAAGCGCGCCGGGAGCAGCACTGGTCCTTTGCCTCCACCCTGAAGAGCAACCGCAGCCTCTTCACGCCAGGCTGGAAGCTCAAAGCCGGCCGGTATGGGCGGAACCTGTTTCGCCGGCGCCGGACAGACACCCTCGTCATCAACAAGCCGCATGGCCAGGCGCGTTACCGCTTCGTCGATGCGGGATGGCTGGAGTTGAGTCATCTCGGCCGGTTGCCTGTGGTCTTCTCACGCAAGGGGCGTGCGAGGAAGATCCTCGGGCTGGTGACCGATGACCCAGCCTGCTCAGCCGCACACCTCATCCAGACGTACGCTCGGCGCTGGACGATCGAGCAGTGGGTAACAGATCTGAACCAGCTGTTGGGGCTCGCCCACTACCAGAACCGCTCCTATCGGGCGGCCGTGACACACCTGCATCTGGTCTGCTTCGCCTATGCCCTCCTGACCCACCTACGCATGGAGCGTACAGGTGCACAAGGCCACCGGACACGCGACAAGGCTGCTGGCCTCTCGACCGCTGCGGTTCAAGACCAGCTCCGGCGTCTGCTCTGGGAGGACCTTATCACCTATTTGAAAGACGAGCACCCTGACCAACCTCTGATCGAAGACCTGGAGCGACTTCGCGTCGCTTGACCAAGGCAAAAGTCAGTCAACATGAGTTATTAAACACCCTCTCAGGCAACCACAACTCCCTCTCTGACGTGACCCAATCCCCTAGGTTAGCCGATACCATCTGAACGGCGCTGTCTTTATGCTACCCTAACCCTCTGGGTGATAATGCTCGCCGTATGATCATCAAATTCCTAGCCCCGATGCCATAGAGTCCCATGATGTGAATTGCTGCAACGAGCGTCCCAATCCCTGCCAATTGTGCTAAGCCGACCATACCGCTTAGCAGCGTTACCCGCTGCGAAAGGAAATAGAGACAGAGGAAGCTAACACACGCAACGGACCCATTCCTCCAATCCAATATCTCACCCAGGCTGATAGCCCGTCGCACGCACCACACCGAGAGAGTGGCGATAACGCAATATGCGACGACATACGCTAGCGCAACCGCAAGTCCCTCTGAGCTGACGTGGCGAAATACGGCGTAACTCACCACAAATGCTACCAAACCAATCCCCACGTTAAAACTATTGTGTGGGAAGAGATACTTCGCCTCGATGATCCCCTTAAGAAGCTGAAACAGCAAGAGGGGCAAGAGACTCAGCGAAATGACCTGAAGGTACACCGCATGCTCGAGATATTCCCTACCTAATAAGAGCAACACGATGTGCGCGCCGAAGAAGAAACAGAACGCGCTAGCGACAAGCCCTATAGGAATCCCAAGGTTCACAGCCAAGCTAATCGCAGTATTCACCTCAGCTAGCCTCCTTGTCGCAATCAGATTAGACGTCGCTGAGCTTACGAAGGACGCCAGCGAGCCGATTCCTGCCTCAACACTTCGAATAATGATCATAGCGCTGGTCAGATACGCCACCTCGTGTAAGGAGGCACGAAGCAGCCACGGCCCCAATACGACCAATACAGTATCCAGGAGATTGCCGAAATAACGCGACATGCCGAACGCCACGGCTATTTTTATCCCAGATAAAAGGTGAACCCAGCAAAGCTGCTTAAACGCGTGGCGCTCCCTGTAGAGCATGCACGCAATGCCAACGCCGATCAATAATCCGCTCCCGATCAACTGAAACCACAGGATATCTTCCGGCGAAGGCCCCGCAATGACGAAAAAAGCCAGCAATGGCCATCCAGTGAACAGTACTATATCGAGCACCGTCCCCCATCCCACGAACATCATTCCGATGCAGTATCCCTTGAGGTAGAAATAGAAAACGAACACCACTGACATCAAGACGGCTGACCAGTACAAAGACGATGTCTGATTGACGCCAAAATACAGCGTTGCAAGCGGTCGTTGCCCTATAGTCGACGCAACCAGGAAAGCGCTCTGCATCATTGCGACTAAGAGAAAATTCGCTACGACAATGTTGCCCCGTTCCACATCCCGTTCGCGCATTGCTGCGACGTAGCGTACCATCGTGTTCGAAACGCCGAGAAACGTTAAAGCGGGCAAAAACACCAAGATCCGACGCGCCAGGAAGAACAATCCGTAATCGGCAGTGCTGAGGGATGTCGCTGCAACCTTCATCAGTGCCCACAATGTGCAGACTTTGCAAATGTTCCCGCCGATTGCGACTAGTGCGGCGGTACGCATCGATTCCCGTCTCATGAGCCTCAAGAACAATCTGACCTGGCAGGCGCTGGGGCAGAGGGAGCTAGTGCATACATCCACCCTGAAACAAGCCAGGCAGGTAACCGACTCCCAAGCTGACTGTTGATGGCTGCAAGACATGGGTGAGCGAGGAATGGGTTGATGAAGATTCCACACAGAAAGGTCCGGCCTTCAAATCTCTTTATCCGCATTTGATGCCGCTCAAAGAGCTTGGCTAGATCCCCTCTTGAGAAGAAATTCACATGCCCACAATCAGCATCGAGGAAAGCCGGTGGGATGTTCGTTCGAGACCTTGTGCAACGCAAGCGGCGCAGGAGTCGGTGAAACCAAGTATCCTCGAAAAGCTTCCGCCAAAGCCAGCTTTGAATCTCGAAGGGACCATGTCCGTTTGGCACTGTAATGATCAAGAGCCCGTCCGTACGCAGTTTCTTCACAAGGAGCGCGAAGAAATTGTCATATGCTGGGATGTGTTCAAGCACCTCAGAGCATATGATAACGTCGAACCATCCGTCCTGAACCGATTCAAGAGGAACGCATTCGAAAATGGCACGAAGGCCACGTCTCGCCGCCTCTTCTTGCGCAAATGCGATGGCCTTTGGATCGATGTCGATACCCCTCACCTCACCTATGCAAGCAGCGAGGGGGATGGTGAGCCAGATGCCTGTCCCACAACCCACGTCGAGGATCTGCAACTTCCTGCCCTTGGCGTGCCGGTGCTCTTCGATCTGCGCCGCAATAAACTCCAGCCTTTTTCTGAACCCATTCGCTGTGTCGCGAATCATAGCTTCTGACCGCAAAAAGTCACGTCCGGTTAGGCCACCCCGAGGCCAAAGAAAGTACACGGCCTACCGCTCTCCCTTCGATCCAGTGTGCGTGCCAGAGGGCAAAATTGAACAATGTCCAGGCAATAGTATCTCTGCCTCCTTCGAGCACCGCCGCAACGTTTTCCCAATCAAGCGCCGCGGTCCGCCTACAAAAGTCGTACAATGTTTCCCTAATCGCGGTCTTTATTGCCCCAGCAGACCATTCATGGAGCGGGATAGCAAAACCCTGCTTGCGGCGGTAAACAACGTCATGTGGTAACAGGCGTTCGGCGGCCCTCTTGAAGAGGTACTTGGGTTGTCCCGTCCCTATCTTGCTGCTCTCTGGAATACTCATAACCAGCTCCACAAACTGGTGGTCCAGAAATGGGACACGGGCTTCCAACGAAATGGCCATGGTCATCTTATCCACGCGCATCAAGAGGAGTTCTGGCAGGCGTAGCTTGAGATCGACGTAAGTCATCCACGCCAGGTCGCCCTGTAAAGCCTCCTTCTCCCGAAACCGTTCGTACAGAGGGCGGATTACCTCGTAAGAGCTGTACCCACGAAACATTCCATTCCATCGTCGCCCTAACAGTCGATGTTTCAAGGCTTCTGGGACCGCATCAGCCCCCCCCCAGAAGAGCGGCTCGCGAGCGGCGGACCGACGTAGTAGCTCGTAATGTTTGGTCGTACTGTGTCCTGTCTTCGCCATGGCCCACAAACCCGCCATCCTTATGGGGCCGAGGACACCGTCCATTAGCCGATTGAAGCGCTGAAGCCGGCGAAGCCTCCGCCAATAATCGTAGCCCCCAAACAATTCGTCACTTCCCTCACCAACCTGGCAGACGGTTACATGACGCCGCGCCAAGGCAGCTACATAGTACAGAGGAACGCAAACCTGGTCTGCAAGCGGCTCGTCTTGATGGAAAACCATTTCGTCGAGGAAGCTTAGCAATTCTTCCGGGCCAATCCGTAGCTCGTGATAGTCGGCTTGGAACATCATGGCTACCCGACGGGCGTATTCAAATTCGTTATATCGAGCCTCCTTCGCATAGCCGATCGAAAATGTCTGAACCGGCTGGGAGGTGAGCTGAGAGAAGAGCGCCAGGTTGGCGCTCGAATCTACCCCCCCCGAGAGGAACACCCCAATCGGTACATCGCTGACCATATGGCACTGAACCGCATCGCGCAGCGTCGCAAGTATAGCTTCGATATACTCGTCTTCGGATTTGGCAGGTAGAGGTGTTACAGCATCCAGGACGTCCCAGTATTCTTCGAGTTTGAGCTGACCATCGGCGCCCACTAACAGGGCATGCCCGGCGGGAAGTTTGCAAATGTCCTTGAAGAGCGTCATTGGCGCTGGGGTTGTTCGAAACGAGAGATAATGATAGAAGGCTGTTGGATCAAGCGCTGGCGATACCTGCGGGTGTTTCACCAATGCCTTAATCTCGGAGGCAAACAGGAAGGAACCTGGCACGGAAGTATAGTAAAGAGGTTTAATTCCAATACGATCTCGAACGAGCCACAATTCTCCTGTGCGCTCGTCCCAAATTGCAAAGGCAAACATCCCTCGTAGCTTGTGGAGCATGGCCTTGCCGTGCTCCTTATACAGCAAGATCAACACTTCCGTGTCCGTGTCCGACCGGAAGCGGTAACCTTTCCGCTCCAGTTCCGTTCGGAGTTGCCTAAAGTTGTACAACTCGCCATTGTAGACGATCCAGATCTTCCCCGATTCATCGCTCATAGGCTGGCGACCTGCTGGAGACAGGTCGATGATCGCAAGACGCCGATGCCCCAAAGCCACCCGGCGGTCGGCAGAGATAAATACCCCGGCATCATCAGGACCGCGATGGACCATTGCATCCCGCATGCCCTCGAGCAGTGGCACGTCTATCCCTGGTGAGGTACTTTTCCATGAAAAAATTCCTACGATCCCACACAATCCTTGCTCACTCCTTACGCTTCTAGCGATCCGAATCGCTCTCTAGCAGGCATGGTATTAGTATGGCGCAGTCCAATAATCCGGGGTCACATAAAATCAGAGGCGTCGCATCCGGAGCATCCGAATGCCCTCATACGACAAGTGTTCTGGTGGCGGGCGCTGGTTTAGAGGGTGTTTAAAAACATGTCAGACGAGCCAGGCGACGGACCATCAGATGGATCATGGCGACGCGGATCATCGTTTCACTTGTCTGGGTCAAATACTCATCATCCTTCGAAAGACGCCGGTAGCGTCCCAACCACGCGAAGGTCCGCTCCACGATCCAGCGCTTTGGCAGCAGGAGGAAGCCGTTGGTGCCCGCGAGCCGCTTCACAATCTCGCGGCGGAGTGTCCGCCAGGGCCGCACGTCCCACAGCCAGGCCATCAGGTCCCCGGCATCCGCCTGATCGGCCCAAAGCAGCCGTAACCGGGAAACTTTGTGCTGGAGGATCGCCAGCAGGCCCATGGCCCCGTCGCGCTCTTGCACACTGGCGGCGGTGACCACGACGGCTAGCAGGAACCCGAGGGTATCGACGCGCATATGCCGCTGGCGGCCTTTGACCTGTGTGCCGGCATCGTACCCACGGGTCCCCCTTTTTCCGTGGTGTTGACCGCTTGACGATCCAGAAGCCCGGCACGGGGTTGGCGGCGCTTGCCAGCGGCCACGCGCACGGCACCGCGGCGCAGATCATGCATGCGCTGCCAGGTCCCGTCGTGCCGCCAGCGCCAACAGTACTGCTAGACAATCGGCCACGGGGGCAGATCATGGGGCAGCAGGCGCCAGGCACAGCCACGGCGCAGGACAGACACGATGCCAGTGAGAATGTCCCGCTTGGGATACTTCTCCGGGCGGCCTCCGGTCTTAGCTGTAGGCACATAGGGTGCGATCAACGCCCACTCTGTGTCAGTCAGATCAGGGGGATATGGTTTTCGCGGTTCCATACCCCCCAGGGTAACGCAACTTGTCGACTAGCTACAAGCTTTTTAAACACCCTCTTAGCTCGACTTTTGCCCTTTTGAGCCTCTCACTAGACTACGAGGGTTGGGAAATCGGATCTGTTGTGGTGAAATGGCTGCCAACACCCGTGGCAGATAGGCGGTCGTCACCCCCAGAGAAGGTCCACCACCATGAACGTCCCAACGTGTGCCATGCCGGTACTCACGATGTTTCGTCCCGCGTGTTCCACTCCAACGTCTCGCAGATTCCTCGTGCT
>Ga0073934_10004036_pt1 | contig 25272 bp, 19 predicted proteins | sample LarsenN4metaG_FD_76834 | JGI IMG/M metagenome (GOLD analysis project Ga0073934, IMG submission 76834) | Hot spring sediment bacterial and archeal communities from British Columbia, Canada, to study Microbial Dark Matter (Phase II) - Larsen... ... | reverse complement strand
CGCCATCGGTGTTCCTCCGCATATCTACGCATTTCACTGCTACACGCGGAATTCCATCACCCTCTCCATAACTCTAGACTTGCAGTATCAAAGGCAGTTTCACAGTTAAGCTGTGAGATTTCACCTCTGACTTACAAATCCGCCTGAGCACCCTTTACACCCAGTAAATCCGGACAACGCTTGCACCCTACGTATTACCGCGGCTGCTGGCACGTAGTTAGCCGGTGCTTACTTCAAAAGTACAATCATCTTCGATAAATCGAATTATTTTTCCTTTTTTACAGAAGTTTACAAGAAAAATCCCTTCATCCTTCACGCGGCGTTGCTGCTTCAGCCTTTCGGCCATTGAGCAATATTCCTTACTGCTGCCTCCCGTAGGAGTCTGGACCGTGTCTCAGTTCCAGTGTGGCTGATCATCCTCTCAGACCAGCTACCCATCGTTGGCTTGGTGGGCTGTTATCCCGCCAACTACCTAATGGGCCGCAGGCTCATCCTTAGGCGCCGTAGCTTTAACAACTGTCTCCATGCGGAGCCGCTGCATCATCTGATATTAGTACCGATTTCTCGGTATTATGTCAGTCCTAAGGGTAGATTACCTACGTGTTACGCACCCGTGCGCCACCTCCCACAGAATATTGCTACTCTGTGTTCAGTTGACTTGCATGTATTAAGCACGCCGCCAGCGTTCGTCCTGAGCCAGGATCAAACTCTCCATAGTATTCTCAACTTATGGGTTTGTCCTTATCGCTTGTTTACTCTCAGGTTCACAGGTCACACAAATTGTTAAAGAACTTTTATATTATTTTGTTTTTCGCTTTTGAAACAGAATACAAAATTAACGATTTTTTTTATTTTTGTCAATGCTTTTAATCACCTTCTCCTCGTATTTTCATTATTTTTTTGCTTATCTTCATCAAGAACGGAATTATAAAGATAACTATTTTTTTTTGTTTTTGCAAGTCGAATCTTTAAGATTTTTTAATATTTCTTTAATATTCTCTCTTTAACTCACGCTGCATCAAATCATTTGTTGCTTTGTGTGGATTCTTTCCCCTGAATAATATTCCATATACCTCATTGACTATCGGCAATTCTACTTTGTTCTGCTTCGCTAATTCATACGCTGAACGCGTTGTTGCTACTCCCTCTGCTACCATCTTCATCTCCTTTAGTATTGTACTTAACTTCTTGCCCTCTCCTATTTTCTCACCAACATATCTGTTGCGACTGTGCTTCGATGAACACGTTACTATTAAATCTCCTATTCCCGATAATCCAAAAAAAGTCTCTCTCTTTGCACCTAACTTTAATCCAAGACGCATCAGTTCCGATATTCCTCTTGTCATTAAAGCCGCCTTTGTGTTATCTCCAAATCCCGCACCGTCTGCTATTCCGGATGCTATTGCAATTACATTTTTTAATGCCCCGCCAATCTCTACTCCTATTAAATCATTACTTGTATATACTCTGAAATATTTATTCGAAAATGTTTTCTGCACTATGTGATTTATCTGTTTCTTGTCTGAAGCAGTTACTACTGCAGTTGGTACTCTCCTCGCAACCTCTTCCGCATGTGAAGGACCCGAAATAACTGCTATGTTAGACTTTTTTATTTTCGGAAATATATCAAGAAATATTTCTGATACTAAAAGATGTGTGTTTACCTCTATTCCTTTTGAAGCACCTAAAATAATCTGATCACCGAACTTATAATTCTTCAAAGGTTCAAAACTGCTTCGTATAAATTGAGTTGGAGTTGTTACAAGCAATATCTCCTTCCCGTTTACAGCCGCCTCTAAATCATTTGTGATTTTTATGTCCCTTGGAATTCTTACCTTTGGCAAAAAATAAAAATTTTCCCTGTATTCCCTTAATGTTTCTGCGTATTCCGGATTATACTCCCACATCGTTACATTATGCCCGTTTTTACTCAATAAAACAGAAAGGGCTGTTCCCCAGCCACCTGAACCAAGTACAGCTATTTTCATCGGAATTTATTTATTTTTTTTCTTAAACGGAGCTTTGATGTTAAAAATTCTGATTAACCATAAATTTTCAAAGCGGTTTTCATCTCCGTATAGCAACCTCTTTATATTTGACCTGTGGTTATATATCAGAAATGCCGCAAGCAAAATACTGAAAATTATCAGTGTTCTGTATCCGTATATGTCAACATTAAATATATTCTGCCTTATAAACATTATTGCAGGAAATGCAAATGATGCAGCTATTGAACCCAATGACACATATCCGGAAGAAAGTAAGACAAGAATAAAAAGCCCGGCTGTAATTGACATATCTACAGGTGCAAGAGAAGCTAATACACCTAAAGCAGTATTAATTCCTTTTCCGCCTTTAAAACTAACGAATACAGAAAAAGTATGCCCGATAACAGCGCTTACACCCGCCATTATTTTTACTAAGGTTATATCCTCAAATGGAGTGTAGTTTGCAAAAGGCAGATTGTCATAAAAAAAGTTTGAAACAAATAATACTACGACAAGCCCTTTTGCTATATCAAGGGTCTGCACTAAAATACCTAATGGTATTCCGAGAACCCTGAAAGCATTTGTTGAACCAAGGTTCCCACTGCCTACTTTTCTTAAGTCAATTTTTTTAAATAATTTACCGACTATGTAGGCAAAAGGAATTGCCCCGATAAAATAACTCGCTATTAGTAAAAATATTAATGAAAACATTTGGCTCTAATTCATTTCCTAAAAAAAATCATTTTCAAATTCAATAACAAGTCAGTTATTTATCCGAAATGTTATTTTATTATAAAATCTTTTTTTGCTTTAAATAAATTTTTTATAAACGAATCGTCAACATCAAATACCTGATTAACACCAGTTACTGTTAAATAATATCTTTTTACTCCGTCTTTTTCATAAGGATAAAAATTTATTTCACTTGTAGTGGATGTCTTCACGATTACCTTGTATTCTGTATTTAATCCTTCAGGCAAAGGAGAATCATAAAAAGTCTGTGTATTCATATCACCAAGTATATTAAGTAATCCTTCTACCTGTGACATATTTACTGAGTCTTTTCCAATTGTCCATTTATTTGTAGTATCCTGGGTCAAAGTGAATGTCTCTTCTTTTGATATTAACTCTATGCTTTTGATTTCACTTCTTGTGAAACCTGTTATCCTTTTATTTCTCCAATCAGTCCAGTTATCCTTTACAAAATTAATCTGAAGAAATTTATCCGCAAGGTAAACCTCATCACTTTCCGGTTTCTTAATGTATGTCTGATAAGCTCCTGAACCGGCTTTACCTACTAAAATTGTTCCGAGTAAATTACCTGCTTCATAAACGCTAACCTTAACAATAGAAGTATCATTAAAGCCAAATTTATCTTTGTTCTGAGGATTTGTTGAGGCAATGCTTGTTAATGTGTAATTCTTTAAATCACCAAGACATCCTGCGATAAATTGCTCATAAGCTGCATATTTCACAGGAGCTGTCATAGTCCAGTTTATTCCCGATTTTTCAAGAACTACCTTTACTCCCTTTTTTTCAATTTCAAGTTTATCAACCTTTGCTGAATCAACTTCAAAAAATTTTTTCTCTAATTTATATGAAGCTGTCTTCTCACCTCTCTCTGATGTAAGGAGATATGCAATTCCTATAAGAACCACCAGGACTGCCAGTAAAATATATAATTGATTTTTATTCTTCATTTTTAATAAATTTTATGATTGTAATTTCTTTCTGTTTACCTTTCTTTTATTCCAGATGTATAATCCAAATAAAATTATTAATACAGGAGGTAATATCAGATTAAGATATTTTACAAATCTTTTCGTAAAGTCTGATGTCTCCTCTATCGGCGATTCAGATGTATCCTTGCTTCTGATTTCGGCAAGTCCTACATCATCCGCAAGGAAATCAACCATATTTACGAAAAATGTTAAATTGTCTTTTGGAGGTCTTTGTTCCTCATGTGCTAAATCTCCGTCTCCAATTGCAATTATCTTTGATGGCTTCTGACTTTCATTAAATCTTTCCTGCTTGGTAACATCTGCTGAAGCAGGAGTTGTATCCGATGGTGCCGGCTTATCTGCATAAAAACTTCTGAAACTGCCTGAATATAAAGCACCTACCACAAAACCCTTCTGGTTAAACAACGTATCGGCCGCTTGCTTCGTTAAGTTCTGAAATTGCTCAAGATTTAAAATAAAAAATCCGGTGGCTTTTCCTGAACGGTCTGAAGTTGTCAATAGTGGCGTAACCTGAATGTTCTTACCCTGTGCTGCCTGCAAATCAAGCGAGCTTACAAATGAAAGAGCTACTGCCTGAATATTTTTAAATGCAGATATATCTCTGTTTATATTCGATACCAACGGGAAATACGGATAACTAACCTGCATCGGGATTCCAATCTGTGTCTGAACTGATACAGCCGAACATTGCAAATCCCTGATTAAATCATTATCTATTTTAATTCCATAATTCAAAAGCATATCATCAAGTTTATTATCTACCTGGTCACCTATTGCAATCTGTTGCTGGAAATTTGGAGTAACTTTATTTATCATAAACGCAATATTACCGCCACGCATTATATACTGATCAAGCTGAAATTTATGCCATTCAGGAAATTCACCTTTCGGTCCTGCAATTATCAAAACATCAATATCATTCGGTACAGGAATATTCTTGGATAAATCAACACTCGTTACATCATACTGCGAAGTCAGAGTCTGATAAATTGTCTGCCATTTCGTATAATCATATTCACTGTGACCTGTTAAAAATCCGATTTTTTTCTTCTTCTCTGTTATTATCTTCTTTATCTTACTTGTTACATCATATTCAAGATTATTAACTGACTGAATAAATGGTATTACCTCTGTCTTTCCCTGATATAAAATCGCAAGACCCATCAGTGCTTTCTTTACTTCAAGCTTATCGTTATCCATTACCTGTATCTGAACCGGCTGTATTCCGAATTTCTGTGCATCGGTTTCAAATTCTTTATTACTCTCATCTGCAGAACCCTCATTAACAAATACATAGTTAAGATTTCCTTTAGAATATGATCTGTAATCCGATAACATATCCTTTACATCTCTTTTCAGATTATTATAAGGTGAAGGTAGATTATCACTGAAATATGCCCTAACCTCAAGTTTATCCTCAAGATTGCCAACTATTCCTTTACTGACATCTGAAAGAGTATAAGATTTATTCCTGGATAAATCCAACCTCGTAAAAATTCTGTTAGAAATTATATTAACCGCAATTATAATTCCGATTATTATCGCTAATTTTATTAATATATCTTTTTTAATATCTTTCTTTTCCATTTTTATAATTTTTTCTGATTTTAATTATTAAGACCACTTCCTTTTTTCAAGCGAAGTTTTAGTAAGTAAAAGGAATATTATAATTCCGCTTAAATAATATACTAAAGTGCGTGTATCAAGCACTCCTCTTGAAATGCTTAAGAAATGATAATCTGAGCTGATATATTCCAATGTTGAAACAAGAAAAGCAGGCATAAACATAAGAATCTTATTTAACATAAACAGAGCGAAAATCATAAGGAAACTGATAATAAAAGCAACAACCTGATTTTCTGTTAATGATGATGCAAATAGTCCGATACTGATATAAATCGAACTCATCAGAATCACGCCGATATAAGCTGTTATAATAGAACCAATATCAAGTCTGCCGAGAAAACTCAGACTGATTACGTAAATAACAGTCGGCAATATTGTCAATGCAGTTAATATAACATTTGAAATAAATTTCCCGACTACTATTTCCATATCTGTAACCGGCTTTGTCAGCAAAAGCTCTATTGTCCCGGTTTTTTTCTCCTCTGAAAATGAGCGCATTGTTATCGCAGGGATAAAGAATAAAAGTATGAAAGGAATCACATCAAATACACCTCTCATTGTTACAAGCCCAATTACAAAAAGGTTACTTGTAAAAAACCATCCCGTAATTATTAAAAACACAACCATTATAATATACGCTACGGGCGAATAGAAAAATGATTTTAACTCTTTCCTGTAGATTGTTGATATATTTCTGAAATTCATATAGTTTATCCTTAATTTGTTAACTTTCTGAATATTTCTTCAAGTGAAGCTTCTTCCTGCTTCAATTCTATAAGCTCTAAATTCTTACTGACTATCTTCTTGAAAATTTCTTCTCTCGTATCTGTTCCCTTGTTGCTGGTGATCTCAATTAACCATACTTTATTATCATTGTCAACCGTTAATTTTACACCTTCAACATCTTTAATTGATTTTAACTCATTTTTTATTATTGCCGCATCAATATTCTGATTCTGCTTCACAATCAATTTGGTCTTATATTGTCCTTCAAATTTTCTCTGCAATGCCTCAGTAGTATCATCGGCTACAATTTCGCCTTTGTTAATGATTATCACTCTGCTACACGATGCCTGTACCTCCTGTAAAATATGAGTCGAAAGCATCAAGGTTTTATGCTTACCGATATCCTTTATCAGTTTCCTGATTTCGATAATCTGATTTGGGTCTAAACCTGATGTCGGCTCATCAAGTAAAAGTACATCAGGGTCATGAATCAATGCCTGTGCTAATCCAACTCTCTGCCTGAAACCTTTGGAAAGTTCACCGATATCTTTATGCCTCACTTCTTCCAGTCCACAAACCTTTATCATCTTCTTCACTGCATCGTTGATTTTTGATTTTTCAATTGACTGAAGCTCTGCGGCATAAATAAGATAATCAACAACATTCATATCATTATATAAAGGGTTCTGCTCAGGAAGATATCCGATCTTCTTCCTCACGGCAAGCGAATCCTCAGAAACGTCAATGCCATCTACGAATATTTTCCCGTTTGATGGAGTAAGATATGTAGTAATCATTTTCATAGTAGTTGACTTTCCCGCACCATTCGGTCCGAGAAATCCGACTATTTCGCCGGTCTTCACCTCAAATGAGATGTTATTGACTGCGGCTTGTTCTCCGTAATACTTTGTTAAATTTTCTACTTTTATAGACATAATTCACTTTTTTTAATAACCCTTAAGTTAATTTTTTTTATTTTATTTTTCAAACCAAATAAATAATAAAAAATGGTCCCGCTAAGGACCATTCTTTATTATAAATATCGAATCTGTTTTTACAAATTAATCAATTGCAAGCACTGAAATATGCACAGGTTTATTTTCGTTGGAAAGCTCTGTAACAACAAGATTCTTTGCTTCAAATCTTTTATGTTCACCAATACCAACCCCTTTCTCAGTAGTAAAATTAAGTTCTTCATACTTCTCAAAAAAATTCTCCACTCTTTCCTTTGCCTCTTCTTTTGACAGATTAGACTCCTTATGACTCTCATCAGACAAATCAAGACTTATCCCTTTCAATATCTTTCCAAAATATTCTCCGAAAATTTCTTCCCTGTTAAAAATATCTGTACTTAACATTTTCTTGCCTTTAAATATCACTAAACCGTTTGCTCCATCCTTTAACTTAAAAGATTCATTTAATGGTTTAAAGTCTGTATTCTCCTCTGAATAAAGCAAATTAAAATCTGAAGTGGCTGATCTCTTTTGATATTTCTCTTCATAAGCACTTACATTTTCCCACACATCAGACTGGTCTGCATAAAAACCTTTCCCCCTCATAAGATTCTTAATTATGCCCTTCGTTTTGGAAAATCGCATTTGAGCAGGAGCAGAATAATCAGCAGAATAGAAATTTCTTCTCCTGTATCCCCATCTGCCGGCTTCAACGCAACTTACAGGAATATCAACAACCTTATTTGGCTCTACCATTACTGAAACATTCAACACTCTGTTTTGTTTCGCACCAATAAGAATATCTCCATCCATAAAAAAAACATATTGTCCGGACTTATTTTCAACCTTGAGATTATTTACACTTCCGGAATCACTTACCTCTGTTACCTCAATCAATTGTTTCTCTATAGCTTTCCCGGAACTAATAAACTCCAACGTGTTTTTCTCTTCCGTTGCTATCTGCAATATTGATATTGCACCCTCTGTCTGAAAATCTAAAACCTGAATCTTCATAACTTTTTACTCCTTTCAATTATTTTTTAATTTTATATGCAAATATACACAATTCCCCTTTACTGAAAATTTCCGGTAAATAACACGTTGTTTTTTTTAAAGACTTGTTTTTATAAAAACTTTAAAATATTTTTAAATGAAGCATAAGTGGTGTTTAAGTAAAAAAATTATACTTATGAAAAGAGATACAGATATATCGCAGGAAGTAGCACTCATTTGGAATACAGCTAATGATGTTTTAAGAGACATTTTTCAGCGGACAGAATACCCAGACATTATTTATCCGATGGTGCTTATCCGCAGGATTGAAGGCGTGATGATTGTCAGGACAGAGCAACTTAAAAAAGAATTGGAAAGCCAACTTGCTAAAGTTGACCAGAAAACCAAGGAACAAATCCTGAACGGAAAGGTCTTACAGGAAATAAAGTTCAACAACACAAGTGGTAAAACACTTGCCATACTTGCAGGCGAAGGCGAAAGCAGCGTCAAGAATAATTTCATTGCTTACCTGAACGGCTATACCGACAATATCAAAATCATTATTGACCGTTCTGGCATTCGTTCACACATCAACAAACTTGCGGAAGAAAAAATCCTTTATACACTCATCAAAGACTTTTCGGAGATTGACCTGAGCCCCGAGAAGGTGAGCAATATCAAAATGGGTTATGTGTTTGAGGAATTGGTCCGCAAGTTTTCGGAAGCCAACAATGCCGAGGCAGGAGAACACTACACACCCCGCGAAGTGATTAACCTGATGACCCACATGCTCGATATGGACGAGAAAGCCATTAAAGACGGACAACTCGTTACTATTTACGATCCTGCCTGTGGTAGTGGTGGTATGCTTTCGGCAGCCAAAGAGTTTATTGAAGAAAAAATAAACCCCAACGCCAAAGTGGTGCTGTACGGACAGGAGGTAAACGACAAAACCTGGGCGGTGGCACAAGCCGACTTACTGCTGAAAGGCGAAACGGCTTACATTATCAAGGGCGACACGCTTTATGAAGACGGTGCAGCCGGTGAGCAGTTCGACTTTATGCTTTCCAATCCGCCTTATGGCAAAAGCTGGAAGAAAATTCAAAAGAAGGTGCTGGCGAACAGCAACGGTCGCTTTGATGTAGGGCAACCCCGCAGCAGCGATGGACAGTTGCTCTTTACCCTGCATATGATTAGCAAAATGAAACCTGCCGAGTTGGGCGGTTCTGCCATTGCCATTGTTCACAACGGTTCGCCTTTGTTTAGCGGTGATGCAGGAAGCGGTGAAAGCGAAATACGCAGGTACATTTTGGAAAACGACTGGCTCCAAACCATTGTAGCCCTGCCCACCGAGTTGTTTTACAACACCGGCATTGCCACCTACATCTGGCTGATACGCAACAACAAGCCCGAAAAACGCAAAGGCAAAATACAACTCATCAATGCCGTTGACTTCTGGAAACCCATGAAACGCAGTTTGGGCAATAAACGAAGACGAATTGATGAGGAGCAAATCAATGAAATCATTAAAATACACAAAGCATTTGAACCCGGACCATACAGCAAAATTTTTGACATCGAAGATTTTGCCTACCGCAAAGTGTATCTGGATTTGGAAGAAACCGATGAAAACGGCAACCCGATTACCGAAGAAAAAGAAATAACCGTTGCTCAAAACAAATTGAGTGATACACTACTGATTAAAACGGATGATGACAAAAAACGCTTAGCAGAACTGAAAGATAAAAAAGGTAAAGAAGGCGAATTTACTTTTAATCTGAACCCCGAGAGCGAACTGGCTACCAAACACAAAATTCCGATAGCTATCGGGAACACCACCATTACCATCCGCAAAACTTTAAACGGCAATAAACTGGAGTTGAAAGCCACCATCAATGTGCCGAAGATTGTTAAGGATACAGAATATATTCCATGGAAAGAAGACAAAATCGCATTTCTGCAGAGCGAAGTGGAAAAGAAATGGCAAATTACCAAAGAGAAAAAGGGTTACGAAATTCCCTTTACCAAACATTTTTATGTGTATCAGCCCCTCCGCAATGCGGCCTTGGTAACTTCCGAAATTGCCGATTTAGAAAAAGAAAACACAAGGCTGCTGGAAGAGTTGGGGATTAGCATTTAAAACGAATATCCTTATGAAAAAAAAGCAAAATTAACAATAAAAAAATGAAAATTTTTTCACCAGTTCTAAGATAACTCCAACGAATTCAAGACAGTTATAAAATAAAACTTATGGCAAAATCGGATAAAATAAACGTAAAAGGAAATGAGATAACGGTTTTAAAAGAAGTAATGGGAGATTATATATCCATTACAGATATGCTGAAAGAAAAAGACGGTGAGTTTTTTGTATCTGACTGGCTACGCAATCGAAATACAGTTGAGTTTTTAGGCATCTGGGAGTCAGTAAATAACCCACTTTTTAATTATGGCGAATTTGCCATAATTAGATCGCAGGCAGGCCTCAATAATTATAAAATCAGTGTTAAAGAATGGGTTGAAAAGACCAATGCCATTGGATTGAAGGCATCTGCCGGAAGATACGGAGGAACCTATGCTCATGTTGACATTGCATTGGAATTTGGCATGTGGATCAGCGCTGAATTTAAAGTTTATTTGATAAAAGAGTTTAAAAGACTTAAAGAAGAGGAGAGTAACAGGAATAAACTGGAATGGAACCTGCAACGTACACTGGCAAAAGTGAATTACCGCATACATACCGATGCCATAAAAGAACATCTTATTCCGCCAACACTCTCTAAAGAGAAAATAAATTATGTGTATGCCGATGAAGCAGATATGCTGGACATGGCTTTGTTTGGAATGACGGCAAAACAATGGAAAGAGGCAAACCCTAAAGCACAGGGCAATATTCGCGATGCGGCAACCATCGAGCAATTGGTAGTGCTCAGCAACCTCGAAAGCATCAATGCCGTATTAATTCATCAGGGATTGAAACGACATGAACGACTTGCACAATTGAATAAAATTGCCATTACCCAAATGAAATCATTGGTGGCAAATGCAACCCTCAAAAAATTAAAGTAATGATGAAACACACGACGAGCAGATACGAAACATATAAACCTACTGATGTAATTTGGTTTAAAGAATTGCCTGCTCATTGGAGTAGAAAACGTATTAAAGATGTTACTAAAACACTTGCGGGCGGAACACCGGATACTTCAAAAGAAGAATATTGGGATGGTAATATTCCTTGGTTACCATCAGGAAAGGTTCAAAATTCAATAATTAATGAAGTCGACGCTGATACATTTATTACAGAAGAAGGTTTAAAGAATAGTGCCACTAAAATGCTTCCATCGCCAGCAGCACTTATTGCTTTAACCGGAGCAACTTGCAGCAACATTGGATATTTGACATTTGAGGCTTGTGCTAATCAATCTGTCGTGGGTATGCATGGTAGCTCTAAAATGTTACCCAAATATTTATTCTACGCTTTACAATCACAAAAGGAGCAAATACTTCTTCATCAAACTGGTGGAGCTCAAGGCGGGATAAGTGAAAGTGATGTAAAGTTTTTATTTATTCCAGTTCCCAATCCAAACGAACAACTCGCCATCGCCAACTACTTAGACGACCAAACCCAAAAGATTGACCGCCTGATAGCCAACAAAAAAGCACAGTCAGAAAAACTGAAGGAATTGCGGCAAATTGAAATCAATAATGCTGTAACCAAAGGACTAAACCCCAATGCCGAAATGAAAGACAGCGGCATTGAGTGGCTGGGGAAAATTCCGAAGCATTGGGAGGTCAAAAGGTTGAAGAATGTGGCAGACATAAATTCAACTAAACAAGAGTTTAAATTTGAGGATGTCAAAGACCTTGAAGTTGTTTTTTTAGCGATGGAAAGCGTTTCAGAAAATGGACAAATTGATAATTCTGAAAAAAGACCTGTATCTGAATTGTGGGAAGGTTTTACTTATTTTAGAAAGAATGATGTAATTATCGCAAAAATAACTCCGTGTTTTGAAAATGGGAAGGGTGCTTGGCTTAACAGTTTGGAAAGTGAGTTTGGATTTGGCTCAACTGAGTTTCATACTGTAAGAAGTCATAAAAACAGATTAGATAATCATTACTTCTATCACGTTACAAAAAGTGATGTGTTTATGAAAATTGGAGAGGCGTTTATGACTGGTTCTGCTGGACAAAAAAGAGTTTCAACAAACTTTGTTTTGACTTTCAAATTAGCATTACCCTCTATCAACGAGCAAATCCAAATTGCCAACTATTTACAACAACGCACTTCTATCATTGACCAACTCATTAAAAACATTGAAGCACAAATTGAAAAACTGCAAGAGCTACGAAAAATAAAAATATATGAAGCCGTAACAGGCAAAATAAAAGTAAACGGGTATGCATAAGGAAATAGACAATACAGCATTACTTGGCTCCATCAGACAATTGATAGAAGAAAGCCGGCAGCAGATAGCAGTGGCGGTAAACGCTGCCATGAGCATGCTCTATTGGCAAATCGGCAAAAAAATCAACGAGACCATTGCAGGCCAAAATCGCAGTGATTTATATGGGAAACAGATTGTCGCTACACTGTGGAGACAATTAACGAATGAATACGGCACCGCATTTTCGGAGAAAAACCTGCGCAGGATGATGCAATTTGCAGAAGCTTTTCCGGATGAGCAGATTGTCGTATCGCTGATACGACAATTAAGCTGGACACATATCCTTGTGCTGATCCCCATCAAAGATTCATTGAAGCGAGATTTCTACACTGAAATGTGCAAATTGGAAAAATGGAGCGTTCGCACATTCCGAGAACGTGTACAATCTATGCTCTACGAGCGCACAGCCATCAGCAAAAAGCCCGAACAGACAATTCAAAACGAACTGGCTTCACTGAAGGACGAACAAAAAATAAGTCCGGCATTGGTTTTCAGAGACCCCTATTTTCTGGATTTTCTTGGCTTAAAAGACACCTACGCTGAGAAAGACCTGGAATCAGCCATCGTAGCAGAATTGCAAAGTTTCATCATTGAATTGGGTAGCGATTTTGCTTTTTTGGCAAGACAGAAACGCATCATTATAGACCACCGTGATTATAAAATTGACCTGCTGTTTTACCACCGCAGACTGAAATGTTTGGTAGCCATTGACCTGAAATTGGGTGAGTTTGAAGCCGAATTTAAAGGACAGATGGAATTGTACCTGCGCTATCTGGAAAAATATGAAAGGATGGAAGACGAAAACCTGCCGATTGGGTTGATACTTTGTGCCGGAAAAAACGAAGAGCACATTGAATTGCTGCAATTAGACAAAAGCAATATCCGGGTTGCAGAATATCTCACCGCTTTGCCTGAAAAGGCTTTACTTCAACAAAAGCTGCATCAGGCAATTGAAATAGCCAGGTCCCGTTTGTTAAATGCCCAAAACAATAAAGATGAATAAACAACGGAAAGATTGGGAACGAATATTTGAAGACCATTTTTGTCATCAGTTGGACACAAAATGGGGCTACCGCATTTTCCGTGACAGCGAAATTACGGTGGACAAAGAAAATTGCATCCATTGGGACAGACTTGAGCAGTTTTGGGAAGATACCCAACGGCAAACCTTGCAAGCTATAAAATCAGAATTGGGCTATGATTGGAAAAAAGAGTTAGGTAAAAAGATTACAGAGCAACTTCAGGAAAAGCCCTTGTTCCAATTACTACGTGACGGACTGAAAGTAAACAGTCAGCACACGCTGGATTTACTCTACTTCAAACCCGAACGCAGCGATAACAAAAATCAGGAAGGACTGGCTAAGAAAAACATCTTTAGCGTTATCCGTCAGTATCATTTTACCAGTGCCGCCAATGCCCGTCTGGCAGAAGATGACCGCCAAAGTATTGACATAGTGGTTTGTTTGAATGGCTTTGCCATAATTACCGTTGAACTCAAGCACACCCTTGCCAAGCAAAATGTATTGGATGCGGTAAATCAATACTGCGAAAGGGACACCGAACGCCCTATTTTTCATCGTGCATTTGTTCACATAGCCGCTGACGATGAAAAAGCAAAAATTGCCACCACGTTCAGCAAACCACCAACCAAAGACGATTTCAGGGAGTTTAACACAGGTTTGCTCAATGAAAAAATAAAAGGAGACGATTATGCCGTGCAATATCTTTATAATGAAATTCTGGCTCCCGAAAGTGTGCTCAATTTTATTGAACGTTATTTGTATGGAAATAAGGATGGATGGATTTTCCCGCGTTACCATCAACAGCGTTGTGTAAAACGGATTTACGATGATATCACAAAGCATTATCAAAAAAATAAAACATTAAACCTGCGTTATCTTGTTCAGCATAGTGCCGGAAGCGGAAAGAGTAACACCATTGTTTGGCTGGTGCAAAATCTGCGAAACCTGCACGTACAAAATCAAAAAGTATTTGACCATATCATCATCTTAACACACCGCATCAACCTTGACGACCAAATCAGCAAAGACTTTTTAAAAGCTATCGATCAAACGGGAGTAGTAGCTTATTGCAAAAAGAGCAATGATGTTCGTTTAGCATTAGGTGAAAGATTAGAGAACTATAGAAATCCGGAAATACCTGTCAATGCTCCTGTAATCGTTACCATCCTGCACAAGTTTTCATTTCTGAAAGACCTTGCCGACCAAACTGGAAAAAATATTTGTTTCATTATTGACGAAGCACACACCCATCAGGAAGGAAAACTGTACGAAAAAATGGTAGATTTGTTTGATGAAGCTACAGGGCAAATCATTCAGCAAAAAATTGAAGAAGAAGAGGACGAGCAGGAAGCTCTGATTGATGAAATTGCCAGAAAAGAATTTCCAAACCTTTGCTTCATTGCCCTTACAGCTACACCCGGCGACAAAACCATTCAGCACTTTGGACAAGAAGGTCGTGCCTTTGATATATATACGATGGACCAAGCCATTGCAGAAGGTTACATCATGGACGTGGCCAGAAACATTATCACTTACGAAACTCTATACGAACTCAACTACAAATTACCTGACGACCAGCAGCAGAACGAATATCCTACTTTGCAGGTTTACCGTGCCCTTAAATTGAAAGCTTTTGAAGATGATGAAGTAATCAAAGAAAAATGCAAAATCATTGTTTCCATTTTCAAAGACCAAACAGCCGATAAAATTGAAGGCAAAGCTAAATCAATGATTGTAACTTCCAGCCGTTTGAGTGCTGTGAAATACAAACTCTATCTGGACGAAGAACTGAAAAAACGGGGTTTAAAATGGAAATCGTTGGTTGCCTTTAGCGGACAAATTAACCATAACCGCACGTTCTATTCGGAAACCGAAATGAATAGAAGCAATAATCCGAAAAATGTAAAGATTGAAGAATGTTTTGAAAAAGATGATGACATTCGTTTTTTAATTGTTGCTAATAAATTCCAGGTGGGTTTCAGCGAAAAATTGCTGCATACCATGTTTTTAGACAAAGCCCTGCAAGATAGAAATGCTGTGCAAACCATCAGCCGGCTGAACAGGATATATCCGGGGAAAAAATTCGATACACTCACCGTTGATTTTACCAACTCGTACGACAAAATCATTAAGGCATTCCGAAAATACCAGAACAATGTAGAAAGCCACAAAGAAGCAAATCTCGATGATTTGTATAAAATCAAAGATGAGTTGTTGAAGCGTGGCATTTTTACAATGGAAGACGTGGAAGAATGTGTGCGGTTGTTTAATAGTAAAAATCCTGAAGATGTGGTTCCGCTTTCGGTATTGCTTACCACAATAAAAGACATACTGCAAGCCAAAGCAGACAGTGAGAAGCAACGTGAGTTCAGAACCTTACTTGCCCGTTATGTTAGTTTATTTGGGTTTATCCGTGCATTGTTTCGTTTGCGTTTTAAAGACAAAATTCTGAGTGACTTCAACATCTTCGCAACACTATTGTATAAGAAACTCGACCCTACTATGAGTGCCGAAGATTTGGAAAAGGAAATCGAAAAAGTAAAACTGAAAACTTTTGATATTGAAAAAATATCTGAGGAAGTTCACGATTCATGTAGGGAAGATGAAAGTTACAGATCCAATAGCAGTTCCAAAGAAGAAGTAAACTTTACCAATGTTCGACCACTGGCAACTGTTGAAGAAGTTGTAATTGCTATTAATCTGCGTTTCAAAGAAAGAGTTTCTACAGAAGGGATTACTTTGGTAGAAAATTACCTGCAAGCCTTACAAAAAGACAATGAACTAAAAACAACCATCAAAAACAACCTGACGAAAGACGAAAGACAGGTTTATTTCTTTGTCATTAAAGGTATTATGGACAAGCTCTACACTGACTATATCATCAATCATTCTCCACAGCTCTACAGCGAGCTGACACAGGAAAGCATTCAAGGTTTTATTAATCAAAGTGCATACAAAATGCTCCGCGAAATCATGAAATCTGTTGCGTAATAATTCCCTGCATTAATCTTGTTCGAAATTATGGGATATAATTTTCGAACAATATCAAAGAAAAAAAATATTATTAATACTAACTTTTATATCTCAATTACCTCTGAAATGTATAATCAACTGCCCTTCTTCACAATTATATTCTCCTTTTTTAGTGAATTGATCAAGACCTCCCGGTATATATATTTTGAATTTTTCTGTAAGAATTTATCTCTCCTGATGCCCTATGAATTTCGTTCCATCTCTTTTGATTTTAACAGGATAATAGCCATATTTAATTAATTCAGAATAAGCACTTAATCTTTTCTTAAAATCTTCAAATTTATTCGTATCAGATTCTATTTTCGTTGGGTCTAATTTTATTACTATTTCCTTTGTTTTTTTGCAGACTTCTAATATTCTCTTCAAATTTTCTGTTGCAGTCCTATTTATCAGATAAGGGTCATGAAATTCAATTTTTTCAGCTTCTTTCAAAAATGGAGTCAAAATTTTTGCTAAATCATATTTATCCCCTTTTTTAAGATTTATTTCTGTGGGTATATTTTTTAACCTGTGATAATGTTCAGGACTTAAAAATGAGTTAGCATTGTGAATTTCAATTTTATCCCCAAACTTAAATTTAATTTTAAGCTTTTTCTCGTTATACTCTCTTTCAAATGGTTCAAATAGTATTTTATCTTCTGATTCATTGCAAACAACAACATCAAGAAAATCCTTATTTTTTTCATAATTATATTTATTAACATTGATGAATCTGATATGATTATTTACCCATTCGTCAAAAATTTTTTTTATATCTTCCTTCGTTTTATTGTCTTCCAATGAATCAATAACTCTTACATACTCCATTGGTAATTTTTTCTTTTCGTCAACTAAAATTATATTCTGCTCAATTACTTTACAAATACTACCAAAACTTCTTATTTCTTCATATAAATATTTGAATATATTCCCCGATAGAGTTATTCCCTGATTCATATTTCTTCGCCTGTAATTAACTCTTTTGTTAAATCATATCCTGTTGAAAAAAATCCATCTGGCCACTTTTTTTCAAAAAAACCGTTTTCTTGTATTTTTCGTATTTCATTTTTTGTAAAACCGGACTCTCTATCTTTATATAAAAAATTTACCTGTGTTTTTTCCACTAATTGTTTATTTACAAAATAATAGTTTACATTAATTTTCTCTGTTGGAAATTCTCTGAATTCATTTTTTGCAAATATACTCGAATCCATAACTTTTGCTTTGTTCTCTTTTGATATAATCACCTGCGTCTTCCTGATTAAATGCTCACTATGTGTTTCTATAAATAATTGACCTGCATAATATAGAAAAACCTTTGCTAAGCTTGCCTGTATTTTGGGGTGCAAATGCAATTCCGGTTGTTCAATAAACTTTTTGTTATCTGTTGATGTTGTAAGACTTAATAAAATCGGGAATATTTGAATCAACCCACTGCATTCATTTGCAAAATTAGTTATAACACCATTTTTATCGAGAAAAAATATTTTAAATATATCGTCTGTTTTTTGTAATATTACATATTTTTCAAATCCGAGAATCTGCAAATAATTATTTATTAAAAAATAACTTTTATTTTTTATATTATATCTTTCATTGATACCTTCGGCACCAATTTCCATTTCTTTTTCATAAATATCTATTAATTCCTTCTTATAACTTTTTAAATTTTTCTTGATTTTTCGAAATAATCTTGCACTATTTTGAATATTTGTTTCTTTTTTAGATTCCAATATTTTATCAACTATTCCAAAAATGTTCTTTTGAGAATAAAATATATCCAGATATTTTTCATAATTATCTAAACCTTCAATTATATTATTTGAAACAAAATATTTAATCCTTGGAATTTGCCTCACTTGTGGTATATATTCAATATTAAAATGCTTTTTAATTAACTCAGGTATCAAATCATTTATTATAAAAGCAAATTTTAAGGTCTCATAATATTGATTTAGTTTTTCTTTTTCATTATAACTAATATTATCATGTGCTATATATTCTCGCTTGAATTTCATTTCCTCACTTCTTTCCTCATTTATCAAATCGTTAAGACAAACCATTATCAAAGTAATGTCATAAAAAGATTTTTTTCTGAAAAACCTCTCACTACTCCATTTCCATTTCCCCGTATCGTTATTTACAGATTCCAGATATTTACAGGAATTAATAATAAATTTAAATTCAGAAAATCTTAATCTTTCGTTTTCATTATTATCAGAACTACTATTACTTTTGTAATTAAATGATAATAAATTCTCCCCTGATTTTATTTCTATAAAATAAATGCCATCTTTATCAAAAATTACCTTTAATGTAAATTCATTTTCAATTTTTTCAACTTCTTCATTCTTTAAGTTCCTGAATAAGTTCTTTATTTCAAAATAATCTCTTAAATCCCTGTATTCATTAAATACTGATTTTTTCGGTAATTCGTATTTTGTATAATAGCATAATTCAAACTCGATTTTTCTATGAATCTCGTTGTTAGTTACAATTTCAGCATAATCTCCTAAATCTATTTTATCGTTAACCTTATATATAGTATTTTCTAATCCTGTATCTTTGTTAGCCAGACTCTTTAGATTTTCAAATAAAAACATCATAGATTTTATAAATGTACTTTTACCTGAACCATTTGCCCCAAATAAAAAATTTATATCCTTGATATCTATTTCAAAATCTTCAAGACTTTTGAAGTTTTTTATACGGATTTTTCTAAGCTCAATTATTGGAACTAATCTTCTTATAATACTCATATTTTTTATTAAATTTAATGTTAATTCCCCTATATTTCAATGTAACTTTTCCGTTAACTCCTTTATCATTTCCGTACACATATAATTCATTATAATTGTAACTAAGAAAAGAAATAGAATTGCTCCTAAATTTATTTCTGACCCTGATAATATTTCAAATGGTGTATAATGTTCCTCTGCAGGTATTTCTTCTAATTCAGAATTATAATATTCAAACAATGCATTAGTATCAGACCCTTTTAATAAATCATTTATTTCTGCCTGAACTATTTTCTCAATTTCTTCCTTTGTATAATTCATATCCTGAATCATCCCCTTGAGTTTTAATCTGGCTTCTTCAAATTTATTCTTTAACATTTACTCCTCCTTTTTTCTTACAAATATACTCAATTTCCCCTTGCTGAAAATTTCCAGTAAATAACGCCCCCCTTTATCCCCCTAACCTACTTTAATATCTCTATCTTCTCCTTATCTAATCTGATTTCATAAGTTATATTTCCCCTCTTACCTATCGAACTGATTTCAATATATTCAATCAGCGAATTTGCTACGCTTCTCTTAAATTTGGATTTCATTTTCGATATCGTTGAACGGAAATTTGTCGCAAGTATTTCTTTCTTGCCTTTATAATACAAATCCTCAGTTGGATAACTCTCTTTAAAATATTCCATCACCTTCGTATAAAATTCAACCGGCATATATATCTCTGATACTCTCAATGCTTCTTCATCGTTTAACTTCCTCTCGAGAAAATATCTGTAATAAACGAATTCCGTCATCGAAAGGTCTATAGGAATATTATTTACATACAAATGTGCCTTACTTATATCCATCTTTATTTCCGGCTTCAGTTTGCGGACTTCTTCCTCAAGACGCTTTATCCTCGGCAATGCTGTGCCTAACTTTACTTTACTTATAGGATTTTTTCCGTACTTCGGTGGTATAACCTGTATCAATTCTGCATTGAAATCCCCGGATTCTGCCATCATTATCCAACATGCTGACATTGCAGGTGTGCCTGATGATATTGACGCAATAAATTTCTTCCCGCTTCCTGTCTTTGCTTCTATTTCCTTGCAGTCTTTTAATAGTTCAATGTATATCTCATTGTGGTCAATTGGATTTCTTATCCCTAATTTCTTTATTTCAACTGCTTTGCAATATCCCCTATTTTGAATTTGACTATATAGATATTTTGCTGTCTTAACATATAAATTATTATCTCCCTTTGTTTCTGTATATAATATAAATATTGCATCAAAATATTTCTTGCCGTATTTCTTTAATGCAGTTAAAATTGCTCCGTCATTTTTCCCTACAAGCTTTCCTGCATCATTTGTGCCAACTATAGAAATAAATATCTTCCCCGCCATTTCTCAATTATTTATTTCCGTAATTCTTTTCATAATATTTTAGATACTCGCCGCTCATTACCTTTTTCCACCAAGATTCATTTTCTATATACCACTTTATTGTCTTCTCTATTCCTTCTTCAAATACATGAGCAGGTTTCCATCCAAGCTCCCTCTGTATCTTGCCCGAATCTATTGCATATCTTCTGTCGTGTCCCGGTCTGTCCTTAACAAATGTTATATATTCCTCCCCTTTTCCTAATCTCTTCAGAATCAGTTTCACTATATCTATATTATACCATTCATTGTTTCCGCCTATGTTATATACCTCGCCGTATCTTCCCTTCTCAAGTACAGTCATTATTCCCGAACAATGGTCTTCTACATATAACCAGTCTCTGATATTTTTCCCGTCTCCGTAAACTGGCAACTTCTCTCCGCCGAGTGCCTTCGCAATCATCAAAGGAATTAGTTTTTCAGGAAATTGATAAGGTCCGTAATTATTTGAACATCTCGTTATTAATACCGGGAATTTATGTGTGTGATAATATGAATAACACAACATATCAGCAGATGCCTTGCTTGCTGAATATGGACTGCTCGGTGCAATCGGAGTTGTTTCCGTAAATTTTATTTCTTTTTTATCCTCCGGTAAGGAACCGTAAACCTCATCAGTCGAAACCTGCAAATATTTCTCAAGTTTCAGATTCTTTGCCGCATCCAGTAATACCTGAGTTCCGAGTACATTAGTTACTACAAATTCTCTTGAACCTAAAATACTGCGGTCAACGTGCGACTCTGCAGCAAAATTTACTATTGTATCAATCTCATATTTCTTTATTATTTCATTCACTTCTTTTTCATCGCATATATCAGCTTTTACAAATTTATACCTTGGATTTTTTTCTACATCTGATAAATTCTCAAGATTTCCTGCGTATGTAAGTTTGTCTAAATTTATTACGTTATAATCATAATTTGCCAATACGTATTTGACAAAATTACTGCCGATAAATCCGGCTCCGCCCGTTACTAATAAATTTTTCATTTTCTTTTAAAATTTTATTTTACAAAAAGACCGGCATAAATCCCGAGACTGAAATGAAATCCGTCTGCTTTTATTCCGGCCGGAATATTATTTACTTTAACAACATCATTAAGTTTCCAGTCTCCGGATACAGTAAAGGTATATCCCGCATTTAACTTAAAATATAAAAAACTTAATGGATAAAATCCTATGCCTGCCTGAGGCTGTAGAGTAACAAGTGATTTTGAATATGAAAATATATTTGATGATACAGAATCTGATATTATTACTCCAGGATTCCAGTTGTTCAAATCCTTTGAATGTTGTGTTATATCCATTCTGAATGTCCCGAGTCCGATACTCGCTCCTATTGTATAATCAAACGTGTTTGAAATTTTCCTTACGTAATCAAGCATAATTCCTGCAGAATTATACGATATTCTCGCAGACCTTATCGTATTTGTATATTCACTATTCGTATAATCACTGTAACCAATTCCATATCCGCCTGCTCTTAACCCTTTAACTACAGGCACATCAATAAATCCCGCTCCTCCTGATGTAAAAAATCCACTCGTTTTAAATTCCGATATTCCCATTTTCTTTAACTCAGCATTTAAATCCGTTACAGATGGTACTGACCAACCGAGTATTGGTCCGCCAGCTATCGAAAATTTTGGAAACTCCTGACTATAAGAATTTATAAACGTTATTAATACCGCTATTACTGCATAAACTATTCTTTTCATAATTGTAATTAAATTAAAAAAATATCCGGTCTTTTGCCGGATATTAAGTTAATAAAAATGATAGAATTTTAAAATATATAAACTTATCAAAACATAGCATTTATCCCGATTGTCGGAAATACTCCTATACTTTCATTTGCCTCGATTTCTTTCTTGTATTTATTCCATTTATAGTTTGCTATGTTTTTTCTGCCTGTAATATTCTGTATATCAATATACGTTATTAATGTCCATTTGCTGAAATCCCATCTCTTGTCCAACCTTACATCGAGCGAATAATAGTTAGGAAGTCTTGCTGAATTATATTGGCTTACCTGCTGAATTCCTGATACGGGATTTATCGGTGTATATGGCCTTCCTCCATAAATTCTTAACTTTGATGAAAATTCCCATCCTTTACCAAACATATATCCGCCTGTTACTGTGAATAAAAATCTGTTATCATAATCGCTTGGTCTTTCTATTCCGTCAAGTGATTTATATTTCGCTTCAAATATTGAAAGATTTGCAGTCCCGTATAATTTATCAGTCAGCGCTTTCTGAAAGAAAAATTCAATTCCTCTTGCAAATCCTGTTCCCTCAGATACTAACGGTTCAAGCCCGAAATTTTCCGGCTTCTGAAAATCGCCTCCGTTATTGGCTAATATGAAATAGGGTCTTGCTTTACTGACAGGATAGTTCTTATAATCTTTATAATAGACCTCTATCGTTGCTCTTGTATCAGAACTGAATAAATATTCCAGACCTGCAATGTAATGGTCTGCTCTGATATTATTTAATGACTTATTTTCAGGATTTGATACAAGCCAGATATATGATGGAGACTGATAAAAAATTCCGTAATTCAGATTCAGACTGAGGTTTTTTAATATAGAAATATTTGCAGATACTCTCGGTGATACATAAGTCTTATTTGCTATGAAATCAAAATAATCAAACCTTAATCCTGCATTCAATTTAAGCCATGTTGCTGGAGTTTGAGTTATCTGAATATATCCGAATCCCTTAACTGCATTATTATCCGTGTTCAGATTTACTGAAGGTATTATTACAGGAGTAGGGTCTGCAAAATTTAATGTATCAGCTGTTTTATAAATTTCGTTTTTAAAATCAACTATCGAAATTCCCGCTCCGAATGAAATCTGTGTTGTTTTTACAGGAAGCACAAAAAACTCTGATTTTATCTGAGTTTCACCTTCTTCAGAATTGTTTTTAAATGTTTCAACAAAATTTGCGTCCCTTCCTGAAAAATCAAACTGCGTAAAATTTCTCGATAATGTCGTTAGTAAATAAGATTTTGAACTTGTTAAAGTCCTCAATTCTAATGAATTTGAATATCCGGACTGATTGTTTTTTAATATGTCTTCGTTATCCTGTTTCTTTTCTTCTGTGTTGTTATTAAATCTTACCTTATCAAGATTTCCGATAAAATTAAATGTTAATGCATTGCTTTTCGATATATCATAATTCGCCTTCAGCTGAAAATCCGTATATTCAGGTATAAATCCAAAGCCTGCTGCATTAAAAACAAGGTCGAGATAACTTCTTCTCGCAGATAATAAATATGAACCCTTCCTGTTTCCACCTATAGGTCCTTCTATAACAGCTCCAAGTCCTGTTGCGCTTAGATTTATATCTGCCGCAAAATGTTCTCTGTTTCCTTCTCTTAATTTTACCTCGAGTACTGAAGATAACTTATCTCCGTATCTTGCTGAAAATCCGCCGGTTATAAAATTTATCTCTCTTACTAAATCAAGATTTACAATACTCGTAGGTCCGCCGGTTGCTCCCTGTGAACCGAAATGATTAATATTCGGAATTGGTGCATTATCTACTAAAAAAAGATTCTCCGCAGGTGAACCGCCTCTTACTATTAAATCATTCCTTCCGTCATTTACAAAAGATACACCCGGTAATGTCTGTACTACCCTTCCTATATCCTCAAATCCTCCGGGAGATCTTCTTATCTCTTCATATTTAAGGTTCTTGAATGAACTCGATATATCGCCCGGCTTTACGAATCTTTCCGCTTCAACTATTATTTCATCCGTCTGTATTATATCTAGCTCGGCATATACATTTGCTTCCCTTCCGCTCATTACAACTACATCATTTATTAAAACTGGGATGTAACCTATTGTTGATATTTTAATTGTGAATATCCCGCTTTCAATTCCTGTAAAACTGAATTCTCCGTTTATATCAGTACCGGTTTTATTTTCAGTTTTTTCTATTGTTACTATTGCATCAGGAATCGGTTGTTTTGTTAATCTGTCAACAACTTTTCCGTTAATCTCTCCATTTGGCTGGGATATTGATATATTAGAAATAAATTGTATAACTAATATTAATATCGTCATTAATACTATTCTCTTCATGTTTTCTTACTTTTTTATTGATTTCAGATTACTTATTCAATAATCCTTGTTAATACAACAATTTCCCCCGAATATTAAGTTCATTTTTAATGTTTACCCAAATTTCCTTTCGTCAAATATCAATTGCCTGCATAACTCCCTGCCGCGTTCATCAATCTTATATAATGGCATTATCTTCCCTGCATGTACTATTACCATATCCAAACCTGCTTCTACTGCATAATGCATAAATACTGAGTTAAGTACATGCCTTATATGTGGTGATAATCCGAATGATGAATTACTGATTCCAAGTATCGTCTTTGATTTTGGCATCAGTTTCTTAATCTGTCTTATCGCCTCTATTGTATTTATTCCGCTCTTTCTTAAATCTTCCTGCCCCGAACCAAGCGGAAATGTTAAAGCATCAAATATTAAATCTTCCTCACGTATTCCTTTCTCATTTACTGCATAATCCCTTATCCTTTTTGCAATAGATACTTTCTTCTCTATTGTATATG
>Ga0073934_10004035_pt1 | contig 25284 bp, 21 predicted proteins | sample LarsenN4metaG_FD_76834 | JGI IMG/M metagenome (GOLD analysis project Ga0073934, IMG submission 76834) | Hot spring sediment bacterial and archeal communities from British Columbia, Canada, to study Microbial Dark Matter (Phase II) - Larsen... ... | reverse complement strand
TCCGGTCCCTTCGGAGATGGTGTTGCGGAAGATTTTCTACTCCCCGGAGACGATGACGATGATGAAGGATGGGTTGAGGAAGGCGTTGGAGGGGGTGACCACCATCGCAGAGGTGGTTCGCGTAGCCGGACTTGGTAGTTATGAATAATGGCCGACAGGAGCAAGCGAAAGTTTATAATCGACTCAAGCGCCGGCTCGGTTTAATAGAAATAGCGCTGGATTTAGGATTCCTTATCGTGGTTTTGCTCACCGGATTTTCTCAGGATCTGCGCACCTTTCTTTCCTTAGCAGGGGCGGAGCTGGCCGGTCCTTACTCGGAGCTGGTGGTCATTGCGGGATACGTCATCGTCCTGGGCGGCTTGATAGAGCTGATCTCTTTTCCCCTCAACTATTATAGTGGCTACCGGCTAGAGCATCGATTTCAGCTTTCTAACCAAACCTTCGGAAGCTGGCTTCTGGATCATCTTAAAGGGGTGGGCGTGGGGCTCCTTTTAGGACTCCCCCTGGTGGAGCTTCTTTATTTTTTCCTGAGGCATTTTCCCGAGAATTGGTGGCTCATCGCAGGCGTTGTTTTTACCCTGATCGTCGTGGTACTGGCGCGGCTGGCGCCCGTTTTGTTAATGCCCATTTTTTATAAGTTTAAACCCCTTGAAGACGAAGATCTTCGCCATAGACTGGCAGTTCTGGCTGAAAAAGCCGGGACCCGGGTGGAAGGAATTTATGAGCTGAATCTGAGTGAGAAGACGAAAACGGCTAACGCCGCTTTAATGGGGTTGGGGAGGACCCGGCGGATCCTTCTTTCGGACACCCTCCTTAAGGAATATGAAAAAGATGAGGTTGAGGTGGTCTTAGCCCATGAGCTGGCCCATCAGGTTTACGGCCATATCTGGAAGGGGATGGCCGTCCAGACCGTTCTGACCTTTGTCGGGTTTTATTTGGCCGATGTCATTTTGCGGTGGGGGATCGCCCGTTTCAATTTCCGGGGAACTGCAGATATAGCCGCCTTTCCGCTCTTTATCCTCGTCCTGCTCTTCCTGTCTCTCCTGACCATGCCTTTGGTCAATACCTTTTCCAGGCGCCTGGAATACCAGGCCGATGAATACGCCCTGCAGGCCACCCAGAAGCCGGCTTACTTTATCTCCGCCATGAGGAAACTGGCGGCCCAAAATCTTGCCGAAGCTGAGCCTCCTCCCTTGATAGAGTTTATTTTCTACAGCCATCCTTCGATAGCTAGGAGGATCCATCAGGCCCAACAAAAATTCCCGGTTCCGGGTTCGTAAAAAGGGAGGGGATCGAGGATAGCGTATCGAGGAGGGAAGACCTCAGATCCGGGCGGTTATCCTCGATCCTCCACCTTCGCGCGGCCTTGCACCCTGCACAAATTTTAGCGATCAGTTTCGTAGGGGTCATCTTCGTAGGGACTCTGCTGCTCCGGCTCCCCCTGGCTGCGACGGGGGCGCCCATAACCTGGATCGATGCCCTCTTTACGGCAACCTCTGCCACTTGCGTGACCGGGTTGACCGTCGTGGATACGGGAACTCGGTTCAGTTTATTTGGTCAAACCGTTATCCTAGTTTTAATTCAAACCGGAGGTCTGGGGTTTATGACCTTTTCGACCACGTTCGCGCTTCTGATGGGAAAAAAACTCTCCCGCAAGGAAAGAACCCTTGTTCAGGATGCGTTTACCCCGTTCCCGGCCCAGGACCTCCGTGTGTTGGTCCGACACATCCTTGGGGTGACCTTCCTGATCGAAGGGGTCGGAGCCCTTGTCTTATTTGTAAGGTGGTTTGAGGACTATCCCCCCCTCCAGGCCGCCTACTATGCCATTTTTCATGCGATATCTGCCTTCTGTAACGCAGGATTTGCCCTTTTTTTTGATAGCTTTATCCGGTATCGAACGGATTGGGTCCTTAACCTGGCCATTACCGGCTTAATTATTCTGGGGGGGCTCGGTTTTCTGCCTTTGATGGAGATAAGAAACTTGCTTACCTGGAACTCCCACTATAAAAAAAGGTTGTCCTTGCATACCAAGGTCGTCCTCAGTGTGACCGCCCTTCTGCTCGGATTAGGGACTCTGGTCCTCTTCCTATTGGAAGGGAGAAATACCCTCCGGGGGTTATCCTTGCCGGATAAAATTCTCGTTTCTTATTTCCAGGCGGTTACCCCCCGGACCGCCGGATTTAATACCATCGACTACAGTTTTGCTACGAACAGTACCCTATTTTTTACCACGATCCTCATGTTCATCGGCGCCTCGCCGGGGTCCACAGGGGGAGGCGTTAAGACCAGCACGTTTGGTATCTTATTGGCGATGGTGAAGACCTGGTTTCAGGGGCAGGAACGCGTCCACCTGTTTAACCGGACCTTGCCCAGGGAGGTTATTGCCAAGGCCTTATCGGTCATCGTCGTTGCCGCGGCGATCATTTTTTTCTTTACCACCATTTTATTGATGACGGAGCTCAGGGCAGTATCTTATATACATAGCCGGGGTCAGTTTTTAGAGCTTTTTTTTGAGGTGGTCTCCGCCTTTGGAACCGTGGGCCTTTCCATAGGCGCGACCCCTAAGCTGACTTTTGCGGGGAAACTCCTCATCATCCTTTTAATGTTTATCGGAAGGCTAGGTCCGCTAACCCTGGCTATAGCGCTTGCCCATAAGGAAGCCAAGGGCAAGTTCCAGTACCCGGAAGAGAACGTTATGATCGGCTAGGTCGCAGGGGCGGGAGGGCGGGGGAGCGGGCTCCCCGGCTTCCAGGCCCTGTGGGAAATTATGCGTCGGTTCGTGGTCATCGGGTTAGGCCATTTTGGATTTAGCGTGGCCAAAGTTCTATACGAGGAAGGTCATGAGGTCCTGGCCATCGATTCCAACAAAGAAATTATTCAGGATATTAAGGATTTCTGCTCCCAGGCCATCCTGGCAGACGCCAGGGATAAGGAGACCTTGATCGCCCTGGGCCTTGAAGACGTAGACGTAGCCGTGATCAGCCTCGGCGACCAGATGGAGGCCAGCATTCTGGCCACGCTGTACCTCAGGGAGATCGGTATCAAAGAAATTATCACCAAGGCTATTTCCGAGGATCACGGCAAAATCCTCCGAAAGATCGGCGCCAGCGAAGTCATATTCCCCGAGAAGGATATGGCCGAGAAACTGGCCCGCCGCCTGAGCGCCCCTAACATGATGGATTATCTACCCCTGACGCCGGAGTACGGGATTATGGAAATAGCGCCTCCCTCGAGGTTTATCGGAAAATCCCTGGCAGACCTGAAACTTCGCAACAAGTACGGGGTTCAGGTCATTGCCGTCAAGGAGCTCGTTCCCGAGAGGATGAACCTGATCCCTCCCCCGGAATTTATCCTTAAAGACAGCGATTCCCTCGTGGTCATAGGGCGTACGGAAGATTTAGAGAGATTGAAGAAGATGGCAGATTGAACCATAAAATGACCCGCAGATGGCGCAGAGGCGGGCGGAGGGCATCTGTGGATCGTTTTACACTTTACGGTTTTTATGATCGAGCGTTATACCCGCCCCGAGATGGGGCAGCTTTGGACCCAGGAGAATAAATTTAAAACCTGGCTGGAGGTGGAAATTCTGGCCTGCGAAGCCCTGGCGGAGCTAGGAAAGATTCCCCGAGAAGCCGTGGCCCGGATCCAAGAACGGGCGCGGTTTGACGTAAAAAGAATCGAGGAACTCGAAAAGGAAGTCCGGCACGACATGATCGCCTTTTTAACCAATGTGGGCGAGTACGTAGGGGAAGATGCAAGATACCTCCACCTGGGGCTCACCTCTTCGGATGTGATCGACACCGCCCTGGGCATTCAACTCAAGCAGGCTTCTGAAATCCTGGAAAGGGACGTCCAGGGCCTGCTCGACGTCCTCAAAGCCCAGGCCTTCCAGCATAAGTACACCGTGATGATAGGTCGAACCCACGGAGTTCACGCCGAGCCTACTACGTTTGGCCTGAAACTGGCGGTCTGGTACGCGGAGATGGAAAGAAATCGGGAGAGGCTCCGCCGCGCAAAGGAAGCCATAAGCTGTGGAAAGATATCCGGGGCCGTGGGGACTTTTGCCCACCTTGACCCCTTTGTGGAGGAATATGTCTGCCGGAAAGCCGGCCTGACCCCGGCTCCTGCGTCCACCCAGATCGTCCAGCGGGATCGACACGCCGAGTTTGTCGCCACCCTCGCCCTCATGGCCAGTTCCCTGGATAAATTTGCCACGGAGATCCGAGGCCTCCAAAAGACCGAAGCCCGGGAGGTGGAAGAACCTTTTTACCAGGGGCAAAAGGGTTCCTCGGCCATGCCCCATAAACGTAACCCCGTCTCCTGCGAGCAAATATCCGGGCTGGCACGCATCGTCCGTGGATACGCCCTGGCCGCCTTCGAGGATATCCCCCTCTGGCACGAACGGGATATTTCCCATTCCTCCGTGGAACGGATCCTCCTCCCCGATAGTACCATCCTCCTGAACTACCTGCTCAACAGCTTTACCCGCATCCTCCGAGATCTGGCGGTGTACCCGGAAAATATGAAAAAAAACCTCTGGCTGACCCGCGGGCTCGTCTTCTCTGAGAGCCTCCTGCTCCTCCTCACGGGTAAGGGCTTACCCCGGGAAAAAGCTTATAAGCTGGTACAGCGAAATGCCATGCAAGTCTGGGATCGGGGGGTTGAGTTTAAAAAGCTCCTTCTGGAAGACCCGGAAATTCGAACCCACCTCAACCAGGAAGAAATTGAGGGGTGTTTCAAACTGGAACCCCATTTAAAAAACGTCGATTTTATTTTCCGGCGGGTGTTTGGAGAGTAAGAAGAAATTTTTCTTGAACCTTTCTGGATAAGTGGTAACATATATTAAACGCGGAAGGGGCATCGGTTATTAATAAACGTGTATTAAATATCGCGGCCCCCATCCAGGGGTTAGCGCGGTGAGCGTCCCATGTATCGACGATTAGAACTTGCTTTTCTAAAACTGGAGCATCAAACTATCCGACTCTTCCGATTGAATCGGATGTCCCATAACCTGATCTGGCTTGCTTTAGGGCTAGGGGTGTTTGTCGGCTTTTTAAGCGCCTGGCTCTTCTCCTTGCACGCGCGACCGGATACCGAATACATCTTGATCCGCGACCCCTCCATCACGAGCGGCCATGCCGAAGTGTACTATGAAGGGGATTCTTTTTACTTCCGTCCCCTGGAAGGAAAAGTGCTCTTCAATAGCCAGGAGATCCATCGCGCCGCTCCTTTAAAAGAGGGAGATCAATTTATCTTGGGCCATACCATCCTCCAATTGCTGGATACCGCCGGATGGTTGCCCCGTCTAAAGGTCGTCGGGTATTACCTGGACGATCGGATGATGCATTCAGAAAAAATATCTATCGGGCGGTCCGACCAGCCTGAAGAGGCCAATCATTGGGAACCGAATGACCTGGTCATCTCGGATACCTCCTTTGAGCCTATTCAGCTCTGGATCCATCCGGAAAGAGGAGCAGGGACCCAGGAGCCTTTAAAGTTTTCCATTGAAAATCGTGGCAAAAAAAGTGTCGAACTCAGTCGCAGCGGTAGCCAGGACTGGAGTTCTATTCGGAACAAAGAACCCCTTAAATTGGGCGATAAAATCCGACTGGGCGATAGCATCTTGCAATTTACCGTCAGTCGAACCGGAAAAGGCGCGGAACTGCAAATCCTTCGAGGTCGCGCCCAGAGCTATCGCATTTATCTGCATAAGCGGAATATTTTGAGCGGGTCTCATACCATTCCAGGGGGATATATTCCGGACGCTCTCGTGGACGAAGAGTTCCTCGAAGGGGTTCGGAGATGTATTGAGGCGCGACTCCTTTACCTGGTGCGAGAGGACCTGGAGGGCAGGAAACAAAAGGCAGGAAACAGAGAAGGTGAAGCCGGAGAAGCCGTTAGACCTCAGGCTCCGGATTTAGACCCGGAAGCCTTCAAGTTGCGGGTCAAAGGGTTTACCAGGGATGGAAAGCTGGTGAAGGCCGAGTTTGACGCCTTGACCAGGCAAGAAAAACGCCTCCTGGAACAGGTGTTTCTATTTTCCACGTCGCCGGGGTCTCGACTCAAATGGAAAAGGCCGTTCAACCGAAACCAAGAAGATCCCTACCTGTTTGATGGTACGGAGTTGGAGAATTTTATAATAACGGACGGGGAACTGAAAGGCATTTACAGTTTCGCAGCCAGGCTGGTCAGCCCCCATATCCTTCAAAGGGAGCTCTCCGTTGAGAGGGGATCGATGTATGATCGGGACCGGCAGACTTTACCCCGGTTGATGTTATCCAATCCAGAAGCCATCCGGCTGGAACCGGATGGGGATAAACCCCAGACCCGGCCCGTGACGCTTCCGGTTAAAGGCCCCGTTCAATTCCTGTTGATAGACTCGGAAGATCGTAATACCGTTGTGGAGATCGATCTGAGTAAACCCCTGGAGAATAAAATTTATGTCGCCGGTGGGTATATTTTCCTAAGGCCGGTCCCCACCCCCAAACCCAACCGGGTTGCCTCTAAAGAGCGGGTGATCGTAAAACGCTCCGGGGACCGGGTTGAGCTGGCTTTGGACTGTTCTCCGGTGAAACCTCCTCAAGTCGCGGCTCAGCGTACCGGGCCCCTCCCTCCACCGGACCTTACGGCCTTTGATCCCACCCCGGCCCGAGGCTTGCTCCCGGATTATACCTGTGCCGAACAAAAAGCGTTGGCAGAAGGGGACGCGTTTAGCTTGGGAGAGTTGAATTTTACCTATCAGGGGCCCGCTTCAGGACTTCTGGCCGGAAATAAGGGCGGACAGCCGCCGACAGGCAACGGACAGCGGCCCGCAGACCGCGGGCAAAGATACTATCCTTTAGGAGAAAAGCTGGTCCATATTATAGGCTACAGCTATCCCAGGAGCAATTTTAAAAGGAATCTGGAAGATATTTTCGATGATATCTTGCTCGGAAAGGAACGCGCCGCTCCCTGGTATCACTTTGCCCCTAAAGTGGAGAGCCATAAAGGAAACAACCTGATCCTGACCCTGGATGATGATCTCCAGCAGATCCTCTACGAAGCCTTGAAGAAAAAGCTGGACGAGCTGAACCAAAACGCAGACGCTAAGGGACCGAATCCTAAGGAGTTGGAGATGAAGGACGAGGGGCCGGACGTGGAGAGCGAGGAGTATGCCAAAGTTAACGTCTTCCGAGGCGCCGCCATTGCCATCAATGCCGAGGGAGAGATCCTCGCCTCGGTAAGCCTTCCTACGTACGATCCCCACGATATCCACAGCATTTTGGCGGCCTTGAAAGAATCTTCCTTAGATAACTGGAACAGCTCCTTTATCAATCGGGCCTTTCATAAAATCTATCCCCCGGGATCGACCTTCAAGTTGATCATGGCCTCCCTGGCCCTTGAACATAAGGACCAGTTTCTCTGGGAGAATCGAAATTACCTGATTAAAGATGGCGCCGGCGGTTTTATCTGTAACGGATTGCTAACCAGTTTTGAAGGGGTTCGCCTGGGGAAGCCCATCCCGGATTTTCGCAGGGGGCGGCACGGCGGCCCCCTGCTTCTGGAAGATGCCCTGGCCGAGTCCTGTAACAACGCCTTCGCCTTCCTGGCTCTAAAAGCCGGCAGAGGACTCATCACGGAATATGCCGAGCGCTACGGATTTAATCAGCTGGAAGATCTCTTCCCCATCTCGGTATTTAAAGGGGATCTGGAGAGCATCGGTCTCATCCATCGAAGTGAAGGAGATACCCTATTTGCCTTAAAAAGCCAGGTTCCTGAGCCGGGGCAGGAGATTCAGATCTCTCAACTGGGCCGAATGGGCATCGGGCAGTGGCAGATCGAGGCAACTCCCCTGGAAATGGCCCTGGTCGCCATGACCCTTGCGAACTCGGGCCTACGCCCATATCCCCACCTGGTTAAAGGCTTCGAGAACGGGGAGACCGGAGAAGTGACCTATTTCCACTACCCCGACAAAAAGCGGGTCCTCTCCCGCGAGGCCGCCGAAGCCCTGAAGCCCATGATGCAAAAGGTCGTCCAAAAGGGGACGGCCATCCGCCTCTCCATGAGCAAAGTTCCCTATTATTCCTTGAAGGATCATGTGATCGGGAAAACAGGTACCGCCGAAGTGGAAGGGGAAGACGGAAAAAAGACGAACATCGCCTGGTTTGTGAGCGTCGCTCCCATAGAAAACCCTCAGTTAGCTATTGCCATCGTCATTGAAAAAGGCGCGATCATCTCCCGGGAGCCTGTGATGGTCGCCCGGGACGTCTGGGAGAGAGCCGTCCTGCTTTATCGGGATCGATTTCCTCAGACGGAGCCCTTGAATTCGTTGAGTCGTTCGCAGGCCGCGGATGGACGCGAAGACGCAGAGGTGCGCAGGTCCCCTGACCCGCTCAAGACCCCGCGGGAAGAGGCCGGCCAGGGCCAACTGCCCCGTCGCCCGTCCCCGGTTCCGCCCCGTCGTACGGAACTTCCACCCCTACGCCTGCGATAAAGGGGCGTCGTTATAAAATCGTCTCCGAGGCTGCAACAAATTGCAAAAAAAAGCATCTCAAGGGTAAGGAATTCATTGGATAAGGGTGTTCTCCATCTATGACCATCGAAGCCTTTATTACGGCAAAGTCCAAGGGACGGTATCGAGAAATTACCGAAATGGCCTACGAAGAAGGGGGCTTTGGCAGGCTTTATAAAGCCAAGGACTTCTATCGGAATGGGGCTGAAGTGTGCATCAAAGTCATCAAGCCGAATTTGCCCCGAGATCTCCAGTTGAAGATGTGGCAGGACGAGGTCCGAGCGCTCAGCAAGTACGCCCGACGCTCCAATATCGTGAACCTGGTGGATAAACCCTACGAATTTACCGGCCAGGACAAGTACCTGTTTTTTGTCATGGACTACGTAAGGGGAGATCGGCTCGGCTCCAGCAAGTATAAAATTGAGCTGAGCCTGGGACGAAATCTCGCAACGCTGGCCCTTTTCCAGCTCTGCTCTGCCATTTACAGCATCCACCAGCGCGGAGAATACCACCAGGATATCTTTCCTGATAACATCAAAATGAACGGCGACGACCTGATTTTGCTGGATATGGGGGGCATGCGGGAAACCGCCCGACGGTCCGGAACGGTCATCTTTGGGGGGGAGATTTACTCCGCTCCGGAAGTCTCCCCGTCCCGATTAAGGATTAAAAAGTTCCGAACTATGCGGAAAGCCAAGATGGGAAGTTTCGAAACTGCGGATATTTTTTCCATCGGGGCGATCTTTTATGAATTGATCATGGGGAAGACTTTCTTTGAGACTCCGGATGAATCCAACCAGTTGAAAGAGTTTATTTACGATTACTATTCGGATCTGCCCGAACCTAACCAGGCGATCGTCGGAGCGTCTAAGGCCCATAAAGCAGACCTCATCCGAAGGCTTATCAAAATGAAACAGGAGTATCATGGAATTATTCGCAAATATCTCCAACGCCTGGAGACTTATAAAGGATTCCTCACCCAACAAGGTTTCTCGGCTGCCCTGTCTGAACTTCTAACGAACGCCTTGTCTCTATTTCCTCCGGAGCGTCCCAAGGCCGAGGACCTTCTTGCGGCGCTTTTTCCTTATATGATGGACGAAGCGAAGGCAAGCTTTTCTAAAGGGGATTGGACGGGATCCCTGAAATGGTTTAAGCACCTGGAAAGGCACTTCGATGAGATGACTTTGGAATGCAAGGACGAAGACCCGCTCTTTAGAGAGCGGGTGGTCCGACATCTCCAAACGCATTTGAGCGTTTACCTCAGGACTTGCCTGGGGGCCGGGGCCAGCCTCTTTTACCTGGGCTTTTTTTCCCAGGCCAAAGAGAAATTTTTTAAGGCGGAAGAGGTCCTGGCCCATCAAGCCCAACTTCTCTCTGTCGAGGCCCGAGAGACTTACGTTTTAAAGATTCGCAACAACCTGGCCGCCTGTACCTTCATGTCCGGTCAGGTCAAGAAGGCCCGGGAAGAATTTGAGCGCCTTCTGAAAGCCGTGGAAGGGGCTAGCTCGGTCGTCAGAGCCAATCTGGCTATCTGTACCCGTTTTACCCCAGAGACGTAAAGTGTCCGGCGAGGGAGCTGTCGGATCGGATGTACGGTTCCCAATCTCCGGATACTCTAGGCCTCCGGGGCGGGCCTATCCAATTAAGCCTTGTTTTCTTTTCAAAGTTATGCCAGCAGCCATACGGGGCTGAAAAGAACCTCTAACGAGGATAATTACCTGGTTGGGACGGAAATAGGGGTTTCAAAAGATCTGCTGACCCAGTGCGGGGCTTTATACGCGGTGGCCGATGGAATGAGTGGCCACGCCGCCGGACAGGTGGCGAGCCAGATTGCCGTGGCCACTTTAAAAGAATATTACATCCAACCAAATTTGAGTCTGCCCCCTCTAAAGAGGTTAGAAGCTCTTTTCCAGGACGCCCATAAGAAAATATTGACGGCGGCCCGTTATAACTCTTTATATAAGGGGATGGGCACCACGCTGACCGCGATCGTTCTCAAGGAAAATCAGCTTTACTATGCCCATATCGGGGATAGCCGGCTTTACCTTATCGCGGGGGACACCGGAAATCCCAGACAGATAACGCGGGACCATACCCTGGTTGCCAGGTACCTCCGGGAGGGAAAGCTCAGCGCCCAGGAGGCGGAGGACGAAGATCCTAGCGTTCTGGAACAGGCCCTGGGGTTTAATCGGGAAGTGCAGGTGGATGTGGGACAATTCGAAATCAAGGCCGGAGATTACTTGATTCTGGCCACCGATGGGCTCACAAAATCGCTTCCCCCCTCTAAAATAAAAACCGTGATCCTGAACTCTCGAAACGCCGCAGATGCCTGTAAAAAACTCACCCGAAGGGCGATTGACAACGGGGGAATCGATGATATCACGGTGATTGTGATCGAGGTTCTGGAGGAGTAAAACCATGCTGCCCCTTTTAATTACCACGGTGGCCATGATCCTGGCAGGCGTTTTAATTTTTATTTCCATGAAAGATCGGGAGGCTAACCTGGCCGTCAATTACTATAACGCCGGGGTCTCCTATCTCCAAATAGGAGAGGTGGACAAAGCCATCATCCAGTTTCAGAAAGCCCTGGAAAAGAATCGGGTCCTGTCCGCGGCGCACTATGGCCTCGGACTTGCATACGCCTCTAAAGAGAAATACCAGGAGGCCATTCCGGAGCTGGAATTTGCCTTAAAACAAAGGCAAACCAACCCGGTTATTTACTATAACTTAGGGAGCACTTATTTATATGCCAGGGACTACGACCGCGCACAGGCGGTCTTTGAGAGGGCGCTGGCTTTGAAGCCGAGGATTAAGGAAATTTACTTTAATCTCGGGTGGATTTTAAAAGAGAAAGGAGACCTGGCCGGCGCAAAGGAAAACTTTGCGAAGGCTCTGGAGCTGGATAGCCAGTATCAAAAAGCTCGAAAGTATCTAGGCGTTCTGGAAGAGATGGAAAAGGAGAAGAAAAAGGCCGAGTTGCTGGAGGTCCTTAAACATTTCGATGAGAAGGATACGGAGTTCATGATCCAGCTTAGCTCGGACCAAAAGCCCGGGAGCCATCGAACCATATCTATTTGATATTTCTGGATCTTTGCCCTTTGTCGTTGCTTATCGGTGCCCGGTCGCTTGGAAGTGGACTATAAGCAATGAACGACGGATGAAGGATAATGGATAGGGATTACGAACCCTTAATTATCGACTTAAAAAAGAGCGATCCCATACGAAGCACGCGAGGCTCTCTGACCCTGTTTTTGCTGGCTCTGCTGATGGGGGTCGTGAGCGTGACGACGTTTCTCATCTCCAGTGTTTATAAGGGATCCCCGACGCAGGCGCCTTCTTTAGAGATTATTGACCTTAAAACGGACGTGGATGCCGTAAAACTCCCCACAAAATTGGAACCTTCCCCCGCCGTTAACGCGGAGGCTTCGAAGTCCGAGCCTAAGCCCGCTCCCACCGGGACCGTCGGCGCTCCGAAGTCCGAGCCTCCCCGAAAGCCCGTGGAAGCGGAGCCGGTCGTTAGCACGCCGTTGCCTGCGAAGCCTTCGGAGGAGACCCCCGCGCCAACGGATAAAAGTGTTGGAACCTCCCAGGCTCCTAAAAAGGATAAAGGCGCAGGGGTGAAGAATTCCTCCGGGGATAAGCCCCCTCCGGTAGAGGAAGGTAAAGGGCTTGAATCCAAAAGCCCCCCGGTAGAGCCTCCGGAACGGGCACGGACCGATAGAAATCGTGGACCTGAGCGGGGCGTAGGTTTTGGATTCATAACGGTCCGAACGGTCCCGGAGAATGTGTCGGTGTATCTGAATGAAAAGCTCATCGGGACCACGCCCCTCATCGAGTTCCAGGTCCCAGCCGGTCGGCATGAGTTAAAACTGGCCTATGAGAACGCCCGTCCGCTGTACCAGTCCATTACGGTGGATCCGCTACAAACGGTGTCGGTTTTTCAAGAGTTCGAAAAAGTGGAGCCCCTGGATAAGGCGGAGGAGTTTCAAAGATTTGGAAAAATGGGTTCCGTCGCGATCAGCTCTTCAAGCTCCGGGGCGGCAGTTTATCTAGTCGGGGCCGATAGAACCTATCAGGGGTTTACCCCCTTCTTCAAGGATCTGCCAGAAGGAACTTATCAACTCAGCGTACAAAAAGATGGGTTTAAAACGGTTAAACGCACCTTCGAAGTGACGGAAGGGAAAACCACAGAGGTGTTTGTGACCCTCAAGCGCCTTGGGATCGTTTACCCAGATCGGCGATATATCCCAGAGACCCTCCTTCCTAACCCTAGAGCCTTAGAAGATCGCCGTCCAGAGAGGCCCTACCGGTAAGGTTTGTAGTGTAGATGGGAGAAGTTTTGGTATCGGTCGCTGCGGGCTTCAACCTGGGTTTTGCTTTGAAGAAATAAAACGCCGGTTAAAGCTCGTAGCGGCCTTGTGTCATCATTAACCCTCATCAGGAGGCTTGATATTTAATTCAAAAACATGGAACAGAAGTTTTATCCTCAAATTAGAATCAAACCTCCAGGCCCTAACGCCCGGAGGCTGGTGGAAGAAGACCATCAATTTGTCTCTCCGTCCTATACCCGATATTACCCCCTGGTCGCGGAGAAAGGGGAAGGGTTCATTGTCGAAGACGTGGATCATAATCGGTATTTAGACTTTACGGCAGGGATTGCCACCTGTTCGACGGGCCATTGCCACCCTAAAGTGGTCGAGGCGATCCTCAGACAAGCTCAAAAGCTCATCCACATGTCCGGGACCGACTTTTACTATCGCCCGCAAATTGCGCTGGCCAAAAAGCTCTCTCAACTCTTCCCCGGACAGGGACCGGCGAAAGTCTACTTCGGGAATTCCGGCACGGAAGGTATCGAAGCGGCCATTAAACTGGCCAGATACCATACCCGGCGCCAGCATTTTATTGCCTTCCTGGGCGGGTTTCATGGGCGTACCCTGGGGGCTCTCTCCCTGACCGGTAGCAAAGTGACCCAGCGAAAAAGATTCGCACCCCTGATGCCGGGGGTCGTCCACGCCCCCTACGGCTACTGCTACCGTTGCCCTTATAATCTGAATCCGGAGAGCTGCGCAACAGACTGCGCAGAATGGATCGAACAGGTGCTGTTTCGGACGATCCTCCCCCCGGAGGAAGTGGCCGGCATCGTGGTCGAGACCATCCAGGGGGAAGGGGGCTATGTGGTCCCCCCTCCCCTCTTTCACACGAGGCTCTCCCAATTAGCCCGAAAGTACGATATCCTCTACATCGTCGACGAAGTACAGTCCGGGATGGGGCGCACCGGAAAAATGTTCGCCATCGAACACTACGGAGTTCAGCCGGATATCGTGGTGACGGCCAAGGGCATCGCCTCCGGACTTCCCCTCGGAGTCATGATCGCCTCGTCCCAGATTATGGATTGGGAACCGGGTTCCCACGCAAGCACCTTCGGCGGAAACCCCGTCGCTTGTGAAGCGGCTCTGGCGACCATTGAACTATTGGAAAACGGCCTCATGCAAAATGCCGCCGACGTGGGCGCTTATTTATTGGATAATTTGCGCAAGCTGCAAACCCGTCACCCTTTGATAGGAGAGGTTCGAGGAATGGGACTGATGATCGGAATAGAATTGGTTGAAGACCCGGAAACCAAGACCCCGGCTATCCAGGCCAGAGATACCATCATTTACAGATGTTTTGAAAAAGGCCTCCTGATTTTAGGCTGCGGCCTCAGCACCCTCCGGCTGGCTCCCCCTTTGATCATCTCCCGCCATGAAGCCGATGTCGCTTTGTCCATTTTAGAAGAGTGTCTAACCGAAGTCGAGAAGGGGATTTAAACGAGGTCGAACGGGCGCGTGGAAAAATGTTCCGCGCCCCCATCCTTCTTATTTATCGTCTCCCATGAATGTCTGATAGATTTCCTCCACCTGCCGTCGGGTTTCCTCCAGGGAGCCCCGGTTATCGATGACGTAATCGGCATATTTGATCTTCTCGGATAGGGGCATCTGGGAGCGGATCCGGGACCAGGCCTCCTCGGCCGGGATCCTGTCTCGATGCATCAGGCGCCGGAGCTGGGTCTGCTCATCGACGTAGACCACGATCAGCGTGTTCAGCCGCTTGTACGCGCCGACCTCGATGAGAAGGGCCGCGTCTAGGAGAATTAAAGCGTCGGGATACCGGGAGCGCAGCTCCCGGTAGAGCCGAGTTTCCTCCTCGAGCACCCGGGGGTGGACCCTTCGGTTCAAGGCCTCTCGTTGAATGGGATCTTGAAAGACGATGGCTCCGAGTTTTTTCCGGTCGATGGCTCCGTCGGGGAGCAGGATACCCTTTCCAAAATGATCTACGATCTCTCGCCAGGCAGGCTTTCCAGGCTCTACAACCTGTCTGGCCAGGACATCTGCGTCAATGATTTGGGCCCCTAAAGAACGAAAAAAACCCGACACCGTGCTCTTTCCACTGGCAATCCCCCCTGTTAGACCCGCAAGCTTAGGATCCGGTATCTTCATACTCTTTTTATTCTATAACTTTTTCGTTGACGCAAGGATTTTTTTCATAGAGACTACCTCGTAACTTTTTTATTGACCCGAAAGTTTTTTCAAGGTAATAAATATGGTTTAGCTCGTTCAACTTAAAATGCTTAAAAGGGAGTTAAACCCCTTCACCCCATTTATAGTGCAGGAGCTATCCTTGCGAGGAGCGCCAGAGCCAACGCCCAGAGCGAAGCGAAGGAAAGAAGCCATCTGGTTTTTTGCACTGCGACCTTGGCGAGAGGGTATGAGGTATGCTTGTTTGTATTAGTGATTTACATTTCACCGATAGTTCCACGGGTAAGTATAACGTAGATGCCAGGACCTTCCGTAATTTCTGGAATAAAATCCTGGAGACGGCCCGGGGTCTTAACGTCAGGGAAATCGAACTGGCCCTGTTGGGAGATTTTTTTGATCTTCTGCATTCCAGGAAATGGCTGGAGGGATCGGGAGAAGTTAAACCCTGGACTGAAAAAGGAGAAGGGCAGCTCAGGGTCGTAGAGGCGATCTTGAACGATGTGTTTCGAGGGAATGAGGAGCTGTTGACCTATCTGGCCGAGATCTCTAAATCTAGCGATCTGGATATTAAGGTGACTTATATTCCCGGGGATCATGATTGGCTTATCAATCGGTACGAGGGGTTGCGGGAAAAGGTTTGTAAGCAGCTTCAATTAAGCCATAATCCCGCCGAGAGATTCCCCTCCTTTATCCGGCGTGAGGAATATCATGTCTTTGGCCGCCACGGCCATGAGTACGATATCTATCACTTCGAGGGGGACTACGATGCGCCTTCCATTGGGGATGCCATGGTTATCGAGTTGATCAACCGATTTCCGGATGCTCTGGCGAAGACGATGGGAGAGAAGATCGATAAGGCCCTGCTTCAAAAATTGCAGCGCATCGAAGATGTTCGACCCCTGCTGGACACGCCGGGCTGGATCTCCGCAGTGGCAGAGGAGTCCACGGTCCCGGAGACCGCCGATGCGATTAAAGCGTGCTGGGATGATCTGGTGAATCAGTTTAATCATCTGGCCTACGTGCAGCAGTGGTACACCGTCCACGATAGCTGGGCACCATTGGATGAAGCAGATCGGCTGAAGGAGCGCCTGAAAACCGCTTCTTTTGCCCTTAAAAATCCTGCCGGAAAGTCCACAACGTCGTCTAAACCCATCATGAGCCAGTTCGTTCGAGAGGAGGACCGACACCCTCGGGAGGCCTATAACGAGGATTTTATACGACATGATCCGATCCAGTACGTGGTTTTGGGACATACCCACCAGGGCCGGGTCCTTTCCATGGATCGGATCAATGGGGTCGAGAAGATCTACTTTAATCTGGGGACCTGGCGCAGCGTTCACACGCGAAATAAATTCGGAAGTGAAAAGGTTCTGTTTACCTCCTGGCGAACCCTCAACTATGCCGTTTTCTATCAGGAAGGGGAGCACCCCGATCAAGCCTTTGAGTTCTGGAGCGCGGCCCTGAGATGAAAGGAATAACCTCATTTATGGATCAGGCAGAATTGGATTTAAGAAAAGCTATTCGGGAACGGGCCAAGACCCGAAATATCTCCCCCAAAGAGGCCCTGGAAGAACTGGTTCCGCTGCAAGCGATCCGTTTACCCGAAGCAGATCCGTCCAGATATTCGACCCTGGCCCAACGTTTATGGAGTCGCCATCATCTGGAGATACTCGAGGTAGACCTCTCTCGGAATCAGCCCCTGGTGTATCAAATCCCCAGAGGGGTTTATGCGGACCTGGAGGACTTAAACCTTGGGGAGCCCGTTTCCAATTACTACAGGGAAGAGTATCAAGAACTCCTCCAGGAGGTCCTACGAGACGTCTGGTTGAAGATCATCCAGCTTTGGGGAAAGCAGGGATAGGACTTCACCCTCCCCCCGCCCCCCTCTCCCAAAGCTTTGGGAGAGGGGGGCGGGGGGAGGGTGAACAGCTTATAGAAAGGAATTGACTCCATGAACGGTATGATTGTAGCTCCGCAGCCCCTCGCGGTGGAGGAAGGGATCAAGGTTCTGAGAAGGGGCGGCAATGCGATGGATGCGGCGGTGACCACGGCCTTCGTTCAAGGCGTGGTGGACCCCCAGATGTGCGGGATAGGTGGTTTTGGGACCATGCAGGTGCACATGCCCAGGATCGGGGAGGAAACCATGATCGATTTTCACGCCAAAGCTCCCTACCTGGTCACCCCTGATATGTGGAAGGATCTGGTCATCGGGCTGGCCAAGGATGGGTTTGGTTACATTCTCAAAGGAAACGTCAACGATGTAGGGTATCTTTCCATCGCCGTACCCGGAACGGTGCTGGGACTTCACGAAGGATTGACCCGGTACGGGACCTTGAGCTGGAAAGAAGTTATTCAGCCGGCCATTCGCTACGCCCGGGAAGGGTTCCCCGTCACCCTGAGCCTGAGGAACTGGTGGCTTAGCAGGACGGATACGGGACGGGTCGAGTTCCGGAAGAGGATTCAGACCACACCGGCCTCCGCCAGAATTTATACCAAAGGGGCCGGAGAGCTCTACGAAGAAGGGGAGCTGCTGGTCAGCGAAGAGATGGCCCGCTCTCTGGAGAGGATCGCCGAGGAGGGGCCTGAAGTCTTCTACCACGGGGAAATCGCCCGGGCGATTTCCCAGGATATGGAACAAAACGGAGGGCTTATTCGGGAAAAAGACCTGCAGGATTATCGAGCCACCTCCACAGAACCCTTGCGTACCACCTATCGGGGTTATACCGTTGCGACCAATCCCCCTCCTGGAGGGGGTATTACCCTGATTCAGATCCTCAATATTTTGGAAGGTTACGACCTGAGCAAGCTGGGGGTTAACACCGCCCGATATATCGACCTCGTGTCCAAGGTGATGCGGATAGCTTTTGCGGATCGGGACAAGTGGGTGGGAGACCCCGCGTTCGTTCAGGTCCCTGTCGAGAAGCTCATCTCTAAAGAGTACGCGGACGAATGCCGGAAGAAAATCCAGAACGTGAAAAATACGCCCTCTCCTCAAAAGCCTACCTCCGATGCCTCCCACACGACCCATGTCTCCGTCCTGGATAAGGATGGCAACGCGGTCGCTTTGACCCACTCTCTCGGCATGTCTTCGGGGGTCGTGACTCCCGGGCTGGGGTTTACTTACAACAACGCCATGATCGCCTTCGACCCGATGCCCGGCGGAGCGAACTCCCTCGCGCCCGGCAAGAGACGGGTCACCGGAATGTCGCCCACCTTCGTATTCAAAGGGCGGGAGCCTTTCCTGATTTTAGGGGCCCTGGGAGGTGCCCGCATTATCACGGGAATTTTGCAGGCCATCCTGAACGTCATCGATCATAAAATGAGCATCGTAGAGGCCATCGTATCCCCCCGGTTTGACTGCCAACGGGGGCCGATTACCTTAGAGGCCCGGATCCCCTACTACGTGTGCGAGGAGTTGGAGAAGATGGGGAACCAGGTGGAACGAACCGTTCGCAGCTACGGAAACGTGGCCCGCGTCCATGGGATTCTGGTGGATAAATCCCGGGGCCTTTTACAAGGCGGGGCCGACCCCGCAGGAGACGGGGTCGCCTTGATGGCTTAGGGGGTTTTGAGGGCGGACCCGGTTGCTCCCTAAAAACCCTACGATCTGAGGGAGATGGGAGGTTTTTTCCCGCGCGCATCCCAAGGAAGGCTAAGTAAAAAAAATTCCCTTGACGAAATTTTTTTTCAAAATATATTTGTTATAGTGTTATATAACACTAAAGATTAACAAAGGAGCGCTCCGAGCCCATATGCAGGTTTACATCGATAAAAACAGCGGGTTTTCCATCAAAGCACAACTGGCCGAGCAGATTAAATTTCTGATCAAAACCGGGAAGTTGCAGTCCCATGAACGGCTCCCTACCGTCCGGCAACTGGCCGGGTTTTTAAGGATCAACCAGAATACCGTGTTTACGGTTTATAAGGAACTGGAAAGGGAGAATTTCATCTACTGCCAGCATGGAAAGGGGTGCTTTGTGGCGGAACAAAAGGTCCGGTCGGAGGAAAAAAATATGTCAGAACTTTTGGAGATCTTAGAGGAGGCCATCGCCAAGGCAAGGGCTAAGGGAATCAGCCTGGAGGAGTTCGCTCTGGCCGCTTTCAGCAAGGCCCAGATGGAATCCAAAAAGAAACCCAGGCATCTAGAGGTCCACTTCATAGAATGCAACAGCGCGGATCTGAAATTCTACAAAGAACAGCTGGAGAAGGAGGTCGGCGTTGAGCTGAAAACCCTTCTGCTGGATGAATTGGAACAGCGAATTAAGACCGGGAGCTATCCTTCTAAAACCGTGGACCTGGCCGTGACGACGTTCTTCCACCTTCACCAGGTGAAGGAGCTTTTAAAAGAGGCCCCCTTTGACGTGGTGGGAATTATGGCGGGCCCTCATATTAGAACTTTGATGGAGCTGTCCGGCTTGCCGGAGAAAACCCGGCTCGGCATCGTCTGCATCTCCCTGCACAGCGCTAAAAATATGGAGAGGTCCATCCTCAGCACCGGGTTGACCAATATCATCCCGGTTCCTTTTTCCACCTCGGACCCGGCCCAGTTCCATAAGGCGATTCAAGGGGTCGACGTCGTCCTGACCTCTCAAGCGGTCGCCAACGAGGTGGAGAATCGGGTGCCTCCCCATGTCAAACTGATCGTCTACGACCGGGTTCTAGATCAGGGGAGCCTCCAGATCCTCAAAGAGGTCATCGAGGGGATCCGACAGAAACCCGGGAAGTAAGCGGGGATTTTCAAACCTGACGGACGGGTTTTTAGGTTCGGGAGAGCCGGTTTTTTTAAGTCATGTGTTCTAGTTTAATAGAACATTATAACTAACCGAAAGATCGCAAGAATCGGGTGGATGGTGCCTTATGAACATCCTATCTTTGATAAAGATGAAGCACGTAAATACTTCGTTAAAGCAGGCCCCGGGCTCTATGGAAAAGGATATCAGGGAGGCTGTCCGGGTAAAATCAAAGGGTTTAGATCGGCCCTATCCCGGCGGAAGGTCCCTTCCCCTCGTCGTCGCGTTCGCGATGGTCTATCTGGTTTGGGGATCGACTTATCTTGCCATACGTTTCGCGATAGAGACGATCCCACCGTTCTTCATGACGGGAACACGATTCTTGATAGCCGGTTCGATCCTTTATAGTTGGGCCCGCTTCCGGGGGGCTTCTAGGCCGACGCTTAAAAACTGGTGGAACGCCGCGCTTATCGGCCTCCTGCTTCCCACGATCGGCAATGGCGGGGTCGTTTGGGCGGAACAATTTGTCCCCTCCGGCATCGCAGCCTTGCTGATCGCCACCATGCCCTTGTGGATGATTTTGGTAGATGCGATCCGCCCGGGCGGAACACGTCCGGACGCCCGCGTCATTGGCGGGCTCGTTCTCGGTTTTGGCGGGGTTGCGCTTTTGATCGGCCCTGGAACCCTCCTCCGAGGAGGGGAGCCCATCGATCCGGTGGGGGCGATGGCTCTGCTGGTCGCTGCATTTTCATGGGCGTGTGGCTCCGTCTTCTCTCGTTACGCGGCCCTGCCCCCGGTACCCCTCCAGGCGGCCAGCATGGAAATGCTCGCAGGCGGCGCCGTGCTGATCGTGATGGGGCTTCTTACCGGGGAGGTCGCTCGCATGGAGGTAACCAGGTTCTCCGCACGCTCGATACTTTCGCTGGCGTACCTTACCGTCTTCGGTTCCATCATGACGTACGTGGCCTACATATGGCTGCTTAAAAATACCTCCACGGCCTCGGCTTCCACCTACGCGTACGTAAACCCTGTGGTTGCGATCTTCCTGGGTTGGATGCTGGCCGGCGAGGCGATCGGTCCCAGGACCTTCGTGGCTGCGGTCATTATCGTTGGCTCGGTGGCGATGATTCTCGGACGGCGTCGACGCCCACCCGCTTTATCGCGAACGGAGGCAGATCGTGTAACCGCCGATAAACGCCGGTGAACGTCAAGGAGCCCGGGTCCCTCTGCCATGCAGCGGTTAAATTTAACTTCTACTTCGCCGATAGGAGGTTGTGTTTATGTCCCTCGCTGTGACGGAGCAGGAACTGCGACAGTTTTTGTCGGAGATGGCCTTTCTCAGGAGTTACGGATTCAAGCTTCAGGCCATAGGGGAGGGGGCGTGCACGATCTACGTGCCTTTCCAGGAGGTCTTCGAGCGCCCGGGCGGTATGGTGAACGGTCCGGTCTTTATGGCCGCCGCGGATGTCGCCATGTGGATGGCTATCATGACCCGGCTTGGGAAAGGGGCTCAGGGGTCTGTGACGGTTGAGATGAAGACCGCCTTTCTCCAGGCCGCAAAGCGAGAGGATTTCCTTTGTATGGCCAAAATTTTGAAACTGGGGAGACGTCTGGTCTATGGGGTCGCCGAGTGCGTCAGCCTGGAAGGCCGGCTCCTGACCCACCATACCCTGACTTACATCCGACCGGACGACCTCCGGTGATTTCCGTGGCCATAACAGTTTGTGGGAATTAACAAACTGTTATGGCCACGGAAATGAGAAACTGTGCCTTGTCAAAGGCATCGGCGAAGGTTAAAGTAAGACCATGGAGCCCGTCGAGAAGCCCTCCACAAAAAAAAGTAAACTCTACGAGGAGATCGCCAAGCAGGTTTCCCACCTCATCGATCGTGGGACCTTTCGGCCCGGCGATCGCATCCCCTCGGTGCGCAAGCTTAGCCATCAGCAGAAGATCAGCATCACCACCGTCTTAGAAGCCTACCGTCTGCTGGAAAACCGGGGGTTGATCGAAGCGCGTCCGCAGTCGGGGTATTTTGTTCGTGCCCGTTTTCCAACCCTGCCTGCGGAGCCGGAGATCTCGAAGCCCTCCCAGGGTCCAACGCGGGTTAGCATGGGCGAACTGGTCATGATGGTCTTGCGGGATACGCACCATCCGAAGCTTCTCCAACTCGGCGCTGCCATACCGAGCCCCGAGCTTCTACCTACGGACAAACTGAACCGCACGCTTTCGGCCATGGGGCGCCGCCATGGGGTTCGCGGCAATTCCTATGACGTCCCTCCGGGGTGTCAGGAGCTCCGTATTCAGATCGCCCGGCGGGCGTTGACGGCAGGCTGCGCGTTGACGCCGGACGAGGTCGTGACCACTTCCGGGTGCCAGGAAGCGATCGTGCTCGCCTTGAGGGCCACCTGTGGTCCGGGGGATACGGTGGCCATTGAGTCGCCGACCTTTTACGGCGCCCTTCAAGCCATGGAGATGCTGGGCCTCCGAGCCCTCGAGATCCCGACCCATCCCCGCGATGGCATCAGCCTTGAAGCCCTTAGCTCCGCCATCCAAGGGCGCCCCATCCGGGCCTGCCTTCTCATTCCCAATTTTAGCAACCCCCTGGGAAGCTGTATGCCCGATAGGAAAAAGAGAGAACTGGTGGAGCTGCTCTCCGCCTACGAAATCCCCCTCATCGAGGATGATATTTACGGCGACCTCAGCTTTTCCCCTGAACGACCCAAGGTCGCCAAAGCCTTTGATAAGAAGGGGCTCGTGCTCCTCTGCTCCTCCTTCTCCAAGACCCTTGCCCCGGGTTATCGCGTCGGTTGGGTGGCCCCGGGCCGATTCAAATCCGAGGTCGAGCGCCTCAAGCTGGTGAGCAACATCGGCACGGTCCTCTTACCCCAGTTGGCGATCGCTGAGTTTCTGGCTAACGGGGGATATGATCACCACCTCCGAAGAATTCGCAGGATCTACGCCCGGCAGGTGGCCTTGATGGCCCAGGCCGTCAGTAAATTCTTCCCGGAAGGAACCAGGGTGACGCGACCCTCCGGAGGATTTATCCTGTGGGTCGAGCTTCCGGAGCACGTAGATTCCCTCGAGCTCTACGAGCTGGCCGTCAAATCTGGAATCACCTTTGCGCCCGGGCCCATCTTTTCTGCCGAGCAAAAATATCGAAACTTCATCCGCCTCAACGCGGCCCGTTGGTCCGAGAAGGTCGAAGATGCCCTGGCCCGACTGGGCCAACTGGCCGCCCGTAGGGAGGGGTAGCCGTCTTCGGAAAAAATTCACATGCCCCCAAAGGGGAGGGAGACCTCTATGACGCATAATAAGCTTCTCCAAAACGAATTTAGCAAGCAGGCCGCCCGCTTCGAAGAAAAGGGGCTGACCCTGGCAAACCCGGAGTATCTGCAATGGATGGTCGGCCATTTGGCCCTGCAAACGAACCTTAAGGTGCTGGATGTGGCAGCCGGGACCGGCCACCTGAGCCGTGCTATGGCGCCGGGCGTAGAGCGGATCGTGGCCGTCGATGCGACCCTTGAGATGCTCCGACAGGGGAGACGGGCGGCAGATCAGGCCGGGTTAAAAAATATTACGTTCGCGCGCGGGTTTGCCGAGAAACTCCCTTTCCAGGATAACGCCTTCGATCGGGTCGTCTGTCGTTTTGCCGTTCATCATTTCCAGAACCCTCGTATCCAGATGGCGGAGATGGTCCGGGTGTGCCGCCCCAATGGGAGGGTGGTTATCATCGACCTGGTCTCCCCAGACGACCCGACCCTGGCGGAGAGCTACAACCGCCTGGAGCGCCTGCGAGATCCCTCTCATACGTGGGCGCAGACGTTGATCGGACTGAGGGGTTTACTGCAAGAGGCCGGGCTGACGGTTTCCCACTGGGAATCCCGTAAAATCGAGGTTCAGGTCAATCGCTGGTTAGAATTAACCAACCCAGATCAAGACGTCCGTGAGTTAATTATAGAGGAGCTCTTAGGGGATGTCCGGGGCTCTGGCGCAACGGGGATGGACCCTTTTATGCGCGATATGGAACTCCTGTTCCATCACACGTGGGCGATCGTTGTCGGAATCAAAACGGGCGGGACCGAAGTATGATACCGCATAGTACCGGGTTTGTAGGAGCCGCCCTGCGCGGTCGCCCCTAAACAGGGCGGCTACACAAGAACGGCCCTGTAACCCTACGACATTTCACGGTAGAAATCGTATAGGAGGATCTCCACGATGAAACGAGTTAAAATCTATCAGATCGATGTGTTTACCAGAACGCCCTTTTGCGGTAATCCGGCGGCGGTAGTCCTGGACGCCCTAGGGCTGACAACCGAAGAAATGCAGGCCATCACGCGAGAAATGAACCTATCGGAAACCGCCTTCGTCTTGCCGCCGACCCTCCCCAACGCCGATTATCGGGTTCGGATTTTCTCGCCCCGCAGTGAACTGCCCTTTGCAGGGCACCCAACGGTGGCGACGGCGTCTGCTCTCATTGAGGAGGGGCGCGTCTTCGAGGGACAGATTCCGAGCCTTATTCGTCAGGAGTGTGGAATTGGTCTCGTGCCCATAGTTGTCGAAAAGCGGTCAGATGGTCTGTTCTTCTTAATGACTCAAGCTCAGCCCCGATGGATCGATACGGGCATTGACCGAGGCCAATGTGCTAAAATGCTCAGATGCGGAAAGGATGACATCGTGGACCTTCCGATAGGTATAGTCTCGACCGGTGTAAATTGGTTAATTATCCCGTTAACCAATCTGAGGGCCATTAAAAACCTGAAGCCTGACATGGATCTGATTGAACGGACCTGTGAGCAGGCTGGAGCCGTCGGTATTACGACTTTTTGTATGGATGCCGAGCAGGCGGGGAATGCCGTCCACGTACGTACCTTTGCCCCTGGAGACGGAATCCTCGAAGATCCGGTCTGTGGCTCCGGCAATGGATCTGTGGCAGGCTATATCGCTAAGCATGGCCTGCTCCCGGGGATCAGGTTCGACTACGTCGCCGAACAGGGGTCGGAGATTCAACGCCCGGGGTTGGTGACGGTGAAAGCACAACTGCATGAGGATGGAAAATGGAGTGTCCAGGTGGGTGGATATGCGGTCAAGGTTCTTGAGGGGGAAATCCTCTTATAAAACGGGAAGCTGGTTTCATTTTCTCAAGAGTGTTCTAGTTTCCCATAACACTATAATAAAGGAGAGAATCAGCCTATGCATAGCCGTTATGTGCTCCAATTTATCGTAAAAGAAAAAAGTATTGAATTTCGGGGCGTTCGACGAAGGGGGCCCGTGCCGGTCCCCGGGAAAGCGGCCTCGCCCTCCCGGACCGATTCTTTTGAAAGGGGCTATCGAGGAGGATTTATCCAGGAGAGGCCGATCTTGAGCACCAGTTTCCATTGGAGCTGGAAAAATGCCCTGGATATTCTGCTGATCATCCTGGCCAGCTTAGGTCTGGTAGGCCTTCTGGCTTTTCTGACCGGATAAACAAAGGAGGCCTGAGCGGGGGGATTTTCAAAGGTCTGGGGCCTTTGGAAAGTTTTTCACAAGGTCGACGTATCCGACGTCCCCT
>Ga0073934_10004033_pt1 | contig 25291 bp, 22 predicted proteins | sample LarsenN4metaG_FD_76834 | JGI IMG/M metagenome (GOLD analysis project Ga0073934, IMG submission 76834) | Hot spring sediment bacterial and archeal communities from British Columbia, Canada, to study Microbial Dark Matter (Phase II) - Larsen... ... | reverse complement strand
GCCGACCCCCGTCACCGCCTTCTTCGCCTCGGCGCCTAAGGTCGCCGCCGTCCTGCTTGCTACCCGCGTCTGCCTCGATGCCCTGGCGCCGGCGATCGACGCCTGGCGGCAGATCGTCATCTTCGCGGCCCTGGCCTCGATCGTCCTCGGCGCCGTCGCCGCCTACGGCCAGGCCAACATCAAGCGGCTGCTGGCCTATTCGTCGATCAACAATGTCGGCTTCGCGCTGATCGGCCTTGCTGCCGGCGGCCTCAAGGGTGCCTCGTCGGTGCTCTTCTACATGGCCGTCTATGTCGTCATGACGCTCGGCGCGTTCCTCTGCGTGCTCCGGATGCGCGACAGGGACGGCGAGCCGGTCGAGACGCTGGAATCCCTGTCCGGCCTGTCGCAGTCGCGGCCCGGCCTAGCCGCCGCCATCGCCATCTTCATGTTCAGCCTTGCCGGCATCCCGCCCTTGTTCGGCTTCTGGCCGAAGCTGCTGGTGTTCTGGGCGGCGGTCGATGCCGGGCTGGTGGCGTTGGCCGTCGCCGGCATCCTCGGCACGGTGGTCGGCGCCTATTATTACCTGAAGATCGTCAAGATCATGTATTTCGACGCCTCCGGCGCTGCCTATGGCCGCGTCCGCGCGCCGGTGGAAACCGCCCTGATCTTCCTTGCCGCCGTCGCCGTCAGCCCGCTTGGCTACCTCCTCATCGGCCCGCTCGGTGATATGACCGACCGCGCCGCCGGAAGCCTGTTCTGAGCCGCATCCGCATCGTCGAGCGCACGGGCTCGACCAATGCCGATGTGCTCGCCGACAACCGCTCCGTCGAAGGCGAATGGCTGGTGGCGCTGGCGCAGGACGCGGGCAAGGGCCGCCAGGGCCGCGAATGGCAGTCCCTGGCCGGCAATTTCTTCGGCTCGACGCTCGTTCGGCTGCGCCCGGCCGACCCGCCGGCGCCATCCTTGGCGTTGGCGGCGGGCCTGGCGCTCATCGAGGCCGCCGACATCGCCGCGCCGGGACGCGACTTGATGCTCAAGTGGCCCAATGACCTGCTGCTCGGCGGCGCCAAGCTCGGCGGCATCCTGCTCGAACGCTCGGGCGACCGCGTCGTCGCCGGCTTCGGGGTCAACCTCGCCGCCGCCCCGGCGATTCCGGATCGGGCCACCGCCGACCTCGCCGGCGCCATCAGCCCGCAGGCCTTCGCGCCCTTGCTCGCCGCCAGCTTCGCCCGGCTGCTCGATGCCTGGCGCTCGGCGGCTCCGGATGCCTTTGCCCGCGCCTGGCTGGCCCGCGCGCATGGCATCGGCACGCCGCTGGCCGTGCACGGCGGGCGGGAGGAGATCGTTACCGGCACGTTCGCCGGAATCGAGCCGGACGGGGCCTTGCGGCTGGACGTCGGCGGCAAAGTCCAGGTCGTCCGCGCCGGCGATGTAAGCCTCGCCAACTCGCCTCCGGGGCGCTAGGCAGCCGGCCATGCTTCTCGCCATCGACGCCGGCAACACCAATGTCGTTTTCGCGCTCGTCGACGACGGCAAGATCCGCGCCCGCTGGCGGATTGCCACCGACCCTCGCCGCACCGCCGACGAATATGCCGTCTGGCTCAACCAGCTGCTGGAGCTCGAGGGGCTCGGCCGCGACGTGGTCAGCGCCGTCATCATCGGCACCGTCGTCCCGCGCGCCCTGCACAACCTCTCGGTTCTCTCGGCCAAATATTTCAAGGTCGAGCCGCTGGTTGCGGGCGAGGGCAAAGCGGAATGGCCGATCGCGCTGGACGTCGAGGAGCCGAAGAGCGTCGGTGCCGATCGCGCCCTGAACGCCATCGGCGCTCATGAGCGGCACAAGGGCGACTTGATCGTCATCGACTTCGGCACCGCGACGACCTTCGACGTCGTCGACTTTTCCGGCGCCTACAAGGGCGGCATCATTGCCCCGGGCATCAACCTGTCGCTCGACGCTTTGGTCGCCGCCGCCGCCAAGCTGCCGCGCATCGCCATTGAGGCGCCCGAGGATACCAAGGTCATCGGCCGCACCACCGAAAGCCAGATGCTCACCGGCATCTACTGGGGCTATGTGGCGATGATCGAAGGCCTGGTGGCGCGGCTGAGGGCCGAGGTCGGCCGTCCGGTCAAGGTCATCGCCACCGGCGGCTTGGCGCCCTTGTTCGAAGCCCACGGCAAATTGTTTGACGCCGTGGAACCCGATTTGACCATCCAGGGGTTGAGCCTGCTGCATAACCAGGTGGCGGCCAACTCAGCGGAATGACCCCCGGCGACGAACTCCTATTCCTGGCCCTCGGCGGCTCGGGCGAAATCGGCATGAACGTCAACCTCTATGGTTGCCGCGGCAAATGGCTGATGTGCGACCTCGGGCTGACCTTTGCCGATCCCGATTATCCCGGCATTGACCTCATCCTGCCCGAGCTCGAGTTCATCGAGAAACGCCGCGGCGACCTGGTCGGCATCGTCCTTACCCACGGCCATGAAGACCATATCGGCGCCATCCCCTATCTCGCCGCCGAGCTGAAGGTGCCGCTCTACGCCACCCCGTTCACCGCCGGCCTGATCGCCGGCAAGCTGGAGGAGGAAGGGCTGACCGGTCAGGTCCAGCTCAATATCGTCGAGCGCGACGGCTGGATCGACCTCGATCCCTTCCGTGTCGAGTTCGTCGCGCTCGCCCATTCAATCCCCGAGGGCAACGGCCTGCTGATCGAAACCCCGCACGGCCGCATCTTCCACACCGGCGACTGGAAGATCGACGAGACGCCGGTGCTCGGCGAGCCGTCGAGCGTCGAAACGCTGAAGACAATCGGCGACGATGGCGTGCTGGCGCTGGTCTGCGATTCGACCAATGTCTTCCAGGACCAGCCGTCGGGCTCGGAGGCCGGCGTGCATGACGGCCTGCTCGGCGCGGTCCAGGCGGCGCGCGGCCGCGTCGTCCTCACCACCTTCGCGTCCAATGCGGCGCGGCTGGCGACCATCGGCAAAGTCGCCAACGAGACCGGCCGCAAGGTCTGCGTCGCCGGGCGCTCGCTCGACCGCATCCTGCGCGTCGCCCGGGCGACCGGCTATCTGCTCGATTTCCCCGAGCCCATTCGCTTCGACGAGGCGATGCGCCTGCCGCGCGAGGAGGTGCTGGTCATCGCCACCGGCGGCCAGGGCGAATCGCGCGCCGCGCTGGCGCGCATCGCGTTCGGCCAGCACGAGCTCAAGCTTGCGCAGGGCGACACGGTCATCTTCTCGTCGAAGGTCATCCCCGGCAACGAGATGGCGATCGGGCGGATCATGAACGCGCTCAGCGACAGCGGCATCATCGTCGTTACCGACCGGCAGGTGCACATCCATGTGTCCGGCCATCCAGGCCGTCCCGAGCTTGCGGAAATGTACGGCTGGATCCGCCCGCAGATCGTAGTCCCGGTTCATGGCGAGGCACGCCACATGGCCGAGCAGGCCCGCTTCGCGCTGACGCAGGGCGTGCCCGCCGCCATCTACCAGAAGAACGGCGACGTCATTCGCCTGGCGCCCAATGGCCCGGAGAAGGTCGGCGAGGAGCGCGTCGGGCGGCTGGTCCTCGATGGCGACGTCATCCTGCCCGCCGACGGCTCGACGGTGAACGAGCGGCGCAAGATCGCGGTCAACGGCCTCATCGCAGTGGTCGTGCCGGTCGACGGGCAGGGGCGGCTTGCCGGTGATCTGGTCGTCCGTCCCTTCGGCGTGCCGATCGAGCAGGACCGCGACGATTTCATCGCCGATGCCGCTGATGCCGGCCGCCGCGCCGCCGGCGAGGGCGTCGACAGCGACAAGGTCCGGGAGGCGGTGCGGCTGGCGGTGCGGCGCTGCGCTACGCTGTGGACCGGGAAGAAGCCGATCGTCGAGGTCCTGCTCGCCACGGTCGATTGATGAAGCTCGGCTCGATCCTTGCCGTCTATTTCCTCTTCTGGGTCGCCAGCGCCTTCCTGCTCCTGCCGTTCGGAGTCCGCACCGATGAGGAAGTCGGGGCGCAAAAGGTTCCCGGGCAGGCGGACAGCGCTCCGCACCGCTTCGACGTCGCGGGCCATTGCCTCAAGGCAACGGTGGTCGCGGCTGTCCTGTTTGCGCTCTACTACGCCAATTGGCATTTCGGCTGGATCGGCGCCGAGGACCTCGACTTCTACAATTGACGGGAAGCATCACCCCGGACTTGGTCCGGGATCCAGTCCAAAATCAGCGCGTGATCGCCTGCGACAAGGCGACATAGAGCTTGCCCATGTCGGACGACATCAGGGTCACCGCCATCAGCCCGCCGTCGCGCTCGGCATGGACGCGGCGCAGCATCGCCCCGAAATCGTGGACATAGCGGTTGACGCTGTCGTGGAACTCGCGATCGGTTTCGTAATGGGCGGCGATCGCCTTGGTCTCGGTGCCGCCGATCAGCCGTGATGCCCGCCGCGTGAAGATGCCGCGGTCGCCCTTGAGATAGGCGGCCCAGGCCCTGTCGTCGACCTCGTCGGACAGGATCTTGCCGACGTCGATCGCCGCCGAATGCATGGAATCGATGAGCAGCGACACGCGCTTGGCGACCTGCTCGCTGTCGTGCTGGCGCTGCGCCTCGCTGGTTTCCTGCAAATGGGCGTCGAGTGCATGCGCGCTTTGGCCGATGTTGATCATTTGCTGGGTGAGCCGCTCGGACACGCCCCGCGCCGCTTCCAGCGCCCGTGCGGCGACCGATTCGACCTCGCTGAGCTGGCTGGAGACCGAATCGCGCACCACTTTCTCCAGTGCTTCGCGCGTCGCCTCGGACAATTGTCCGGCACTTTCGGGAATCACCGCGCTGATCGCCTCGCGGGCGCGCTCCGCGGCATGGGCCGCCGCTTCCTTGACCTGCAGCAAGGCAGCGACCAGCGCCGGACCGGTTTCGGCGGCCAGCCGTCCCGCTTCGGCGTCGGCGCTGCGGACGGCGTCGGCCAGCTCGGCCAGCCGCTTCTCGGCGCCGCCAACCCCGGTGTCGACCGCCGCCAGCAGCTCGGCCAGCCGGTCGTGTTGCGCCTCGATCGCCCCGGCGCCCGCTTCCAGCCGGTTGCCGGCCTCGAGGGAAGCCTGGTGCGCCCATTCGATTTCCGGCCTCGCCGCTTCGGCCGCGGCGAGGATGCGCCCGGCGCCGGCTTCGGCTTCGCCGATGACCGCCGGCAGGTGCTCGCGCAGCTCATTGGACAGCGTCTCGACCGATTGGCGCAGTGCCGCGGTTCTCTCGGCAAGGCCGTCCAACGCGCCGTCCTGGACCCCTGACTGTTCAGACAAGGCCTCAAGTTCGGTCCGCATCCGGTTGAGGGCATTGGTGATCGAGGCTGCACGATGATCGCCATCGGTTGCCAGCTGGGCGAAGCGTTCGTCGAGCGTCGCCACGCCCATGCCGATGTCGGCGATCATCCGCTGCGAAGCCCGTTCCTGCTCGGCGAGCCGGGCGGTCAGCGTATCGAGCGAACTGCCGGCGGAATCGAGCCGGCTGCCAAGCGCGTCGGCGGCCTCGATACCGGCGCGGCCGAGCCCCGCCGTGGCCTGCTCCAGCAAGGCGGCGACGGTCGACGCCTGGATGTCGATACCGCTGCGGATTTCCTCCAGCGCTTCGGCCGCGCGCTGCAGCAACGCGTCGATGGTCGAGGTCGACTGGTTCGCAGTCTCCGCCAGCCTGCCGCTGGCGGCTTTGCCCGCCGCTTCGATCTCGGCGACCTGGGCCAGCAATCGCCCGGCCGCCTCGCCGACCACTGCATCGGCTTCGCGCGTCCGCTCGGTCAGCACCTGGACCTGCGCCTCGAATTGGGCGGCCTTGTCGATCGCTTCCTTGCCCGATCCGCGCAGCGCCTCGGCCATGGCCAGGGCCGTCGCTTCGGCCCGCGGCAAATCGTCAAGCAGCACGCCGATATCGACCCGCGCCGAATTCGCCGCGCGGTCGAGCGCCTCGCCATGGGCGGCCAGCCGCTGCGATCCCTGCTCGAGGTCCCGCGTCACCGCGCCCAGCCGGGCGGCGGCTTCGTCGCCAAGACCCATCAGCTGGGTGGTGATGCCGTTCAGGGCCGAATGGTTCTCGTCGATTCGCTGCGACAGGACGCTGAGCAGGGCTTCGAGCGAGCGCGCTTCGTGGCGCATGTGGATGACCGAGCGTGTGAAGGCCTCGGCTTCCTTGCGCCGGGTGCGGCCGAAGATCAGCCAGGCAAGACCCATCAGCGCCAGCGGCCCGGCCGCCACCGCCACCCATTGGGCGATCGCCGGCGAGGTCAGCGGCTGGCCGGCAAGGCCGCGTCCCGCCGACCAGGCGGTGTAGGCGATCCACAATGTCGCCAGCACCGCCAGCGTCCAGCCGAGCACCGCGCGTCCGCCCGCGCCGGCCGGCTGCGGCTCGACGTCCGGCACGGCCCATTCCGATTCTTCGTAAGCCGGCTCGGGCGCCGCGCCGGCGAACGGCACCTCCTCGATTGGCTGCGGGATCGGGTCGGCGCGGTGCGGGGTTGCGGTCATGACCGGCAATTTACCAGTTTTATCAAAGCGGGGAAGCATTTTACCGGCGGGCTGGTAACGGGGCGCCGGACTGGCCTAATAATGGCTGCGCGACGGAGGCAAAAGCGGGGGACGGATGGCGCTTGGCGCCCTGATTTCGGCCTATCAGGAGGATGAGCAGGGGGGCTTGAGGGCCCTGTTTCCGCTCGCCGGCCGGACATTGGTCGAATATCAGGCGCGCTGCGCTGCCGCGGTCGGCGCCGCCCCGATCATCGTCATGGTCGAGCGCATCCCGTCCGCCCTCAACGAGGCCTTCGAACGTCTGCGCGGGGAGGGCATCACCCTGGTCCCGGTCAGCGACGGCAGCGAAGCCGCCAGCCGGTTCGAAGCCGGCACCCTGATCCTGCAGCTGGCCGACGGGCTCGCCCCGGACGTGCCCTTGCTGGCCCGCATGACCGAGCTCGCCGAGCCGGCGATCGCGGTCGTGCCCGACGACGAGGCGCACGCGCAGTACGAGCGGATCGACTCTGCCAGCCGCTGGGCCGGAGTGGCGCTGGTCGAAGGGCATGTGCTGGGGTCCACTGCCGCCATGCTCGGCGACTGGGACCTGCAATCGACGCTCCTCAGGCGGACGGTCCAGGCCGGCGCCCGGCGGGTCGCAGCCGGGGATGTGGGGGAGGGCGCGCTGCTCGCCCATCGGCCCGAGGACCTGGCCGGGTTCGAACGGCGCCTGCTGGTGGCCACCCGCGGCGAGCGGCGCGACTGGGCCAGCCGCTATGTCCTGCCGATCGTAGAGGAATTCGCGACCGAGCGGCTGATGGAAAGCCGCGTCCGCCCGGAATGGCTGGTGGCCGCGGCGCTTGCCCTGACGTTCGCCGCCGCCTTCTGCTTTTCGCGCGGCTGGCTGCTCCCGGCGTTCGGCCTGCTGGTCCTGTCCACCCCGCTCGACCTGGTCGGCGCCCGGCTTGCCAGCCTGAGGCTGCAGCCGCTGCCGCCTCGCTACCTGGTCCGGCGGCTATTGTGGCCGGCCGCCGGCCTGGCGCTGCTGGCGCTCGGCTGGTGGGTTACCAACCATGGCGGCGGTTGGGGGGCGCTGTTCGCTGCCGTTACCACTATCGCCTTCGCCGAGGCGGCGCGCATTGAGCAGGCTGGCTCGGCCGTGCCCTCGCAGCTCTGGCTGTTTTCGCGCCGCAACGCCATTTTCCTGGCCGTGCCTTTCACGCTGGCGGCCTGGTGGGCGGCCTGCCTGGCCGTCCTTGCCGGCTATGCCGCGGCCAGCTTCTTCGCGGTCCAGCATTTCCGCCATCGCATCGCACGGGATTGACGACGCGTTAACCTCAATCGTCTAACAGTTTCACCATGGTGCCCGTGGAATGGCCGCTCGCTGCCCCGGCAGCCGACCCCCCGGTCGAATCCGCGCGCATGCGCGGTAGTCGGCGCTTGGCCAGCGTTCGCCGGGACTTCTTCCTCGATCCCGCCCACCGCCTGACCGAGCAGGAACGGGCGCTGATGACGGCGATGTTGCACGATTTGGTCGACGCCGTCGGCGCCGAAGTGCTGGCGGCACTGCCCGCCAACGGCGCTCGGCCAGCCGATGAGGCCGGCCTGGCGCCGCGCCTGTTCGCCAGCGGCCTGCTCGATCGCGAGGCCCTGGTGTCCCTCTTGCTGCGCCGTGCCGACGAGCATCGCATCGCTAGTGCCTTCGCCGGCCGCGCCGGGCCGCGCAAGCTGCCGTTGCTGCCGCGGCTGGTCGGCGATGCCGATGCCGCCGTTGCCGCCGCCGCCATGGCGCTGGTCGTCGCTCGCGGCCGGCGCCGCGATGCCTTCGGCCAGCCGCGGATCGAACTGAACGACTTGCCCGCCGGCGAAGCGCATAATCTTGCGTTCGCCGTCGCGGCGGCGCTCGCCGAAGCTGGCCTGGCCGAACGCGCGGACCTGGCGACGGCGGCCAGCGCGGTGGCGTCCGGCCATTCCCCCGCAGACTCGCTCGATGCCGTTACCGCTGAGCTCGTCGACGCGCTCGCCGTGACTGCACGAAACGACGATTCCACCGCCGAAGCGGCAGCCGTGGACGGCGAAGCCGCCATCCTCGCCGGCCTGCTTGCCCGGCGGGCCGGCATTTCGGCGGAAACGAGCTGGGGCTATTTGGTTGGCGGGCAGGATGGCGGCCTCGCCCTGCTGGCGCGCATGGCCGTCCTCGCGCGGCCGACCGCAGCTCGCCTGTTCGCCGAGTTCGGCGCCTTGTCCGGCGCGTCCATCGAAGACGAGATCGGCCGCTTCGACAGCCTTGGCGAAGACGAGGTCCAGGCGGCGCTGGAATGGTGGCGGATGCCGCCGGACTTCCGCTCCGCCAGCGCGGTGCTGGGAGGGGCCATTGGCTAGCGCGCCCGACACGTCCCCGCCGGTTTTTGGCCGGGTCGACGCCTTCGGCCGGCTGGTCGAGGCCGACCCGATGCTGGCCGAGCTGCAGGTCGAGGCCGGTGCGGAACTTGGGGGCAAGCTGGCGCTGCCGCAACTGGCGGCCGTGGCGCGGCTGGTGCGCAAGCTCGGCATTTCGGTGTCGCGGCCGGCAATTGTCGCTGCACGCGACCACGACGTCGAAATGTGGGTGCGGGCCGAGCCGGAGGGCGAGGACGTCCTCCTTTATGTCGAGAAATGGAAGAATCGGCCGCCGGCGCCGTCGCGCCTGGAAGTGGCTGCCAGCGACGACGATCTGATCGGCAAGGCGCTCCGCAACAGCTGGGCCGCCGATGCCGAGCTGCGCCTGACGTCGGTTTCCGACGAACTGGCGCAATTGCTGGGGGTCGAAGCCGGCGACGCCGTTGGCCAGCCGCTGACCCGCCTGCTGCGGCTCGAGGAAGGCGAAGACGGGGAAATGCCGCTGCTGACCGCGCTTGCCGCTCGCTCCGCCTTTGCCGGCCAGCTTGCCGCTGTCCGCTCCGGCGGCAGCCAGCGCATTCTCCTCAGCGGCGACCCGGTCCGCGGCGAAGACGGTCGGTTTGCCGGCTTCCAGGGGCGCGCGGTCGCCGACCATCTGGCGCTTCCCGAAGCGGCCAACGAAGTCGGCGCTGCCGCCATTGATCCGGCCCTTGACCAGGCCCTTCAGTCCCCGCTGGCGCGGATCATCGCCGCTGCCGAAGGCATCGTCGAGCGCGCCGACGGGCCGCTGCGCAGCGATTATGCGTCCTATGCCGGCGATATCGCCGCGGCGGCGCGCCACCTGCTGTCGGTCATCCGCTCGATGGTCGACGAGCCGGCCCAGGCGACCGCGGTCATCGACCTGGCGGCGCTGGCCGGCGATGCCATCGCCCTCGTGCAGCCGCAGGCGGACGAGCGCAGCGTGCGCCTGGCCATGCGCGGCGAGGCGGCCATCCCGGTGCATGGCGAGCGGCGCGGCGTGGTCCAGGTGCTGGTCAACCTGGTCGGCAATGCCGTCCGTCATTCGCCGGAAGGCACTACGATTACCCTGGAACTGGCCCGGACCGAGACCATGGGCGAGGCCACCATCGCCGACGAGGGCAAGGGCATCGCCAAGGCCGATCAGGAGCGCATCTTCGAGAAGTTCGAACGGCTGGAGGAGGGCGGCGGCGCCGGCCTTGGCCTGGCCATCGCCCGCCGTCTCGCCCGCTCGATGGGCGGCGACGTATCGCTGGTCAGCGCCCCCGGCGAGGGCGCCCGCTTTACCCTCTCGCTGCCCTTGGCCTAGCGCTCGTCGACGGGCACATAGTCCCGCTGGGTCGCGCCGACATACAGCTGGCGCGGCCGGCCGATCTTTTGCTCGGGGTCGGAGATCATCTCGTTCCACTGCGCCACCCAGCCGACCGTGCGGGCCAGCGCGAACAGGGCGGTGAACATGTCGGTCGGGAAGCCGATGGCGTTGAGGATCACGCCCGAATAAAAATCGACGTTGGGATAGAGCTTCTTCTCGATGAAATAATCGTCGCTGAGCGCGATGCGCTCCAGCTCCTTGGCGACGTCGAGGACCGGGTCACTCTTGCCCAGTTCCTTCAACACCTCGTCGGCCGTCGCCTGCAGCACCTTCGCCCGCGGGTCGTAATTCTTGTAGACCCGATGGCCGAAGCCCATCAGCCGGAACGGGTCGTTCTTGTCCTTTGCGCGGGCGATATATTCCGGGATCCGCTTCACCGTCCCGATCTCGCGCAGCATGTTCAGCGCCGCCTCGTTGGCGCCGCCGTGCGCCGGGCCCCACAGGCAGGCGATGCCGGCGGCGATGCAGGCGAAGGGGTTGGCCCCTGACGAGCCTGCCAGGCGGACGGTCGAGGTCGAGGCGTTCTGCTCATGGTCGGCGTGGAGGATGAAGATCCGCCGCATGGCCTTTTCGACAACCGGGTTCACCTCATAGGGCTCGGCCGGGACGCCGAAGGTCATGCGCAGGAAATTGCCGGTGTAGCTCAGGCTGTTGTCGGGATAGAGGAACGGCTGGCCGATGCTGTACTTGTAGGCCATGGCGGCGATCGTCGGCATCTTGGCGATCAGCCGGTGCGAGGCGACCAGCCGCTGCTGCGGGTCGGTGATGTCGGTGCTGTCGTGGTAGAAGGCGGACAGGGCGCCGACGACGCCGCACATGATCGCCATCGGGTGCGCGTCGCGCCGGAAGCCCCGGTAGAACATCATCAGCTGCTCGTGCAGCATGGTGTGGCGCGAGATGGTGTAGGTGAACTCGGTCAGTTCCGCCTTTTTCGGCAGGTCGCCGTGAAGCAGCAGGTAAGCGACCTCCATGAAGGTCGATTTCTCGGCCAGCTGGTCGATCGGGTAGCCGCGGTGAAGCAGGATTCCCTCGTCGCCGTCGATATAGGTGATGGCGCTCTGGCAGCTGGCAGTCGAGGTGAAGCCGGGGTCGTAGGTGAACATCCCCGTCTCGCCATAGAATTTGCGGATGTCGGCCACATCCGGGCCGACCGAGCCGGGCAGCACCGGGGCATCGAATTGCCGGTCGCCAGTCTTGAGGGTGGCAGTCTTGTCAGTCATGCGTGCACTTCTTTCATCTGGTCGGCGATGCGCGCCAGGCTCTCGTCCCTGCCAAGCAGCACCAGCACATCGAAAATCCCCGGCGAAGTGGTTTTCCCGGTCAGCGCGGCGCGCAGCGGCTGGGCAAGCTTGCCGAGCTTCACCCCAGCCTCCTCGGCGACTTTCCGCACTGCAGCATCAAGCGCGTCATGTTCCCAATCGGCCGATTGTGCAAGTGCAGCATGCGCGCTTGCCAGCAGGGAACGCGCTTCCTCGCCCAAAAGCTCCATCGCCCCCGGCTCGACCTCCAGCGGCCGGCCGGCGAACAGGAAGGCAGCCCCCTCGGCCAACTGGTTCAAATTGTGCGCCCGCGCCTTCAACTCCGGCATCGCCCGGACCAGCAGGTCCATGCCGCCGGGCTGGAGGTTGAGCCCGGGGGCAATGAGCTCCGCCAGGCGCCGGTCGTCGGCCTCGCGGATGTAATGGCCGTTCAAATTCTCGAGCTTCTTGAGGTCGAAGCGGGACGGCGACTTGCCGACATGGCCGATGTCGAACCATTCGATGGCCTGGTCGCGGCTGATGATTTCGTCGTCGCCATGGCCCCAGCCGAGCCGCAGCAGGTAATTACCCAGCGCCTCGGGCAGGATGCCGAGCTCGTCGCGGTAATTGTCGACCCCCAGGGCCCCGTGCCGCTTGGATAGCTTGGCCCCGTCGGATCCGTGGATCAGCGGGACATGGGCATAGACGGGTTCGGGCCAGCCCATGGCGCGGATGATCGCCAGCTGGCGGAAGGCGTTGTTGAGATGGTCGTCGCCGCGGATGACATGGGTGACTCCCATGTCATGGTCGTCGACCACCACCGCCAGCATGTAGGTCGGGCTGCCGTCCGACCGCAGCAGGACAAAGTCGTCGATCTCGGCGTTCTGGACCGTCACCCGGCCCTGGACCTGGTCGTCGATCGCCGTCTCGCCCTCCTGCGGGGCCTTCAGGCGGATGACGAAGGGCTTGCCTTCCTGTTCGTCGGTGACGTCGCGCCACGGGCTGTGGATGCGGAAGGTGCGGCGCTCGGCCTGGGCGCGCTCGCGCTGTCCGGCCAGTTCCTCCTGCGTCATGTAGCAGCGATAGGCGGCGCCGCGCTCGAGCAGGCGGTGGGCGACTTCCGCGTGCCGGGCCCAGAATTGCGACTGGTAATATTCGTGGCCGTCCCAATCGAGGCCGAGCCAGCGCATGCCATCGAGGATGGCCTCGATCGCCGGCTTGGTAGAGCGCGCCTTGTCGGTGTCCTCGATGCGCAGCAGGAACTTGCCGCCGTGGTGGCGCGCGAACAGCCAGTTGAACAATGCGGTGCGCGCCCCGCCGATATGCAGGAAGCCGGTGGGGGAGGGCGCGAACCGCGTCACGACCGCCGGATTTTTGGCGCTTGCGCTCAAGCCCGCTTTCCTTTGTGTTCTTGGGGCATATGGACTGGGTGAGCGCCCCTAACATAGAGGATGCGGCACTGCCACAGGGCGCGCGCGCCCGCTGGCTCGAGCCCATGGCGCGTGGCCGCGGGCGGCTCGAATCCTTCCTGGAGGCTGAACGCGGGCAACTGCCGTTGTGGGCCGTCGCCGCCTTTGGCGCCGGCATCGCCTTGTGGTTCGCTTTGCCCGACCCGCGCCAATGGGCCGGGCTGCTGTTCCTTGCCGGCGGCGCGGCCCTGTGCGGCTTCACCTGCGTCAGTGGCCGGGCGGGGCGGGCGCTGGGCTGGTTCGCTCTGGCGCTTGCCGCCGGAACGACCTTGGTCTGGTTGCGCGCCGAGCGGGCGGCGACGCCGCGGATCGAATGGCCGCGGATCGTCGAGTTCACCGCGCGGGTCGAGCGCGTCGAGACCTTGACCGCCAAGGGCGACATCCGCCTGACGCTGGCGCCGCTCGACGCCGGCCTGCCGCCGCAGTTGCGGGTGTCGGCGCCGGTCGCGGAACAGCGGGCGGGCCTGGCCCCGGGCGCCGTCATTGCCCTGCGCGCTCGGCTGACGCCGCCGCCGCCCATGGCCCTGCCGGGCAGCCACGATTTCGGCCGCGACGCCTGGTTCCGCGGCGACGGCGGGGTCGGCCGGGCGCTTGGGCCGGTCGTGGTCAAGGCGGCAGCCGAACCGACCGGCCTCGATTCGCTGCGCAGCCGGCTCGACCGCCATATCCGCGGGCAATTGCCGGGCCGCAGCGGCGGCATCGCCACGGCGCTGGTCACCGGCGACCAGAATGCCGTCGGCGAGGAGGATGCCGAGGCCATGCGCCGCTCCGGACTTGCACATTTGCTGTCGGTCAGCGGCGTCCACCTGGCCGCGGTGGTGGGCGGCGCCATGCTGTTGACCCTGCGCCTGCTCGCCTTGAGCCCGTCTCTCGCGCTGCGCTTCAACCTCGTGCTGGTCGGGGCCGGGGCGGGGGCGCTCGCCGGCATCGGCTATACGCTGCTCACCGGCATGCAGGTGCCGACGGTGCGCAGCTGCGTCGCCGCCTTGCTGGTGCTTGGCGGCATCGCCCTTGGGCGCGAGGCGATCAGCGTGCGGCTAGTGGCCGTCGGCGCCTTGCTCGTCCTCCTGCTCTGGCCGGAGTCGATCGCCGGGGCGAGCTTCCAGTTCAGCTTTGCCGCCGTCACCGCCATCGTCACGCTGCACAGCCTAGCGCCGGTGCGGCGCTGGCTCGGCCCGCGCGAGGACGGGCTTGGCATGCGGCTGCTGCGCGGCGTCGCCTCGCTGCTCCTCACCGGCCTCGCCGTCGAGCTCGCCCTTATCCCCTTCGCCCTCTACCATTTCCACAAGACCGGCCTGTACAGCGTCTTCGCCAACCTCGTCGCCATCCCGTGGACGACGTTTGTCATCATGCCGCTGGAGGCACTGGCGCTGTTCCTCGATTCGATCGGCATGGGCGCGCCGGCCTGGTCGATGACCGGCTGGGCGATCGACCGCCTGCTTGACATTGCCCACGCCATCGCCGGCATGAAGGGAGCGGTCGCCACCTTGCCGACCATGCCGATTGCCGCCTTCGTCGCCATGGTCGTGGGGGGTCTGTGGCTGTGCCTGTGGACCAGCCGCATTCGCTACTGGGGGGTCGTGCCCCTGGCGCTTGGCGCGGCCGCCGCCTTGGCCGCGCCGCCGCCCACGCTGCTGGTCACCGGCGACGGCCGGCACTTGGCGCTGCTCGATGCCGAGGGCCGCCCCGCCATGTTGCGGGAACGCACCGGCGACTTCATCCGCAGCCTGGTGAGCGAGAATAGCGGGTATGACGGCGAGCCGGCCACGCTGGACGATCATGGCCAGGCGCGCTGCGGCCCCGATGCCTGTGTCGCCGAGATTCGGCGGGATGGGCGCAGCTGGCGGCTGCTTGCGACGCGCTCGGGCCAGAGGATCGACTGGGCGGCGCTGACCGCCGCCTGCGGGCAAGCCGACATCGTCGTTTCCGACCGCTGGCTGCCGCGCGCCTGCAACGCGCGCTGGCTGAAGCTCGACCGCATGGCTCTCGAGCAGACCGGTGGGGTGGCGATCTATCTCGGCGAGGAGGTGCGGGCGGTCACGGTCGCCGGGCGGCTCGGCCGGCACCCATGGCGGCCCGCCACTTTCCGCTAATGCTCGTCGCTGGACTGCCAGACGGCGAGTTCGTTCCCGCCGGGATCGATGAAGTGGAAGCGGCGCCCGCCGGGGAAGGAAAAGATCGGCTTGGCGATAACGCCGCCCGCCTTCATCACCGCATCGAAGGCGGTTTCCAAATCGTCGACGCGGATGACCGGCAAGGGCGCCGCCAGCGCACCCGACGGGTCGCCCTGCAACCCGAGGTCGACGTCGCCGCCGGTGGTCGCGGCATAGTCCGGGCCGAAGTCGGTGAACTGCCAGCCGAATGCCCGCGAATAAAAGGCTCGGGTCAGCTCATGCGCGGTGGCGCTCGGCAACTCGACATAATCGATGCGGGCCATGCGGGTCAGTAGCGCCGGATCAGGCCGGCCAGGCGGCCCTGGATGCGCACCCGGTCCTCGGAATAACGCTGCGGCTCATAGGCGCGGTTGGCCGGGTCGAGGCGGATCATCTGGCCTTCGCGGCGATAGGTCTTGAGCGTCGCTTCCTCATTGTCGATCAGGGCGACGACGATTTCCCCGTCGCGCGCCGAATCGACCTTGCGGATCAAGGCGAAGTCGCCGTCGAGAATCCCTTCCTCGACCATCGAATCGCCAGACACTTCGAGCGCATAATGCTCGCCGGGGCCAAGCAATGCGGCGGGAACGGCAAAGCCTTCCGTGCCCTGCAGTGCCTCGATCGGCGTGCCGGCGGCAATCCGGCCGTGCAGCGGGATTTCGATCGTGTCGTTGGCCGCGGCGGGCAAAACCGCCTTGGTTGCCATGGTGGCGGCGATTGTGGGCGAGACGACGTCGGGCATCTTCAGCACTTCCAGCGCCCGCGCCCGGTTGGGCAGGCGGCGGATGAACTGCCGTTCCTCGAGCGCCGAGATCAGCCGGTGGACACCCGACTTCGACTTGAGGTCGAGCGCCTCGCGCATCTCGTCAAAGCTCGGGCTGACCCCGGATTCCTTCAGCCGGTCATGAATGAACTGGAGGAGTTCGCGCTGCTTGGCGGTGAGCATCGGCCTGCTGTCCCCATCTGGTTCCAATTGGAACGAACGGGGAACGTGTATCGAACATCCGAATCTGCGTCAAGCGCATTGCCGGAGGAAGGCGGACAGCAGGGCATGGCCATGGTCCGATCCGATGCTTTCCGGGTGGAATTGCAGCCCGTGCACGGGTGCGCTTTTGTGCCGCATGGCCATGACCGTTGCGTCCTCGGCCCAGGCATTGGCGGTAAGCGGCGGCTTGGGGTCAGGGACCGCCAGCGAATGGTACCGCGTGGCGGCAAGCGGCGAGGGCAGGCCGGCGAACAGGCCGCTGCCGTCATGGCGGATCTGGCCCACCTTGCCATGGACAGGAGCGACGCGCTCCGCCGCCGACCCGCAGGCGACGCCGATCGCCTGGTGGCCGAGGCAGATGCCAAGCAGCGGCCGTTGCGCCGCCACGCAGGCGGCGGCGAGATCTACCGAAATTCCGGCATCTTCGGGACGTCCAGGTCCTGGCGAGATGAGGAAACCGTCGTACGGCCCGGCAAGCGCCTGGCCGCAAGTGATGGTGTCGTTCTTTTCGACGGTGACCGCCGCGCCCAGGCTCAGCAGATAGTCGACGAGGGTAAAGGTGAAGCTGTCGTAATTGTCGATGGCCAGGATCGCCGGCGGCGCCATCAATTGCCGCCGGTGATCCGTTTCTTGGCGGCGCGGATCGCCGGATCGTCGCGCTTGACGCCGACCGCGGCCAGCATCGCCTTGCTCATCTGTTCGGCATATTCGTTCGCCGCCGCCTGCTGGAATTCACTTTGCGTCCGCGAAATCAGGCCTGGTTGGAGCGAGGCGTTGCCGGGGATGATCTTTGTCACCTGGACGATGACGAAGCCACGGCCCTGCGGGTCGGCGATCATCCGGCTGCGTCCCTCGGCGAGGCTGAACATCATGCCGAGGGCGGGCGGCACCCGGCCGCCCAGCGCCGACAGCTCGATCCGGCGCTTGGCCACCTTTTCCGGGGGCGGCAGCCTGACCCCGGCACCGGCGATGGCGGCGGCCATGTCCGTGCCGCTGGCCACCTTGGCGGCAATGGCGCTGGCAGTAGTGCGAGCCCGGTCGCGGGCTTGCCTGGCTTTCCAGTCGGCAGCGACCTGGTCGCGGATCGAGGCGAGCGGGGCGGGGGCCGCGGCGACGATCTCCTCGACCCCGACCAACGCGTAGCCGGCATCGCCGTCCAGGGTCTCGACGACCGGTTCGTCGCCTTCGTTCAGGTCGAACCCGGCCGCCAGGGCCGGCGCCAGTTGCGCCGGCAATTTGTATCCGGGCTGGGAACGTGCCACGCCGCCCGCGGTGATTGCCGGCGTCCGCACCACGCTGAGGCCGGCGCCGCGCACTGCTTCCGCGAAACTGGCCCCCTCGGCGATGCTGTCCTCGACCTTGGTGACGAGGTCGGTCAGCGCTTCCTTGCGCTTTTCAGGCGTCAGCTTGGCCTCAATTTCGTCCCTTACGGCGCTAAGGGGCTTGCCCGCCTCGTTGCGGACCGCGTCGACCTTGATGACGTGCCAGCCAAGGTCGGAGCGGACCGGGCCGACGATGTCGCTTTGCCTGGCCCGGAAGGCCGCGGCGGCGACGGCCTCGCCGGCAATCCTTGCCAGTTCCTCGCGGGTTTTCGCGCCAAGACTGGCCGAGCCGCTGCCGAGGCTGCCGCTGGCCCTTGCTCGCTGCGCCAGTGCCCGCGCCTGGCCTTCGTTCTGGACGATGGCCTGGCTCAGCACGCGCGTCGACTTGCCCGCGTACAGGGCCTGGTTGGCCTTGTAGTAAGCGGCGATTTCCTGCTCCGTGACTGCGACCTTGGCGACCTGCTCCGGCCCGATCTGGGCGAAGCTCAGCACCCGCTGCTCGGGAACCATGTAGTTGGCGCTGTTCTGCTTGTAGAAGGCCTGGATGTCGGCCTCGGTCGGCTGCGGCACGCCGGCGGCGAACAGTGCCGCCGGGACGATTGCAATTTCCGCTTCGCGCGCCTCGAGCAGCATCGAGGCATAATGGGTGGCGACTCCGACGGGGATCCGGGCATTGGCGGCAGCAGGCGCGAGCAGCAGGCGTGATGCCAAGGCTCCGCCCAGCATCTCGCGGACCTCGGCGTCCGACAGCCGCTGCTGCTGCAGGAAATTCTGGTAGGCGGCGTCGCTGAACTTGCCGTCCAGGCCGCGCGTGCCGGGAAGCTTGACGATTTCCGCGTCGATCAGCCGCTTGGAAATGTGCAGGTCGTTCTGGCGGGCGAATTCCCGGACTGCCCGGACCTGGACCAAAGCCTCGAGGATCTGGTCGAACTCTCCGGCGAGGCTGGCGTAGTCGGCCTGCGGGTTCTGCTGGCGGACCTCGGTCAGGCGCCGTTGCAGCGCCGAGCTCAGCTCGCGCTCGGTGACGGCGCTGTCGCCGACCTTGACCAGCGTGCCCTGGCTGAAGCCCAGGCCGCCCGATCCGACGCTCTGGATGTCCTGCAGGGCAAAGCCGGCGAGGATCGCCAGCAGGACGACGACCATCAGGGCGGTGCCGATCGTCGATTTTGACATCCGGCGGAAAATCGCAGCCATGGGAATTGCTCGTGCTTTGAAAATGTTGGGGGTGGCTTTAGGGGCGCTCGCATTGCACGGCAAGCGAGGGAAGGGACGGGGATGGCCTTGAAGAAGCTGGTGGCTGGGAACTGGAAGATGCACGGCACCAGTGCGGGCCTGGCCGAAGTCACGGCGATCTCGCTCGCGGCCGAGACCGCCGGCTGCGACGTCGCCTTGTGCCTGCCGGCAACGCTGATCGAGCGCGCCGTCCGCGCCGCTCCCGGCTTCGCCATTGGCGGCCAGGACTGCCATGCCGCCGGCCAAGGCGCCCATACCGGCGATATCAGCGCCGCCATGCTCAAGGATGCCGGTGCCTCTCTGACCATCGTCGGCCACAGCGAGCGGCGCGAGGCGCATGGCGAGGGTGACGCCGACGTCCGTGCCAAGGCCGAAGCGGCGCTGGCGGCGGGGCTGTCGGTCATCCTGTGCGTCGGCGAAAGCCTCGACGTGCGCGAGGCTGGCCGGGCGGTCGAAGTGGTTGCCGCGCAAGTCGATGCATCGCTGCCCAAAACCGGCACCGGTTCGGCCCTGGCCGTCGCTTATGAGCCGATCTGGGCGATCGGCACCGGCAAGGTCCCGTCGCTGGCCGAAATTGGGGAGATGCACGCGGCGCTGCGCGGCCGCCTGGTCGAGGCCTATGGCGAGGCGGGACGCGGCGTGCGCATCCTCTACGGCGGCTCGGTCAAGGCGGCGAACGCCGCGGAAATCTTCGCCGTTGCGGATGTCGACGGCGCGCTGGTCGGTGGGGCGAGCCTCAAGGCCGGCGATTTCCTGCCCATCGTCGCGGCCGCCGCGCATTGAAAGCCGGCGCGCGGCCCGCTAGATGCCCCTCGCAAGCCCCTCATCCGCCGAAAGTCCCGCATGTTCACCTTCCTCCTCATCGTCCAGACCCTGATCGCCGCTTCGCTCGTCAGCGTCATCCTGATGCAGCGCTCGGAGGGCGGTGGCCTCGGCGTCGGCGGATCCTCGTCGGGTTTCATGACGGCGCGCGGCGCCGCCGACTTCCTAACCCGCTCGACCGCCATCCTCGGTGCGTTGTTTGTGATCCTGTCGATCGCGCTGGCCGCTTATGCCGGCGCGACGCGCCAGGCGACGACGGTCGACGCTTCGATCGCCAACCAGGCGGCGCCGGCGGCACCGGTGGCGCCGGTTACCGCGCCCATCGCCGACCAGCCGGCCGCTGCGGGCAATCAAACCGCACCGACCGCCAACGGCCAGGCCCCGGCAGTCCCGCTCGCCCAGTAACTTTTTTCGGCCGCCGCGAATTGGGCGCTTGCCTAATCGCTGCGCCGCCGCCTAAGGCTCGACTCCCATGGCGCGGTATATTTTCGTCACCGGCGGCGTGGTCTCATCGCTCGGCAAGGGTCTCCTCTCGGCATCGCTCGGGGCGTTGCTGCAGGCGCGCGGCTTCAAGGTCCGCATTCGCAAGTTCGACCCCTATCTGAACGTCGATCCGGGGACGATGTCGCCCTACCAGCACGGCGAGGTCTACGTCACCGACGACGGTGCCGAGACCGACCTCGACCTTGGCCATTATGAGCGCTTCACCGGCGTCACGGCCCGGCAGTCCGACAATATCACCACCGGCCGCATCTACCGCGACATCATCGCCAAGGAACGGCGCGGCGATTTCCTCGGCGCCACCGTCCAGGTCGTGCCCCACGTCACCAACGCCATCAAGGAATTCGCGCTCGCCGACACCGACGGCTGCGATTTCGTCATCTGCGAGATCGGCGGCACCGTCGGCGACATCGAAAGCCTGCCCTTCGTCGAGGCGCTGCGCCAGTTGCGCAACGACCTTGGCCGCGACAACACCGTCAGCGTCCACACCACGCTCGTCCCGTGGATCAAGGCCGCCGGCGAGCTGAAGACCAAGCCGACCCAGCATTCGGTGCGCGAGATCGCCAGCCTCGGCGTCCAGCCGGACGTGCTGCTCTGCCGCTGCGAAAAGCCGATTCCCGAAAGCGACCGCGACAAGATCGCCCTGTTCTGCAACGTGCCCCGCAGCGCGGTCATCCAGGCGCTCGACGCGCGTTCGATCTATGACGTGCCGCTTCAATACCATGCCGAGGGGCTGGACGATGAGGTCCTGCGCGCCTTCCGTATCGACGACGCGCCGCAGCCCGACCTCGCCCGCTGGCACGAGATCATGGACCGCCTCGACCATTATGAAGGCGAGGTCACCATTGGCGTCGTCGGCAAATATGTCGGCCTGCCCGACGCCTACAAGAGCTTGAGCGAGGCGCTGGTCCACGGCGGCCTGGCCCACCGCACGAAGGTCAACATCCGCTGGCTGGACGCGGAGATGTTCGAGCATCCCGATGCCGACTTCGCCGCCGAGCTGGAGCCCTTGCACGGCATTCTCGTCCCTGGCGGCTTCGGCGAGCGCGGCAGCGAGGGCAAGATCGCCTCGGTCCGCTTCGCTCGCGAGCGCGAGATCCCCTTCTTCGGCATTTGCCTGGGCATGCAGATGGCCTGCATCGAAGGCGCGCGGAACCTGGCCGGCATCGCCGAGGCTTCGACCACCGAATTCGGCGACACGTCCGAGCCGGTCGTCGGCCTGATCACCGAATGGATGAGCGAGGAAGGCTTGCAGCAGCGCGCCGCCGACGGCGACATGGGCGGCACCATGCGCCTCGGCGCCTATCCGGCGAAGCTCGCGGCCAACAGCCATGTCGCCACCGTCTACGGCAAGACCGAGATCAGCGAGCGCCACCGCCACCGCTACGAGGTCAACGTCCACTACCGCGACGCGCTGGAGAAGGGCGGCCTGATCTTTTCCGGCATGTCGCCGGACGGCCAGTTGCCCGAGATCGTCGAGCGGCCCGACCACCCCTGGTTCATCGGCGTCCAGTTCCATCCCGAGTTGAAAAGCCGCCCGTTCGACCCGCATCCCTTGTTCGCCGGCTTCATCGGCGCCGCGCTCAAGCAGTCGCGGCTGGTCTAGGCTCGGGACGGCTTCAGCTTCATTGCAGGCGGGGAATTCGCTTGCCTTTGGCCTGGATAGGGTCTCCGTGCTCCACTTCCTAGGAGAGGGGAGCAACCATGAAAAAGACGATCCTGATTCCGGCCGGCCTGGCGCTGGCCCTGACGCTTGCAGCCTGCGACCGCGCCGCCACGCCCGCCGACGGCAACGCCGCGCCGGCCGCAGAGGCGTCCGCGACCGATGCCGAAGCGGTCAAGCAGGCCTTCGCCAAGTTCAACGCCGACATCGCCGCCAGGAACGTCGACGCCATCAAGGCGCATTATGCCAGTGACGCGGTGATGGTCATTCCGGGCCAGGCGCCGTTCGAGGGCATTGAGGCCATCATGGGCGATTACAAGGCCTATGCCGCCGATCCGGCCGGCAAATATGCGCCGGGCGCGGAGACGGTCACCGTTTCGCCGGGCGGCGACATGGCCTACGGCGAGGTGAAGTACCAATCCACCTACACCGACACGAAGACCAAGGCCGTCACCACTGTCGACCGCTACAACCTCACGCTTTACAGCAAGCAGCCCGACGGCAGCTGGAAGGTTGTGCGGGACGTCAACGTCAACCTGCCGGCGGCCGGCTGACGATCGCAACGTTGAGTGACAGGGAGCGGCGGGCCGGGAGGCTTGGCCGCTCCCCGTTGCCATCCGGGATCAGCCGTGGCGATCCAGTCCGGCGAACCGGTTATAGACCCAGGCCAGCAGGCCCCCGGCCACCGCGCCGAATAGCAGCGACCAAAGCCCGCCCTCGACCAATGCCGTCACCGACTGCGTCTCGGCCGGCGTGAACAAGGCGATATAGGCATGTGTCGGGCTGGACACGGGCAGGAAGGTCGCGATCCAGCACAGGACGATGAGAAGCGCGCCGGTCACCGCTCCGGTGGCCGCGAAGCGGACCAGTCCGAGGCGGTGGTCGTGGTTGGCATTTGTCGTCATGTGATCCTCCTTTGGGCAGGGTGCACGCGACTGACAGGCCTTACAGGCGGACGTTCCGCAGGCGCAGGGAATTGCCGATAACGGCGACCGAACTGAACGCCATCGCCGCTCCGGCGATGATCGGGCTCAGCAGCAGGCCGAAAGCCGGATAGAGCACCCCCGCGGCGACCGGCACGCCGGCGGCGTTGAAGACGAACGAGAAGAACAGATTCTCGCGGATGTTGCGCATCGTCGCGCGGCTCAGTTTGCGGGCGCGGACGATGCCGTTCAGGTCGCCTTTGACCAAAGTGACATGCGCGCTCTCCATGGCTACGTCCGTGCCGGTGCCCATGGCGATGCCGACATCGGCGGCGGCAAGGGCAGGGGCGTCGTTGATCCCGTCGCCGGCCATGGCCACGCGGCGGCCGAGTTTGCGCAGTTCCTCGACCTTGGCCTGTTTCTGGTCGGGGAGGACCTCAGCCATCACCTCGTCGATGCCGACGCGTCGGGCAACCGCCTCGGCGGTGCGCCGGTTGTCGCCGGTCATCATCACCACATGGACGCCATTGCGCTGCAGCTCGGCGACAGCGCCGGCGGCGGCGTCCTTGATCGGGTCGGCGACGACCAGGAGCCCGGCGAGCTTGCCGTCGATGGCGACGAACATCGCACCCTGGCCTTCGGCACGATGCTCATCGGCTTCAGCCTCCAGGGACGAGGAGTCGACGCCGAGATCGGCCAGCAAAGCCTTGTTCCCCAGGGCGACGCTGCGATTCTCCACGGAACCGGTGACGCCCTTGCCGGTGACCGACTTGAAGTCGCTGCTGGATTCAAGCTCGAGCTCGCGCACCTCGGCACCTTCGACGATCGCCGCAGCAAGCGGGTGTTCGCTGCCGCGCTCCAGCGCCGCGGCGAGCCGCAACACCACCGCTTCATCGAAGCCGTTGACCGGTTTCACGGCGACCAGCCTGGGCTTGCCGAGCGTCAGTGTCCCGGTCTTGTCGACCACCAGCGTGTCGATCTTCTCCATCAGCTCCAGGGCCTCGGCATTCTTGACCAGCACGCCGGCTTGCGCGCCGCGGCCGGTGCCGACCATGATCGACATCGGCGTTGCCAGCCCGAGCGCGCATGGACAGGCGATAATCAGCACGGCAATGGCGTTGACCAATGCGTGGGCGAGGCGCGGCTCGGGGCCGACCAGGTTCCAGATGATGAAGGTGGCGATGGCGACCAGGACCACGCCCGGCACGAACCAGGCCGAGACCTGGTCGGCCAGTTTCTGGATCGGCGCCCGCGACCGCTGCGCCTCGGCCACCATGCGGACAATCTGGCTCAGCATCGTGTCGCGGCCGACCCGCTCGGCCCGCATCAGCAGTGTCCCGGTGCCGTTGACGGTGGCGCCGATGACCTTGGCCCCGGCCAGTTTCTCGACCGGCACCGGCTCGCCGCTGATCATCGATTCGTCGACCGAGCTGTGGCCTTCGACAACGGTGCCGTCGACCGGCACCTTCTCCCCCGGCCGGATGCGAAGGAGGTCGCCGACGTGGACATGCTCCAGGGGAATGTCTTCCTCGGTCCCGTCCGCGCCCATCCGGCGTGCCGTCTTGGGCGCCAGGCCAAGAAGGGCCCGTATCGCCTTGCCCGTCGCCGAACGGGCACGCAGCTCGAGCACCTGGCCGAGGAGCACCAGCGTGGTGATGACCGCCGCGGCCTCGAAATAGACCGGAATGAAGCCGCCCATGGTCCGCAGCGAGGCCGGGAAGACCTGCGGCGTGATTGTCGCCACCAGGCTATAGCCATACGCAACCCCGACGCCGAGCCCGATCAGGGTGAACATGTTGAGGTTGCGGGTCTTGAGGCTTGCCCAGAAGCGCTCGAAAAATGGCCAGCCGCCCCACAGCACTACGGGTGTGGCGAGCGCCAGCTGCAACCACATAGACCGGTCCATCGCCAGCGGTTCCCAGCCCATCAGCTCCGCGCCAAGCGTCAGCACGACCAACGGTACTGACAGCGCCGCGCTGACCCAGAATCGCCGGCTCATGTCGATCAGTTCGGGGTTGGGCCCTTCTTCAAGGCTCGGCTCAAGCGGCTCGAGCGCCATGCCGCAGATCGGGCAGCTTCCGGGATGGTCCTGCCGAATCTGCGGATGCATCGGGCAGGTCCAGATTGTCCCTTCCGCAACCGTGATCGGATCGGCCTGCCGAGTCGCCCCTTCTGGATGGTGGTGGTTGCAGTGTTCGGGTTGCATCGCGCGGCCTTCTTGCGTTTGGCGGATCTCCTGATATACCCCGCCAAGGTATATTGCAAGATACCCCATATGGGTATATGGAAACGCGCATGACAGATCATGATCCCAAGCTCGTTAGCCGCCTGAACCGGATCGAGGGACAGGTGCGCGGAATTACCCGGATGGTGACCGAAGGCCGCTATTGCGTCGACGTCCTGACCCAGCTTCAGGCGGTGCGCGCGGCGCTGGCCAAGGTCGAGACCGCGATCCTGCAGGAGCATCTCGGCAAGTGCGTTGAAGGCGCCATCACCAGCGGGGATGCCGCCGACCAGCGCGCCAAGGTCAAGGAACTGATTCAATTGTTGGAGAGAAGCCGGTGAGATTGTTGGTGTTGAAGTCTTCGATTGCCCTGTTCGCACTGGTCAGCGGCACCGCTGCGCTTGCCCAGCATGACCATCATGGCCAGCCCGCGCCAACGCCTGCCCCGGTTCCCCAACAGGCGGCGCCGCACGACCATACGCCCGCCCCACAGTCGGAACCCGAAGCGCCCGCCGCGGCCGACCCCCATGCCGGTCACG
>Ga0073934_10004032_pt1 | contig 25291 bp, 24 predicted proteins | sample LarsenN4metaG_FD_76834 | JGI IMG/M metagenome (GOLD analysis project Ga0073934, IMG submission 76834) | Hot spring sediment bacterial and archeal communities from British Columbia, Canada, to study Microbial Dark Matter (Phase II) - Larsen... ... | reverse complement strand
GGCGGGCTTCCCAACTTTTTCGGCAATTATCTCAAAACCTTGATGGCCGAAGGAATTAAAAACAGAAGCTATCGCAAATACAAAGTTGTCTTGGACGCCTTATCGAAGCTGGTTAGTCCGGATGATCCGTTGGACAACGTCATGCCCTGGTTTGCCAATGGCGTCGACGCGGGAAATGGACGGTTGTCGTTGGGTCGCATCTGGTACGCGCCGTTCAAAAAAAGACTGAAACTCGACTGGAAGCTCGAGCGCTCGGAGAAAGCTTTTAATACGATCATCGACATGCACAAGCGGATGACGGAGGCGACTGGCGGCAAACCCTGGCTCTCGCCGACGTGGACGCTCTTCAAGGATTTGATCACGCCGCATCCTTTGGGCGGCTGCAAAATGGGAACGTCGCCGGAGAACGGCGTCGTCGATCATCGCGGCCAGGTGTTTGGCTATCCGAATCTCTACGTGGCGTGCGGCGCGATCATTCCCAAAGCCATCGGCCTCAATCCTTCACGAACGATCGCGGCGATGGCGGAGCGGGTTGCGGCGCTGATGGAAAAGTAATGCGGCGCATGGTTACTCTTCGTCTTCCTCCTCGAGTTCTTGTTTGAGCAGCTTGCCGTCCGGGTCAAACACCAGCTCGTATCTTTTGAGCGCGCCATTTTCCTGCACGTCCACTTTCACTTCGAAGGTCAGGCGCCCGCTTTTTGCCACTCTCTCGACGCGCTTGATTTGGGGTTCTTTGAATTTGTTGTTGATCTCGTTGTGCGCGGCTTGCGGCAAATTCGCGGGTTCGATAGTTTCCTCCACTTCGAATAACTCGCCGTCGCCGGTATAAGTAACGTCCATGCTTTTACCCTCGTGGGTAAAGGAGACTTCATAAATTTTCTTGCCGTCTTCCTGCTCCTCGGCATAGCCGCGCACTTCGGCGTTGGGATAGGCTTTGGTAAAAGCCTGCAACACCTCCGGGGGAACTTCCTGTTCGCTGACTTTTCTCTCGTATTCTTCCGAGCCGCAGGATTGCAAGCTCAAGATCGAAAAAGTGAGAACGATGATTGTAACGAGCTTCTTCATAGTTTTTCCTCCTCGGTTGAAATTGATGAAAATTGAAGCATCTGTGGGTAGCCCGCGCGGATCAAAAAATCGCACGGAAAAAGCGTTTGAACCAAAAATCAAAAATCCGTGTGAAGTTGATCCGCGTGTTTGCCCCGCCACAGCGGGGGAAGTCTGCGCTACGAGCTAACGCACCGGCAAGGCGAACATGATGCCTACGTCCGGGGCCCAGTCGGTTGCCTTTGACGTCAGTCCGAAGGCGTTGTTGAGCCGGATGAAAATATTGTCACTCACATGCCACTGCGCTTCGGTGATAAGTTCTATCTCGTCTTGCGTTCCTTCCACTCCCAAGTAGACGCGGCATGCCGATGAGACACGCTTGAGGTATTCGACCGCCCATTCACCGGGATCAATCTTGCTTTCAGCTTTTGAATAATCGAGTGCGACACGCGCGGTCAACGTTCCCCAATTGAAGCCGCGGATCAACCCCGTTCCCAATTTGTACTCATAATCGCTTGTGCCAATCAACAGCTTCCTTCGGTTTGATGGAAAGACAACTTCGAAGTAACTGAACACTTCGGGCCGACGGCCATTCTCTTTGAGCACGCGCATATCGAATTGGATTTGCCGGTCGCCGAGTCCCGATTCGGTCAGCTTTGCCGGCATGGCCGAAGGATCATTGGGCGATTTGTATAAAGACCCCCGGATCACGGCTACCTCCAGTTCGATTGCCAACCAGTCGGTCACGCCGTAACTCACGAACGCCAAGCCTTCGCTGGCGCGGTAGCGTCCCCGGAAGTCCTGATCAAGCCCAAAGCCCAATTCTGCCGGTTTGTATTCCATGTCATTGTTGCGGTAATACTCGAAGAACGGAGAAACGAGCAGCTCACCCCGGCGAACGTAGGTGCCGAATATCGAGGTCCGAATTCCGTCGCCCCGATCTTTCAAGTACGCCGGCAGCTCATCTTGAGCAAATCCATCAGGCGGATTGAACAGACCGATTGAAAACAGCATCAGTCCGAGACGAAAAAACGCGTGTTGTTTCATAAGCGCATCTCTCCTTGTTATGTTATTTGCATCGCGGCGTGCGCAGCTCGTGCGCGGCGTCTTGGGTGAATTGCTGCAAACGATTGACGCCATCTTGCAAGTGCGCAATCATGTGATTCAAAGTCGCAACCAACTTGCCGAACTCATCTTTTCCCGCGTAAACCGGCAGACGGTTTTTGAGGTTCGTCACCGAGATCGTTTCCGCAGCTTTTGCCGCGGCAAGCACCGGACGCATCGCCAGCTTGGCCAGAAGCCAGCCGCCGGTCGCCGCAAAGATAAGGGCAAAGGGAACGATCCAAACGAGAATCTCGCCGGCTTCTTTTGCCACTCTGAAAATCGTCTCATTTTCAACGCCCACGGCAACAGCGCCCCACAAGCGCCTGAACACTCGCACGCGATAGCGGTGTTCATCAAGCAAAACGTTGTAATTTCCCGCACGCCGGCCGAGAAAATCGTGCGGCAACAATTCCTGGGCATTCTTCAATCCTCCGTCGTCCAAGCCTTTCACGCGATCCGGCACTTCATCGCGCGCGGTGAGCAAGAGAACAGGCGTTGCGATTTCTTCTTTGCGCAGGGTTTTGAGCACAGCCAAGCCGTCTTTCTTGGGCAGCATGATATCAAGAATGATCAAGTCGTAAGTTTCCGAGGCGATGAAGTCTTCGCCCGTGAGGCCGTCGTGGGCGACGTCAACGGCATGAGACTCTTCCGCCATCGCCCGCCGCACCAAATCCGCCACCTCTTTTTCATCTTCGATAACTAAAATGCGCATGGCGCCAAGGTAAAACGGCTTTCTGAAATGAAGCTGAAATTGTCCCTCACTTCACCTTCACCACCACCAGCGTCAAATCATCCGACTGCGCCGTATCGCCGGCGAATTGCAAAACGGCGCGGTAGATCATGTTGCGAAGATTTTCCGCCGAGCCGTGGCGATGCCGGCGAATCAAATCACAGAGCCGCTCGACGCCAAATTCCTCCCAGTCGGCGTTGGCGGCTTCGGTAATGCCGTCGGTGTACAAAATAATCACATCGCCGGAGCGCAGCGGGATCGTATGTTCGTCATATTTGATGCCTTCGCGCACGCCGACCACGAGATTGCTTTGCCGTAGCTCGCAAATGTCGCCGTCGTCGCGGCAAAGCAGGGGATAGTTGTGGCCGGCATTGGTGTAGGTGAGTTTCTTTTCCGGCCAAAGAATCGCATAAAAAAACGTGGCGTATTTCTCGACCGTCGTGCTGCGCGTGATTTGATTGTTCAGCTCCTCCATCACCAGTTTGGTCGAGGTGCTGCGGATGGCGGCGGCGCGTCCGGTCGCCTGCAAATTCGACATCAGCATCGCGGCGGGAATGCCTTTGCCGGCGATGTCGCCGATCGCCACGCCGAGCACGCCGTTGCGGAAATCGACGAAATCATAATAATCCCCGCCGACTTCCTGCGACGGCATGTTGATGGCCGCAATGTCGAAATGCTTGCTGCTCGGCATTTGCCGCGGCAACAGCAAGCGCTGAATTTCCCGCGCCAAATGCAGCTCTTCATCCAGGCGTTGCTTCTCCAAACGTTCCTGATAGAGCCGGGTGTTTTCAAACGCAATCGCAATTTGCGTCGACAGCAGCGAGAGCAGCGTCATGTCCTCGTAGGAAAAACGCCGCTGCGTGATTTTTTTGCCGACGGTCAGCACGCCCACCAGCTCATCGCGATGCAGCAACGGCAAAAAGAGCTGCGCGCGCAAATGCGCCAGGTTTTGCCGCTCGACCGGCAGATTGATTTTATCCAGAACATCGGCCTCCTCGACCGGCGCTTCCATGTGCGTCATGAGCGAAATGAACTGGCCGTTCGGCTCGAAGCGCAGCTCGATTTCAGCATTCTCCGCCAATGGTGGCGAGGGGTTGCCATTCAGATTTTGATCGAGCCTCGGCGTCTGGCGGACCGTCGTGAAAAAAACCGAATGGGAGGAGGGCGGCGAGGCAAAATTTTGTTGCAGCGTGACCGCGGCTTTGGGAAGGATCAAATGCGCGCTTTCAACCAGCATCGCCTCCTGCAAGGTCTTGGTAACTTTGTTGCGAAGCTGCAGCGGATCGACGATGCCGAAAATCTCGCGGCTGAGATTGTGCAGCATCTGCTGATAGTTTTGCCCGCCTTTGAAAAAAATCCGTTCGACCACATCTTCCAAAAAACTCAGCAAAGGTTGAAACAAGATCACGGCGAAGCTGAGAAAGATAATTTCCACCACCAGCACGCCGCTGGCCGCCGAGTTTCCCAGTGCCGCCTCAACAATCCGTTTGGCTTGTGTGTAACCCAGCATATAAATGCCGATCAATAAGCCGGAGGTGACTGAAAACACGAAGCCGCGCCGGATGATGAAGCGAACGTCGAGAAATTGGTAACGAATGATCGCCCACGCAATCACGCCGGAGCCGATGAGCAGGCTGAGAATCGTGAGGGTATATTCCACTTCGCGCCCGAGAGCCAGCGGCGATAATTTCGGCAGGAGAAAGGCGATGGCATACAGGCCCATGCTGGCGCGAATGCCCCACAACACCCAGCGGACTTGCGTGATCAAACGCGGATTGTTGAGGCGATGGCTGCCGACATACATGACGATGATCGCCGTCAACACGTAAGCGAGATTGATGGCCGCGAAGTAGGTTTCGCGATAGGTGACCATGAAATCCAACGCCGCCGTCGACAAGCTGAAAAGAATTTTGAACGGCCGAAGCAGCAGCGGCCACTCGCGATTCAATCCCAGCCATTGGCTGAGCGCTTGCACGTGTTCGGCGCTCGGCAGCAATAAAGCCAGCGCCAGATTCAACGTTTGCGGAATGTAGAGAACAACGGGGAGGCTGGGATGTTTTTTCAAAACCGGATGTTCGGCCGGAAAGACGAGACTGAACAGCACCAACTGCGGAAAAAAGAATTCCCACACCAGAAAGAGCCGGTTGAGCAGATCGACGTCAACGTTGGCTGGGGGTTCAACCTGTTCGAGCAGCAACCCGAACGCGCCGAGAATCGGGCCGAGCGCGACGAGAAACAACATCGCCGCGGTGATCCGGTTGAGGCGCTGGCGGGCATCTTCGCGAAAGATCAGCAGCCCGAGCAGGAAGACGATGATGCCGCCGATGAGGTAAATGAGCGCTGTGAAGTGCGATAGATTCATGAGGCAAGAGGCAAGTTGCAAATTGCAAGTAGCAAGTGGCAGATGATGATTTGAATTTGCTACTTGCCACTTGCCACTTGCTTCCTTTTTTTGACGATCGTGACTTGTGAGCCGCCGTGGGAAAAGTCGTAGGAGACTTCGTCCATCAGCGCGCGGACGATGAAAACGCCTCGTCCGCTTTCGCGCAACAGGTTTTCGGGATCGAGCGGATTGCTCAACGTGTCGGGGTTAAAACCTTTGCCCTGGTCACGGATGGTCATGCGCACCTCGGCGTCAACGACATCGATGTTGACGAAAACTTTTTTGGCCGGGTCGCGCTTGTTGCCGTGAATAACGGCGTTGTTGGCGAGTTCGGTTACCGCAATCGCCAGACTATCCTGCTCTTCCTGACTGAAGCCCGCCACAGTCGCTGCTTCGGCAGCCAGCTTTTCAATTTCCTCGATGGCTTCCGGCTTGCTTGCTAAAACCAACTGATAATTCTTGCCAGATGAGGGGAGCATGGGCACCTCGCTTACAGGTTCGGCAACTAATAGTGTTTTAAAAATTCTGGAACGAAAAGGGAACTGCAACGAAAAAGCAAAAACAATCACGCAAAACCTTGCCGCGGCGGGGCAAAGACAACGCAGAGAAAAAACTTTGCGATTCTTTGCGTCTCCCGACGGACGTAGTCTGCGTCTTTGCGTGCGCTTTTATTTTTTGGATCGTCCAGGTTGTCGTATTAAATCGACCATTGCACTGTCAAACGGACGTTGTTGATCGACGAAGTCTGGCCGCGATCGTGATACACGACTTGCCGTCCCGCCGAAAAAATGAGCACGGCGGCCGGCGGGCGCATATAACTGACCGACAAAATCGGGCTCCAGATCTTTTGGCCGCCGCTGCGCGCGCGCGTATAACCGGTTTGCGGCGCCAGCTTGTACGTCCAATCCATTTGCCGCTGAAACGTGATGCCCGGCGCCACCTGCCAGAACCGCGTCGGGCGATGATCCAACACCACCGCCAGCCAGTGTTCGTGGCGGTCGAACCACGGCCGCTGCCGCCAGCGCGCCCAATCCAATTGTCCGCGTTCTTCGAGACGCAGGCGATATTGCGCCGTGGCCTGCGTGCGCCGGCTCAATTTAATCGACAGCGAATCGGTCACAAAAAAATTTCTGAACACATTGCTTTGTCCGAGCGCAAACGGCTCGGGAAAATCGTAAGCGATGTATTGCGCCAAAACGCCGAAGCTTTGCTTCAAATAAAAGCCCGGCGCGAAATCGAAAACACAGGATGGTTGCAGCTTGAACACGCGCCGCCAATTGTTGCCGGCCGAGTGGCTGCTTTTCAAATAGACGTGATGTTCGAGATACGTGCTCGCTTCCCACAAGACGAGAAAGGCGCGGGAAAAGCGGTGACCGTAAAGCACATTCGCCTGAAAGGTCAGACGGTCGAAATTATCCTGATTGCTGCGATTGCCGGTCTCGTGCGCCTGGCGGATGGCGCTGCCGAACCACTGCAGCGAATCGTTGTCATCGATCCGCCAGCGCAGACGATGGCTGGCGCGCAAATGCCAGTCTTCCGAATCAAAACCCGCGCCGGCATAGCGCCGAAACAGCGGAGAAGAGACCGCCTGTTCCGAGTAATCGATGCTCTGTGAAAAAAATTGTACGGAAAACTCATTATAAAGATTCGGCTGCTGCCATTGCAATCTCGCCGCGTGGCGCGTGTCGAAGTCGGTATGTTGAAAGGCGCTGACCTGGCGCCGGTTATTTTGCACCGGCGTCGTCGCCACCCGGCGTCCGAACTCCACCTCGGATTGTCCCAGCTCGGTGTGCAGCGCAAATCGCCACTCGTTGTTGATGCGATAGTCCAGGCGATTCTCCAGCGCGCGGCGGTTGCGATTCAACAGATCAACGTACAAAGTTTCGATATCGGCGAAATAGTTGTCGCGGCGCAGATGCGAAAAATGCAGAAACAGCGAATCGCTGGTTGCATTTTCAAACTGGCGCGACACGCTGTAACTCAGCCGCAGGTCGTCGTTGCGCCGTTCCGGAAACTTGACCAGCTCTGCCTCGGCATCAAACCGATGATAATAATTTTGCCACTGCGTCGGCGCCAGCGCGACATTGAGCCTGGCCGTCGGGCCGTGATCGCGGCGACCGAGCAAATCTTCGAGCCGGTAACCCGCCTGGCCGCTCACCCACAGCTTGTCGCGCAGTTGGCGCTCGAGCCGGGAATAAAACCCGGACAGGGCAAAATCGTTGTTGCGGGTTTCAACCGTCAAGCGCGAAAACTCGTCGCGAAAAATTTTGGAATCAACTCCGAGCTGCCACTGCCAGCCTGCGAGCAAGCTGTTTTCTCCCCACGGCGCGCGCCGCAAAATCAATTGCGCCGCCTGATCGTCCTTCCAGCGATCAGGCTCCGCCCGTCCGGGCGCGCGTTGCAGCGTCGAATTGAAATTTTCAATCAGCGTCAGTTGCCAGTTTGAGGATAAGGCTTGTTCGATATTGATGCGAGTCAGCCAATTGTAGAGCGCGATGTCGTGCCAGAAAAGGGTTTCGACCGTGCGCGGGGTTCGGGATTTATAAGAAATTCTATTCGTCGTGGTTGAGTCATTCACAGCCGTTGAATCGGAAAGCGTAGGACAGGCAGCCATGCCTGTCGAAAAACTGTTAAGCAAAATAATTGATGGCAAAACAAAGGCTTTGTGTCCTTTGTGCCTTTGTGGTGATGAATGATTCAAGTTCACGATGTCTTTTTCTGCAAAGTCTCGACATGATCGCGTGTGAGCATCATGTGCGGCTGCTTGCGGGCCTTCGGCGAAGCCGTGCCGCCGGAGATGATCAAATGCAGCGCGTCTTCAACCGGCATGTCGATTTCGACGACTTCGCTTTTCGGAAAAAAAACGACAAAGCCGGAAGTCGGATTCGGCGTGTGCGGCACGAGCACTGTTACAACATCATCCCCCAAAGCTTCCTTAACTTCACGGCTCGGCTCGCGTACGATAAAACCCAGGCGCCACATGCCCTTGCTGGGAAACGGCACCAGCACGGTTTTCTTGAACACATCGTGGCGGTCGCCGAAAAAAGCCTGGCTCACCTGCTGCACGGTGCCGTAAATGCGGCTGATGAAGGGAATGCGCGTCACCACGCGGTCGCCGACGTCGACGAGCTTTTTGCCGAAATAACTGCGCGCCGCCATGCCGGTGCTCAGAATGAGCAGGAAAAGCGTGATGAAGCCCAGGCCCGGAATCGGCTGGCTGATCTGCACGCCAAACCAGCGGCTGATCATCACGAAGATCACGCCTTTTAAGATGCCGTCGATGGCGAGAAAAAGCTCATAAATAATGTAGACCGTCAAGCTGATCGGAACCAAAACGAGCAGGCCGGTTAAAAAATAACCTTTGATTTTGCTGGCAAAATGATGTTCGGGGGTTGGCACCAAAGCTGTGGTCATGGCTTTTCCGGCTTGACAATCTTGTAAATTTTTTCGCCCGGCTTGCCCATTTTGTAGCGTTCGCGGGCGACTTTCTCGATATACGCCGAGTCGGTCTGCAAAAGGTGAATCTCGCGGCGCAGGCTATCCTGCTGTACTTGCAAGCGCATCACTTCGCGGTCAAGCGCGACTTGGCGTTGTTTCAAACGCCAAAGCTGAATCAATCCGTAGCTGCCGCCGAAATAGGAATACGCCGCATAAAGCAAAACCCCGAGCATCGCCCACATCATCAGGCGCACGCCCGTCCGGCCTTTCTGTATTGAATACGATTGACGTCGTGAAGAAGATTTGCGAAACATGGTTCCTGGATGCTGGATTCTCGATGCTTGATGCTTGATCCTCGATACTGTATTCTGAATTTAACATCCAGCATCGAGCATCAAGCAACCAGCATCAAGCATCCAGTTTGATTTACTGATTTTTGGGGAAAAAGTCAACAAGCAAAATCGGTAATTTTGTTGACAAGCTTGAAATAATTTGTTATCTTGGTTCGGGTTTGCATTACCTTTTATATTCGGGAGAAATAGTCTTCATGAAACCCATTCGCCTTTCTGGACATGCGCAAGAGAACATGCGCTATCGTGGTGCAATAGAGTCGGAAGTCATTGAGGCCATTCAGACTGCTTCATGGAGCCCGGCGGAGCGAGGACGATTGGAATGTCGAAAGAATTTCGCCTACGGCCAGGAGTGGAATGGAAAAATTTATGCAACCAAACAGGTGCGACCCATTTTTGTCGAAGAAAGCAATGAAATTGTGGTGATTACAGTTTACGTCAATTATTTTTAAGGTGAACTCATGCGTATTACTTATGATTCCGAAGTCGACGCCCTTTACATTCGCTTTATTGAAACCACAGTCACGACCCAGCATGTTGCCGAGGGAATTGCGGTGGATTACACGGCTGATGGCAAAATTGCCGGTATCGAAATCTTGGATGCCAGAAAGCGCTTTGATACACCGGAAGTCTTTCGGCGCGTGATTTTGGAAGATATTGCGTTGGCCGAGTCAGTTTAGAATTTTCGCAGAAATGCGTCATTTTCATGTATTAGTCCTCGCCCCTTGTGGGCGACTGTTTCAATAGACAAATTCGGTGATTAAACAATGACCCACAAGGGGTCACGGCTACAATTGGACACGCCATTTCAGAGATAAAAATGGGAAAATCCGTCTTCATCAGCTATTCTCACCAACAAGGCGAATGGGTGTGGGATAACCTCGTGCCCTGTCTCAAAGCCGGTGGCGCAGAGGTACTCATCGACCGCGAACGATTTGAAGCAGGCCGAGATTTGTTTAAACAGATGGATTCAGCTCAAGATCAAGCCGATAGCCATGTTCTGGTCTTTTCACCGGAATACCTTGCCAGCAAGAGTTGTGAGCACGAGATGAAGCGCGCGATCAAGCGTGATCCAAAGTTCATGAAAGGCAAAGTCATCCCGGTTTTACGGATTGACTGCACGCTGCCCGGCGTTATCAAAAGGCCACTTTATGTCGATTTGCGTAACGACAAGGACGCTGCACAATGGGATAAACTGTTGTCAAAGTCTGGGGCGAACCTTGGTATCAGTGCACCGGATTGGCTCGCCGCTCGCAACGCCATGGTGCGTTATCTGAAGCGTGGTGAATCGGTCAATTTAGTGGTTTTTAACAAACCCAAGTGGCTGGAGTTGGTCAAACACATTCAAAAAGATTATTTTCCGGATTTAGGAGTGATATGTGAAATAGTTGCCAGCCCAATTTGCTTTGCCGATATTGCTAACTTGACAATGTTAAATTAGATTTGTAATGTCATTGCGAGCGCTTCTCAGCGAAGCAATCCTTTGAAAGCTAGAGATTGTTTCGGCAAAAAACGCCTCGCAATGACGGTAATTTTCAACTTAACATTGTCGAGCTAAAATAGCACCCGATAATATGTCACACCGTTGGGGTTTCGGCTCTTTAATAAATGGGCAACTATAAACATTTGATTCCTAACGGAGTCGGGGCGAACTGAATTTTAAAAATTTTTCGCGCGCCCGCACGGTTATTTTGTTGACAAAATCCCCATTTTTCCCTACCTTTCATCCATATTCAGCGGTGAATGTCATGAAAAAAGTGAAGCCGCCAAGTCCAGCATTGAACAAGGCATTTTATGGAGAATCTCGATGAAGGATCAGGATATTCGTTGGATTCAGCGTTTCACTCACTTCGTCAAAGCGCTCTCGCAGTTGGAAGAAGCCGTGCAACTGGCGCAGCAACGCCCGCTCTCGAAACTCGAAGAGCAGGGATTGATCCAGGCCTTCGAATTCACCCATGAACTGGCCTGGAATACGCTCAAGGATTTTCTGGAGGGCCGCGGCGTTCAAAATTTATACGGCTCGAAGGACGCCACCCGCGAAGCTTTCAAAACGGGCTTGATCGAAAACGGCGAGACCTGGATGGAGATGATCAACAGCCGCAACTTAACCTCCCACCTCTACGATGAGGCCACCGCCGCCCAGATCGGCGCCGACATTCGGGAAACCTACTTCGCGGAATTCGAGGCGCTGCGCCTCAAACTGGATGAACTCAGACGGGAGGAAGGCGCATGAAATACGGTCTGCCGGACGCCGCTATTGGTAAAATCTGCGCCGTTCTGAGGCGTTACCCGCAGGTGAAACGGGCGATTCTGTATGGCTCGCGCGCCAAAGGTAATTATAAGAAAGGTTCTGATATCGACCTGACATTGCTCGGCAGCGCGAATCTGACGTTGAACGTGCTGTACAAGATTCTCGACGATCTCGACGAGTTACTCCTGCCCTACACCATTGATCTGTCCATTTTCAACAAGATTGGGGATCCCGATGTCATCGACCACATCCAGCGCGTGGGCCGCGCGTTTTACGAGAGGAGCGAGGCTGCCCCTGAATTGGCTGCGGCCGCCTAGCAGGAAAAGCCGTGTCCGATCCAAAATTTCTCTACGAACGTAATGTCATGAAAAAAGTCATCTTTGACTCCAGCGCCTTGATTCCGGCGAGCAAGTATGCGGTGGACGGCAAGCTTATTTGTGAGCATCTGGCCGAGTCGGTCGAAATCCACATTCCCGCCGCGGTGCGCAACGAGACCGTGGTGCAGCCAGAAAAATTTGCCGGCGAAGCCGCGCTGCAAAAGCTGATCGCGCAAGAGAAAATCATTGTCGCGACGATCAGGCCGGCCGACCTGGCGATGGAGCTTCTGGCCCGCTACAAACTGGGACTGGGCGAGCAGGAAGCCATTTTGTTGTACCTGCAAAATGAGGACAAATTCGATGGCATCATTTTGGATGATTACGTCGCCGCGATTGTCTGCCGGCGTTTGCAAATCGGCGCGCTGCTGCTGCTCGACTTGATCGTGCAATTGGCGCGCGAGCATCTGCTGCCGCGCGATTTGGCGGTTGCGATGATCGCCCAAATCGCGCCGCGATACCATTCCGGCTTCATCGAGCACTCGCTGCACATGCTGGGCGAGCCCAAGATTGCCGTGGAGCCGCCGCCGATTTTCATCAAGGAAGATTTCGAACGTTACCTCGCCGGAAAATTTCCCTCCGCCCAGCAAGCGGATTGGCGGGAGCGTTTCGCCACAGCCTATCGCGATTATTCGGCGGGCTTGATCAGCCTCGGCTGGATGGGGCAGCATCTCCGGCTTTCCATCCAGGAAATCGACCGGCTCTTCGATGAAATCAAACTGCCGGCCAGCACCAGCTCGAGCGAGTTGGCGGAGCTTTGGGAACCGCAACGCGCCTCAACGCGCTGGCTCAAGCTGGCGAAAACGGATTATTCAGAGATTTACCACGAAGACACCAAGACACGAAGAGCACCAGACTTATCAATTCCTGATGAGAACATCTGAGTGTTGCTTATCAAGTCCACCAAGACTAAGTTTTGTGTCTTCGTGCCTTGGTGGTTTATGATGATTCAGGTAATAAACTCATTATCAGGATTTTTGCGGAGAAAGCGGGAAATAAATTGAATCTTATCGCCATTTTGCAGCATTACGACACCCGCCTCTTTTATTTTCTCAATCATCTCATCGCCCATCCGATTTGGGATTGGTTTTGGGTGGCGGTCACGACGCAAAAAAATTGGATCGCGCCGCTGCTGGCCGTCGTGATTTGGCTGGTTTGGAAGGGTGGAAGGAGAGGGCGGGCGGCCGTCATGCTCGCGCTGCTCGCGGTCGGCGCCAGCGATGTGATCAGCGCCCGCGTGCTCAAGCCCGGCCTCGGCCGTCTGCGACCGTGTCATGAGTTGGAGAATGTGCGGTTGTTGGTCTCGTGCGGCGGCAAACATGCTTTTCCTTCGTCACATGCCGCCAATTCTTTTGCCGTGGCCTTGACCCTGGCTTATTTCTATCGTCGCTACACGAGCCTTTGCCTGGCTTTAGCCTCTCTCGTCGGCCTGTCGCGAATCGTTGTCGGGGTTCATTATCCCGGCGATGTGCTCGGCGGGTTTATCCTGGGCGGCCTCTGCGCCGGCCTTTTTCTTTTCTTATCGCAAAAATTGAATTGGGAAAAGGTTTGACAGACCGGTCACTCGCAGGGACCGGTCAGTAACTTTAGAAGCCGTAATTTTCTCGTTGCACTTCTACTTATATTTTCTTATTTTGGAAAGTCAACGTTCGTACACGTAAAATTTGATAACAAGGTTCGCCTTCATGGCCGGAACGATTTTTAAATAACTTTATCGCGAAGGCGGTTTTTAAATGAACAGTTTAACTATGCAACATTTTCGTTTGATGCATGAGGAGGATGAATGGACACTCGAGCACGAGCTTCTTTAACCTACCGTATCCTCACCGAGGTGCTCGGCCTGGCTCTGGTTTTGGGAGCGTTTTCATTAAGTCTGGTTTCGGTTTACACGGTTCCGATTCTCGTACGCAATCTGATTCTTTACGTTGTCATTTTTGCCGCGCTCATCGTGATTTGGCGCCGTCTCGGCAGCATGTTCGATCTCGGCATTTTGGGCGGAAAAGTGAGCTCGCTGATCGGCATGGTGATCGCGCTTCATATCGCCTTGGCGCCGGTATTCTTGAAAATATTAATCTCGGATAACGAAGCGATTCAGGCTTTTGCCGCGAATTTCCTGGCGGCGGGCTTTGGCCTCACCATGCTGCTCTTGATGTTTTTGGTGCGCCGCTCTCATGCCTACAAATCCAAAGCGCATTGGCGCCTGGTGCATCACTCGCTGTTGATCGCCGGCGGCATCTTTCTGCTTTCGCTGCTGGCGCCCCTGTCATTCGCGCCGTTTGCGGATATTCCGGGACGCTTTCTGCTTTGGGCGCTCGCGCTCATTGCCATGCCGGTGTTTCAGCGCCTGGGTTCCGGCATGGTGGCCAATCCGGCGCAACCGCACAAAGGCCAGCCGGTGTCTGCCACCTCGTCTTCCAACGCGCCGGCAAGCTCGTCTTCATTCCGTTCTCCGGAGCATGACGAAGACGACGACCGGAGCGGGCGTGAGCCTCATGCCCGTCCACAGCAGCGGCGCCATCGCGGCCGTTTTCGCCGCCACTCCGGACCCTCGCGGCGGCGCATGTGATTTTTGTTCCAGTACAAATTTAGAAAATAAAATGAGTCATTTATTTTAAGGAAAAGGCGGTTTTATGGCAGCAGTTTCAGAGTTTCGCAACGGCATGGCGATTATGCACAACGGCGACATCTGGGTCGTCGCGGAATTTCAGCATTTCAATCCCGGCAACTGGCGCGCGATGATCCGCACCAAGCTCAAGCACGCCAAATCCGGCCGCGTCGTCGACCATACCTTTCGCATGACCGACAAAATCGAGGAAGTCCGTCTCGATATGAAAGATATGCAGTATCTGTATGAAGCCGACGGCAATCTGTATTTCATGGACAGCGAGACTTACGAGCAAACCTTCATTTCGGCGGATTTGCTGGGCGATAACAAACGGTTCTTGAAAGAAGGCAATCTTTGCCACATCATGTTTCATGAAGGCAGCGCCATTTCGGCGGAATTGCCGTTTTTCATTCAATTCAAAATTATCGAAGCCGACCCGGCGGTGAAAGGCGACACGGCGACGGGGGTGATGAAAAACGCCGTCATCGAAACCGGCGCCAAAGTGCAGGTGCCGCTTTTCGTCAAGGAAGGGGACGTGATTAAAGTCGATACGCGAACGGGAAAATACCTCGAGCGCGTCAGCCAATAAGGCAAGGCTTTCGCGCCGAAAAAGTCGAGGAATCGTTTCGAACGTTCGCAGCACACAGAAACATAATTCCCCGGGAATTAAATTCGCACGGATCAAAAGACCACACGGAAAAACGCCATAGATTTCTGTGTGGTTTTTTAATCTTTGTGGCTGTCGTCATGGTTTAAGGAAAGGAGTCGTGATGGAAAGCTTGCTCACTTTCTTCAAGAATTACAGCGGCGGCATCTTGATGCTGTTTTTTTCTCTGGCGGCCGCCGTGGCTCTGGTGCAATGGGTGTGTTGGATTTTTTCCTGGGGCAGATTCAGTCCCGATAAAGCGGTCGCAATGAGCGGCGTCCTCAAGTCGCTGCGGCAAGTGATAGGTGAGTTGTTTTTTAATCTCGTCAATGATTTTCGGCACCTGCTGGCGTTGGTGATCGTGCTCATTTTTACCATTGTACTCAGTTATACGGTTATTCGTGCCGGCGATCAAATGGATGATATCGCCAAAGGCCTGCAAGCCGTCGTCGCCACCCTCGGCGGATTGGTTGGCTCGCTGCTGGGCTATTATTTCGGTGAATCAGCCGCCAAAAAAGCCTCCGGTGAAATTGTCAAAGGAGGAACCGGCGGTGAAATCGAGATGCCGCCGCAACCGCCGGGACCATCAGAATCTGAGACCCAACCGCATCAATAAATTGTTGCGGCTCCGCACTTTTCCGTTATTTTATTAAAAGGAAATGAGGCATGGAACGAAGACTTGACATAAGAGTTCGGGACACCGTGTTTGAGCCTGACTCCTCCTCCAAGAAGGTTTATTACAAAAAGACGGAAAATAAAGCCTTGTATAAAGTCTGGCTTTTTTTGGATGGAGATGATTTGCCTTATGTGATGAACGTGACGTACAAATTGCATGAGACATTTCCGAATCCGGTTCAAACGGTTCGGCGCGCGTTGTCGAACCCGAATTGCCAGCTCGTGATCTGGACGTGGGGGCTTTTCAGGGTCAAAGTGTTGATCGAAGAAAAAAGCGGCGTGATTCGAGAGTTTGATTATGCCCTGCAATATGACAAAGAACTGCGGCAGAAGGATGTGGAATTTGTGGAAGTCGCGTGAGTGATGATCATATTGGGAGGCTGCCATAAGTTGCGCAAAATGCATAAAAATTCTGAACGACGGCACAAAAATTGAATGACAGCCTATGGCCGAACTTCATCCTCTTCCTTTCGATCATCTCGTGCGCCGCATGTTTCGGGAGTTTGAAAAACAGCAGTCGATCTTCGATCTCCCGAAACAAAAATTCTACCGCAGCAATGGCGGCCCCGATACTTCGGTCGAGTTTTGCGGAATGAAAGCCGCAACCCCCGTCGGTCCGGCGGCCGGGCCGCAGACGCAAATGGCGCAGAACCTCGTGCTCTCCTGGCTCGGCGGCAGCCGCATCCTCGAGCTAAAAACCGTTCAAATTCTCGATCAGCTCACCATCTCGCGGCCGTGCATCGACATGACCAACGTCGGCTACAACGTCGAATGGTCGCAAGAACTGCTTCTCGAGCAATCGCTGCGGGAATACGTTGCCGGGCATATACTCATCGAAATGCTGATCGCCGCCAACGCCCTCGAGCAAAACGATCCGCTGGCTAAAACCGAAACGATTTTCGATGTGAGCGTCGGCTACGATCTCAAAGGCATTCAAAGCCAGCAAATACGAAATTGGCTACATGCCATCAAAGATGCAACCGCCATCGTCGAAGAATTACGCCGACAAATTCCCGCCGAATTTTCTCACTATCGCGATCTTCCTTTTAAAACCAAACTGGCCAAAAGCATCACGCTCTCCACTTTTCACGGCTGTCCGGCTCAGGAAATTGAGAGCATTGTTGATTTCCTGCTCACTGAGATGGATTACCACGTCATCATCAAAATGAATCCGCCGATGATGGGCAAGGAAAAACTTGAATACCTTTTGTATGATCGGCTCGGGTATCACGATCTCGAAGTCAATCCGAAAGTTTATCAAGCGAATATCACTTTTGACGACGCGGTGGAAGTCGCGCGCCGCTTGAAAAATACGGCGGATCGGTTGGGCAAAACCGTCGGCGTCAAATTCAGCAACACCCTTGAAGTGATCAACAAAGGAAAATTTTTTTCCGACGAGATCATGTACCTTTCCGGCCCGCCGCTGCACGTGCTGGCGATGGCATTGGTTGAAGATTGGCGCAAAGTCTTTGGCGCCGGGATGCCGATTTCATTTTCCGCCGGCATTGACCAGCACAACTTTCCCGACGCGGTCGCTGCCGGGCTGGTGCCGATTACGACCTGCTCGGATTTGCTCAAGCCGGGCGGCTATGGGCGGCTGCACAAATATCTGTTGAATCTCGAAAACAAGATGAGGGAAATCGGCGCGGTGAGTGTTGATGACTATATCATCAAATGGGGTTCAAGCAAAGATGACATTGGCGCCGCCATTATCGCCAACACTGCGGTCTTGATGGAAAAAATTTTGTCGGATCCTCGTTACACCCAAACCAAAAACCAATCCGTTCCCCGCAAAATCGACCGTCATCTTGTACTTTTTGATTGTATCAACTGCGACAAATGCATTCCGGTTTGCCCGAACGACGCGAATTTTTATTACGACCTGCAGCCGCTTGAGGTCGAGCACGCCAACTATCGCATCGGGCCGGAAGGCGAGGTCGAAGAAATCCCCGGCGATGTTTTGCGCATCGCAGAATCGCATCAGATTGCCAACTACGCGGATTTTTGCAACGAGTGCGGCAATTGCGACGTGTTCTGCCCGGAGCACGGCGGCCCGTACATCAAAAAACCGCGCTTCTTTGGCAGCCGCGAATCGTGGGAAAAAGACGCGAAGAGCAACGGCTTTTTTGTTGAGAAACGCGAGGGGGCGATCCTCTTGCACGGCCGCATCGAGGACCATTTTTATACGCTCCGTGTCGACACCGCCTGCAACCACGCTCATTTTATTGATCATGCTTTGGTGGTGCAATTGGAGTGGCCAAATCTCGAGGTCATTCACGTGGAAAACTTCGAGCCGCAGTTGGTGGGGCATGTTTTGGACATGCGCATCTGCCATCAGATGGCGGCGCTGTTGAAAGGCGTTCTCGATGACAAACTGGTCAACTACGCCAATGTAATTTTCGCTTGATTTTGATGACAATTGGAGCTAAAATAACTTGAAAAGGCGGCGGTGAGCAAAGGTAAGCGGAGGAGGAAAGGGCCATCGAACAATTTGGAATGGCAACGTGGAAGCCGCTCAATCGCGAACAGGCTTGGACGGCGCGGGATTTTTCAAGAGCGGGGGAGACGTTTATTGATTACAAAGGGCAATTGCACGAAATCCTATATTCAATTTTAACCCCTTTGGGTTATCAAGTTCACGTTTCTGCCCAAGCACTTCAACACATTGATAAACATCCCAGTTCTTCAAAGCACAAAAGTGACATTTCTCATATTTTGAACAATCCGGATTTGGTAACGCCAAATCCAGAAGATCCGAAGCGACATATTTTTTACAAAACCTTGCATGGCAAGGCGCTCCTCGCTGTAACTGTCCATATGAAAAATGGAATTCGATATGTGACGACGATGTACACGATGCCATGCATCAAAGGCCTTAGACAAAAGCGGCTCGCTTCAAACCAATTTCTTTATCTACGAGGTGGATTCAAATGGAAAAACTGGAAATAAGAAAAATGGAAGTAAGAATGATAGACACTGTGGTCGAGTTCATCTTCGGTCCTTCCAAACGCATTATGTTCGGTGACGAGGATTGGCTTGGTCTTGATGTAGGCCGTGACAGCAGGAGCAAGAAAATCGTTGCTTACATGAGCTTGAGTTTTCCTCAGCTTTACCGGCAGATTCTCAAAGAGCTGAAAAAGAAACCAATCCCCGGCAGATTTTCCGTGGAATCGGTGGTAGATACTGGCGAAACCACGCCGATTTGCGACCCGCGCGTGAAAAACGTCACGTTTGCCGAAATCGTGCAGTGGGTGTGGGAGAAATATTATGCCCATCTTGAGCAGGGCGCAACGGTTAGCACCGGTGTATAAAAAAGAGGAGAACGAACTCATGAAGGCTGCTCTCGTTGTCAGGACGCTTCGAGCCTCATGCTTTTGGCGCGAAATCATTTTGGCTGTAATTTTAACGCTCGCCGTCTCTGCTTTCGCTCAAAGTTCGCAACAACTTTCTTCCATCGATTTTCGATTTCATTTTTTGCAGGAAACGGCAAAACTATCGAAGCAAGCCGCTTCCACGATGCCTGCAACCATTCGCTTTCACCGGCCGCCGTCGAATCAACTCCTCGAGGCGATCGAACGACTCGGTGTCAAATTCCAATGGCAAAACGGCGTCCGCTTGGGATCGACGACGGTTTTTCCGGCGGACTTGCGTCATGATCATCTCACCGCGCTCGAGCGGATGCCGGAGATTGCCGCGGTGCAGCCGAACTGGCGGCCGGTTCGCCTGCCGCCGCTCGACGCAAGCCGGCCGCAGATTCAAGCCGAGGCCGCCTGGAAGTTCAAGGATAAGCAAGGCAAAGCCCTCACCGGCAAAGGCGTGCTGATCGCGGATTTTGACACCGGCGTGGATTTTTTTCATCCGATGCTGTGGTTTGCCGACGGCGACACCTTGAACTGGCTCGATGTCAATGGCAATCAAACGTTCGATCCCGGCATCGATGGCGTGGACAAGAATCGCAACAACAGGTTTGACGCCGGCGAGATTTTGCGGTACAAAGAGTTTCTTTATTCCAATGTCAATGCCGCCAATTTGTACGATGCCAATCTCGATTTTCTTTATAATGATGCCAACAACAACGGCGGCCGTGATTTCGGCGCCGCTGCCGGATTTACCGAATCCTCGCCGACTTTTGGCGAGCAATGGTTCATCACGCTCGACGCGAACAAGGACAACCGCTTGAGTCCCGGCGAAAAATTAGTCGGATTGAAAACGAGCAAAATTCGCGCGATTCGTGAAGTTGATGGCACGGTGCGCCGGCGCGGCGTCGATCTCATCATGGCGAATCCGGATAATGGCCCATACGGCGGGCATGGCACTTCGGTCGCCGGCATCGCCATTGGCGGCGTGGCCGGTGTGCATCGTTTGGCCGGCATGGCGCCGGAGGCGGAGATGATTTTCGGCTCGATCAGCTACAACGATTCGCCGCGTTTTTTCACGGCGCTGCCCGGCATGATGGCCTGGGCGCAGGCGGAACGCGCCGATATCATGCTCTACGAAGACGGCGAATGGGTGTGGGAATATCTCGACGGTTCCTCCAACGAAGAGATCATGATCAACGAGATGGCGGCGAAAGGCATCTTGCAAGTGACGCCAGCCGGCAATCTCACCGGCGGCCGCATGCAGAAGATGCTGATGATCAATGCCAATGATTCGACCCTCGCAACTTTTACCGGCGGTTCCTCGACCGAGGTTTGGCCCTCGGTGCGATGGTCGGGAAATATGAATGATGTGGTCGTGAGACTGCAAGTGAATACCGGCAACTTCGTCACGCTGCCGGGCAACGGTTCGACGACGGCGATCAGCGGCAAGTCGGTTTACTCGAATAAAAGTCTTTCCGCTCGCGGCACGGCGATGATGGTTATTCACATCGCGGCCAGCGGCGCCACGACTTATAATCTTCGTCTCATCAATAAAACCGCGGCGCAAAGGCGTGTCGAAGGCATGCTGGGAGACAACGGCTTCAGTTGGACAGGCCTGGCGCGGTGGCAGTCGCCGTCCGAAGACAATACCGTGACGTGGCCGGCAACCGCCGACAGCGCGATCGGGGTGGCGGCCTACAAAAATAAATCTTCCGATACCAACATCAATGTCTTCAGCGGCCGCGGCATGCGAATAGACAATCGCCGGCAAGTGGATGTGGCGGCGCCGGGCAGCACGGTTTACAGCATCGGCTTGAATGATCGTTACGTCGCGTTTGGCGGCACCAGCTCGGCAGGCCCGCATGTGGCCGGAGCGTTAGCCCTCATTCGACAGGCCGATAAGAACTTGTCGCATGGCAGAGTGCGGGCGTTGCTGCGCGCCGGCGCAGTGGCAGATAATTTCACCGGCGCCGTGCCGAATGCGACTTGGGGCTTCGGCAAGCTGCGCATTGAGAATTCTTTAAAATTGTTGCTCACCGCCGTGAAAGATGAAGACTTGCCGTCGCCGCAAACATGGCAGCTCACGCAAAATTATCCGAATCCGTTCAATCCCACGACGCAAATCAAGTTTCACGTTCCGAACCTTGAGCCCGTTTCGTTGAAAATTTATGACGTGAATGGAAGAGAAGTGGCAACGCTGGTCAATGAGTTGAAAGCGCCTGGCACGCATGAGGTGGTTTGGGATGCAGGCCGATTCGCCAGCGGCGTGTATTTTTATCGCTTGTCCAGCCCAACCTTTTGGGCGACAAAAAAGCTTTTGCTGGTTCGATAAGGTAAATTCATTTTATGAAAAAGACAAATCAGCCACTCTCGGTTCGCGCTCGACTTATTACTGAAGTTTTGAATTTGGTACGTAAAGCGCGCCAACTTCCGGGCGTCGTCCGTATCGCTCTGATAGGCTCACTAACGACGAGCAAGCCAACGCCGAAAGACTTTGACTTGCTTGTAACCGTGATGGACGAAATGGATTTGGCCCCACTTGCTAAACTGGGGCGCAAGTTCAACGGTCATGCAGTGAATTTCGGGAGTTGAATTGTGGCCGCAAGTGACAGCGCGATTATCGGCGCCGGAAGATGTGGAGCGCCTCTTGTTGGTTCCTTTGCGACAGGAATTAATATAAAACCTGGACGCTGTATTGTTTTTGTTCCGTCCCGCAGATTATTTGACCCTCGTGCGAATCATGATTTCCATCTTGTTTTCAAACAATTTTTTCTGTAGATTGTTCCGTACAGAAGAGATTCTCAGTTAGCCGAAGGAATCGAATTCTATCTTCCCATTACAACTTGCCAATTATGGAGCGCGCCATGAAAAATCATCACCCGATTCAATTCACTCTCAATGGTGAGCCGCGTGAAGTCAGCGTTGCTCCGGATTTGCCTTTGCTCGATCTTCTGCGCGAACATTTCGATCTTATCGCCGCCAAAAATGGCTGCAGCCCGCAAGGCTCATGCGGTTGCTGCACGGTTTTAGTTGATAACAAAGCCGTCGTTTCGTGCGTCGTTCCAGCGGCAAAAATCGCCGGCAAACGCGTGCAAACGCTCGAAGGATTGGCCGAGCTTCAGCGCGAAAGGCTGGCGCAATCCTTCGTGCATGCCGGCGGCTTGCAATGCGGCTTCTGCATTCCCGGCATCGCCATGCGCGCGCACTCACTTTTGCAAAATAACCCCACTCCGGCTCGCGATGAGATTGCCCGTGCGTTGAATAATCACATCTGTCGTTGCACCGGCTATACAAAAATTATTGACGCCATCGATCTCGCGGCCAAAGCGTATCGCGGCGAGCCACTTCCCGAGCATGATAATAGCGGTCGTATCGGCACAAGCCTGTTGCGTTATCAAGGTGAAAATCTCACGCTCGGCGGCAAGCGCTACATCGACGATATCAAAATGCCGGATATGCTGCACGGCGCCGTTTTATTCTCTGCCCATCCGCGCGCTAAAGTCCTCGCCATTGACACTTCGAAAGCGGAGCAACTCAAAGGTGTCAAAGCCGTTATTACCGCCAAAGATGTTTCTGGAAAAAGATATGAAGGCTTGATTGAAAAAGATTGGCCGGTGTTCATTGCCATCGGCGAAGAAACGCGCTGTGTCGGCGATATTCTCGCGGTAGTCGCGGCGACGAGCAAAGAAATTGCGCGGGCGGCGCTTGATTTGATCGAAGTGCGATACGAAGTGTTGCAGCCGATCAGCTCAACCGATGAAGCGCTGAAACCCGACGCACCGCTGATTCATCCCGAATCGCCACGCAAATCCAATCTGCTTTCGACTTCTGTGATCAAACGCGGTGATGCCGAAAAAGGATTTGCGGAAGCTGCATTTATTGCGACCGAGACTTATCAAACCCAACTCATCGAACATGCGTTTTTAGAACCGGAAAGTTGTCTCGCCTATCCCGAAAATGGTTATCTAAAAATTTTGAGTCAAAGTCAAGGTGTGTTTGATGATCAACGCCAAATCGCTTCCATTCTCGGCGTGCCGATTGAGCAAGTGCAAGTCGAGTTGGTTTCCAACGGCGGCGCATTTGGCGGCAAAGAAGATCTCAGCATTCAAGGCCAAACCGCGCTGCTGGCGAAGATCACCGGCAAACCGGTGAAGCTCACACTCTCGCGCGATGAGAGTATTCGTTTGCATCCGAAGCGCCATCCGATTCGCATGACCTACACGGTCGGCGTTGATAAAGACGGCCACCTGCTCGCCGTCAAAGCGCGCATGGTCGGCGACAAAGGCGCGTATGCCTCGGTTGGCGCCAAAGTTTTGGAACGCGCTGCCGGTCACGCGACCGGGCCATATCGCGTGCCGCATGTCGATGTCGAAGCACTCGCGGTTTACACCAACAACCCGCCATGCGGCGCGATGCGCGGTTTCGGCGCGAATCAAGCCGCGTTCGGTATCGAAGGCATGCTCGACATTCTCGCGGAGAAAGTCGGCATCGATGGCTGGGAGATTCGTTATCGTAATGTGATGGATGCCGGCGACACGTGGTGCAGCGGGCAAGTGTTGGAAAAGAGTGTTGGCATTCGCAAAACACTCGAAGCCGTGAAAGACATTTATCGCAGCGCGAAATATGCGGGCATTGCTTGTGGCATCAAGAACGTCGGCATCGGCAACGGCATGCCCGAATATGGCCGCGCCTGCTTGCGCGTCGAATCGCCGGAGCGCATCACGATTTACACAGGCTACACCGAAATGGGACAGGGCTTGTTTACCGTTCTCATTCAATTCGCCTGCGAAGTCACCGGCCTGCCCGCAAAATATTTCGACGCGAAAGTTGACACGCATCGCGCGCTGGATTGCGGCATGACCACAGCCTCGCGTGCGACCGTGCTTGGCGGCAACGCGGTGAAAAAAGCTGCCGAAAAATTGAAAACAGATTTGCAGAATGGAATGACCCTCGGCGATCTCGTCGGTAAAGAATATTTTGGCGAAGTGCTGATTGATTACACGACGAAACTCGGTGCGAAAGTGGCGAAGCCGATCACGCACATGACATTCGGATTCGCCACGCAAGTTGCCATTCTTGATGACAACGGCAAAATAACAAAATTCGTTGCCGCGCACGACGTTGGCCGCGCCATCAATCCGACTTTACTCGAAGGCCAAATCGAAGGCTCGATTCACATGGGACTGGGTTACGCCTTAACCGAGGATTTGCCCGTGACCAATTGCGTGCCGGATACTTATCAACTCCGCCGCCTCGGCCTCATTCGCGCCAAAGACATGCCGGAGATAGAAACGATCTTTATTGAAGAATACGAACCCGAAGGCCCGTGGGGCGCAAAAGGCGTTGGTGAAATTGGCTTGGTTCCTACTGCACCGGCGGTGGCCGGCGCGTTGTATGCATTCGATGGCATCCGCCGCACGAGCTTGCCGATGAAGGATTCGCCGGCGGCGAGGTTTATGATGGGGCACAAGTAAGGCAAAAAGGAAAAGAGAATTTATGATTGTTTTTGCTGTGGACACAAGGGACGGCGTCTTTGATTAACCTCGAGACTTTATTGTGTAGACTTTATTGCAGCAACGGCTTGACTTCTTTCCAAAAGCTGAGTATATTCCACCTTTGCGTTTTGGCTTTTCTAAACGAAGGGAAAGCGCATGGAAAAATTTTTGAAAAAACTTTAGAATAGAATTTTCCACCGCTTGAAGAAGGCCGCTGATAAAGTATTTGATCCGTGGGCTCCTTCAATCCGCGGGGAATTTTTGCAATTCGCTTTTAAGCCAACGTCATCTTATCCAAATTCAAGGAGGCCTAAGCCACATGATCGACGACATCAAAAATCTTAGCCAGAAATACCAACCCGAATGCGCGCAATTTCTGTGCGATCTCATTGCGACGCCGTCGATGAGCAGTCAAGAGGAAAACGTCATAAACGTAATCCGTAAAAAAATGGAGCAGTTTCGCTACGACGAGGTCACCGTCGATCCGATGGGCAATCTGCTCGGTCGCATCGGCAACGGCAAAACCGTGATCGCGCTGGATGCGCATGTCGACACGGTTGATGTGGGCAACGCCAGCTTGTGGAAAACCGATCCGTTCAAAGGTGTGATCAAAGAGGGCGTGATCTATGGCCGCGGCGCTTCGGATATGAAAGGTTCGGTGGCGTCGATTGTTTTTGCCGGACGCATCGCGAAAGAGCTGGGACCGGCGAAAGACTTCACGCTTTACGTCGTGTGCAGCGTGCAGGAAGAAGATTGCGACGGCCTGTGCTGGCAATATATTGTGAAAGAAGACAAGCTCCGGCCGGATTGCGTGGTCATCACCGAGCCGACGAATCT